>FTCU01000506.1_pt1 | contig 21071 bp, 16 predicted proteins | sample 1639521 | NCBI WGS metagenome assembly FTCU01 (sample SAMEA3914864, study PRJEB12502) | metagenome | biome: forest; material: soil | place: USA | collected 2012-03-12 | depth 0.3 m
TCATCACCCTTCCGGTCCCATCAACGTGAACAAGCTGTGCACACAGCGATGAAATAGCTCCCTCCAGCTCGGGTATTTCGTCGTCCAGGTCGAGCTTCATGGCCTCGCTCAGCTCGGCCACGGTCAGTGGGCGGATGGAACAGACGATCCATGTGAGAATGGCGCGAGCGAGGTCTCGACTGGGCTTCGGCCGCGATGACATGACGGCCAGCGCTCGCGAGTACAGGGGATCCATTCCTTGGGGAACTTCAGCCAGAATGCGCTGGATCTGGCTGACAGACCAGGCAGATGCGAGCTCAACCAGGACGGTATGAGCCCACAGGAAGCAGCCTTCGCTTTTGTCTAGGAGACGGTCACGAAAGGCATCCTTTTGTTTTTCATCCCCGACGTGGAATTTGTGCCGGTTTTCTTCAAGATACAGCCGGATATCCGTTCTGGTGTTCTCAAGGGAGATCTCGTCGGCAAAGAGAGCAATGCAGGCGTTGGGGTTCCTTCGCAGCTCTGCAAACTTTTCTGTGATCTCTGTGAGCTTCCGACTGGTAATGAAGATGCGGATTCGGGTATGTCGTCCTATGGATGCCATGACCGGGAAGAGAGACTCGAAACCGGAGCATTCGTCTAGCGCGTCGAGGACCCAATACTGCACCGTGGCGGGGGCATCGGCGTTGCAAATGACGGGTCTTGCCACCTTGCGCCAGACGGACTTGCTGTCGTCCTTGTTGAACTACATTCCTGACTCAATCAAGGAGAGGAGTTGTTGTCGCACTTCGGCGCTTCGAAGGGCCATCTGAAGCAACAACGACAATAAGAACCCGCTGACTGTGGATTTGTCCTTGTCTCCGTGGCGGAAAAAGTAGTAACTGCAGTCGAGGCTCAGGCCTGTGAGCAGATTGACCACGTATCCAGAGAGCACCGACTTGCCAGTGGCCGGGTTCGCCGAGATCCAGTACGCCATTGACGCGTCTTCGGACTCGGGATCCGTCCATCTCTGGAACATGGCGTTGTCCGCAAGCCACTCGCAAGAGCCGGCGATTCGTGCCTCCTCGACGTCTTGGAGGTCGTCATCCGGGCTTGTCGGCATCTCGAGGAAGCTCTTAATCTGCCGCATCGCCCGTGAGGTCGCTTGAGCATTCTCAGTGGACAGCCTTCTCAGAATGGTTCCTGTAACACTTTGCAGCGCCCCACGAACGGCTATGTAATTTGGGTCGGATGGCGACTCAAACTTGCACACCTGTCTGTGGTTGGCATCGAGCATGGCCTGCCGCTCTTTCGGGTATCCCAGAACGGCGGAAGCCTTCTCGACGATGACTTTCGAATGAACAGGGAGAGTGGTAGGTCGAGACTCGTAGAAGGAATAGATGGAGACATCAGCAGCATAGTGGCGGAAAGAGTCGTTGAGCAGTGAGAGGAGCTCGTTTTGATGGGAGAGGTTCGAGATGTAGGAGCGCGTAGGCAATGCGATTGACACCCGAAGGATGTTGTTCAGCGTTTGTGCAAGATCGGACCCCTTGTGCGGAGTGGCTAGGAACACCATGGCTTCCATCCGTTTGGCCAGCTCAACGAGGGACGGGTCCTGGCGAGCGAGCACATACGCCTGCTTAACAACAAGCCCGCCCATGCTGTGGGCAACAAAGACGATCGGCCTTGTTTGTGAGCTTGTGAGGTGGGTGGAGTTTCGAAGTCTTTCTAGCAATTGACGGCCAAAGTCGTGGACGTTGATGGTGGGAGTGGCTTTTGTGCACTGCCAATTCGCATCGTAGCCATATGAATGGATGCAAATGTTGCCGAATCCCGGCTCTCGGGGCAGCCATGTCTTGGGCCAGAAATGGGTTGCATCATGGGAAAAAGACCAAGTTTTGGTGCTTCCTCCTCCGAGACCGTGAACAAAGACAAGGTCGAGGAGTGGCTCGGTAGGACAGTAGAGGAGGTTGAGCCCGAGACTTCCGTGGGCATTGAAATCCGACTGAAGACCGGATCGCCGGCGTGCTAGGAGACGTTGAAGGAAGTTTGGGCGGCTCTGAGTTTGTTGATCCTGGATTAAGCTTGGGTCCAACTGCAAGAGTTCAAGCTGGTTATCAGCAAACAAGGTAGCCATTAGGAGAAGGAGTGATCCCATACTGCGGATTCGGGCTCTGGAGGGGCCCTGGCCGTCTCCAACGTGCTGCTACTCCGGATCGGAAGCATGTTCAATCTCGGTGAAGTATCGGACCCAATACGGCTCCGACGCGCCACGGAGTCTGTTGCCGGAGGAATTGAACTGAACGGCAGCCACAAGACTTTGAGCGCGGTTGAACCTTTCTTGCTTGGTGGTGACGATTATCACTCAGCTGTTGGATCCAACGATGTCCAACTGCGCAGAGCTGCCAAGGCGGGGGGCTGTGTCAAGCCTCGTCGTCGCAAAAAGTGAGGGGAAGGCATGTGTCATGCAGTCTGGGATTGGCCGGCGCGAGGTGTCTTCGGCGGCTGAGAATCTTCACTCCATCCACTGGGAGAAACCGATCGCGGCATCATAGGTCGCTCAGCCAACATCTGGATTGTTCGTCTTGTTTCTTCGTAAAAGGTGTAATCTCGTAGCCCCGTTGAAAATATTGGTGTGAGCCAGTGCCTTGAAGATGAGAATGTGCGTCCTCACTGTCATGACGTCTTCACAAAGGAGTTATACACTTGGATCTTTCCGTCTGCGGGCTCGAGCGTAAGATGATTGTAAAGGCAACCACAAATGGACCACCTTATTCTACTGGGTGAGGGTGGACAATTAACTGACGGAGGGACATGAGACGAGTTTGTATCGTCGTGGGGTTTCTGCCCCTTTCGGATGATCTCACAGCCTCGTAGTCGTCCAACCCGACCCTACTTGTAGGTTCATGAGCTCTAGGCCTGGGATGCGGGAACACTTGTCCAACTGAGAGCAGCTTCCTGAACCGTGAACGGCACACACGCATGAGCCCTTATCTCCATGACATGAATCCATACCCCTGCCCGGAGCTTTGATTGCCCCGTCTTATCGCACACAGCGGCATGTCGTGATGGAGGGTTGACGTTGCACAAGCTGCGGGACGGTTGACGCCTTGCGCGATCACCCGTTCCTCGTGGCTGGATCGTAGATCTGCCATGCGGCCTGGCGACCAAGGGGCGTTCCGATCCCTTGGGTCGGTAGCTCGTCGTGGGTAGATCTTCAGGGGTCTGCGGGTGGTGGTGGTCGCGCATGTGCATGTCAAACTTGGACGGGCCGATCAGGTTGTTTCAGGCTCCGGGCACACGGGTGGCGCTGTCCGCAGTAAGGCTGTCACCGCAGCGAATATTCAATCACGATTTCTTCGAGTCGTGCCCCTCCTCTTGCCGATGGTCAGCGCAGCACATGGAAATCGACACCGCAGAGAAGGTACCAAGAAGGGTGGCGCCGAGGTACGGTCTGATTCTGGTCTCTTGATCAAGGACATGGCGTGTTACGGGCGGACGATTTCTTCCGAACAAAAAAGGTTGCTTGTTCCTGCTCCTATCGGCCGGCTTCTCAGGACCAAAGGGGTGAGTGCTCCGGTGTGGGGTGTGGCTCCGGTTGAGCGGCCAAGATCCGAGATGCCTGCCGGGGCACGATAGTATCGGCGACTAGGGTGTTCCAGTCAGTATTGTCAGGGTCCATGCCGAGGTTCCTTGCCAACAGTTGACCTTGGCACGGGGGTGAGCGAGCTTGGGCGTGGGATGCCTCAGATGGGTGGGCCAAGTTGGACTGGAAATCGGACAGCAAGGAGTCTGCGGTGATGTTAAAAGCTGAGTAGAGAACCGTCGGCGGGATGCGGCGATTGCCGTCGACCTGGTGATGGAGCCAAGCGATTCACCAAGCTGTGTGCGCTGAACTGCAGAAGAGACCGACCAAGGCCCGAGGGGGTCTAACTATTCAGAAGTGTGATTCAGAAGTGTTTACCGTGTACCGTCTCGCGGCAGGACAAGCAGCATGCCGGATGGGAAAGTTCCTAAATGCCCTGCATCGTCGCATTTCGCTGTCGATGAATCAGGGATGGTTGGTCCGACGTTGCATGCCAACGTTGGTCTGGGCGTTATTACGAGACTCTGCAGCACCTGAGAGGTGCAGAGGTGCAGAGTGCTGCCCTGGGTTCCTGCTCCTCCTTCCTGACCGAGGTCCACCACATCCTTCTAGGATAAGGTTCAGCCTGTAAGAGCCAAGAGGCTCTGCGCGATATTGTCGGCCGTGCCGCTGTTTTGATTGATGTCGGAACGGGAGTGCTGCAGTTCAATTTTTGCCGCGTGTGCCCCGGATGCCGCGGCAGCAGACGGCACGCCATGGAAGCGGCCTGGAAGGACCGAAACTACCGCAACTGCATGAAAGTGACATGCAGGTCTGCACGGGGATGAAGTTTAAAGGGGACTCGGTGACGAGAATGGCTTGGTGTTTCACGCAACTGTCTTGGGGATGGGACGGGGTCGGACACTTGACATCCTGCGCGCAACAAGTGTCGCGTGTCCACCTGCCGATTCTGGTGTGACTTCTTGCCAGGGCTTGGGCATTGCGGCTGAGAGGCGTCGAACTGATTTTCCGCCTCACCGAGGCTTGCCCCGTTCGAGCTGTCGCCGGCGGTCGCCGGGTTTCATGACAGCGGCATCTGGATCCGGGGAAATGGCACGTGAAGATGGAGATTGGGCCGAAATGCAAGACAGCGTGAGTTGCGTGCTCGTCGCCGCACTCTGGAGCCTGGACCCGATCAAGGTAATCTTATTGCACTGCACCGCCATGAAGAGCCGTGAGGGGGATTCCTTGGATTCAAGTGCCTTCCCCGCAGCGATGGCAGTTGTGCTAGCAAAACCCCCACTTTGGGGTCTGGGGAAACGACGAGTCCAGAAAGTGAAAAGGGGCCGGAAGGAGCAACAGTTCCAGATGTGCGGAGTTCTCATCATACAAGCAACCCAGAACCCGGCGGAGGTGTGCGTGGAATCCACCAACCTGCAAGCTGCAAGCGGTCTGGCCGCGAATTCGATAACGTTATGGAAAACTGTCAATGTCTTCAAGTGTCACCTCACGGCGAACACAGGGCGAACTCACAGGGAACACACGGCGAACACCCGGCTGCCGAGCGCCTTCCAAACCGGCCCACCCCAGCCAACGTCAGACCAGGCAGCAGGGGTCGGAGCCAAGCTTTGCCGGGACGGGAAGCTGGCAAGACAATTCCAAGCCTTGCCAAGGTGCGTTAGTCTGGGCCCGCCGGGCAACCGGCGAATGACGAGGGCCCAGACTCAGACTTCCCCCAGATTCTCTCTCCTTTCTCGCCTTTGCCACCGGTCTTGCTCCACGCCAGCTCGCCAACTCGCCAGCATGTGGTTGCTGAGAGTTGAGACGCTGATGTCCGCGGCGCCACAAGTCGCACACACCCCGCCCGCTCCACCGCAGTATCGCCGACTTGGCCGGCAGTGCCCAGTGCCTCGGATGTCAAGCCACGGCCGGCGCCGATCGCTGATTTCGAGATAACGAAACACCCGAAGCGGGCGCGTGGACAGCGGAATCAGGAACGAAATCAAGCCCCGGGTTTGTGGGCTATCTCATGCCGGCGCGTGCCGCTCACACACGACGTCATCGCCAGCAGCACGGCCAGATAACGTTGACGTTTGGCGGCAGCGGCTGCGCGGTGTTGCAGGAAACCCAAGCAGCGAGTGGCGTCACTGGCGCTGTCTGGCGCTGTCTGGCGCTGTTTGGCGAGCCTGCGTTCCGGCTTGCAACCCACCCTCAGCAAGTAAAACCTGGGGCACGGGCTTGGCAGTCGTTGCCCCCGGCCTAATTCCCTGTGCATTTGCATGCCTGGAATCTCCGATGGCAAGGCCCTGGTTCCCTGTCATTGGTGTGCCGGCGCCACACCAAACTGGGCCACCGACAAGGACGCTGCACGACGACGATCACAACCCCGATGTGTACTTTGTGTTACTCGCGCTGGTCTGTTGGGAATGGTTCGACGCGCAAATCACTGCCACACGCTGCCACTCCTCCGCCGGTCCATGCAACCCCTCGACCCGCCTCCTGGCTTCCCGAGCTCCGTCATTGCCCCCTTTCCTGTCCGCATCCTGCATGCTTCGACGGGCACTTCTGCCTCTTGCTGCTGCCTTTTGCCGTTGCCTCCCCCTCCCCCGGGCTCACGGACATGTCTCGTGGACATGTGCCCACTCCACCCTTCCACAGCCTCTTGGCTTGCAGTGTTCTGTCGAGGTCAATGGACGACCGCATGCTTGGCTCCTGCTCGATCGAGTGCCTGACCGCTCGACTCGCGGTGCTTTCCGAGGCCCGACTTACGTTGGACATCGTCGGCCTCTTCCCCTCCCTCAGTGCAGCTTCTAGCCGCTTTTCGTGCTTCCCTCCGGCTTGACAGGCCAGGATACGTGATCCCAGTTGCTCCTGTGGCTGAACCTCGTGTGCTCCACGCCACTGGACCTCCCTATCATCCCACGAAGCTCATCCCCTCACTTCGTCCCATCCCAGGAGACTCCACTCGACACAGACCCTGGAACAGTGGCATGCTATCCAGGTGCTGGGGTAGTGACACGGGAGCCGCAACATCGCCTTGCACCACCCGGGCCACGATTTATTCTTAAACCACCTCCGTCCTCCCTCCTGTCCCCCATTCTTCTCGTCTCTTCCCCCCTTCTCACCATCCCTCCGATCGGATTCGATCTTTCACACATTTCCATCATGTCATCAGAAGAAAAAGGCACCGCGGGCCGCTCCACCCCCGACAAGGAGGCGCCTCCTGCCTTCGAAGGCGAAGTCCGGACCCGGGACCAAGAGAACTTCCTCACCCGAAACGGTCTCAACCTGCGCTCCTTTCAGAAGCGTGACTATGGCGAGAGCTCAGTCGACTCGCTGGACCGCTCCTTGAGATCGCGTCACATGCACATGATCTCCATCGGCGGTTCCATCGGCGCCGGCTTCTTCGTCGGGTCCGGCAAGGCCCTCAGCACGGGCGGCCCTGCCTCCCTACTCATTGACTTTCTCATTATCGGCATCATGATGTTCAACACCGTCTACGCTCTCGGCGAGCTCGCCGTCATGTATCCCGTCTCTGGTGGTTTCTACACTTACTCGACTCGCTTCATCGACCCGTCCTGGGGCTTCGCCATGGGCTGGAACTACGTCATGCAATGGGCCGTCGTCTTGCCTCTCGAACTCACCGTTTGCGCCATGACTGTGGGGTACTGGAATCCCGACATCAGTGTTGGTAAGTGACCAAGCTCAGGAGAGAATGGCTTGGTGCTGTGCTGGTGCTGACTTGTCCCTCTTCACACAGCTGTCTGGATCAGTCTCTTCTTGGTCGCCATCTTTGTCATCAACATCTTTGGCACCCTTGGCTACGCCGAGGAGGAGTTTTGGGCGTCGGTGCTCAAGCTGGGCGCCATTGTTGTCTTCATGATCATTGCTTTCGTCCTGGTCCTCGGCGGCGGCCCCTCCGGCAGCCGCTACGACGAGTACTATGGCGCCCGTCTGTGGTACGACCCCGGTGCTTTTGCCAACGGCTTCCGCGGCTTCTGCAGCGTCTTCGTCACGGCCGCTTTTGCTTTCTCCGGAACTGAGCTCGTCGGCCTTGCCGCTGCTGAAGCGAAGAACCCGCTCAAGTCTCTCCCCGGCGCCATCAAGCAGGTCTTCTGGCGTATCACCCTCTTCTACATCCTTGGCCTGTTCTTCGTCGGTCTCCTCATTCCCTACAACGATGAGAACCTGCTGGGCGCCAACCCCTATGCGGACGTCAACGCCTCGCCCTTCGTCCTGGTCGGCAAGTACGCCAACCTCAAGGGCTTCGACTCCTTCATGAACGTCATCATTCTCGTCTCGGTTCTCTCCATCGGTGTCTCGGCCGTCTACGGCGGCTCCCGCACGCTTACCGCCCTCGCTCAGCAAGGCTACGCGCCCAAGTGCTTCAGCTACATCGACCGCTCCGGCCGCCCGCTGCTGTCTGTCGCCTTCCTCCTCGCCTTTGGCCCCCTCGCCTACGTCAACCTCGACGCCGACGGCCCGACCGTGTTCGACTGGCTTCTGGCCCTGTCCGGTCTCGCCGCGCTCTTCACCTGGGGCTCCATCTGCCTCGCCCACATCCGCTTCCGCCACGCCTGGAAGCAGCAGGGCCACACGCTCGATGAGATCCCCTTCAAGGCCGTCGGCGGCGTCTGGGGCTCCTATCTCGGCCTCGCGCTCAACGTGCTCTGCCTCGTTGCTCAGGTATGCACCTCCTCCCTTGTCTTCACTACCCACTTCTCATTAAGAACCCCCACTAACTTCATTTCTCCCAGCTCTACGTTGCCATCTGCCCCGTCGGCGGCGGTTACAACGACGTGCAGGGCTTCTTCAAGTCGTACCTGGCCCTGCCCGTCGTCATCGTCTTCTGGATCGGCGGCTTCCTGTGGAAACGCAGCGGCTGGCTGCGCACCGCTGATATCGACTTGGATACCGGAAGGAGAGACCTCGATTGGGACTCTATCAATGAGTACCGCGCCAAGCTGGCTGCGATGCCGGCGTGGAGGCGGATCATGCATACGATGTTTGTCTGAGGTTGAGGGGTTATGATTTGATGATGTCTGTTGTTGCTCAGGGGGGTTGTATTGTACTTGGGACTTTTTGGGACGTTTGTTGCGGTTGTACAGTACTTGATACCACGTGGGAATTGATTCTCGTTTACTTACATGGTAAATGAAAGAGTTGAGTTTCAACAAAATCAGGGCCTGCGTGACAAAGATCCTGAAAGGCTTCTACCTCCTGTGAGGTGAGTGATAATGTTGTGGGCGGAACTGGGCAGTTTTCTGGGTCTGACATCGGGCTGGAGTATTATCGCCGTTTCGTGTGCAGTCTCTTCTCTATCTTGCGGTCCGCAACCTCGTTTGTCCAACCTGCCCAGCAGCGCCCTCATGAGAAATAAGAAAAAGGCACGTCATGGTCAGTGTCGCAGACAATATCGCCAGAGATAGTCGCCACTCCTTCCGCCGCGGCGGCAAGCTGATCCACCCGACAGACCACCGAATCTCGCCGGCCCTCCAACCAGCTCTCGCCGCCCCTTATAGGCCCATCCCAAGAGCGAGTCCAATCCCCGGCCCTGAACGACACACGACTGAGACGTTGGCCAGCCTGATGCTGCCACAGGAAGCGGGCCATCTCGGCCGCGCTCGCCCGGTTCAGCCGCGGCTGTGCATGGTGTTCGGTGCAGTTGCTGATCTCGTCTGGCCTGTATAAGCCCCAGGGATTTGCGCGGCTTTCCTCCCTGTGGCATTCGCTTGCCATGTCAAAATAAATGGTCATGTCAGTTAGCTCTGGGAGTCCCTGGGCGAGCACTCTTAGACTTTCCCAAGGCCAGGACTGGCCACCACTTCCGATCCCGTCGGGCTGGCGGTTGAGGTCAAGAGTCAGGCTTTGCAGCCCTGGCGCCAGAGTGACGAGTTGGCCTACTTCTTTGACGTTCAATGTCTGGCGAGCTAAAGACTCGGACTCGTCTGTATGATAGTCAAAGGACAGGAGCAAGGATCCTTGATGCCGCAGCACGGGTTCCAAAGGAGGCAAAGGTTTTGGGAGAGCCGCGTCCCAGTCCCCATTTCTGCCGCGGCTGGGATTTTGCCAGGACAAGTGCGTGAGCGAGGATCTGGGAAGCGCGAGGATGAATTGTTCACCGATGCCGTTGCACACGGCGAGGGACTTCAGGCTGGTCAACCTCGAGGGCAGCTTCTGCACGACTTGCTCGGTCAGGGTGTAGCGACCGTCAGTGTGGTTGAGCTGCAGTGTGTGGATCTGCGAAAAGTCCATGGCGTCGAGCCACAGGTCCAGGTTTGTCTTGTTTCTTTGTGCTTCTGGCAGGGGCACATAGTCCCGGCATTGCCAGGCCCTGCGCGGCTGGGTCCAGAAGGCGATCCTCTCGCGCCAGAAGGGAGCGAAGCGGTCTTCGCAGGGGCTGGATTCAATCTCGTCGGCGTCGTATCCCTCGAGCGACAACACCTGAGGCGCCGAGCGATAGTGGTCGCCACCTCGAAAGTCGAACGGGAAGTTGAATCTGTCTGGCCAGTCGGAACAGCCCATCAAGGTCGTGCGTACCTGGAGGGTTGCGATATCTGGGCATCTCAACAGTGCGGCGTGGATACCAGCCATGGAGGAAAAGGCCGGCCGCTCAACTCGCTCCCCGTCGGTCCAGGTGTAGGCCGGGATGGTTTGTCGGATGGCAGTCGGACACGAATCGTCGCCGCGGCTCCCATTTTCTTCCGCGAGAGCAGCCGAGGAGGCCAGGAGAAGCTGGGCGACGGCGGATTTCATCGTGAGCTGATCCGCGATGACCGGCGGTTACTTCTGTCCAGCTTCAAGTTGCTCATGCCCCGCACGAGGTGCTGTCTGTCGGTTGTCACGATTGATCGGCACGGCAACCAACCCAAACCTAACCGGGCCAAGTTGGCGTTGTCAAGGGACAACGTTGAGATGCCGTGGGTTCTAGGCAGCAAGCGAACCTTGTCGCATTGTGGGGCGTGGAACTCCAGAAAATCAACATGTGGCGTGGTTTGGACTGCTGTTTTTGGCGGGCTGGTGGCCTCAGGCTTCAGCAGCCTCAACCACCCCAATAAAACAAATTACATGTCGGGCGAGGCTCGCACAGTACTGAACCCCTGGCACACACGGAAGCGCTGCACACCTCCGATCCTGAGCAGGCCGTCAGGAAGCCGAACCAACGGCGGTTCACACTTGCGGCGATGAATGCCATGAGCCTGGCTTAAAACCTGCCATTTCTGCACCCACTGGCCTTTTCGTTGCTGATAGCCTTTCGACACTGTTTCAACAATTATGCCTGCGGGTGTCCCGTAAGAACCGAACCAGCTCCGATCAACAGCCTCGTCTGGATCTTCCGATCCCAATACAATGGCACAACCTGCCCTTGCCGAGGAATCGTGGGCGTGCCCCATCAGGCCAAGCATCCCTGCAAGAGGCCGGACTGTCTGGTCAACAGCACCATCTCGGATGGGGCATTGGAGGGAGGCGAGCGCGAAAGCGATGATATACAATTTGTTCCCAGCTATACAAGGCCAGGCGCTCTTCCGCCGGGGGGCACTCAACGACGGGGCGTGACGGCGTAGGTGGCGGAGTTGGCGAGTGCATATATTGGACAGCTGAGGGCTCAAGAAAAGAAATGCTTGACAAATAGCAGTCCGCTCACTTCTGCCCCTCCTCGTCCGGCGGGATGACCAGACCATGAGCCTGGAATACCCTCCCCAGGATTTCCTGAAGGCCTTCGTGCTTGCGTGCGTTGTACTCGTAGATAGTCTCGTCTGCCGCCCGGCTGGCGGCCGCGGCCTCCCGCTTCACCGCTGCATACTTGGCCCGGTCGTTCGGGTGCGCCCGCAACCAATCTCGGAACAAAGCATGGCGCTTCGGCTCCGCCGCCTCCGGGCCGAAGACGTGCAGGTTGGTGTAAGGTTCGGTGAGCCCGAAGAAGCGGTGCTCGTACCAGCGCGGCTCGCGGTACAGGAATTGGAAGCCGGCGGACTCCAGCGCCGGCACGTAGGCGTCCTCGGCCGTCGGGTCTGCGACGACCAGATTGACGTCGATGATGGGCTTGGCGGGCAAGTCGGCCACGGAGGTGGACCCGACGTGCTGGATCGTGAGGGCGGCGGGACCCAGCGCGTCGCGGATGAGCGTCGCCACCTGCGCGAATTGCGCCGGCCAAGCCGGATCGGGCTCCACGATCTCGATGCGCCGCTGCGGACGGGACGACACCCGCTGCACATCATCACCGGGCTGGACGTCGACGTACTCGGTAAGCCACTTTATCTCGGCGGCGGAAGGCATTGCGGCGGCCGGTGGGCTCAACCTTAGGCTCCCCGAACTTGAGCAAGCAGATTAGGGAGTGAAGGGGCCGGTACCCAGCCTCGCCGGTCGAGGGTACGGGACCTGACTGGCCAGGCCCGGTGGGTCGCGCAGGGCGCAGCGGAGCAATCAGAATTCGGTAGTCCCTAGCACGGCACATGAATTCCAGAGTCTACAACCTGACGAGTAAGCTCGCCGCCGCGTTTCGGGTTGATTTGGTGGCCGTCGAAGCTGTGAATCTTCTTTGCGAACATTCGACTTTGGCCATGAAGACAACGAGGAGACTTAGATATTCATGGAACAGAAAGAAGAATCATTCTATTTGTACCTATCCAAAGAACACGAAGCTGAAGAACCGAGACCGAGGCCGGAAGTACCTATCAAAAGCCTCCCCAAACGAAGCACGTCGACGCGAACTACTTACCGCAGGGCAAACTCTCGTTCCTGATACTTACCATTTGCCAGGTCTTCCATGGCTTCCCCGTCCATAATTCCGTGCAAGTAGCATTCGCCAACAAACTCGTACGTCTCATCCTTATTCTTCCTGAGGCAGTAAGCGACCTGCCCGCCAAAGAGCACGCAGACCAGGTCGCCCTCCCGGACCCCATCAGATGTCAGTCCCATGTATCCTTTCTCCGTCCTAATGAGACTCCGCCCACGCGTGATTCCTCTGCAGTCCCGTGCCGATATTGAAACATAGTTGTTGATGAGGAGCTCGTCCCGGTCCGACGATCCATCATCCCAGCCGTCCTCGGAGTTGGACTCAGGTTCTTCCAGCTCTCCTTTGTCCCAAACCACGGAAGCACCGCGCCTGACCAGCCCGTCATTTTGCATGCCAATATCGGCACGGATGGTGCGTCGAAACGCGGATAGCATGGCCTCTCCGGTAATGTACGTGTCGCCCCAAGACAAGACGGTTGGCTCCCACACGGTTCTCTCCACCTCCGCGACAGGCACCGTGGATGGCGTGGCTGGGAGGGGATCTCCTGCAACGATGTCGACCAAGAATCCCCGGAGGAAGATTTTTGCGCTGTCGGAACCGCCATAGCTCTCTCCTTCAAAGCGGAATATGGGTTCAGATCCTCCGCTTGCGCGATAGGCTGGCTTGGGTTGAAATCGTTCAAGCTCCGTGAGACGGTTTCGTCCCAAAGGTGACAAAAACAGGGACCTCTCAAAAGCGGAAAACATGGGGGCGTAGGTATACAAGGACCTCCCATCCTTCGTTTTGTGAATGGCATCCACACTCCCTCGGAAGTCAAGCTTGCGGAACGGGTCGATGGGGATATATCCCCAAGCCCAATGCGGACACCAGGACACAAAAGAAGAATTGTAGCAGTGGCCGAATATGTCGAGATTCTGGTGCGTTTTGATCAGAAACCTGGTCATGTGCAGGTACGTGTCGATGGTCGACTTCTTGTAGTCGACCTCGTACGCGCTCGGATCGATGTCTTCGGCCAGACCGAGCAGGGCGTAGACACGATCTCGGTTGTTCGTCGCGCCGAAATGCATGAAGTTCTTGCACAAATTGCCGAGCCCCAGCGTCTGTCTGCGGTTCAGGCCAGTTTCGTCTCGCCGCGCGCGCTGGACCCGGAAGAGCCTGTCGATTTTGAAAAAAGGCACCACGAGAGGACTGTGGCGAGCGCGGTTGTAACTGGGGCCCGCGCCGTAGAAGTCGCACGCGTTCTGGCACATCTCCCAAGAGATAACGTCTGAGCCGCACATGACCGAGATGTCCTTGCCCGGGACCGTGACTTCTTGGACGATCCACACTCTCTCCCACCAGGGCCTGTCGAAGAGTTTCCGAAGAGCCTCAGCCGCCATCTGCGCAAACTCTTCGTTGGGTGTCGCCATTCCCGGTACCGCGAGAAGGAGGGCCGCGCAGAGGAGTTTTATCTCGTCCGTGTGAATGTCGAGCAGTCTGGAATACATGTTCAACATCATGAGCGTCTGCATCTGAAAGATGCTTGGCAGGCCCTGGCTTGCCCGCGCCTGAGCCTTCACTTTGTATGCAATGCCCAACGCCCGAAGGGTCTTGAGGGCAAGCCCACTGCGGTCTGCTGCGGTGCCCAGCCATACGGTCACGGCCTTTGCCTTTTCGTAGATATCTCTCATGAACTTGACGTGTTGTTCCCGCTCAGCAAGGTCCGCTTGGTTGATGCAGACAGCATCGATCCAGTACTTGAGCGTGGTCTTCTTGTCCCGGACTTGGCGAAGGAAGTCGCGCAGACTTTTGGTGACGTAGAGCTTCTTGTCGTCGACCATGATAGGAAATCGTTCCTTAGAGTTCCCCCAGGTGTACGAAAGGGCTGAATAATCGTAGTCGCTAGTAGAACCGGCCGCGAAGGGCAACTTTGAAAGCTGACAACGAATGATGGACGGTCTATCATCTGAGACAGGAAGGATGGATAGAATCCGGGTTTCTCTGGGCTCATTGCTGAGCGGCTCATAGGTGTATTCGGCCAAGTCTTTTGACCAAGCTTCCTCTTGAGGTGGAGGGGTTGGCGCGGGGCGTAAGCCGAGCCTGACGAGATCTTCCCACCAGTTGTTTTCGTTCGTCTCAGGGGTAGAATCCATAGTCGGTAATCATGTAACAGCGGCTTTACAAAGTAGTTCTCAGGATACTGAAAGGTTTTTGGAGAGGAATCTAGTGGGCGAGAACGAAATCGGGCATAAGGCTGTCACCCGACATTTAACTCAGCCCCGAGCGGGGTTTGCGATTCCGCGCTGAAGGAGGCGAAGTAAAAACGTGGCGTAGATGCTCCGGGCTCCCCCGCTCTGAGTTTCCAACTACGAAAGCCTTATCTCAGCCATCTGAACCGACATCTGCAATCTCAACTTGAAGGATCTCGCGGACTAGGATTTGGGAACGGCTTTGTTGTTCAATAACGTACGCCGGGGCTTGGTGAACAGCGTGATTGTTCAATAAAGAACGCCGGAGCTTGGTGAACAGCGTCTTTGTTCATGAACAACACTTGCCGGAGCTTGGTGAACAGCGTGGTTGTTCCGAAAAACACTTGCGTAGCTCGTTATGCGAGCAATATGCACATCGGCGAATGAACCACCCTGGGACCAACGAGAAAAAAAGGGGAAACAGTTCCCACTCAGCCGATCGGTCATGGCACAATGACAACCCTCCCTAAGAACACTCTGGCCGTGATACACCACTGGATACCGAGAAAACAAAGAATCGAAGGACTCGGTACGCTCCTCGACTGATTGACACCGACCCACCGACGCCGGTCGCCACCTGGTCGCGGAGGCCCGACGAGTTGCCGTTTTGGGAAAGGCGGAGACGGAGCCTCACGGAGATGCCCCGGCTGCCCCGGACTCAGCTTCGGCAGACGTTTCCGGACCTAAATCGATCGGAGAACGATGAGAGATACACGCATGCAAGCCTCGACATTTCGAGCGAAAGTGAACGTGATGGAGGGATGAGATGTTGAAGGAAGCTTTCTCTTGGCACGTGGCTGAATCCTGCCATTATCCTGGCGAGTCAAGCTTTGTTAAGCTTTGCGCTAAAGAGCGCCCCTGAATCAGTCTAGTGAAGCACTACTCCGTAACCATATCTAGTCTCGAGCTAGTCTCGGTAGTCTAAGTAACTATTTCTTCACGTCAAAGCGGTCCAGGTTCGAGACCTTGACCCAAGCGGCCACAAAGTCAGCCACCAGGCGGTCCTCGCCCCCCTTCTGAGCATACACCTCCGCAATAGCCCTCAGCTCCGCCTGCGAGCCAAACACAAGGTCCGCGCGCGAGGCCGTCCAAGCCGCCTTACCCGTCGCGCGCGTCTTGCCGGTGAACGACTCCCCCGCGCTGCCCGCATCGGCACTCCACACCGTCGAGATATCCAACAAATTCACAAAATAGTCATTGGACAACACCCCCGGCCGCGAGGTCAGCACCCCGCGTTTGGACCCGTCCCAGCTGGTGCCCAGCACGCGCAGCCCGCCGACCAGCACCGTCAGCTCGGGCGCCGTCAGCGTCAGCTGCTGCGCGCGGTCGACCAGCAGCTCCTCGGTGCGCGCCCGCACCCATCCGGACGCGTTGCGGTAGTTGCGGAAGCCGTCGGCCTGCGGCTCGAGGAAGGCGAAGCTGGCGACGTCGGTGTCGGCCTGCGTGGCGTCGACGCGGCCCGGTGTGAAGGGGATCTTTACGGATTTGTGGCCGCTGGCGGCGGCGGCGGATTCGATGGCTGCGTTGCCGCCGAGGACGATCAGGTCGGCCAGGGAGACTTGGCGGTTGGTCTTCTGGTTGGCCTTGTTGAAGCTGTCTTTGATGGAGTTCAACTGAAAGAGGGGTAGTTGGTTAGCTTTGTCAGGGCGTAAACGAGAGGGAGGGTAGAGGAACGTACAGCGGCCAAGACAGTCTGCAGCTGTTTGGGGTTGTTAACCTCCCACGACACCTGAGGCTGCAGGGCGATGCGTGCGCCGTTGGCACCTCCGCGCTTGTCGCCACCGCGGAAGGTGGAAGCAGAGGCCCAGGCGACGGACACCAGGTTTGACACAGTCAGGTCCTTCGCTTTCAGGATTTGCGCTTTCAGGTCGGCCTGGTCGGCGTCCGTGATGGGGCTGCATGTTACGGCCGGCAGAGGATCCTGCCAGGAGAAGCGCCGCGAGGGGACTTCAGGGCCGAGGTACCGCGCAACAGGGCCCATGTCGCGATGAGTGAGTTTGACTGTTGGTGAAGTCAGATTAACCGGAACCTGGGTAAGAAAATCAAGGGCAGGGAATGAGACTTACACCAAGCGGCCGCAAAGGCATCCGTGAGAGCCTTGAAGTCATCCGCCCATTTCTTAGCGATCGCGCCGTAAATTGGGTCGTCGCGGAGAGCAAGATCGCTGACCAACATGGTCGCGCGGCGGAAGGTCTTGTTGAAGGGGTCAGGGTAAGCAAGCTCGCTGGTCAGGGCCACGAACTGCAGAGCACCGGCAGGGCTCTTAGTCAAGGTCCAGTTGTTCTTGAAGAGGCTCGTCAGGTAGTCTAACACGGTTCTCGGTTAGGTGCCTACTCGGACACAGGCAGAGATTCAAGGATTTGACTCACCGTTGCTCCACTTTGTTGGCGTCTTGGACCAGATGACCTCAAGCCCACTGGTAATGGTGTCGCCAGCATTGCCAGTACCAAAGCTGTTCGCCCAGCCAAAGTCCTGAGCCTCGATGGGCGCACCTTCAGGTGGGGGGCCCACAGCTGCAGTCACGCTTGGGTCAGCGCACGAAGCTAAGGGGGGAAGTAGCACATAACGGTGCTGGAGTTTGTTGCTCACCTGTACTAGATGCACCATGCGTCTTGCCAAAGGCATGACCGCCAGCAATCAGGGCGACGGTCTCCGAATCGTTCATGCCCATGCGTCCAAAGGCGGTGCGGATATCCAACGCCGACTGCTTGGTGTTGCCGTTCCCGTTAGGCCCCTGAGGGTTAACGTAGATGAGGCCCATGTGGGTAGCTCCAAGAGGCTTTTCCAGCTGAGTAGCACGGGCGGTGTAATCGGTGCTGCCGTTGTAGCGGATGTCATTCCCTTCGGGCACAAAGGTCGTCTCGCTGCCCCAGTAGACACTCTCATCCGACTGCCACGTGTCGGCTCGGCCAGCGCCAAAACCGAGGACAGGGAAGCCCATGCCTTCGAGGGCAACGTTACCAGCCAGGAGCATCAGGTCGGCCCACGAGATGGCGGATCCATACTTCTGCTTGATGGGCCACAGCAGGCGCCTCGCCTTGTCGAGGTTGCCGTTGTCAGGCCAGCTGTTGAGAGGGGCAAAACGCTGCTGACCCTGTATGGGAGGACAAGAGCAATGTTTGGTCAGCGTTTGGCACGGAGAAACAAGCCGTCCGGAAGCGCGCCCCTGAAAAGGGAATGAAAGAATCATACCATGCCGCCACCACCTCGTCCATCAATGGCACGGTATGTGCCAGCGCTGTGCCAGGCCAAGCGGATGAACAGACCACCATAGTTGCCAAAGTCAGCCGGCCACCAAGATTGCGACTGGGTCAACAACGCCTTGAGGTCCGCCTTGAGTGCCTTGTCTTATGTAAAGGAAACCAGAACGTCAGTTTTATCTGCCCCATCTTTGAGTACCAAATCAGACGGCCAACTCACAGTCAAGAGTGGCAAAGGCAGCAGCGTAGTCGAACTCAGTCCCGAGCGGATTCTGTTCGGGCGAGAATTGGCGAAGAACATCAAGCCTCAGCTGGCAGGGCCACCAGTCACGGCTTCTTGTGCCACCGCCGGCTGCGTCGCTGATTTGTGGGCACTTGCCAAAAGACGAGCCCAGGGTATCGAGAGATGGCTCGCTCGATCTCACCATCAGGTCTCGCTTTTCGGCACCCGCGTAGGGACATCCCTGGGCCGAAGCCTGGGCCAGGAGCCCGGCCAGGAGCACACAACGTACTGCACACACCATGTTGCAGTTGTCAAGTTGGACAGGTGCAAGAATCGTTGGAGAGCAAGAACCTTCCGGCCATGGTGCCGAACCCACGTCTCACATATAGTACATAATACCTCGACGCTCCACCAGATGGACCCCTGGACCCCTGGTCTGTGAGGCCAGGGGTCCAGCTGCGTGGCCCGCGCTAGTACCTGGAGGCTTCTGCACAATAACACAGCTGAGCTGCGGCTCTGCGGAGGTTAAGTCAGCGGGGGCGGGGAGAGCCCAGCACGCCCAGGCCTCGGACTTTAACGCTTTCGGCGGTTTCCGCGGCTTGTGGGCGGCTGAAGCAGGGGCGGTGAAGGGGTGTTGGACGTTGATACGACCGGCCTCCCTGTCGATCCATGTGCCAACGGCAGAACCAACGGCAGAGCCAACGGCAGATCAGCCAACTGGCGCGCCGACCCATCCGAGTGCACATGATGAGTGGTGGCTGGCTGGCCGTGGGGCGTGGACTGCCCAATCGCAAGCTGCACGTGTTAGTCCGCATAGGTCAGTTTGTCAACACGCCACCAATTTTTGGGCTGCATACTTTATTGCTCTTGTGCAGGAAAGGAAACTCGCTCAACGCGATGTCCTTTCTAATCCGACAGCTGACAGTGGTCCAGGGTTAGCGACGGTCTGACAGAACCAATGTTGCAAGGGAGCCCCTCACTTCCGACAGCAGGTGACCAGTGATGAGCCCAGCCCACTTGTCCTCGTTGAAATGGTCGTCGAGAAAGCGAATAACCGCGCAGAAACACCAATGCAAGTCCGGAGTCGGCTTCAGGACTGGCAGCCCCAATGACGCCACCAAGGGGCTCGACCATGCCCTCGGGGAGCCATCCCTGAGGGTTCCTCGCTCGCTCTCAGTCAGCTGCATGCATCACCGTGTTCGGACTTTCCACCCCCGTTCGGGAAGCTGTCTGCCCTGGCAACGGTTCTAACACCCGTTGTTACCGCTCTGACGTCTTTCATGATTCTCTAAAAGCCCTCATCATCGACAGAGCTCCCGCTGACTCACGTCCCGTGCCCTTGTTGTTACACCAACCGGTTTCGGGCCTTGGTTGTCATGTCATTCTCCGGGTCCAATTTCCTAAAGTTTCACTGATTTTCCGTAGGCAAAACATTTGTCATTGGATTCGTCTTAGTCCTGGTCGCTGTCTCTTTGTGGGCAACTTGCATGCTTGCGCTCTTAACAGTGGTCCCCGCATATTCCGTCCTCCGGCGGAAAGAAAAGAATCCATGTGGAAAGAAGAAGACGAGAATGGAGAAGAAAAAGAGACGTAATGGGAGAGAAAAGGAAACCACGTGGATTCACTCCAAACTTCAGCCCCGAGTTCCGTGGCGAGAAAAAGCAAGCAGCCCTTTTGCGCCCGATACAGTGGCTTTTTGCGATTCAATTCGGGCCGTCCATCTCATCTCAGCTTATTCCCAGAGCCTCTCTTTTCCGTAATATTACCTATTGTCACCTGCTCTTATCATGGGATGAGAGGTAGCCAAGGCTGCACAGTTGCGGCCCAGCAGTGCTGTTATCTCGCTCGAATTCCCAAAACCGGGTTCAACACCAGAGCCTCAGACGCCGCAGCGTCGCAGCCGGCCGAAGTCGCAGCCGGTGCAGAGTCGCAGCCCGCGCAGAGTTGCAATCGGCGCGTCGTAATGCAGCCAGTCGCTTAAGTTGCGCTAGACGAACCTTTCAGCACGCAACGCTGGTCCGGAACTCGGAAGCCAATGGGCGGCTTGTGCCTGTCCCTCGCGCGCATGCACCCTGTGCCGTTCTTGAGACTATTTGATAATTTGGAGAGTAGCCGTGGGACGATGTGGGGGTGCTTGTCTATTTTTGCGTCGAACCTCGCGCAAGTCTGTTTTTGGTGCGGTTGCTGAAGGACGTGCTGCTGGCTGCTGATGTGGTGACAAGTTTGTCGTTAGTAATCCTTGGCTTTGTCAGAGAACGGAGTTGTACAGGATGCGGCAGTTGTCAAGAGTCAGACGCGGAGCCCCATGGATGCTTGGTCGAGGCCCGGGATTCATCTTCCAGTCCATCTTCGCGATTTGTGTTGTGTTGACTGGCTACGGGCTTTAAACCGGGGCCAACAGCCGACGGACTGCAAAGCTCAGAGCTCCCGGGTGACGCCGTTCGAGAAACTGTGGCGGGTGAATTAGAGCCATTTTTCGGCCGGCCTCCAAACAAGGGGGTTGGGAGAATGTCTTTTAAACAAGGATTGATGAGGAACACCTGAAGGATTAATGCACCAAAAGAACTCAAAGCAAGAAACGGAGGAGGGAAGGGAGGGGAAAGTGTGTAGAAATGCAGGGAAAAGTGTGTAGAAATGCAGAGAAAGGTGGAGAGAAGAAGCAGAAGGGGAATGGAATGGAAGAACAAGTAGGTTCGGAAACAAACTGGACAGCTGCAATTTCAAAAGCAAAAACTCAGCGAAACAAAGGAAACTTGAGTAACGATGCATGGTTTTATCGGGTGTAATGCTACTTCTCTCGTTGGCCAATTTGTCTTCATAAGTCGTAACCGAGAGATTTCCTTTGTTGTGGACGCTTCGTTTCATACCAGACTCCGTTGCCGCTGTTTCAGCGCCAAGAGGCTGTCGAGGCCAAGAGGCTGTCGAGGCCAAGAGGCTGTCGAGCCCAAGAGGTTGTCGAAGCTAAGAGGCTCTCGAGTGCAAGACGCTGTTGAAGGCAAGAGGCTGCCAAGTCCAAAATTTGTCGAGGATAGGAAAAGTCGAGGATAGGAGAAGTCGAGGCCAAGGAACGGTCGAGGCGAGATAATGCCGAGACTACCTAAGGAACTGCCGCGTCAAGGCCAAGGAGCTGTCGAGGCCAAGGAGCTGTCGAGGCCAAGGA
>FTCU01002936.1_pt1 | contig 20888 bp, 16 predicted proteins | sample 1639521 | NCBI WGS metagenome assembly FTCU01 (sample SAMEA3914864, study PRJEB12502) | metagenome | biome: forest; material: soil | place: USA | collected 2012-03-12 | depth 0.3 m
AGGTAGGGGGGTCCGGAGACGGCCTTTTTGGGGGGGGGGAGGGTTAGTTGGGTTTGTTTTTGGCTTGGAGAATGGGAAGGGCGAGACGGGCGTACCGTTTGGCCGCCTGCTGCGGAGGACATGGTTTTGGTTGTTTTGGGAGGTGTTGGACTTGAGTGTCACTCCAGAGTTGTTGGTGTTGATAGTGGTGGTGGTGCAATGAGACCGGGACGGGACGGGGTGGCGTCTGCCGTGTAAGTGTGCTTGCAGCGCAACAACAGTGCCAAGTCGGGGGTATGCGAGATCAGATCAACGTTCCAGTCGGTGTTGGGCTGGCGGGAGGAGTGCTTGGCGGGAATCTCCAGGAGGGGACGATGCGCATCGCAATGCTTTCATACTTGTACTTTTGGCTTGCACGCATTGAAAAGAAAAGAAAAAGACGAGGCAGCTGAGAATCTCATTCTGGTAGCTAATCTGGATTGGGCCTGGCCACGCGATCCCCCTTCAGGACTTTCCATGCGCCGGAGTGAGATCGAGGGGCCGCCGGGCGCCCAATGTTACGTAGTCGGCGCGCCTGTCGAGCGCTGAGTGGGCCGAAAAGGGGTGTGGTCGGTCGTTGTGGCGCCGACCCGATCGTGTGGTCTGGGCCTTGGCCCCGGCTTTGCACGGCGCGGGAGAGCGCGAGCTCCGGGGGCCAAGACGCGAGCCTCCGACTCTCCGTCATTCGCTGATTCTGGAGTGTGCGCGCCCGAGCGCACAGCCCGTTAAATGCAGCGGGCTTATCCGACGCCGTCGTTGCAGTTGGCCCGCTGGCCGAGCACCGCCCTGGCCGATGAAATGAGTGACATCCAGAGAGAAACAAATCCTGGATTGACTGATGAATGCATGCATCAAGCAGGCAGGCTGACACAACCAAGATACACACACTGCCGCGACGCTTTCTCCGTCGCCGCTCCCTCTCTCTCTCTCCAGTTCCTCCCAAACGCCGCGTCAAGGCAGCTCAACGCGTGCGGCGCTAGTCCCCGGCACGAACCTGCTCCCGCCATCGCCATGCTCTGGCAGCTTCGCCCCGTATGACGGCCCCAGCCGGTCTTGCTGGTTGTTGTTGATGAATGCAAACTCGAACGGGGGCGGCGTCTCGGCGCGGACCGGGGCCTGCCGGTGTCGCTTGCGCTGGTAAAAGAAGACCAGCACGGAGGCAGCGATCAAGACGGACGCGCCTACGGCGACTCCAACGCCGATCGGCACGGCCGCGCTCGATTTGCCGTCGTCTTGTGGCGTGCCGGTAGGAGAAGGCGACGGAGAGCCCGGCCCGGCAGCGTCTTGTCCCGGTGTCCTCGACGGGGCTGGGGGAGCCGCCGTGCTGGCCGGAGGGGGCATAGGATGCGATGCGGAGGGCGCAGGAACCGTCGGCGCTGACTCGGTTGCTGTCTTGGACGGCTGTGCCGGGTCTGGTGCGGTTGACGTGTTGACGGGAGGTTGCCCCAGCGAGGGTTGTACGGGATCAGGCGCAGTTGTCATGGTCGGCGCACCTTGGTCCTGCGTTGAGTCCCCCGGCGAGTCCACTGTGGTGGTCGGGCTCCCCTCAGCTGAACGAGTCACAGACGACGGGTCGGGTGTAGAGCCAGCGGTGGCGAAGGGGTTCATGTCATCTAACCGACAGTCAGTGCCACCACCGACATCTCGAACTGGACGAGGGCTCGGCCACATACCAGACAGCTTGAAGAAGCTCCCAGGCGTCTTGCACTTGTCGCCCGGCGGAAGCCCACCGCAATACCACAGCTGCTGCGTGTCGTCGTTGGGACATTGATAAACTCCCCACCAGTTATCGTCCTGCCCGGGGTCCCGACAGAAGCTCGGACAGCCCGGATCGTCCACAGCCGGATTGCGGCAGGCACCGCGGTAGTAGAAGTGCAGGCCGCCCATCCACTGCGTGGCGCAAAGACCGTTCATGAGACACAGGTCGCCCGACTTGCAGCACAGGTCAGCCTGCCCGCAGCCCGCGGCATTGGTCGGTGACTTGCCGCTGGGGAGACGGCATTGGTCCGGGTCTGAGAGGACAACGACGAAGAAGAAGAGGAGAAAAGACAGGGAAAAAGGATGGAAATCGGCCATGGTCGTGATGGCGCGAGGGCGCTTCGTGTGGTGTGCCGGAGTTTGTTAATGAAGGCCAGAAGCCCGGAGCGACCATGCCGTTGAGCAGCGGAAGGCGAGAAACCAATGGTGTGCGAAACGTGGGTGATCGATCGCTGCACGATTTCTCGGGTGGGTTATTTCCCAGAGAGGGCGGAGGACGGGGTGTAAGATGGGATGGAAGACGAGCTGCACTCGCAGCGAGCCTCGCCCGGCCTGCTAGGGCAGAGATGCAAGGCACGCAGCCAGAAACGCTGTGCAAGTGTCAAACATCACAGCTTGTCCGCCCATGTGCAACACTGGTCTCTTGTGTCTCGCCATTCAGACTGGCCACGGAGGGGTCCAAGTCTGGCACCTACACAGTACGTGTCCGCCCAATGCAGAGGAAGTATGGGAGTTGAACACTCCAAAATCACCCAGTAACTAAATTCAACCTCAAAATCGGTGTAAAATGCATGAGAGGTTCCGTGGCACTTGAAGTCACTTGTATTCTGTAAGTTGTCGTGACTTGACTGCTTCGAGGTCGGGATGTGGTGCCACGCCGAACCCGATGCTCGGGCCCGAGGACGGCCAGGACAAAACCTGAAACAGACATGGACTGAAATTCAGTTGCAGAGTCAAAAAGATCTAAGCCATGCAAATTGTGTGTTGCGCAGAAGCAGGGAGGAGCAGAAGGAGTCAACCTGGAACTGTTGATGGTGGATCCCAATGCGGCTAGCGCCAGCACTCTGCTGCTGTGCTGTGCGGTGCTGCTTGGCGGAGAGGCACGGAGCTTGCCGGCTGAACTTTTTCAATCCGGCATCCCACGCAGCACCTCCCAACGTCGCCAACGTCGCCCGAGTGCCGACGCCCGCCAACAACCCGCACGACACCACACGGCACGACACCCGTGGCGGTCCATGCCATTCCCATTGCCGCCATGAGCCTCAACGTGCCGTCGAGGCGGCTGCTCCGGAGCGGTGAGCAACCCCACAGCCACACACCACAAAACGGAATGGCAGGCTAACTCCCTCTCTCAACAGCCCCGACGCTGACGGCGACGACCCCGACAACGACCTCCGCCCTCCTCCCCGCCCTCCAATCCCTCTCTCTCGCTCCCTCTGCCTCTCCCTCCGCCCGCACCATCCACACAACCCGCCCCAACCAGTGGTTCTGGAACCGCAACAAGACCCCCCAATCCGAGTCCCCCGTCCAGCGCCAAGCCTCCGGCAGCAAAGACAGCCGCAAGGCCCTGATGGAGTCCCTCTCCTCGCGCGTCGAAGGCCCCGCCATCTTCGACGACGAGACCAAGCCCGTCGCGTCCGACGCCGCAGGCACGCCCCAGCAGCAGCCGGGCGCCTACACCCAGGCGGGCGCGTCCCTGGTGCGCGAGCACCTGGCCCGCGCCGTCGACCCGGACCCGCGCAGCCGCGTGCGCTGGGAGCGCAAGATGCTCATCCGCCAGGTGCACCGCGGGACGGACCCCTTCAGCCGGGAGCCGCGCGCCGCCGTCATCGCGCGCACCGAGCGCCAGGTCACGAGCAAGTCGCCGTGGCTGCCCACCAGCACCAAGAAGCTGGTGCACCTGGCGCACCAGATCCAGGGCAAGACGGTCGCCGACGCGCTGGTGCAGATGCGCTTCAGCAAGAAGAAGATGGCGCAGGAGGTGGGGTACCAGCTCGAGATTGCACGGGACCTGGCCGTGGTCGAGCGCGGCATGGGGCTGGGGCGTGCTGCTGCTGCCGCCGCCGCCGCCGAAGGTGCGGCCGACGAGGCGCTCGGGATAAAGGGCTCGCCCGACGGCAAGACGGTCGAGATCCTCACCAAGGACGGCAAGTGGGTCAAGGTGGACGACCCGACGCGCATGTACATCGCCGAGGCGTGGGTGAACCGCGGGCCCCTGCGCGGCAAGATCCCCGACTACCGCGCCCGCGGCCGCATGAATATCAAGAAGAGGCCCACGACGAGTAAGCTTTTCATTCTTCTCTTGCTTTGTTTATCTTTTTGGCTCGCTTGCTGACCGCCCGCCCACTAGGCATCTCGATCGTCCTCAAGGAGGAAAAGACCCGGATTCGCGAGCACGCCGACCGGCAAGCCAAGAAACTCCGCCAGGGCCCGTGGGTTCACCTCCCCGACCGCCCCATCTCCGCCCAGCGCCAGTGGTACTCGTGGTAGACGGCCTGGAGCAGCACGTCCGCGCAATACGCAGTGTATCGTTCATCATGATCCGTGGGTGGAGGACAGACATCCTATGCTGAGGCTCACGCACACAAATGGTGGCCAATCTCTTGGCTTGTATCAGTAGCATGGCAAAAGGGGGAAAGAAGAGCCCGAGCCCGCGATTTTCGTTGCTGTCATGGCAAGGTATATGTACAAATAGAAAGAGTTATCCGACCAGCCGCGCGGTCGGCTAACGTGGTTTGAAGAAAGCATGGCAATTCCATCCCGTGCCCGACACCGGACGCCAATATCAAGACAGGTAGGGAGGCCACTCCTCCCGTTGCCTCGGCCTAACCGCCTCCTCTCAGAAGGACGATACCACCCCCCAAAGCGCTCCGAATACATGCTGGATCTGCTCGCAGCAATCCTTGAAGACGCGTGGTTGACGACTCACCCTTCCGCCAGTCGCCCGTCTCCCTCCTCAGCCCGCTCTCCGCAGAGCCGGCAATGTTCACGGCCACCACAAAAAGGAACGCCTCCCCGGCCGGTATCAGAGCCGTCTGCCAGTCCAGCACCACGAACATCGCCCACCTAGACCATCTGCCGTGGTACGTGCTCCTGCCGCGGCAGCATGTCCTCGTACCGGTAGCTCTTCATCTCCAGCTCGCCCCCGCTCGCCCGGCCAATGTCGTACTCCGAGTTGTTGTTCTGCGTGTACGCCAGCTCGTTGCTCGGCATCGGGTGCGAGATCTTGTACCGGTCAAAAGCCGGCGGGGGCGACTGGTTGGTGCGCCGGCGCATGAAGAGGCAGACGGCCACCGCGACAAGGGCAATCACGACAGCGCCGACACCAACGCCAACGCCGATCTTGGCGGCTTCCGACATTCCCTTGGAGGAGTCCGCGGCGGCGGCTTCTGAGGTGGCTGCTGCCGTGGCGGCGGACGTGGTGGCGCTTGAGGCCTTTGTCACTGCAGATGCTGAAGTGGTCGACGATGCCGGTGCTGTTGACGACGACGACGACTCCGTCTTCGCCGTGGCCGAGGTTGTCGACGTCGCGAGGGTAGTGCTGGTGGAGCTTGTCGTTGGAACCTCCGAAGACGACACAGAGGTCGACGTCGGCGCCTGGGTTGTTGTCGGGGCAGGCGTCGTCGCTGGTGGGGTTGTGGAAGTCGGGGCTGCGGCCCCAGCGGGAAGTGTGGCAGCTGCGGTCTGAGGTTAGCTGTGCTTCTCTCCCCACGGGCTCGGCAGCCGCTTACTCGCACACATCGCGGCTGCTGCGCTGGAGACGGTGGGTGCATATCCGGGCGGGCAGGCGGCGCTGGCACAGTCGTTGATGGCGTTACTGAAGTTAGGCACCCGACAAAGACAGTTCAAATCACTGGCCCCGCAGGCGAACGTGCCCGCATTGTTGAGGGCACTGGTATAGCATTGTTGCTGTCTGGCTGTCAGCCATGCCCGGTTTCGAGGACAACCCTCAGGCTCTGCGAGAGACTTACACCGCAAGGATCCAGGCTCTCCATGGATTGCGCGCTGGCAAAAGCTGCCAGCGAGAGCAGGGCGAAGGACCGAATTCCCACCATGGTGACGAACGGACCGCTAAGGCGGAAACACGGGATAATAGAGTGGCTTTCGACTGGAAAGAACCAAGAGATAGCCCAACTGGACACTCTGGCCAGATGGTTCGAGTTGGAGATGGTTCGGATATGGCTCAACCAAGCCTCAAAGATCGTCTGCCAGAGGGAAATATCGGCGAGGAGGTTGCTCGGCGATGGTAACGATTCAGCTGGAAACGCACGCTGTAGTAATGGGCGAAACGAATGCCGGCTGCAAAAGTCGGTAGTGGTGTGGTGGTTGAATGTATCGAGAAGCCGCGATGAAAGAACGATGGCAGGCCTGAGAATAGAACGGGAGGATGAGGGTGTCGAGAACCCAACAAATACCCAAAAAGAAAAACGAATGTCGTGGGTTGCGGTCGTGGTGTAAGTCAAAGAAGAGAACCGCAGACCCGGGAGAAATGGGCGGGCGAAAGGAGAGATCGAAGTTGGAAGCCGACCCCGCGAGCAGAAATCGGTTGTGGGCAGTGAAGACAAGGAAGTCGCAACCTTCCTTGGGCGGCGGAGGGCCTGCGGAGGTTTAAACCGTTCCAGGCCAGGGAGGAGCGATGGCACGGCAGTCCAATCATCAATCCGGAATCCGGGGAAGGAGAACCATGGCCCACCCATTCCATCCCTGCCCGCCCTGCACACACTCAGCAGCTGCGGCGGAGACACGGGCATGTTTCCAGGATGGGATTCACCATTTTCTGCTCCCTCCGGTGCGTTTCTCTTTCAACCTCCAAGCCTCCACCACAGACACTGCCAACCTGGACTCCCCTTTTCCTCCGACATTGCATAACACAGTAATAAACACAGTAATACTCGTACAGGTGTGATGGGCGGGACGCGTCGGAGGCTTCGCGGGCCTCGTAAATGCAACTGACCCAGACAGGGAGGGCCCGGAGGGGGCATCTCGAATTTGACTGACAGGGAGGCTTGCGTTCAAGACACCTCATCAGTTACCACCGAAGTGTTGCTTCAGGGTAAGACACACTGCATCGGCCTTGATACCCGACCTGGCGCGTAAATGCTGCTCCCGCCGATACTGTGTACAATCTACGCGACACACAGAACAACATCTCTGCTTTCCGCCGTGATGGTCCCCCGATATGGAAATGCAGCTCGGCAGCGAGGGGCGGCGCGTGTGCAGGACAATCTACCTCGTACTTGTGGCACGGTTCGCTTCCCTGCCGGCGTCCCACCGCCTCGGGACCCCTTTTCCCTGGAAATCCCATGGCATCCCCAGCCGGCCATCGGGGCTGTGGACAGAACCATCCGAAAGAGCCGTGGTTGTCGAAGAGCGGTTGTCTCAAAGTGGCGGTTTACACGACGCGTTCATCTGAAATCAGGACGGACGCCGGTTCCTCCCACGGCCGCAGCGGGTTCCTGCATCAACCCGTCGAGCTTGGTGCGTGCGGTGTGGGCCACTGGGCACTTCGACTTTTCCATGTGGATGTCCGCACAAGGTCCATGCAGGGGAGCTTCCAAATTGGACATTGGGCTGCCGGCAGGGGTTAGCGAGGGGGCTGACGAGAATGCGGGCGACTTCACCATGGGCCAAAAATACCATCTGGCAAAAGTCCAAAAAGTTGAAACACTCACGCCGACACACCGCAGGGTCCTGGCATCACTGTTGTTCTTTTTTGCTTTTTTTTCCTTTCCTGCAACCCCCCTAGTTAACAGTGCCGCACTTCCGTCCCTCAAAACGAACAACGCTAACCGGGATGGCTGCAGCACCCTGCGCCCCGCAGCTTGGTGGTTTCAGATTCGGATTGGCGGGGCTCACAAGTCAATTGTCGACCTGGTTTGTGGCCTGACATTGGTCTGCCTCGGCTGACCCCTGAGCTCAGGGAGGGGTCCATCGAGAACAAATCCCGGCTCAACATGCGCATCCTTCAAGCTTCACCAGATGCCAAAAAGAATCCCACGTCCTGCTGGGTGGGACTTTGGTCCCCCACTGTCGATCGCCGTTGCCTCGGTTCCATTCATTATGCGCTCGCTGGCTTTTCCCTGGGCCGTCTCTCTCTGGAGGCTCTGATCAGCACTCGACAGGGCGAATGCTGGGGATGGGGCATGCCGGACTCGGGGGGCGCCACATGCTGGAACGGGAGCGAAATCGCTCCTCAATGCGGCCTGACCGGATCATGGCGCGGGATGCAACATCCTCGTCCGGTAACGTGACCGTGTTTCCATGAGCTTTGCGAGACAACCTTGTGCTCTGTGAATGTTGTCCAACCACCGAGTATTCTGTACTCCGTACTTACTGTGTACAGAATATAACTAATACCTTGCTGTTTTGGGCAACAATTCCGGCGTCAGTCTTGTTGACTCAAGACTCACTCCTACTATCGAGGACTCGAGGTAATGTGTACTGTGGCTTGTGGTACGGTACTGGGTACCCTCCGCGTGGGCCGCAACGCCCATCCTTTCCGTTCAAGTTCTCTCTCCCTTCTCTTCATCAATGCTTCAGATGGCTGAGAGACCATTTTTTCAGAAGACAGTGTGTTGGGCGAGTGAACAGTAATCATGATACCTGGTGAGCGGACCGGTGAGAAGGCGAGGACGAGCTGAGCGTGGAAGTTCGATCGGCCGGGTTGTGTGCGACTGACCGTGGATTCTGTTGGAGTGAAACTAACGGCGGTTGGTTGTTGCTATTACAATTGCGCAGAAATTCTTCCTCTCCGTCTTTGTTCGTCCTCGCCTTTCTTTGTAGCTCCCAGCCCCCACCCAAACAGGTCCTAGGATTTCCACTCTAATCAAGCAACTAATGGGCCTACATTTGGCAGGCAGAGCCGTTCCTGTCCCGTTGTTACACGACTTATTTTGGAAAGCTCTGAGAAGTACCGGTTCTCCAAGCTGCCCGTGATGTGCGCCTGTTCGCTTTGGCTGCCGCGAAACATGGCATACCCCAAGGCGAACTCAACTTCTTCCCTCGACCACTCTTTGACAGGGAAAAAGCGTGAGACTGCAGTTGGCTACTTACATTTATGACTGGCTTGTACAAACAAACGCTTTGTATCCTAAATATATATTTCTAGAGTTAACTGTGGCGGAGTGCTTGCCGTCCACCAGTAAACCCTGCCCCATCCCGACTCCGTTCCCGTCGCAAACAGGGCGGGTAGACGATCAACATATTTGCCTGGGAGAAAGAAACGCTTGATTTAGAAGTAGAGCAAATACCCTTGGTAAACTCCTAGCTTTGTACCTTCCGTTGCGCATTCCTCTGGTCTCGGGGCCTTTGGGCGAGCGGAGGGCGGATCGGTAGCTGCGTGGTATCAAACGCGACGTAGATCGGGATTGAATCACTGACCAGGAAGCAAGAAAGCTGCACTGGATGCGGTTCTATTATCTATAAGTAGGTAGGACGGGAGTCTCCAGCTTCGCCAGTGCCTTCTTTCCTCACAGACATCTTCATCCCATCAAACCGTTGTTCCACGACTATCACAGTAATCAGAGAACCATCTTTTAACCATCACTGAGATCAGTCAGCATGAAACTCGCCGGTCTCTTCCTCGCCCTCTTCTCCATGGGTGTACGTCCGTCCCACCCCGTTACCATGAACCCCCGCTAACAGTCCCCCTCTTACCTTCAGACTCTCACCATGGCCTCCCCCACCAAACCGACCCTCCAGTACCGCGACCTCGAATGGGTGGTCCAAGTCACCCCAGACCGCAATGTCACCCTCAGCGGCACCGTCGAGGAGGTGCACGCCGAGCTGCTCCGCCTCAACCCGAACTGGGAGGGCGAGCATGCCGTCGCCGCGCGCGAGACCGAGGGATTGAGTCTGACTTCGAAGCGAGACGACAGGCTCGGCCCCTTCAGCTCTTACTACTGCGGTGGGCCCTGGCCGTACCAGGTCACCGCGTCCTTCTGGGAGGGATTCCGGTACCTGCAGCGGATACAGGGGCAGGTGCACATGAGCCCCGGCCCGGGCGCGTGCGGGCGTGTGAGCTGCTCGTATGGCTCGGCGATTGTGTTGTGCAACGATGTGAGTTCCCCCGTTGGAGGGTTGTCGGGGTCGCAAATGACTGACAAGAGCGTTTTCTTTTTTGGCAGCACACCGAGGACTTCTACCTGGACTCGTGGAATATGGTTGCTGACGGTGCCACCCGCCTCATGGGCTTGTGCACCACGCTTAAGATGCCGCCGCTGGTGGCGGGGCAGATCTTCCACCCCGACCGCTGGAACATCATTCTCCGCCAGGAGTCCTGCTAGAACCTGTCGGCTGCGCGGTTGGGTACTTGAGCCTAGGAATCAGCTCAGAGTTTGGGGGAGAGGTGGGGAGATGGAATATGAGTTTCACTTCCTGCATGTACTTGAACAAATCGGTGCTTCTCGACATATCAACATGTCCGGAAGACTTGGACGCGATCCGTCCCCTTATTAATCCACATTACATTATCTCCAACAGCTAGGGCTCTTGGCTCCCCAACCTTGAAGTCCATGTCTTTACCTCGCAAAGAACCTGTTTTTATGAGCCTTGCCTCCCGGCACGTCGTTGACAAACCGCTCCGATATCTTGATGTTTCCGAGACCATCCATCTTGCCCGTGAACCGCTTGTCCGCCCGCTCCGCCTTGGCAATCTGCTTGTGCGTCGTGGCAAGGAGGGCTTGCCGCTGGGGAAAAGGGAGGCCCGCCAGCGACTGGACATCGCTCTTGCGAAGCTCGGCGTGCCGAACAACGAATGTCTGGTACCGTTTCTCCTCTCGTCTGGACAGAAAAGGCGGCGACGGGGGTCCGTCTTGCCTCTCGTCTGGTGTTGTTGATACCGATTCCTTGGGTTTTGTTGACGGCTGTGGAAGCGGCTTCCGGTTCCGCCGTGGTGGGTGCGCTCGAGACGACGTGGTTGCGGATCGAGCCGAGATGATTTTCCCAGAGGGCAGCCGTAGAGTGCCGTGGTCGCCTATGAGATGTGTTGTACTTTGACTGGCATCATCGTCGTCATCATCTAGCCATGATTCTTCACTGGAGTCTGAATCTGAGTCGTAGTCGTAGTCGTAGTCGTAATCATAGTCGCCCTCTGCTTCGAGGATTTCCTGTTGTTGGTCGGACACGTCAAGAGAAGACACGTCTTCTGATGATGAAAACGAACTCGTATCCGAATGCATCTCGGTGGGGTTGGAGCTTGTTGCAAGCAACCGATGAGAGCTCATTTGGGGGGCCAAGGGCAATGGGATTGATGTCGCAGTGCGGGAAGTTGTTGTTGCGCCGAGCATGGATCGAGGACTTTGAAGCGGAAGACGAGCGTTGGCTGGTTGGATAGGAAAGCGAGGAAGCCTGCTTGTCTATGAACAAAGAGCTGATGAGGTTGTGATTGCATTTGGATATTGAAGCCACTTAGAACTGCTCTAGATATACCTCAGGCACAACCAGCCGAGTCGCTTTGGATCGGATGTTGTCGAACTCGAGTCGCCAAGCCTGAGCTATGGATGAATCATTTTGAATCATCCTCACTCATTCGCTTGAGCGAGGCGTGTGTAAGTGGGGGATCTCGACGGTGATTGGATAATGGATGGCTCAACAAAGTGGCGAAGCCCGGGCGTCTCGTACGACGCTTGCAATGCTTCGGGAACAGTGTCTCGAGAGTGTGCATGAAAGTGCTCGAGGCTTTTCAGTGCCAAGCGAGCAGAGTTGGATCAAACCGTCGTTAGAGTCGCCGCAGTGAGTCACATTCACCATCGGTTTTGGCGGCAAACAATGCCTATCTAATTACCGGTGGCTGCTGAAGGGAATCGCCGAGCCGACGACGACTTGGAGGATCGCAGTGACGCCTCCCGCAGCGCCGGCGGAAGTGAAGGAGATGCACTGGCAGACTGCCACAGGACCAACCAGGCAGAGATGAACCCCAATTCGGATTTCTGACCTGGGGTTTCTGTTTCTTGATGGTCGTTTCTTTTCATGATCATTTTGTTCCCGGGTCTTTTCTCGCATTCCTTCCCAATCTGGATTTCTGACAGCTGTCTGGGAGTCGTGATTATGTAACGCACGAAATGCCGGAGATCACGTGCAGCTACGCCGAGCTCCGACATCAGGTCATCCCGGAAGCTTCCAATTCGAATGTCGTCAAACACCGCACACGCACCACCCACGACCGCCCGCCGCGAGACCCTCTCCGCTCACCGCACACCACCAACAACCCCCCGATAAAATGGCCGCCACAGTTAAGCCCATCACCGGCGTACGTGCGAATTCCGAGCGTTGAGCTGGTCCAATGGACGCCAGTTCCGCTGCCCCGCGCCCGATGGCGAAAGGCTCGATGCGCACTGGGGCAGCGAGCACATGAGCGACGGCTGACAGGACTCCAGATGCTCCGTCGGGGCCTCATCACCGACCTCAGCATTGCGCTCGGTGAGTTCTGAGCCACACCCAGCCCAGCAGCGCGGGGGAGAAGCTAACCGTCGGCAGGTCTCGGCTTCGTCTTCGGCAACGCCTTCTGGTATGACAGCCCGCCGACCAACAACACACGGCCTTCGCCGACCGACCGAAAACTGATCTCTAACCCTGCAATAGGTACGGCTACCACGTCCCGCGCACCAACGCCCGCGACAACTACTACAAGAAGCTCGAGGACCAGCGCGCCGCCAGGCAGGGCGCGTAAAGAAGCGGCCGTCGTGGTGGAGGACTTGGGAGATGGCGGGCGTACATATGACCGAGACGATACAGGAGAGGCAATAGAGCGCTTGGGGATTGCTTGTGTATCATACGGATAGACAGGGCCGGCAATTGAGTCAGTGGGCAGAACCATGTCCGTTTCCTTGGATCGACTCGAGACGGGGTTCACACGCAAAGGAGGCGACTCGACACAGTCTAGACGGATTTATTGTTCCCTGCCTGCGGCAGCGGCTTGTGTAGCCTGTAATTGCGTGCTATGCTGCGGCCCCAATTCTGCTGGGTTGGTTGCCGCCGCGGTGCCCTCCCAAGCCGTCGTCTCCGCCATAAAGCTGCCCTTTTTGTCCTGGCACCTAAACTTTGCATCAGCAACCAATTCTGCAACGGAAAGAAAAAGCAACAACAACACCCGCATCTCCAGCTGCGCAAACTCCGGACACGGGACGTAAACACACCTGCGGAACCATCGCTGCACCGGCCAGCACTGCACGGGACTGTCGGGCAGCTCCGGGCGCTGCACGATGCACTCGTACTGCACGAGCCCAAACAGCTCGCAGTCCCTGGCCAGGTCTATGCGGCGGCCGTCCTCTGTCTTTCGGATCTTGCCGTCGGCGCCGAGCTGAGCGGCTGCGGACAATTGCCGCGGTGGGAAGTTTGGGCAGGGCGGCGCCATTCGGGTGCAGTGGCGAGGTCTTGTGTGGTTGTGGAGTTGGTGAAGCGGGGAGTGAAGCTTGAGGATGCAGACGGCGCGGGGCTCGGCGGCCGCGAGCGTCGGTGCTCGTTTGCTCGGCGAGATTGACGAGACGACTTTGGACGAGGTACGTGGGGTCGATTTGGTGATTGCAATGTGCTGGTCTCGCGAGGTTGGGTGGTGGAAATGGAAATGGAAATGGAAATGGAATGGCAGCAAGCCAAAAGACGGTCAACGCCGGGCCTCGAATGTGCTGTGCTGATCCGACTCCAGGTCCTTGCATCCCTCCGCGCAAGCTTCACAACCGCCACCAACAACGACAAAAATGCCGGCAACGCTGCAAATCCATCTCCACCGCGCACTGCGTTGAAGCCTTTCCCAATCGGCCCACTCGATGCGCTTGTCAATCGCCATTTTCGAGCCACACAGTCGGCGCCTCTGGCTCTCACGGGCCGCCACCGCGAGCTGCTCTACCTGCTGATCGCCAACTTGATATGCCCGCCGCACCAAAAGGCCGTGGCCGTCGTCGATGTTGAAGGCCGTTTTGATCCCCTCCGGCTTCTTGCGACTAGCCCGGCCGAGGACGCCGCCGGCACGGGCTTCACGCGCGCTGCTCGCGTCCAGCGTGCCGACCTGGACCATGTTCACGTCCTCCGCCCTGCCTGCGGCAGCGGCAACCTGACCCGCATCTCTGACTGCATCGCCTCCATCGAGGAGCACATGCTGTACGGTTCACATCCGAGCCGGGGCCGGGAGTGGTGGGGCACCATCGTCATCGGGGGCGGCCTGGACCCCGCGGGAAGCGCCTCCGCTGCCGCGTCCGCCCAGGTCGCCGTCACGGCCGACTGGAAGGGCTGGCTGCGTGTCAGCCGTGCAGAAGTTCCGTCCTTGTGTCATTTGAGTGCCGAGGAGGCGCTGGCCGAGCGGGACAACCGGCAAGCTGCCGTGGAGGGCGCCGGCTGGGTGGCTACGTCCCCGTGGGGTGGGTTTACCATCTGCAGGAGAGAGCGGGAGAGTTGACGTTGCGTGGATTTACGGAGGTGCTGTTTACTGTCTGTCTCGAGACGGAAGACGAGGGCACAGCGATGGAAGGGCTCAACAGTTCCAAAACCCAAGGTTGGGGCATCAAGAAGCCCTCGCTGGCAGTGTTTATTATTACGTGTAAGTGCTGCTTCGCTCAGTGTTATTGGAAGCTCTGCTGGAGAATGTGCGGTTTGCGGAATTTCAGATCGAGGATCATCTGGCCAAACAAGCCGTTGGCCCACGAGAACCTGCCAGCCATGTCATGTCAGCTCTCGCGTTCTTAGTCGATCCCGACGGAAAACTCACCACTGCCGTGTCCACTGGCTCGCATTGTTCGAGTTGACGCTCTCGTGCATCAGCCCCAGCCCGTCCGTCGAGCCCACCAACTCCCTCAACACGCTCGTGATCTCGGTGTCGTCCTCGGACGTCAGGATCCGCACGATGCTCGCCATGGGCCACACCATGCCCGGCCCGACGTGCGGACTGCCAATACCGCTAATGACCGATCCGTTCGTGTAGTACGGATTCCCCTCGGAGCTCAGCAATCTCGCCCGCGTGCGCTGATACACCGCTTCGGTATCCGCCAGGAAGCCGAGCAGCGGCGCGGCCAGCAGCGACGGCACGTTCGCGTCGTCCATCAGCGCTGCTGACCCGTACCCGTCCACCTCATACGCATACACCGTCTCGACAGTCCCATTCGCGCCCACCACGGGCACAATGCCGTACTTCTGCACCGCCTGCCGAACCATGATGGAAAACGCCCGCATCTCGTCGGCCAGCCCCTCGCGCGCCTTCGCCCCCAGCTCGTCCACTATCAGACTCGCGCTCGCCAAGTACCGCGCAAGCATCATATTCGCCGGCACCAGAAACCCAAACTGCCCGCTATCATCACTCGGCCTGAACACAGTCCTCACCAACCCCGTCTCCGCCACGGGCCCCCCCAGCCCGTCGTTCGCGACCGTCTCGGTGGCCCTCGTCGTCAACCTCGAAAACGAGTACGGAGTCTCCCGCACCGCGCCGCTCACCGGATCGTACGTCCCCGCCGTCATGCTCCACGCCGTGTCCAGCACAGCCCGCACCGCGGCCAGCCACGAGAACCGGCCGAAAAAGTCGGCGTCGTGCGTCGACTCGTAGTAGGCCACGCTGAGCTGCAAAAAGGCCGCCAGGCTGTCGAGCTCGAACTTGCACTCAAACACCTTGCTGCTGTCGTAGGGGGGCACCACGCGGTCCGTGTCTGCGGCGGGGTTGGCCGTGGGGGGGATGCCGCTTTCTGGCGGGGGCTGGAAGGCGTTGCAGTAGGGCGAGGTCAGCAGCGCGCGGGACTGCAGGTTGATGACGCCGCGGAAGAGGCTGGCGATGGAGTTGGGCTGCGGGTTGGCGATGGTGTCGTCGGGCTCGAGCACGGGCAGGTAGGACTGCAGCTGGTTGGCGCTGTCGCGCAGCCACATGGCGTCGATATCGCCGGTGATGAGGAAGGCGAGCTCCTCGGTCGGGTCGGACGCGGCGTGGCCACGCCAGCGGATGGCCGTGTCGAGCGTGTTGGGGTATGTGTTGGCGAACAGGCGGGCCAGGTCCGGGTCGGCGATGGTCGCCGTCACGTTGGCCACCAGCTCTTCGACAGTGGTCGAGTTGAAGGTGCGGCAACGCGGCGCGGGCCGGGCCGAGGAGAGGGCGTGTTTGCCAGCCGAAAGCGGCTCGTGCTGGGCTTGCGAGTAGGCCGAATAGTCCGGGCAGGACTGCGTCGAGGCCGCTGCCGGAAGGAGGCCTGCGAGCACGACGAGGCGCATGTGATCTGGCTTCATGGTGGCGGCGTTGTTCTGGGACACGAAGCCAGTGTCGTCCCGTGGAGTTTACACTGGAATGTGGAGAGGGAGGTCCGTCGTGGTGTTATATATGACGGCGGGTCCTCCCTGATGTCCGTCCACAGGGATCGACGGTGATACGGACAGGGTCAATTTGGTTTCGCGTGACGATCTCCCGGTGCAACCAAACAAATGAAGGCTCGTGGCTGCCGAGCCCAGCTGCCCGTTGCGGATTGCTCCCGACGCATCATTATGCGGGGGGCCGCATCTGTGCTCCGGACTTGCTCCGACTGTTAAACAATTGCCACTTCCTGGGTGGACAAGGTGGGCAGGGCGCACAATGTGGACGAGCTGCTTCCGGTTGCTAATTCCGTACCGCCAGATAAGTCCGGTACCAAATACCGCGGGTGCTATACCGCGAGCTACTATCCGCGCATTAATAGCCCATTAACCCCTTGATGGCACGCTCCGCATCCGGGTTCCTGGGCATTCATGCTGAGCCTCAATTCCAGGACCTAGCTGTGCCAGCGGCTGCAGCAGGGCAAACAACATGAAGTCTAGGAGTGACTTCCATTTTGTTGGAGTGGTGTTGATGTGTTGCGCCAGTCAGGGGTTGCAGTGAGACGGCACACCCGCAGACATAGCGACCCAGGCAAGAACTGATCAGACGGGAGTTTCCAAATTTGCGGAATACTTCCACCTAGACTCGATCTTTCCCAGAGACTTGCAACCGCAGAGAGAGCAGCTGCCCCGTTGGTCGCCATGTTACGTCTCCAGGAAACCGCCGCGTCCAGGCACTCGAGACATTCCAACCCTTAACCATTATCTGCAGACAAAACGCCCCAGCCCAGACGAGCAGGCGAGCAGACAAGAAGTCACCACAACGCACCAGCACACAGTGCACACCAAGCTGCCAACCAAAAACCCAACTCCCACCATCAACCCCCGCCCAACCAACCAACCAACCATCGCCACCATGCCAACCCTCGCCGCCCTCTTCCCGCAGGGCCGCCTGCTCCGCCTCGGCCTCTCGTTCCTCATCCCGGTCTACTACCCCAACGTAATGACGCTCTACCGCCCGTCCAACACCGGCATCCAGTACCTCGCCCTCTTCCTCTTCACGCACGCCTACCTCATGGTCCAGCACGGCCCGCACGCCATCGTCGTCACCGTCGGCCTGACTCACTGGCTGCTGGCCGCCAACGTGCTCGCCTTCCTCTACACGCTCTTCTTCCTCGGCCTGGGCGCGGAGGCGCTCGTCGCCGCCGCCGCGGACGCGCGCCAGCCCCACTGGGGGGCGGAGTCTGTCGCGGGCGCGCTGCACTATGCGCTTGTGGCGGGCGCGGTGGAGGTGTTTGCGGTGCGGTGGTGTGCCGTGGTGGAGGAGCAGATGAAGAGGGACCGCGAGGAGGCGATGGATGTGGCGAGGAAGGACTCGGAGCGGGAGAAGATGATCAAGGCGGAGATGAGGGAGAAGGCGGAGAAGGTTGCTACGGAGAGGAGGGCGCGGCAGAAGGCGGCAGAGGCGGAGATGGGGGATTGGGAAAAGGTTTGAGAGGTCGAGGGTGTGGTTGGTAGCCTGGCTGGGGGAGCCTGTTGTGGGCGCTAACGGGGCATGCATCCATGGGCTACGAAGCAGTATTTTGTTTTATAGCACTTCCTAGAAGCAGTTGTTTTCTGTTTCCAGCGAGTAATAATATCGAGAGAGTTAGTTGGTGGCCCATGTCTAGACCCTCCCTGCCCCCTCAACACCGAAGGCACAGGCTCACCCACAAAACCAAATCAGCGACCAAGGCTTTTTTGACGTGATGGTCTTCTTGAGGTTTAGAGGCAAAAATGACTTGCACGATGCCCAATGTCGTGCCTCCCTTCAAAAATGCCGAAACACGGGATTGAACCGTGGACCTCATCATGTCGCAGAAGGAGTACGAGTGATGCGCTCTACCACTGAGCTATTCCGGCTGATGGGATTGAGAGAGTCCGAAAGGAGCATAATGTATTGGTTTACTCCACCTGCCAATTTACAAGCTCCTCTAAGCCGACTCGTTCCCGCAGCGCAAGGAGGAGGCAGTCAACGTCTACTAGCAGTGTACTGCACCGACGACTCAAGCAACAACTCCACGCAACTTTTGACTGAGAGCAAGGGGCTGGCGTCCTAGTTCCCTTCACATCTATCGACCTAACCCCATACCTCGGACCACTGCATCGTTCACAGCTTCAACTATCTCCAACGCAACCGCCTCTTCCGACATGACATAGCCTACCCCTTCCGATCTGGCCTGGCTCGCCACGCTTGCCTGGTGTGCGTGCTTGCTGCTCCAAGTGCCCGAGAGCCTCGACAACCATCTCCGAAACGTGTTTCCATACAGGGTGAGGGGGTATCTCTTGAAAGTTGCAATGTTTCCAAATAGCGTCTAGGCAGGGAGGCAATGATGAGAAAGGAAATTGTGCATGTGAAGGGAAAATCCAAAACAAAAGAAGGGGGTGGGAGAGGCCCCAGGAGATGCATGCAACCACCCCGATGGGCCGAGTTGTGTATGTACTTTGCTTGCCCCGAAAACCGTTGCAGTCGAAGAGAAAGGAAGAAAAAAAAGATGCTTGCCAAAGGGGACATGAGTGTTCTTTTCCATTTCATCGTGGTGTCCAGACATGACCAAAACGAGAGCCCAAACCGTGATACGAGCCAGAACCGAGAACGCCGTGGAAACCCCCGATATCGTGTCGTGTCTTGACCCATGTCCAGAGCGGGGATATGATCAAGGAGATGGTATATGGACCAGAAGCCATGCATTGCCGAAGAAATTGGAACCTAAACTTGACCGACTCCCCCCGTGAAGTGATGATGGTGGCGGAAAGGCGGCGCTCAGGCGACGGGCGCGATGGGAGGCTGGGCCGGGAGGCCCTGGCCGCCGTTCAAGTCGACATCGGGCTGCAGCTCGCCCTTCTTGGGGCAGTCGCGCGAGATGTGGCCCGTCTCGCCGCACTGGTAGCACGTCTTGCCGGCCGTGTTGAGGGGCCCGCCGTTGGGGGCGGTGCAGTCGCGCGAGATGTGGCCGAGCTTGCCGCAGGCATAGCACTTCATCGCCTGCGCCTGGCAGTCGCGAGCAAAGTGGTTCGGCCCGCCGCACTTGTAGCACGTGGCCGGGCGAGCGCCACCCAGGAAGGGGCCGCCTGGACGTCCACCGAGGGGCGGTCCCGATCGGAGGCCCCTGGGAGCCACAGGGTTGGGGCAGTTGCGCTGCAAGACAGGGTTAGTATTATTCTGACAACGACCTCGGCAGAGGGGAGAAAACGCACAGCCACATGGCCAACACCATCGCAGTTGTAGCATCGGTTGCTGAGACCCGGGGCGCCGCCGTTCAGGCGGAGGGTGGGGCACTCAGCCTGGACGTGGCCGAGACCCTGGCAGTGGTAGCACTGCTTCGCCTTGGTGGTGCGCGGCATGGGGCACTCGTTGGACTCGTGGTTTGGCTGCTTGCCTGTTGCCAATGTCAGCGGCCCAGCTGCGAATATGAGGAGGCCGTCGAGGGGGAGACGTACAGTTGTAGCAGAGCCGCTGCGGGGAGGCGCAGGCCTCGGCATGGTGGCCGAGCTCACCGCACTTGTAGCACGCACGACGCGAGACGGACGACATTTTGAATTTTGCTTTGAATGTTGCTGTGGTGTCAAGCGACCAGAATCTACAAGCACGTCAGCACACCGTTGCGGCTGGGCGTCCAGTCTCCCTCTGCAATGTTTCTGACACGTTTGCAGGCGGCACCAGCTGGTTGAAGGCGGGGGTTGGTCGCAGCGCTTGGTCAGCGCTGGCGCGGAGGGCGGTTGCGGAAGACCTAATCATCCTGACGGTTGCTGATGTCGATACTGCCGACGGTGTCGTGGTGGTGTGCTGGTATTGCCGGGTCTTTTGGTTTCGGATGGTTCTCGGCTCGGGAGTGGGAGGGTCCTCGATCGGATCGCGCGCCGGGGTTTCGGGGGCCGGGCGGGCAGGGCAGGGGCTGTTGTGTCACCCGACATCTCGGCCGGCCGCTTCCACCCCCAGCCTGCGGAATCGCAAATGACGTTGGGTCAACCGCAGGCCCATCGGATCGGCGAAGCGGCTGCAGTGCAGACCAGGCCTGGCTGGTGCGAAGGAGCGAAGAGGTTGTCGGGCCGGAGATCGCAGTGGTTGGTGACGTCCAACAATGCGCGCAATCCGGTGCTGCTTGCCACTCCCACTCCCACTCCCACTCCCACTCCCACGCCGCGGCGCTGCGGTCGAGGACGGAGCAATGGGGGTCACAGATTTGTATCGGCCCTGCGAGCGCGAGTCTAGTGCCCCGCGCCCGATGCGAGTAGAGGTGTGCGCGCATGCAAACGTGTCTTCAGGCGCAAGAGCAGAGCAGAGCAAACAGGGAGGGGTCGATGACCCGCGGCGATAGCAGCAGCGGGCATCGGATGGACTGACTGACCTTCAGCAAAAAATAAAAAAAAATAAGGAATAAAAACCCCCGATGGAAATGCTGAGATAAGAATAACGTGAGACGACAACCGCAAGCCTCGACCGATCTTCCGACTTCGATTCCGACTTCCTCGCCAACAACACACCCGGAGAAATACGATTGCCGATGCTTTTGGAGAACACCTCGCTGGTTTTTTGCAAGCGGGAAGAGGAGAGGAGATGCGGGACCGGCGGAACAATGAGGGAGAGGCGGAGGCGGCAAACGGGGAAGGGAGGGATAGCGCAGTGCCTCCACTGCAGCAGCTTCGCACGGGCAAGAGTGACAAGCGGGTGACTTTGGCTGCTCCAGGTTTTGGCGGGCGGGCAGCCACTGGGCGGGCCTGCACTCGGTGCATTGGGCGGGGAACTGCGCCGACGGGCGGGCTTGGCGCAAAAAGCCCTGGTCGGGTTCCAAGTACCACGTCAGTACCACAGCAGC
>FTCU01000945.1_pt1 | contig 20860 bp, 19 predicted proteins | sample 1639521 | NCBI WGS metagenome assembly FTCU01 (sample SAMEA3914864, study PRJEB12502) | metagenome | biome: forest; material: soil | place: USA | collected 2012-03-12 | depth 0.3 m
GAGGCGGTGGCGGCGACGACGATCGAGTACTTCATGGCGTCGTTCTCCTCGAGGGTCTTGACGAGCTGGGCGACGGTGGAACGCTTCTGGCCGACGGCGACGTAGACGCAGTAGAGCTTCTTGGTCTCGTCGTTGGAGTTGTTCCAACGCTTCTGGTTGAGCATGGCATCGAGAGCGACGGCAGTCTTGCCGGTCTGACGATCACCAATGATCAACTCACGCTGGCCACGGCCGATGGGCACCATGGCGTCGACGGACTTGAGGCCAGTCTGCACGGGCTGGTTGACGGAGCGGCGGGGGAGAATGCCGGGGGCCTTGAGCTGCGCACGGCGCCTCTCCTTGGTGGCGATGGGGCCCTTGCCGTCGATGGGGTTGCCCAGGGCATCGACGACACGGCCAAGCATCTCGGGGCCGACGGGGACATCGACCTGGGGGCGGTTAGAATGCTAGCTCGGCGGACAGCCGCTCGCAACCAACTCACGATTTCACCGGTACGCTTGACGCTCTCGCCCTCCTTGACGAGACGATCGGAACCGAAAAGCACAACACCGACCTGGCCGGCCTCGAGGTTCATGCACATGCCCTTGACGCCGGAGGCGAACCTGCAGCGCGTTAGCTCCACGCAGGACTCCATGCAGGACAGGATGCGACATACTCGACAAGCTCCTCAGCCTGGACGTTCGCCAAGCCGTGGACACGCGCGATACCATCACTGTCGTGGACTAGTCAGCATCGCGATTCCAAATAGCCATCCCAAATTCCATCCCACAATCCCACAGACGCGCCCGCCGTGGCATCCACGTCCGTGGTGTTGGACCCCTAATCTGCTGTGCTGTTGTCCGTCGCCAAGACTCCCCTGCGTGCGTGCTGCAAAACGTACCCGACGGAGAGGACGCGGCCAGTCTCGGCGAGGCTGGACTCCTCCTGGACGCCGCGAATTCTCTGCTCGAGAATGGACGACACCTCGGTCGGCGAGGCCTTCGCATCGGCGAATGTGCGGGTTTGGAGGGCCGAGACGATGGGTGCGGCATTTCGCTGTCGGGGACCAGTTAGCCTAGCCGAAATCCGAGCCACGCGCCCAAAAGCGCACGCAAAGGCGGCCAGCCCCCGACCAAGCTCCCGAAGCCCGCCAAACGGCCCTGCGCGGGCGCAAAAGAGCTCAATTGAGCTTCGCGGGCGCGTGCAGGGCCGTCTGGGATTGCAGCGGAGCACCGGTCGATGGAATTGAGGCTGGGCCGGCCGGGCGGAGGTGCACTCACTGCGGCGACTCTGCTCTGGGCAGAGAGGGCGCCGACGGCGCGCGTGCTCTGTCGGAGGGCGTTCCGGAACATCTTTTCGAGCAATGTGTCGCCTCTAGGGTGGAGGGGGAGCAATTGCAATCAAGGTGCAATTGCGTGAGGGGAGATTGAGACGAGAGGTTGATGGAAGTTTGGAGAGCCCGGCGTGAGGAAAATTGTCAGGAAGGGCTGGCGGGCCTTGGTTGGAGAGGAGGAGGGCGGGTCCCAAGCTCAGCAGCGGCCAATCACCGTGCCGAGAGAATTTTGCTCAACCAAAAGCCTCCCGAGAGACTCCACCTGGCAACATCCAAACGGGAAGCAAGCGCAGAGCTTCAGAGGGTCTTCTGGACAACAACACGCCTGGGTTTTGTGAGAGTATCGGTTTCCGAGCTTCTGTTTGCTCAATCACCCGCTTCTGCGATAACACTTGGAGCTTCTTCTGCCAGAGCTCGAGTCCCCTCCCCGATCCTGTTGCTCTGTGCGTGACACGGCATGCCAGGGGGAGCTGGCTTTCCAGGTTGCCCGGGTAATCCCGGAAAATGCTGCGCAGCTGCCGTCTGTCTCGGGTCTGTCTCCCTCTCAAGTCTCGATCACAGCTGGTGCCAGACAGCAACCGGCTCTCCAAGTTCGAACAACACCAAAAAATTGCATTCAAACTACCAAACTCAAGCGACAAGATATGGACCATTCCCACTGAAAATTCCCGATAACAATACCCTTCAGCTGCAATCTGCCCGAGCCTCCCGTCAACCGTTACCCGCTCGTAATGCATCCCCGCATTTCCTCCGCCCCGAGATCCCTGTCCTGCATGCCCTGTTTAGGCATTATCGAGATCGAGCTCCTCGATCTCAGCGAACATCTCGCGGACCTCGTCCAGATCCCACGCAGCAGTGCCGTCGTCGAGGTTGCGGGCGGGCAAGTGTACCGTGAACAGTGATCCATTCTGGATCTCGACGGATAGACTGAGATGGTTAGCTGCGTTGCTGCCAGAAGAGAGGTATCTTGTCATTGCTCACATAACCCGCTTGACAAAAGCCGTCGTGGCCAGCTGCTCAAGCTGCTCAAGCCATCCCGAAAGGCCCTCAATGACCCCTTGGCCGAGGCCAGAAGATGATCTCTGCTCGCAAGCCCAGATCACCAACCAGTCCAAGATGTCCTCCTCTTTGTCTTCACCCAGAAGGAATTCGTCGTCCTCGGCTGCGTCTAGCCGGTCCCCGAAGATGGCTTTGAGTATACGCCAACTCGCTCTCGCGGTGTCGGCGTCTCTCGGCCGCGGTGGCTCCTCTTCGTCAGGTTCGAGGTAGAAGGCTCGATAGGCGCTCAAGTGCCCTCCCAAATATCGTTCAATCTCATCATCTGAGAAGTACTCAACTTCCACCATGGTGGTGTACCTTGGCGTAGAGTCGCACCTCTCGGCCTGACCTGCCGCTGAGCTGACCAAACTGCGACCTTGGAACCTGTCAGTCCAGATCCATTTCTCTGCAAGCGGAGAAATCAGGCTTACCTTCCGAGGGTCCATCAACCGGGCAGATGCGAGGAGAGCAGGGCAGTGTGTGGCGAGGGGTGTTCCCCTGGCTGTTTCCCTGGCTAGCGATACCCCCTCCGGCTTCCGGCTCCTTGACAGAGCAGCCCGTGGATTCGATCAAGTCGAGCGTGAGCTTTCTCGCGCTGTGGAACGCCTGCTCGGTGGTCCGTCCCTGGCGTTCTTCCTTCGCAGATGAGTCCTCTTCCGAATCTCGAGCCAAATCAACTTTCAGTCTTTTGGCCGGGCTGGGAGTTGAGGAAGGACTCAAGCCCCGTTTGCGATTGGGAGTAAGACTTGGCGTCGTGGGGAGAACGGAAAGGAAGATTCTCTCTTTGAGCGAGCCCGTTCGACCCGTCTGGATCGGGCTCTCAAGAGAGGATCCCTCGAGTCGAGTGCTGAGGAGGTCCTCTTCGAGGGAACGAAGGCTATCCCGCGAATCCGAAACGTCGAGCACACCGCGAGGGATGGACCCCGTATCTCCTCCGCTTTGGCTGCTTACTGAGAGAGACAGCGCGCTGGATGGCAGCGTCGAGGGGAAGAGGCGTCCGGTTCCGCCGATGAGCTGGCTGTGCGGTGGGGAGCCCGGTTCCGGGGGTGGTGTTGCTGGCTCAGATTGCCACCCGGCGCCACCGCGCATCGTCTGCGAGTCCCGAAGAGAAGCTGGAGCCCGAGTCCAACTGCCGGAGTTGCTGCTCATAGAACCATGAGAAAGGTTCACCTCGAGACTGCTTTGAGATCCTCGAATGTCTCCAGCAGGCTGTTGAATCGAAGTCCAACTACCCGAACTGCTTCTCAGAGAACCCTGAGAAACATTCACCTCGAGGCTGCTTTGAGATCCGCGAATGTCCCCGAGCGGAATCAGGATGGGAAGAGAATTCTCAAGAGATTCGGCCAGACTGGCAGTATTGGGTGGCTATCTCATGTCAGTGTGCATCCGCTTGAAACTGCTGGATCACGCTCACCTTTTGCTCGTTGTCGAACAACATGGTTAAGGAGTTGGGGATAGGGGAAAATATTGGCTGAGAGTGTCAAGTGCCGCAAACAAGCAAATGCTTAAGCATGGAATCGAGGCCCAACATCGTATCTCGGACAGGTCTCCAGTCCCTTTATATCGCATCAACAGCGAGGCAGGGACGCCTTCGGCCGGCAACGTCCCCCTCCACCCTTCCTGACGGGGCAGTCTGCTAGGCCAACGTTGGGTCAACCTGTGGATTGCAGTCCCAATCACCACTCAAGTTTGTCCATCAGGCCAACAGTAGAGCCAGGACATGGCTGCAGGAGGCCGGGCGAAGCGCAGCCGACAGTCATGGGTCCAAGACCGCACACGCGGTCCTCCGCGACTGGGCACTCTTGGTCTGGATGATTGCCACACTACACTCCGATGTTTGCCGTGTCCGGGCAAATTCCTCCTCGTTCAGTTGACCTTGCCAACGCTGCGGTGTTGTGTCGGCCCCATCAGACCCTCAGCGCGGCCGCGTCGCCGGCCGGCGGCTAGACGCCGAGACGTGATTGGGGGGCCCGACCCAACACTCCGGACCCGAACACAGCTTCGCCGCAATTGACCCCACCTGGTTTGAGATTTTGTCCCCAAGTCCGGGGTTTGCGGGTTGCACGCGAGCGAAGTCTACAGACTCTGCGACGTGGGCTGCCGATGGGGCGAGGCCATGTTGCGGTCCGGCCCAAGGCTCTCGGCCTCATCGCGAAGTGACAGCCAATCGATTTTAGTTAACCAGGGTTTGAAGTCAGCATCGAAGAACGCCCTACCATACTGTATAGAAACCAAGCCGTTGTGATGCTGGGGGCGGCCGTCCTAGCTGGCCGTGACAGTCCTCAGCCTCGTCAGGGGTCCATGACACTGTTCGTCACTTGTTGCTACAGCCACAGACAAGAGCTCGCTATGTCCAAGTAAACTGATTGCTTCTCGTAGACAACCGTCTCGTAGACAACCGTGCTTGCCATCTTACCCAGTTGCGGCTAGAGGTGATAGTATGACTGTTGGGGAACCACCCCTCGCCACACACCACCCTGCTCTCCTCGCATCAGCCCGGTTGATGGAACTCAGAAGTCAAGCCTGATTTCTCCGCTTGCAGAGAAATGGATCTGGACTGACAGGATCAAAGACTGGTGTTTTCCGGTGAACCTCGAACTGGGGGTGGCTTTGTTCTATCTCCTCCCTGTCTGTCTAGATCACCCCTGCCTTTCGAGACCCTCGTCGACATCATTCCGGTTTCAATAACCACTTTTCCATAATTACTGGCCCCCATCACAATCTGCCTAACGATGTCCATCTTCGGCCTGCCTCTCACGCCCAGACGCCTGACCATTCACTACGGCACCACCCGCAAGCTCCGCCTCCCTTACTCCGTTTTCGAGGGATGGTCGACATCACATGCGAATGTAACTCTCAAGGGGTGGGGGTCAGTGGTAATGAATGCATCAGTTCTATTTCGTCTATCGAGTTGTCAATCCAGCTCTTGACTCATCCGTTTGCCATGAATCCCTAGTGTTACAAGTAATAAGTCAGTATCCAATCCGTTCCCGAAAACGCCTGTCCTTGTCTAAAAACCCCTGGCATCAAGAACCCTGATAGATGGGTCAAAACAAGCCCGCTTCATCATCCGGTACTCGGTTCCCTCCACATCCCACGGCACGCTGAGCGTGTGCGTGTCGCGTGACCCAACCTCGGCCACCCGCCTGGTGCCCGTCTGACCCTCCCTCCACTGGCAGCTCTCAGGGCCTCCAGAACCGCCGTAGCGTCGAATGACCTCCTGGTACCGCTCCATGGGAAAGATCTCTCCCTGAACTTCGGTGTGAAGAGGCACCGAAAAGTCTAGCGTTGTCAGGCACCGTCAGTCTCCGTTTTCAGCAACCCAGAAGGACATGGAGAGGAAGAAAGCTCAAAACTCACCGCCCTGAAGGTAGCTCTCAATCTTGTACTGCGCCACGACGGCCGCCATTCTCCCGCCGTTCTTCCCGCGCTTGATCACGTAGCTCTTGCCGGGGTAACTCTCCTCGCGCGGACCGTGCTGGTCAATGAAGAGCTTGGGGCGGCCGCCAAAGAACTCGACCTCGAACTCGGCGCCGGGGTCGTACCGACGGACGAGGCGCATCAGGTCGGCGTCGGTGACCTGGTGGGCCAGGTCGTCGGACTCACGGAGGAAGTTGACGAAGAGGTGGCACAGGTGGTGGGTGACCATCGCGGCGAGATGGAATTGCAGCCGGTGGAAACGTGCCGTCTCGGCTAGCTGTTCGTCCGCGCGGCGCTGGCGGCGGGCAATGTCGGACTTGAGGCGGGTCCAGTAGAGCTTTTCTACGAGCTGTGATTTGAGTCAGTACCAAGTGACTGGGAGCACAGAAGATAGTGATTCTCAAGGGTGACAAACCTGCCAGTTCAAGTGCAGCACAGCAGCCGCCTTGGGGTTGAAGTTGAAGTGCTCCAGCGTCGAGTACTCGTCGGCCCACGCGTAGGGCATCGTCTTGTTCTCCTCTTCGCAGCAGAAGCCGTTCCTGTCGTCGAGCTTCACAATGGGGAAGCGGTACCGCACGCAGCGGAGGAACTCCTCCACGGCAGAAGGCACGTCGACATTCCACGGCTCTGTCACGGGACCTGGGACGGGTCTCTCTCTCCAGACACAGATGGCCTTGCGAGCCAAGTTCTCGAGGGCTATGACCAGAAAAATGTCAGTCTCACACAAGCCTGCGACAAAAACGAACAGAGGATATCACCCACCGCCCCGCCCCCTCGCACTCTCAAGCATCCTCAACCCAAGATCCAGCACCGACGTCACGGCAAAAGCCCTTCCCCCGCTGCGCTCCAGCGGATAGGTCGCGCCGTTGTCAAGCACCTCGGAGATGATGACCTGGTACAGGCCCTCGGTGGGCAGCTGCCTCCATTGCTCCGACTTGACCAGCCCCATCCGCAGCATCGCCCGCTCCGACTTGGAGAGGCGGCCGGTGAGGGCTTCCTTGTCGACGGCGCCGTAGGAGCGGTGGGCGCGCTCGACGTACATGTACGGAGCCATGGCTTGGCCAAGGATTGGTGTTTCTTCTTTCGTGGGTGGAGCCAAGTAGGTGTAAGTGGGAGCGGCTGCTACAGCGGGATTGGCATGGAAGGAAACGAAACACGAGTGGTGGATGATGAATGAGTGGCCAGGCTCGAGGGGGGGGTTCCGAGGTATGTTTCTCGTCCAACTGGTGTTGGGCCAAGCTAATAGTGGGCAGCAGATTCTGCGAGTCGGGGGACCCTGGGCTGGACATAATCAGCTGCCCCTCCGCGGCCATCTAGGTGTGCCCGAGTCTCAAGGGTCCCGGCCATCACGAACCGGCCCGGCCTTCTGTTGGACAGGACATAGCCCGGGCCCGGAGGTGGTGAATACGACGGCCGGCCAGGCTCTGTGTTCTTATGGTTGGCCACTTGGGGCAGCCCACGGGAGATCTGCGTTTGATATTGTGGCCTCTCCCCCCGTACGAACCACCGCGCGGGCCAACAGATAAATCGTATAAAAGCCTTGAGGTCTGCGACACAAATCTTTGCCGCTGCGCATACTCAGGAGATCATGGTGGCCTGGCCGTTGTTGAATGGCCGGGCCGTTTCAACTTTCATCGCAGCGGTACTCGATGATTGAGTTTGCGATGACATTGGCTCATGGCAGCAGCGCCTCCTTTGTTCGACAACAAAGGACGGGCCGGTAATGAGACGGACCCGGCCCAGGCCCGATGTGCGGGCGGCACGGGTTGACGGTTGGTGTTTCGTTCTGACGGCGCATTCCGGCGGCACCGCCGAAGTCAAAGCGAAGATGCACTCCGCGAAAACTAAAACTCAACCGACTCAACCAAACTCGACCAAATTGATCATATACCATTTATTGCGTTTGCTTAGTAGAAGCGCTGCTTCTGATGAGTGGCGGGAGCAGGCAATCCATCCCTTGCTTTGATGTGATTGCAGTCGAATGTTTTGTGATCAAACTTGGTGAATTTGACAGAGAATTCTTGGCCGGGAACCCGGAGAAAAGTGTAAAGGAATACACAAGGGTTAGGGCTGAACCAGCCTGCTCGGTCTTTCATGGGATGCTTTCAGGGTTGCTCCAGGCGATATTATTTTGTGGACAATAGCAGTCGTGACAAAGCATCCGCTCGACACAATACCAAGTCAACACCAAGGGCCAGCAGCCACCAAACATGGAGGTGAATGCCGTGTCACATCAGTATTCGGGGCTGCAATGGCCCCGGTCTCTGCTTTTGTTAGGAAAGAGTTATTTGTTGGATGGACTGCCTGTCTCTTGAGTCTCGACTCTTCTGCCTCTGCCAGCAACCCTTCACTTGCAGTCTGGAGATTCTGTGATCCTGAGACTGTGTGATCCTACGGCTCTCTGACCATTTTTCACCTTCGCCATGGCATCCCACATACCCGAGAACTACGCCGAGGACCGGCTGCATCGGTACCTCCGCCACTGGACCCGGGACCCCTCCAGCGTCCGGACCCTCGATATGGAAGCCATCAGCTGGGCCACCGACGAGGAGCGTGACGAGCGAGCGACAAAGTACAGCCAAGTAGCATCCGACTACTACGACCTTGTCACGCCCTTGTACGAGCAGGGATGGTATGCAGACATGCCTCACCTTCTCCAGTATCTCATGCAGGCTCAAAGCTGACGGCCATGAACAGGGGCCAGCAATTCCACTACACGCCCCTCACGCCCGGCCTGTCCATAGGAGAGAGCATGACGGCATACGAAAAGACGTTCGCCGAGATAGCCCGGCTCAAGAAAGGCATGCGCGTGCTCGATCTCGGCTGCGGCATTGGCGGGCCCGCGAGGACCATTGCCGGTACGATCGGTTGCAACATCGTCGGCATCACCAACAGCGCGTGGCATGTTGAGCGAGGTACCGTCTTGACCGAGCAGGCCGGGATGGAGAAACTTGTCTCATTCGTACATGGTGATTTCTGTGTATGCGCCTCTCAAAATTCCGTTGCGAGCAGCTGATGGGTGGACAACGAGCTAACTTGAAGTCAGAAACTGCCGTTCCCAGACGAGTCCTTTGACGCAGCCTACTCGGTCGAGTCGCTGTGCTACGCCCCCGACCCTGCCGCGGTCTACCGCGAGATCAAGCGCGTGCTGAAGCCGGGCGCGCCCTTCACCTTTCACGACTTTGCCATGACGGAGAAGTTTGACGAGAAGATCCCCGAGCACCGCAAGATCCGCAACTGGATCGAGTTTGGCAACGGCATGGCCAAGATGCCCTGGGTGCCCGTGATGCGCGCCGGTACCAAGAAGGCCGGTGAGTGCTGAGTGCTGAGAGCTGGATTTTCTTCGTGTTTCCCTTGGCGCTAATGTTGTCGTGGCAGGCTTCGAACTCGTCCACGAGGAGGACATGGCGTTCCGCAGCGCCCCCGCTCCGTGGTACTACGGCCCCGAGGGCAATATCTGTTGGGCGTGGCGGACGCCTGGTTGGCCCGACTTTTGGAAGGTGTTCAAGATGTGGGCGCCGTTCCGCGGGACTGCCCATCTCGTCTACCGCATCATGATCCTCCTTGGGATGCGGCCCCAGGAGGTGTCGACCCTGATGGACATGATGTGGTACTGCACCAAGGGCGTGGCTATCGGGGGCAAGATGGGCATTTTTACTCCCATGTACGTCTTTGTCTGCCGGAAGCCAGCAAAGGGTGAGGAATAGGGGTCCTGACGTTGGGTTTGTTCTTGGTGGGAAGCTCCGGGGTTGAGTAGAAGGGTTAGGGTTGATATGCACGCTTGCGCGTCTCCCGCTTCTGTGGCGCACCTTGCTGTCTCGGCTTCCCGGGTCCCTTGCAGCTCTCCCGCATTGCAACATCTCCAACCTCCATCTACTTGTCTCGTCAAAGGCGCTCTTTATCCGCTCCCCGTTTCGGTCTTGAATAGGCGTCCAATCAGCCATGGTGGCACTGTCGGTGGTACCGAAGCTGCATTCCGTTCATTTTGCTTGACTGGATTGAGAGAATCGTCTTTTTGTTTGCCTGCCGTGCGCTGTGCGCCCAGTTGCCCTCGGCAGCTTGCTTGCTCTCTGCTGCCGTCTGCCACCATCCGCCATTGTCCTCCGCTGCCCTCCGCTGGCCCCCGCCAGCATGGCTCCCTACCACGACAACCCGCCCGTACCCTCTAATCCTTACAACTCGAGTCGAAACAAGAGCCAAAGCCCATCAAGGATGTCGCACGAGTCGGGGTCCTCCGTATCCACCACGAGCATCGTCTTCGACCGCATCGGCGAGCGCGTGGCCGCCGACGAAGCCGCTCTCGAGAAGCGGCGCCGCGACGGGGATGACGGCGATGACCTCAAGGACGAAGCCGACAATGATTACCTCGAAACCGGCCCGTTCCTCGGAAACGGCAACGGCAGCGCCCAGCATGCCGAGAAGAAGGGACGGGGGATGGACCGGGGGATGCGCAAGGCGCTCCTCATCGTCGCAGGCCTCTTGGTCTCCGCCTGGGTGGCCGGGCTCGTCGTCTACATTGCCACCAAATCCTACAAGCCGGCTTCCCAGATCGCCCACGACCCGCAGGCAACGGTTGTCCGCGGCTCAGGGAAGGCCGTGACACTGGACCAGATCATGGGCAGCTTCTGGCGTCCCGAGGTCCACTCGATAGAATGGATTGCCGGTCCTAACGGCGAGGATGGGCTGCTATTGGAGAAGGGCGGCGGCAGCAAGGGGTTCCTCGTCGTGGAAGATATTCGCACCAAAAATGCTGCCGCTGCCGGGCCGCAGGTGGCCGACGCCAGGACCTTGATGAAGGACGGCGCGATCGAGTATCAGCAAAAGAGCTACAACGCCGTGAAGACTATACCGAGTACGGATCTCAAGATGGTCCTGGTCGCCACCGACGTGCATCACAACTGGCGCCACTCCTCAGTTGCTGCCTATTGGATCTTTGACGTCGAGTCCCAGACCGCTGAACCTTTGGTCCCCGGCGAACCTGGAGCGCGCATTCAGCTTGCCCAGTGGAACCCGGCCGGCGACGCCGTTGCCTTCACAAGGGACAACAACCTGTACCTCCGCAAGGTCAGCTCCAAGCACGTCATCCAGATCACCAAGGACGGCGGCTCCGACGTGTTCAACGGGGTTCCAGATTGGGTTTACGAGGAAGAAGTGTTTTCCGGCCCCAGCGCCACGTGGTGGTCCGAGGATGGAAGCCACATCGCCTTCCTGCGCACCAATGAAACGGGCGTGCCCGAGTACCCCGTTCAGTACTTCCTCTCGAGACCCAGCGAAACCGACCCCGTGCCGGGCGAGGAGGCGTACCCCGAAGTCAGAAACATCAAGTACCCGAAAGCGGGTGCCCATAACCCGGTCGTCGAACTCAATTTCTACGATGTAACCCGCGGCGACGTCTTCTCTGTGGATATCTCGGGTGGCTTTGCGGATGAGGATCGTCTGATCACGGAAGTCGTTTGGGCAGGCGCGCAAGTCCTGGTTAAGGAAACTAACAGGGTCAGCGACATTATGCGCGTCGTTCTCATTGACGTGCCGGCCCGTGCGGGAAAGACCGTTAGGACGACGGATGTCAAGGCCATCGACGGCGGCTGGTTCGAGATTACGCACCAGACCCAGCATATCCCGGCCGACCCGTCGAAGGGACGTCCTCATGACGGCTACATCGACTTGATCATCCATGGCGATAGCAACCATCTGGCCTACTTCACTCCGCTGGATAACCCGGAACCCGTCATGCTTACGTCTGGCGACTGGGAAGTCGTCGATTCGCCGTACGCTGTGGACCTGGATAAAAACGTTGTCTACTTTGTTTCGACCAAGGAGTCATCGATCCAGCGCCACGTCTACCAGGTCAAGCTCACCGGAGAAGGCCTCACGGCGGTCTCTGACACGAGCTCTGAAGGCTACTACAGCGTCTCGTTCTCCACCGGTGCCGGCTACGCCCTCCTGACGTATCAAGGCCCCGATATCCCCTGGCAAAAGGTCATCAGTACCCCAAGCAACCCGCACAAGTACGAGCACACTGTGGAGGAGAACAAAGAGCTTGCCGAAAACGCCAAGAAGCACGAGCTTCCCATCAAAATCTACGGCACCATCAACGTCGACGGCGTCGACCTCAACTATGTCGAGAGGCGGCCGCCGCACTTTGACAAGAACAAGAAGTACCCTGTGCTGTTCCAGCAGTACAGCGGTCCGGGCTCGCAGACAGTCGCTAAAAAGTTTGCGGTTGACTTTCAATCCTTCGCGACCGCGGGGCTGGGGTACATCTCCGTCACGGTGGACGGACGGGGTACCGGCTACATCGGGCGCAAGAACCGTGTCATCATCCGTGGCAACCTCGGAAAGTGGGAGTCGCATGACCAGATCGCGGCGGCCAAGATCTGGGCGCAGAAGCCGTACATCGACGAGAACCGGCTCGCCATTTGGGGGTGGAGCTTCGGCGGCTTCAACACGCTCAAGACGCTCGAGCAGGACGCCGGACAGACGTTCAAGTACGGCATGGCGGTCGCCCCCGTGACCGACTGGCGGTTCTACGACAGCATCTACACGGAGCGGTACATGCTCACGCCGCAGGCCAACGGACACGGCTACGACACGAGCGCCATCAACAACGTGACGGCCCTGGGACAGAACGTGCGCTTCCTCTTGATGCACGGCGTGGCGGACGACAACGTGCACTTCCAGAACTCGCTCACCCTGCTAGACAAGCTGGACCTGGCGGGAGTGGAGAACTATGACGTCCATGTGTTCCCGGATAGTGATCACAGCATCTACTTCCACAACGGGAACCGGATTGTCTACGACAGTGAGTCTTCCGGGATGTGTCCGAGGTACGGTGCTAACTGTGATGCAGAGTTGACAAACTGGCTCATCAACGCCTTCAACGGCGAGTGGCTCAAGGTCGCACACCCGAAGCCGAACGGGAAGAAGAGATCGCCGCCAGCGTAAATTCGGGGTAGACGACAGCATCACATTGGGCGGCGTCAGGAGTTCGTTTGGGTATATTAGCTACTTCTCTTTGGTGTATCTTATTCGGCATCGCGCACATAAAGCAATTTGACTCGGCATCCTCCCAACCAGCAGGTCAGAACCCGACCCCCTGAAGTCGGTTACTCCCCTCGTACCGCCAGCTGCGGAGCCGTCTGAGCCCCGTCGTCGATCTTCTCGACGATAGCAGCCGTGCCGTAGGCGCATACCTGGGCAAACCCGCCCAGATCGCCGGCATCGAAGCGCATCGCGATGACGGCGTTGCCGCCGCGCGACTGGGCCTCGGCGACGATCCTCGAGATGGCGTCGTTGCGGGCGTTGTACAGCTGTTGTTGTGTTAGTCACTTTCTTGTAGTCCATCCCAGTTGTCATTCAGGGGGGAAGGAAGAGAGACAGACCATATTCGTAAACCACCGCAGCTCGCCGCCCGCCATGCTCTTGAGCACCATGCCCAGCGAGGCCGCCCAGTTGCGCGACCGCACCGTTAACCCGTAGACAGCGCCCAGCACGCGCACGACGCGGTAGCCGGGCACGTCGAACATGGTGGTGGTGATGACGCCGTTTGTTTCGGTGAAGCCTGTGTGTTTTGGTCAGTTGGTTGTGGGGTTTGCCAGGTGTCTTGTCTTGCGTACAGTGGAGGTCGGAGATGGCTGGGGGGATTTCGGTGGCGTGGTCTTTGTCTTTGGGGTTCATGGAGAGGCGGTGGTGAGACATGGTGATGGTTTAGGGTTGGTGGCTGTGGTGGTGGTGAGGTGGGCTGTTCTGTGGGCTCTGGGAATCAGACAAGTCCTCGACCCAATAAAGCTAATCACGGTGATGATAAATGCGAGGTGGTTTATTATATTATCAAAATAAGTTCCTGGTGATGATGTAATAGAGAGAGTGTGCGCTGTGTTGCGGTGGTGTTGTCTGCTCGAAGGGGAGCCCAGGTTGCTGTTATATAGACAAGCTCTCCGGAAAACAACGGACGCAGTATTATGCCGCATGACCCCTTGCGCTTCATTCCCATGCCATTCCCTTGACATTCCCGTGCCCGACCATGCTCTGACCCATGGTGTTGCCCACTGAGAGACTCTCCCTGGACTCAAACGCAAACGGCTGAGGCTTGAGTGGTGTGCACTGTGCAAGTGCCAAGAAAGAGCGCACCGTATTTCGTATCATTGGACGGAATTGGCAGAGCTGACAGGCTCAGCCCCATGCTGTCCCCGCCTCTTCGTGGCTTTCAGACTTGGCGGCCAATGAGAACGGCTGTCGGGTCTGGGCGGAAGCGGATCGACGCCTTGGGCAGAAATCCCGCCGCCAGTTTGGGAACAGCGCCGGCGGGAACCGGGAAGGACATGAGACCAAGGGTTGGGGTTGGCATCTTCGGAACACGCCAACAACGTCACATCAAGGCACGATGGCACATTGGCCGGGTTCCCCACAAATGCAATTTGGAGTCGCGGAACGACGCCCCTTCTGGGGAACGGGGAATCTGCCAGGCACCGATTCCGCCATTGAGAACAATCAATGGGTGCTGTGCGGTTCGTGATGCCGCTCGCCAGACATGGGCAGAATTCAGCCTGAGCAGCCGTGGCCCACGACGGCCGTGCCGCCGCCCTTGCTGCGACGCTCGACGTGGACATGGAGGCCGACGAGACGAGATATATTTGAGGCCCACGAGGGCTGCTCTCTCGGGGTTCCTGTGATCTAGTGTTCACCCCGAGTACAGCGGAAAACAGACCCCAGAAACACTCACGATGCATGCCACATCCCTCCTCGGCCTGCTCACGGCCGCCGTGACTGTCTCCGCCTGCCCCCAAGGCCACGCCGCCTCCCCGGCCGCCATCAAGTGCCCCATCGTCTTCGACGGGCGCGTCAAGGCCTCCAGCGTTCCCACCGACTTTGATAGCTACGCGACCTCCATCTTCAACCCCGACTACGTCAAGGGCCAGAACACCAAGTGGAGCGAGATCCTCAAGTTCCCCAACGTTCCCAACGCGCACTTCGACAACGCCACCTACAAGCCCTTCGAGGTGACTATCAGCGATGCGAGCATCTTCCAGACCCAGAAAGGCTTCCGGCGCGCGGGGCTCCAGCTCTCGGGCGACACGAACAACGGCAGCCCGGGCACCAAGGGCGTCAAGACGATCCACTTCAGCATCAAGTGGGATGCCCAGCGGGCCTTGAACCTTAGCCACGAGTACCTCAACGTGTGGCACGAGGCCGCCGACTACTCGGCCAACCAGTTCAATTTCGAGGCCGGCGCCATCCTGGGCCAATCGAGCCTGGCCAAGGACACGTGGAAGGTGCTGGACCGCAAGAACAAGCAGATCTGGTCAACGCCCATTGTCAAGGACGACTGGCAGAACTTTGCCATTACTTTGGACTTTAACAAGAAGTATTTTCTCTCTCCCTCCCTCCGTGGCAACCAGACATCAGTGGCTAACAGACGGCCAGCACCCTCCAGGTGTACTACTCCAAGGGCGACGACCCGCTCAAGAGCGTCACCAGCGCCGTCTCCAACGACAACTCGGGCGAGGGCCAGTACCAGATCGGCATCCTCAAGAAGCCGACCGGCACGAGCGACGTCGTCAACGCTGGCTACCAAGAGAGCAACCTTAACGAGGGCTTGATCTATGGCAGCCTGTTTGTCGAGGACAGCGCCAACGGGTGTGTTTCTTTGTAAGGGAAAAGGGCGGAGACAGAAAAAAGTTGTCGTGTGTCTCATTACACGTCTGGGTTCGAACCCCGGATAGATAGACTTGATTGCTACCTGAAGCCTAGCATCAACCCACATAGCTCAGCCCATCACCGGCCACCCTTACAAAATCCACAATGCCATATGAGACCACCTCTCACAAACTGCAACCACCATCCCACAGCAACTAGCTAATGCTGTACCCCCACAAACCGCAACGTAACCACCGAAAAGTTAGCCGGCCCGGCAAACACCTGATGCGCCAGCATCCCCCCCTGGCCATCCCCCTCCCCCTCCCCATCCCCAAACACCACCGGCAAGAACGCCGGCCGCACGTACCGCACCGCCTCGTCCCGCGTGTGCCCGTCCACCTGCCGCACCACCTTGAGGTACGCGCCCTCGCGCCGGTCCTCGCCAAACACCCCGTCCGAGGTCGGGTCCGTCGCCGGGTCGACGTCGGCGCCCATCGTCCAGGCGAACCACACGTGGTCCGAGGTCGTGAAGGCGTCGGGCGGGTCCCGCGGGGAGGAGGTGGTGGCGTCCTTGGTGTCCGGGTAGCACCAGGTGCGCGGGACCGAGGTGAGGGTGTGGGAGATGGTGGTGCCGAGGGCGAAGCAGTGGGCTGGGTTGGCGCCCGGGTAGGGGGTGATGTGGAAGGAGATGCTGGGTGCGGAGAAATGGTCAGTGGGATTCTGTTTTTAGAAGAAGGGAAAGGGGAGGAGAGGGATTACTAGTTGCGATTGCTGAGGACGACGGCTTGGGCTTCGAAGTCGTGGATCTGAAAGTCGGGGATCGATTCCGTGATGGTGGGAATCGGGTTGGGCTGCGGCACCTCGAGACGCTTGGCTGGGAGGAGGGCAGCGGCGGCAGAGGTGACGAGGGCCGTGACTGTGATGAGTGTGTGGAGAATCATTGTGTCTTGTTTTGAGAGAGAGAGAGTGCTTTGTGGAGATTTGTGCTGTTTTGTTTTGTTCGAGATCGGACTGTTGTTGTCCGGCGGGGTCGGTGAGAGAATGGTTGACTTGATCGGGTGCGAGGAACGAGGAGGGCCGGGGGTGAACAAACACTAATCCGTGCTTAACAACAGAACGGCTGCATTTTCAAGTTGCATGGGGTGGAAAGAATCGAAACTTCTAGGCTGCCGAGTTCAACTTAAGTTGGCAGACTCAATTCTGGCTGAGAGTATTACCTGCCTGCGCCTTCCTCCCCGTTTGTAATGCCAGAATAACAAGGTGTCTGCTTGAGTTCAGGGTGTTCTCCCCCCAATCTTGGGTTGGGAAAGACTAGGAGTGCGACTTGGATATTGGCTACCAGGTGACATTGTGAGATTCCGAGATAGTTCTCTCACGTCCCGCCAACATCTGGCCAATATCTAACCCGCCATAGGACAAGACCTGAACTCAGAGCTTGGCTGGCAAACGTACCTAGGTAGTAGCACCACGACGGCTTCTTGCATGGAGAGTTCAACTTGGTGCCACTGATGCTTGTTCTGTACTTGAATCTTGTGTTCATTCCATTTTACTTCTTGCCTGAACTTGCTCTATGGCCTCAACTTGCGGCTAACAACACCCAGGGAGCTGATCACATCTTCCAGAGATTGACAAAGTAAACGGGCTCATGTGAAGATCAAGACCTTGTTAATGGTGCCCATCAACAACCACCGGTGGGATGGTCCGGTCACAGCATACTTCATCTTTGTTGTACACAGGGGCGACCTCATGTTGTCCAGGACGGTGTCCAAACCGCTGTGTTCCTTCCGGTGGTATCCGAAAGCCCAACCTGGCTTGGTTAAGACTTTGGAGTTCCTGTGCTAAGGAACAGGTACAAAATTACTTCTTATGTGACCAACAACCCCCTCTGTACTTGCTGTCTGATGAATTGGGCAGCTGCAGCAACCTGCAGACACTCATCGGACGACAGATTTGATGGCGGGGGTTGCCGTGTGTGCCCGATCGGGCGGGTTTAGGCATAATGTGGCTCGCACACATGCCGGCTCCTCTGCCCTCCCTGCAGCTGTGGTTTGCCGATCTGCAGGCATTCCATTCGCCTTTGTTTCTCTCCGCCTTTTCGTCTATGGCTGGACGGACGTAGGGGAGTGGGCTGGCTGCAGCTAGCTGCGATCCGAACTTGCGTGCGTGCAGGACCTTGACCGCCCCGCCGCCAACTCAGCACGAGCGGGCAGCTTCCTGGCCTGGGCTGGGCGGGACAACGCATGGCCGACGGGAAGCTAAAAGTCTGATTGTGCCCGCATCTTCCGCCCGGGATTTCCCCTCCTCCCTCGTCCTCTTTTCCCAATTCCTTCCCACGACCTGTCTGTGGGCTTCTCACGGTGCCGTGGGGGAAAACCGGATTCCAGGCCGGCGAACTGGAGACACTGTGGACCCGCTGGCCCTTGGCTGCGGCTCCAGAGTGACCTGACCGGGGCAGGCCTCGTCGCCGACCGGGCCCGTGGCGCTGCTGTGGGCTGGGCTCGCCTCCACACTCGCCTGTGGCTCGTTTCGGAGATCACCATCCCAGGCCCCCTGTCCAAAACGGCGGCTGTGTCTCCTTTTTTTCTTGAAATCACGACATCTCACCTCCCAACACCAAACCTCAACCTCGAACCGTCGATACGACACGACACGACACACCTCGGGACTCGTCATCGGCGGCATTCCGAGTGCGTCTCCTCAGCAGGCAGCAGGTACGCAAAAGCCCAGTCCCCGACGCGTCGCAAGTGCAGACGTAAGCCGGTGGGTAGTGGGTACGCCGCCCAAGATTGGGCCACTTCCCCTGGTGACCTGAGTGGCCCGCGCCGCAAATTTAACTATTTTTATTCGTCCCGAAAACTGACAGCCGCCTTCTTGCCAGATCGCACAACCGAACCACCCTGACCCGGAACATCGACACGGAAATCCCTTCTGTCGCATCGGAGCTGCACCCGGCCTACAAAGTCAATCTGCGCCTGTGCCATTGTCCACCCGATAACTTTGACTCCCGTTCATCCGTCATCCTAACCGGCAACGCACAGGTTTTTGGTCCTCCTACACGCCCAACATGTCTCGCATCCAGATCCCGATAGACGTCTTGACGTCGCGCCTGAACATCTCGGAGCGCTTCGCCAGCATGCGCTCCGGGTCGCTCACCGGCCGCTTCTCGAACCTGCGGTCCGTCTCCGAGTTCCTCGACGTCAAGCGCGTCAGCAAGCCCGCCAACTTTGGCGAGATGCAGTCGCGTGTCAACTACAACCTCGGCTACTTCTCGAGCAACTACGCCGTCGTCTTCTCCATGCTCTGCATCTACGGCCTGCTCACCAACTTCTGGCTGCTCTTCGACATCATTTTCGTCTCCCTCGGCATGTTCCTGATCGGCAAGCTCGAGGGCCGCGACTTGGAGTTCGGCCAGAACCGTTTCTCGACGGTGCAGCTGTACACAGGTCTCTACGTCATTGCCATCCCCATCGCTCTGCTCGGAGGGGTTCTTGGCACCATGATGTGGTTGATTGGCGCGAGCGGCGTGGTCATCATCGGCCACGCTGCGCTGTTGGATAAGCCCATCGATGAGGCTTTTTCCGGGGAGGCGGTCTAGGTGGTCGGCCGCGATCTCCCAAATCAGCGCCCCAATGGGGAAGACCATCGAGGCGCGAGAGGAGGACACAGGAGGCGCGCAACGGGGAGGGGAGTTGGTGGGGGTTTGGCGAGCGGGTGGAGGAGCTGGAGAGCGAGGATGATTTCGATACACGGGGCGTTGGGTCGGCTTCGAATGCTTTGAGCCGTCGGTTAGCTGGTGATGGTAATACTCGGTCACGGAGGGCGTATGCACACAACGATGAGGAGGAGGAGGAAGATGACGACGATGACGACGACGAAGAGACTTCGGACGAGTCAGAAGAGGACTCGGACGAAGAAGACGGCGTGCGGCTGCCTTTGATGGACCCGGAGGAGGAAGCGCTTGCCGACGCTGCCATGGCCCGGATACGGCGGGCTCAGGCGAAGGGAAAGAGGGACGTCAAGTTGAGCAAGGAGGAACTGGTCGCCTACCAGCGGAAACTACAATGGATTGAGGCCGAAAAACGCAGGCCACGGCGGGAACAGCGTGTGGCCGTCCCGCTCTCGCACCTCGACCTTGGGTCTCGGCAAAAGAGGCTATCGCTGGAGAACGGCGGCTCCTCGCACCCACCCTCGGATGCGGAAGAGCGGCGAGCAAGTAACCCGCCGATGGGGTACTTCCCGCCGCCATCCTCGCGCCAACGCACATACCCCGGTACAACTCCGTCGAGGCCGCGCAGCCGGGCTGCGATCGACCGGGAACCGAGTTCTTCGCCGTTCAACTATACCTATGCCCGCGGAGAGCACCCGGCCACTCTTCGCCAAACATCCGATCCAGTGCCGGGCAGGCCACTTTCTCAATCCCTCGCCGACGCCCGCAATGGAGGGTCCCCCGCTTCGGCCGCTGGCCCAGCCCAGGATCCCTTTCAATACATGACTGGGGGCAAGCGCACCACGTACCATGCTGCCGCAGGATCTGTGCGGAACAGCATCACGGTGATTGAGGACAGGCACTCCAGCTATGGTTCAAGCCCAGCTGCAAGTCGAAGGCCGAGCGGCGGTGCCAGGGACGAAGAATCTGGCGAGTCTTCCGAATCGTCCGAATCTTCTGAGGAGGAGCAAGGCAGGCCCGTGGCGAGAGTCCCCTCGGGAAGCGGCAGTCGGTCTCGTCCGCGGGACAGCACCGACAACCGGCGGGAACTTGTGCCGGGGCCTGTGCCGGAATCACGTCCGGCCCGCGGTCGAACTCCGCCTCTGGCAAAGAAGGCGTCTCGCACCCGCACGGTGTCGCCTGCGAAGCGCAAGTCGGTGGCGGGGACCACCAAGTCCGGGCGAAGGAAAGGAAAATAGTCTCTCCTCTGAGTCTGCTGAGCGGATCAATCCGAAGTGATCGAGTTTCCATTCTAATGTGACAAAAAACGGTGGCTGGTGTTTGCAGGATAGACTATATTGCTTTAATCACACACTGCCCTCCCCTCATGAAACAGACAGTCCCATCCCCGTGTGTGCCAGGATGAGAAGCAGACAAACTTGGTATGAGCACTACCCCCGTGCGTGCTAGGATGAGAAGCAGACAAACTTGGTATGAGCAAACTACCACAACGCCGTCAGAGAACAAATATCCACCCACCTTTTCCATATCTCATCTTCGTATCATGTCATGCCCTGATATCATCATCGTCGTCATCCCCTCAATCATTGAAAAACTTTGAAATCCCCTTCAGACTATTCCCCCACATTCCGCCGCCGCCTCCGCCCCTGCTTTCTCCAAAATAATCGACTTCCACGCTGCGCCGTTCCCTAGAAGAAGAAGAGCAGGTCAGTCAAAGCCCGAAAGCAACAAATAAAACAAGGGGAAAAAACCATCAAACATACCAATCCCCACCCCTCCCCCCTCCC
>FTCU01001241.1_pt1 | contig 20855 bp, 16 predicted proteins | sample 1639521 | NCBI WGS metagenome assembly FTCU01 (sample SAMEA3914864, study PRJEB12502) | metagenome | biome: forest; material: soil | place: USA | collected 2012-03-12 | depth 0.3 m
GATTATTTGTATACGGCGCTGTGGAGGGCGAGTACTAGCGGGGAGCCGGTGGCCAGGCCGTTGTGGTTTGCCTGGCCCGGGGATGGTGCCACGTGGGCGGTGCAGACGCAGTGGTTGTTGGGAGATGGGCTGTTGGTGAGTCCTGTTGTGGAGGATGATGCGATGGGTGTGAGTTTTTATTTGCCGAGGGATGTGTGGTATGATTTTTGGACTGGGGAGAGGGTGGTGAGCAATGGGGAGATGAGGACGGTGGAGGGCGTGGGTTGGGGGGATATTCCGGTGCATATCAGGGGCGGGTCGATCGTGCCGATGCGGGCGAGGTCCGCGAACACCACAGCCGAGCTGAGGAAGCAGAACTTTGTGCTGACCGTGGCGCCGGGCGCGGATGGGACGGCGAGGGGAGAGCTGTACCTCGACGATGGGGAGAGCTTGGACGTTGGGAGCCGCAAGTCCGAGATTGTCTTCCATTGGGACGGGCAGTCGCTCCAGGCGTCCGGCACTTTCGGGTATGACACCGCCCTGGTCGTGGAGAAGGTGGCGATTCTTGGGGTTGGGGCTGCAAACACGCACGAGGGCCCGTGGGAGCTGGGGAAGGCATTTAGTTTCAGTCCATAGTTGCGCGGCGAGCTGGGCCGAGTTTTCTTGCATTTGGTTATTTCGTGCCTATTTCCAGATATTAATTGGCAATTGATCCGTTTCTAGCCTTCAATGCATCGTGGCTGTTACAAAGTGGAAACGGAAAAAGGGCCGTTCTCCCTCACATCCTCCCAGACCCCCGCCAGTGAGCTCGACTGCCTCTTCAGGAACTGCCCAAAAGACTTGTCGCCAACAATGCCGTCGCCATCCCTGTCCCAGACCACAGACCCGCGCAAAACTGTGTATCGTGGCCAGTTCCTGATGTGGCGCCTTTCGTACGGCGTGTAGTCGGTCGCGTGATGCAGCAACTTGTTGGTCAAAGTGATATTCGGTTGCTGGTCCTCCGGGTACCAAATCACGAGATCGGCGTCGGACACGCCAGGAATGAGGGCTCCCTTTCTGGGGTAGAGCCCATAGAGCTTGGCCGGGTTGGTTGAGGTGACCTCGACGAACTTGGTCAGGGGGAGCTTCCCGGCGGAGAAGACAAGGGGAAGCCTGGTTTCGACCCCTGGAATCCCATTTGGAATGTGGCGGAACTGGCCGTGGGGATGATTCTCGGTAACACAGGTCTTTTTGCCCTTCTTCGCGTCGTCGTAGTTGAACGGGCAATGATCTGAACTGAGAATTGTAAAGGTGCCGTTTTTCAACGCGGTCCAAATCCCGGCCTGAGCGCCCTCGTCTCGGGGTGGCGGCGAGCAGACACACTTGGCTCCCTCAAAGCCGGGCGCATCCAGGTCGTCGCGAGTCAGGAAGAGGTACTGAGGGCAGGTCTCTGCAAAAATCGGCTGACCTGCGTCCTGGGCCTGGCGAATGCGCGATGCTGCTCCCGGGTCGCTGACATGGACCAAGAGGATCGGAGTGTTGGCCACGAGCGCAGACAGAGAGATGGCTCGGTTGGTGGCCTCGGCTTCCAGGATGGGTGGACGGGAAGTGGCATGATACTTCGGGGAGAACAAGCCTTGGGACTCGAGCTGCTCGGTGAGCCAGTTGAGCACATCCCCGTTCTCAGCGTGGATCATGGTGAGAATTTCCTGTTCTCGCGCGTGAACCAGAGTCGAGAGCATCTCGTCATCCCGCAGCTGGAGTGCCTGGTAGGTCATGTAGATCTTTACTGAGCTGACGCCCTCTTCCTTCAACGTCTTCAGCTCAGAGAGGGCCTGCTTGCTTGGGTTGGTGCATATCACATGCAGGCCGTAGTCGCAGTAGCTGTTGCCTCGGGCTTTGGTCTGAGTCTCGGCCAGCACCTTGAGCAGGGATGATTCAGTCTTTGGTTGTGGTGCGAAGGCGACGATGGTTGTACAGCCTCCCGCAATGGCGGACCGCGTGCCTGTTGTTGATGGGAGTTAGAAACTCGCGTCGTGCCGGAGAGTCAAAGGTGTTTACCAGTTTCAAACGTATCAGCGGAAGCCCCCTTGCCAAACATTACTGGCTCTTCAAGATGGACATGGCAATCTACGCCACCGGGCTGTTGTACTTCTCAGTTAAACCCAGTACCTTGATGTTGTCAAGCAAGGGATGGATAATGAAGGGAACCTTACCGTCACATACCCCCCCTCTGCATCAATCACTCGATGCGCCGATGCCGTTGCCAGCGAGCCTGACGGCGCGAGCAGCACGACCTTTTCGTCCTTGATTGCGACATCACAAGGGCAAATGTCACTGGCCGTGACACAAATACCGTCGGTGATGACAAGATCGAAATAATCCATGTTGTCGCTTGTTTGGCGGAAGAAGACCGACGTTTACACCAGCTCCAGAGCGTAGGTCACAGTTGACGTGGTGTTGTGGACCTGATCTCAGAAGAGTCTTCCCCTTGAGCCCCCAAGGTGCCACCGTTGCCTCTGTCGCATCCCCCGCATTGAGGAGGTGATGACAAGCAGGATCACACGATAAGGCACGCGGCCAACGTGTCTGGCTGTTCTTGTTTGCTCTTATCGGTTGGCAACAATGTTGTCAAGCTCCGCTCCTCGGGGATCACCGGAAACAAACATTGTGGATCTTGCTCGGCATCAGCACCCGGCGCCCCGTGGCCACGGCCAGTCTTATCAAACACTGACTTACCTGGTACCCACCACCCCTTGGCCGCTGCCCGTTCCCCACATTGATCGGCCTTAGGGACCGAGTAACAGCAACAGCCCCTTAAGGTCGGCCAAAGCATCTTTGGAATGCGGAGAGTCTAGCACAGACTTAGAACCGACTCTCGGCTAACGACAACCATGACGTCGAGGTCCCTTCCGAAGGGAATATACACTCCCCTTCCATGCTTCTTCGACGACAATGAAGACCTTGGTGAGTTGGCAGATTGTTTGCCATTGAATTCAGCTGATATAAAGCCACAACAGATCTGGATTCCTTCCGAAAACATGTGAAATGTGAGACAGAGATTTGAAGACGGGATGCAACATCCACTAACACACCCGAGTTGTCGCCTGTGGCGGAACCGTCCCCGTGGTGTCGGGATCGATGGGAGAGGCCGTTCACTTGGTACAGTACAGATTTACCTGTTTCGCCCCTAGCATCGCCAGCTGACTTGAACGCAGGACCCTCAAGAACGAATACAACTTGTGCGAGCAGCGAGGCAAGCACTAGATGATGCTGGGCTCCCCGATATGCCTGTTGTTGCTGGGGTAGGGGCATCTAGTACTCGGGAGACCATCAAATTATCACGGGATGCCGCTGCTGCAGGTGCAGACTTCGTGATGGTAATTCCACCGGGATACTATGCCGGTTCCCTCCAGGCAAACCCAAGAGCCCTCAAGGAATTCTTCGTCCAAGTGGCTGACGCATCACCTGTCCCCGTGTAAGTGGCCTGGGAGGACCATGGTGGACAAAACTAACGGCCCTGCGTCAGCATTATTTACAATTTTCCAGCGGTATCCGCCGGCATAGACATGGACAGTGACTTGCTGGTAGAGATCATCAAAGCTGCTCCCAATGTCTGCGGGATGAAGCTGACGTGCGCCAACGTCGGCAAATTGACGAGAATCATGGCCGAGGTCAACACCCCCGAGTTCAGGGAACTGTATCCTCGAAGAACCGAGGGAGTTGCCTTTACTGCTATTGACGGCTTTATCGATTTTCTGCTGCCTTCCGTCCTGGTTGGTGCCGGCGGTGCCATTGGCGGCCTTCCCAACCTCGTTCCGGTGCGTTTCACCGTCAGGGTTGCTCTTGACATGTTAATCTAACGCTTTTCCATCCTGTTTTAGAAAATTTGCGTCAAGCTTTGGTCCTTGTGCCAATCATTGGACACTAGGGACGCTCGGGAAGAGGCGCAAAAGCTGCAGAATCTTATTTCTCTCGCGGACGGCGTGGTGTTGAAGATTGGTGTAAGTCCTGGAAGGAACTTTTGAGGGGCATATCGCTGACTGCATCGATTTAGGTCCCCGGAATGAAGAAACTCCTGCAAAAGCATTTTGGATACGGGCCTCTTCCTCGCAGGCCTTTGCTGCCGATGACGGATAAGCAGGCCGAAGAAGTGTGGGCGAACCCGTACTTGGCGAAGCTGCTAGAGTTGGAGATCTCTCTGAAGGACTGACCCCGAGCTGAATCCCCGCATCTGAGTGTGGGTCTTGTTTGTCCTGGGATCGACCTCGGATGCGTGTGGGTGCGGAGATAACAAGGGCGGTATCGAAACCAAGGATAGACTCCAGTTTATTATTACGTACTCGTTTGAGCTGCTCCACACATGGATCATCCTTCGAAATGCACATCGCTGAGGGGACGAGGGACTCGGACTTTGGTGGTGATTTTGAACTTTGTTGTTTCAAGTGGCAGAAAACAAACCGTCGAGGACGAGAGATAAGCGCCTCACTCAGCCCCCCGTCTGGCTCGCTCCTTTGTTACCACCACAAGGCCCTAGCCTGACGGTTTGGCCCACGAAGGATCGGCCTGCCGTTATGGAGTCCTCTGTTCCTCCCTCCCAAGGCGGCCGGTTTTACAAGTCCCGAAAGTCCCGCCCTTGTGATTTCTGTCGGAAGAGAAAAGTGGTGTGCGACATGCCGCTCGGCCCGCCTTGTCATCGCTGCTCCAGCAGGGGCTTGTCGTGTACCTTTGAACATGGACCTGGCGAGAGGAGGCGACGCCAAGCCAGAACACCGTCCCCAACGTGAGTGATGGCCCGCGGGTCCATGGACCCCTGAGTCTGCCCGGCTTGTTTCTAATGGTCATTTCTTGTGGATCAGATCACAGCCTAGCTACGGGGCCGACCAAATATTTGCCGGGACCGCCGCTTCGTTTCCAGGAGCCCCGTCCCTGATGGACCCAGCCGGCTTTCTGCTGCACGACCTCGATCTGCCGGATGCCGGCCCGATATTCGACGACTTTGCTGGGCAGTCAGAGACCCACTTCTTCCCTTACCCGGAGCAGGTCTTCTCCTCGCCGCAATCAGACACCAGTCGGTCTCGGTGTTCCGTTTTTTGCTAGCTGGGAGCGACAGGCCCGGAGGTGACGAGGTTGGCCCATCCCTTGAGGCGACGGCCTCCGAGTCCCTTGAGCTGGTGCCCGACGCATTTAGCTTCTACATCGGGCCGACGGGCGCGGCAGACATTCACCTGCTCAAGCGGGAGGACTTCGACTCGAAAGACATTGCTCGGCCGAGGATCCCAGGACTCCGGTATCGCCGCGTGGACAAGGACCAAGGCACCACGATATTCGGCATCACAGACCAGTCTCTCTTGGAAAAAGCCGAGCCACGCGCCGACGAAGAAAACATTGAGACAGCTTGGTCCGAGTTCTGGGACATGCTCACTCCCGGCACAGCATGGCGGTTGATAAAGCTCTACGGCCGCTTTGTCGACCCCTACTTCCCCATCCTCGCTCACCAGCAGCTACCGTCGTCGGCAGACGAGTTGAGCAACATGCCACTCGCCCTCCTAGCGGCCATGTGTGCATCCGCGTTGCCCTTTGTCATTCACGACGAAGCTTTATACGGCTTGTTGCTGCATCCGCCGTCTGAGTCGCAGTTCTATCGCATTTGCTGGCTGGACATCACGCAACGCCTTCACGCGCCGACTCTGGCAACACTTCAAGCCTGTCTTCTCCTACAGCAACGGCTCCCTACCAATGCCTACTTGTCCGACACGGCTTTTGCCTGGAGCCTCATGTCGACTGCAGTTGCCGTGGCGCAAACGATTGGGCTTCACAGAGACCCAACGGGCTGGACCTCGGTTCCTCTGTGGGAGAGGAAGGTTCGGAAGAGGTTATGGTGGGCGGTTTGGATTATGGAGCGGTGGACGTCTCTGGTACGAGGAATGCCGAGCCATATCCACGAAGATGACTTCGACGTGTCCGACCTTACCCCTGAGGATATCACGGATACCTTGTCCTCGTCACCGCACACGACATCCCACCTCGATCGTCTCGTCAAACTGACCAACATCTTGTCTGACATCCAAAAGGGATATTACACGGTGCGGGCCATCGACAGGACGTCGAGGGACCTCAACTCCTCCCTCGACTTGGCGCGAGTACCGAGAGCGCGACTCAAATTTTGGTTGGACAACCTCGGTCCCTCATTCCCCTTCCTACCGTCCGGCCTAGGAGACGAGACCCCGACTAGCAACGCGTTGGACGGCAGCGCCTCGCTGTACCTGGCGTACATTGTCACGCACATGACCCTCTTCCGGGCCCTTCTGCGGCCCCTGGAGAATTGGACAGGCGAGAGCGACGCGCTGTACGGTGGTGCACAAGCCGTCATCACGGGATCGCTGGTGTGCGTGCGAGATTTCGTGGCGTTTCTAGAGGGCCTGAGAGACGCGCAGTGGAATGCTTTTTGGCACAGCTGGAGCCGGCCCAACTTTGCTATCGCCGGCTCCTTCATGGTTCACCTGCTTCATGTCACTTCGGCATCCAACAGCCGAGGAGACTGTGTGTTTCAAGACGAGGACAAAGAGTTAAGGGGATTGGTGAAACGATGGAGGACCGCGATTCGCTTCTCGGCGCAGGGTGCGGCCGGTGCCCGGGGATTGGCAAACCTTGGCCTACTGAGGGTGGAGACCATGCTTGGGAAGCTTTTGGGTGCTGAGGAGAAATAGGAACTGTTTTCATTCACCAACACTGGTATAGCTACCTGGCCTAAACACCTACTTAAGTTGTCGATCCACCGTGAAATCAGCACAAGTTGAGCATCATCCTTGCCTCGTCGCGAGCACACTCGCCATCGTCCTCCTCAACCAGGCTGGGAATTGGGACATTGGCCAACGCCGTGAGACGGAAGGCGTGGCGGCGGTCACCAGCCGGGTAGTCCAAGGTCTGAGAGTGCTGCGTGACGCGCTGGTCCCACACAACGACGGTGCCGGGTTCGTACCTCACACGACAGGAAAAGTCATGGCCTCGGTTGATGTGGTTGTAGAGGAACTCCAGCATCGCGTCGGACTCCTCGTCATCCCAGCCCATGATGCGTTGGGTGTAGGACGAGTTGACGAAGAGGGCCTTCTGCTTGGTCACTGGGTGGACGGTGACAACGGGGTGGACAGACTTGGTAATGGGGCGCCGAAGAACCGCGGCGTCGCCATTGTCACGGATCTCGCGGGCGATGGGGTTGGCCGTGGTGTGCAAAGCCTTCAAGCCCTCGAGACGCTTGCGGAATGACGGCGAGAGTCGATCAAAGGCCCGGACAGTCTGCACCACGTTCAGTTTAGAATCAAACAATTGCTCATGAGCCATCACTTACACTCGCAATGACCGTGTCGCCACCGGCGCCCGAAGGGGACTCGAGCATGCAGAAGAAGGTGAGTCCAGGGGGCTGGGACTCAGGGGACTGATCAACATGGAACTGCACAGGACTCTTGCGAGCCCAGGACTTGCGAATGCGGAGGTCGCTAGAGTAAGATGGTTAGCAAGCACTAAAAGTTCTGGGACTGACGTTGGGCTGGCTTACTCCTTGCTGTCGTAGACAATGACAAACTCCTCCGGCCCGTTTTTCGGATGGGGCATCCACCCATGCTTGTGGAGAGGACCAAAATAGCTGTGGTAAGGCTGTCGTTAACACGGTCTCCCCTAGTATCTTGCTCGGACCACGAGTTGAGAGGTATGCTTACGATGCAATCTCCTTTTGCTTCTCAAATCCCAGGTTGGTGAAGTCTTGGTCGCGGAAAACAAGGCAACCACGCTGAGCGCAGAGAAGCGCCATTTCGTCCAAGCCAGCATTGGAAAGCTCCGACTAAGAGGGACGCGTTAGTCCTTTGTAAAAATTTCTCCACAGGAGTTCACACTCTACTTACAATCTGGAGGTTGAGAAGTTCGGTACCGCAGTGAGGAGAGAGGTCAATGGCCTTTACTCCCGCCGTCAAAAGATTCGGCATGGCTTGGTCTGCGCGGTGGCCCGGGTCGTCGTGTTCAAACGCGCCGACCGGTTCAACCTGCTCCAGGGGATCATAGTGGGCTGAGCGTTCAGTCTCCTGTCAGTAGTTGTTGGGTCAAGTCTTCTCAGGGTCATCACTCATGAACATACGAAGGTAGTCGGGATACAGAGGGCCGCCCTTCTCAGGGGCCTTGTTCGAGATAACAGGTTCATCCTTGGCAATCATTGTGTTGGTGAGGAGCTCGGGCCCTGCTGGTTGTGTTGAGATATGCAATTTGATCGAATGAAGATCTTGATCTCTTTGTGAACATCCAAAATCCGAACCCCGGGGCCGTTCATTTATCATTCTGCATCTAAGTTGCCACGAGCGATCGCCATGGAGGCTTCGGAGCGGCAGGACGGATAGCGGGCAATCCCGGCGTCCCCGGCCACCGGTCAGGCGGCACCGGCCAAGATGGCCGGCACGGGAGCCGGAGCGGCCAAGATGCGGCCAAGATGCGGCCAACCGGGACGGCCAACAGGGACGGCCGCGGCCAACTGGTTCCCTGTCGACAGTGGCCGGACCCCACTCGCAGTTGGCCGCACATCTTATCACTGGCTGCTCCTCACTGATTATCTCGTCCAATGTGTCCGGATCCCCACTCCTGCTTCCCTGTCTCCACCATCCGACCCTGAAATGGGTGCCCAATGATAGCAAATACCGATGGCTTACTCCCAGAAACTTACTTGTTATCACGACGAGCTCCTCAATCAGTGCTCTGGAGCGCATCAACCACATGCTTGGGATCTCCAACTGAGTTGTGCACACGATAAGGAGACAAAGGTGGCTTGCAGGCCAGCAGCTACATGGCAACTCTTACCGCGGAGTGCCTGGCGAATTATTTGAGGATTTAAACCACAATCCCCTTCAGTTCCTACCCTCGTCAAGACTCATCTGTGTGCCGCCGAGAGCAAAAGTTGTTCAAAATCACCGTTCAAGTTGCCGATTTTCCCTGCTTCGACGACAAACTTTCACGATGGGCGAGAACGACGTATCCCGCGAGAAGGGCACGCCGGATGTCTATCAAGACGGTTCCGATGGGTCAATCGCCAACGAAACAACGACGGGCGCGGCCGTCAAGGCGGTCAAGGCCGGAAATGCCAAGGACGTCGACATCGCCGCCCAGATCATTGCGCAGTATGCGGAAGAGGGCGACCGGAACTGGTCGGAGGAGGAGGAGAAGAAGCTGATCCGCAAGGTCGACTGGATGCTTGTCCCCATTGTGAGTGAAAGCCGCAGCGGGTTCGGTCGCGTCATTTCTTGCTAATTTTCCCAGCTCTTCGTCTGTGCCACCTTGTCCGGACTGGACAAAACCGCCATCTCGGCGGCCGCCATTTACGGAATCAAGCAAGACATGAACCTCACTGGGGCCCAGTACTCGTGGCTGGGGTCCGCTCCGTTCTTTGGAGGGCTGGTCTTCATGGGCCCATCCGCGTACCTCATCCAAAGGCAAAACCACAGTCCAAACCTCTTGCCCGTTTAATTATATGTGTCTGATGGATGAAGCTAACTCGAATCCTGGGGCAGACTGCCAGCCGTCCTGTACTTCTCGTTTGCGGTCCTCTGCTGGGGCGTTCTCGCCTGCTGCATGGCTGCTTGCTCCAGCTTTGCACCCATGTTTGTCTGCCGCTTTTTGCTCGGTGGCTTTGAGGCGCTCCTGATCCCCGCCGTGACGCTCATTGTGGCCATGTGGTACAAGACGGAAGAGCAGCCACGCCGCAACAGCATCATCCTCAACGTCATAGCGCCCATCCTTAACGGGTTTGTCGCGTGGGTTGTCGGATACTACAAGGGCCCGTACGCGGTGTGGAAGATCATCTTCCTGCTCGTCGGTTGCCTGACCATTGCCTGGTCTGCTGTCGTCTACTTCTTCCTGCCCAGCAATCCTCTCGAAGCCAAGCGCCTGAGCCCGCGGGAGAAGTACATCATCATCCAAAGAAAGGCAGCGGACAACACGGGCGTTGAGAACAAGTCGCTTAAGTTGGAGCAGGTCAAGGAGGCATTCCTGGACGTCAAGACGTGGCTGATTTGGCTCGCTATTATTGCCCTGCAGGTACAGTTATCCTTTCTCTTGCCATTTAGGGTCACCTCAGACTGACACGCTTAACAGGTGCCCAACGGTGGTCTAACAACTTTCAACACCCTCATTATTTCCGGGCTTGGCTTCACCCCGTTGCAGACCTCTCTTCTTGCCATGCCCCCTGGTTTCATGAGCACCGTGTCGGGCATCGCGCTTTCGTACATGGCATCTACGACACGGAAGTACCGGACGGCTCTCGTGGTCGGTGCCATCCTCTTACCCCTTCTTGGTGCCCTGCTTTGCTATAACCTCCCGCGGGATAACCTTGCGGGTCAACTCATCGGACTCTAGTAAGCAGTGAACTTTCAGGAAATGCCGAGTCGCTCGAGATAAACCGCTGACCACCCCTCACAGCATCCTCTACACATACTGGGCACCCTACGTCACCCTCGTGTCCGTGTATCAGGCCAACCTGTCGGGCCACACCAAGAAGGTCACTTTGTACGCCTGGTTCTACATCAGCTGGGCCATTGGCAATATCATCGGCCCGCAGACGTTCCGGGAGGAGCAGGCCCCGGCGTACACAGGAGGCGCCATTGCCATGATTGTCTGCTATGTGGTTGCAATGGTCTGCATTTCGGTATACGGGTTCCTCTGCCGGATTTCCAACAAGGAGCGGGCGTCGGAGATTGAGAGCGAGTTGGCTGCGGATCAGGACTGGCTTGACCTCACGGATAAGCAGAACAAGGCGTTCAAGTACACGACGTGAGGAGGCATCACAGAAGATCCTGTCTACGGTTACAACTTACGAGGGGACGAGCACTGGATTATCGAAACATGTTTCCGTATTCTTCACGTAATCAATGGTCCCAGGCGGGCCCCCTTTCCGTGCTCTTTTTGTTCAAAATGCGGCAGGATGACGAGGCGGCATCCAGGTCTCGTCTTGAATACCACAACCCCTCGACCAAGCAGGGCGTCGGGTTCCTGCATCTGGGAAAGTATCAGGCTTTCTTGTCCGCGCCAATACTGACAAAGTTGCCTCGAGCTCCCCAGCGTCCAGTTCTACCCGGTCTGCCATCAGAGCAACAACTGTACCTTAGCTTGGGAGGGAAAAAACTGAACGAATACGCAGTATTCTATTTTTTCTAACTCGCCAAGAAGCACTGTCTTAACCCCCTCAATGGCCAGCCATGAGTCTCCTTCGGCACGAAGTGGCCAGCATCGCCTCTGCCAACTGCCTCCTCAGCGACCAGCACTGTTCCTTGTGGCACACGACTCCAACCCCAGGGCATCCTTCATCGTTTCCCCAGTAGGCAAACCCCGCTTCAGCCCCCTAACGACCGTGGTGCGTGGTGGTGGGGAGAGCGCAGTTCGGGCCGCCACCAGCAGAACGGCCGTAGCAAAGCTGTCCCTTGTGGCGGTGCCAGCACGCCGGCTTGTTGTACGCGTCCCACGGATCGTTGGTTGCGCAGGTTGCGCACTTTGCCCGGCCGATGGTGGTGTTGTTGGCACCCGCAGGGTGAGGTTGAGCGTTGGCGGCGGCGCGAGAAGTGCAACGCGACACAAGCCGCGCGTGATTTTGGAGGTAGACGTTGCAGGCGGTGCACATTTCCCGGAAGTAGTTGCACATTTTGACTCGATGTTGGATGGATGGAATCTGGAAGAGGTCGGTGTTGAGGCCGGTGGTGTTTGAACTTGTGTGCTTTCCAATGATGATGCCGGAAAGATGCATCTCTCGTGGGAACCGGTCAGCTTTTATAGGCACCTTTTCTGTCCATCTTGCGAGCTTCGCCCTGCTTATCATCTCCTCGAGTTTGTTCTGTGCCTGTAGGACCTTTACGAGTCTGACCTACGGAGTTGACTTCATTCAAAACGATGCCATCACACCGGTATGTCCGGCCGGCTTCATGTTACGAGGTGGGTTCCGTCGCCAGTTTGGAGTTCATCTCTTGTCACGTTGGAAAGACAGGCAAGTGATGGGATCTAACCAATTTTTTGTACGACATCTCTGGCGGTCGCTTACTCACTCTCTGACACAATGTCTTGCTTTTGCCTTTGTGGCTTCTTAGGTACCTCGCCACCACATTCGCCATTGGTCCATAGCTGCGCATGTCTCACTCACGCCACCCATCCAGAGCTTGGATTGGCACACAGCGTTCGCTGCTGCCTCCTCCGCGCCATTTGTGGCTGAAACGATTGACCGGTCATTGAGGAAATATTTTTACGAGAGCTTGTTCGGATTGGAGCTGGGGTTTGTTGCTCTGGATTTTTCACTGCACTCTTTTTATTTTTATTCAGGTACCTGACCTCGTCATTGTACCGACGCGTTTCAACCAAGAACACGCCAATTCAGTGCCTTGCAAGATGGGTTAGGTAGGTACCTGGGTACCTTGGTACCTTATACGACGAGACACTGGGCAACAGGCAACCTCTAAACCTCGAGAGACCGTTCAAACGCTCCATCAGGACCATTTACGAAACCGAGTTGTTACAATTTATGAACTCTCTCGTAAGCTGCTTACCCCTTCAAGTCCTCGCACATAGAGCTGATGGTTGGTCTTGTATCCAGCTTGTCCATAAGAACTTGGCGGTCCTGCACCACCCATACAAAAATTGCGGTGTATACGTACTTACCTGCGCCGAACACGAGTCATCGCAGTACCTGCCAGTTTCCACACCGTGGCTGCTGGAATCATGATCTGCTCGAAGCAGCTCTCCCTGACCTTCGTTCCATGTCGAGCTACCGAACAGAAATTGTAAGTCTTGGAACGAGAAGCACCCCCGCCCATGAGCGGTACCAACAACGACAGCTGACCCGACAGTTTCACAAATCCGCCTTCGAGGAACACAAGGCCTCTATTGAAGCTCCCGTCGGCGGCACTTGTTTGGCTTCTTCAAGAGCACCGCTCCGTCTCGTGGCCCCAGAGCTCGTTGTCATTCCCTCCTTTTGATGTCCGGCGATCTGGCTGCGGAAAGACGGCCCCCGCTACATTTTTGCTCCACAGCGCCGCTGTACGCAGTCCATCGAGGACATCTTCCGCGCCCTCACTCCCGCAGCACAAGATCCGCCTTGCCGGCCATGCAACACACATTACACGCCACATCGCAAGGATCATCCACGCCCGCCCTGCCCACATGCAGACCATCACGCACTGCTTCAAAGCCGTGCACTGCGCTGCTGAGAAGCACGCAATTGCGGTCGGACAACATTCCCGCGAATCGACGTGGTCTTGGACCTACCCGAGACCGCCACAGACGCCACGCCGCAAACCTACAAGATGACGCTGCACTCCGTCCGGGATAAGCACCCCGTCCAGACGACAGGATTCTGCGGCGCTCGCCGGCGCCCAACTCGCCGCTGCGCGTGTTGTCCATCATTGCGACTTCGCGACGCGCCTTCACCATCGTTGGGCGCTCTTACCAAAAGCTGGACGGCCGTCTGGTGGATAAAGGACACGACGGCGTTTGTGATGCGGATGCATGGCGCACACACGACATGCAGCGTGCTAGCGATGCCAAACTGGCGCTGGTGTTGCACCTGACATCACCAGACGTCATTGAGGTATCTTGCCAGCACAACATCTGCCGAGACCACCGATGGATACCTACCTAAGTTTCATCAGTACAGAGCCTGCCTGGATGGAATTCTGATCAACGGCTGTCTGGCCGGGATCTGTGCCGTTTATCTTGCACTGTCTGACACCGCGAGTTTGAAGACTAAGGTACACAATGTCTGGAGATCTAATGGACATGAACGAGGCGGACAAGAACCATGAAAGCAGCCCCAAGCTTACAACAACCGCCAAGGGACAGAGCGGGTGGAGCAATGGTCTGATTGACCAAGGTACCTTCAGAGGTATGCAAACAAACACCGGGGCATCCATTGCCGCTCGGGCAACATCTCCCCTCCCTCCTTTTGCTGTGCCATCTCAACCCACGGGCAGAAGGACCGCGCGTTGTTGGCCAAGGCCGTCACACCCTACGAAACACCCACCAGCGTCGTTCGCCCCTGGTTTCGGCCGTTTTGGGAGCCCATCAACACGACCCCGCACTTCTGCGATGGCTCGACATCCCTGATCATTTCATGCATTGTGTCTGGTTCTCCCGGGTATCATGCATACATCCGACACGAGCCGCGGTGTCACTGGCGGCAAAAGAACGGCAAAAGAACGGCACAAAAGGGAAGACCAAATCCCAACCAAGCGACACCAGATGGCCAAGCCGGAGATGTCGCCCCAGAAGGGCGAACAGCCCTCCACTAGGGCCGTGCGGGACAGCCACGGAGTCAATGTTAACGACGCCGCCGGGGCACTCTTGCTGAATAACATTGACGACGACGACGACGACGACGACGACGACGGCTGCGGCTGCGGCAAAGCCACACAAGATCAGGCAAACACACCAACAACAAGGTCAAAGACGGCAGACATCCGAGACAAGTGTGGCCTCATGCCCCTCCACTGGGCCGCCGTGGATGGCCAAGAGGGCGCCATGCGGCTACGCCTTGAGGCGGGGACGGCCGGCCGACGACGTATTAGACAACGACGGGATGACGCCGCTAGCGCTGGCGGTCGAGAACGAGTTCCTTGACGCGGTGGAATTGCTGCTGGAGTACAGGGCTGAGGGCTGCTGGTGGCCGGGGTAACAATGAGAAATGGGGAGTGGTGGGGGTTGGGGAGGCAAGATGGAGGCGAGAATACCTATGGAGAGGGAGGGAGACGAGATGCGATGCGAGGGAAGATGGGAGACGAGATGGATGATAATTAGGGAACGGGATGGATAATGGAAGAGGACGCATCGAGAAATTCGCAGCAGACTCCGATTCCTCTGCTGACTTGGTTCCGCACGAGCGTCAGTGGCCTACGGCACGGGGGCGGCACGCACATTGGGCGTCTCGGCCGCCTGGGGCGCAGCGGCATAATACCTTCAGTCCGCATAATCAAAATGCGCTGACCTGACTCCATCAACGTCGTAAAGCTCCAAAGGACGCCAGCGCTATCAGTGAAGGCCGAGCCTTGCTGACGGGACCGCTAAGATCTAAGTACGAAAAAATGGCCTAAAGATTTCTAGCCAGCTGAAAGCTCGTAATCTGAGACAGACCATAGCCGTTCTCATCAAAGCATCTACAGATCAGGGCGACGGTGCTTGTCTCTCGGTCAGCGCAACTCCGACCTCTCGGGAGAATGATTTGCCAGCACGTCTATTTCGGGAACATCTACAGCGACCAGGGAGTTGGGGCAGCTGTTGACCACCATGTAAGCTCATTGGCAATGGGCAACAGCCATTTGGGCCCCTCCCACCTAGGTAGCCCAAGTGTATAAGAATGCGGTTACTCCTCGAGAACTGCCTCTGGAGCTGCTCATCAACACTCTCATCAACACTGCCATCAAAGCTGCTGTCAACACTGCCATTTGACACTGTCATCGACACCCCCAACACGCTTTCTTGTTCCTACCCCGCCAGACCACTCTCCATCCTCGTCACGAGACGCCGGCACGTCTCTTAGCCCGAAAATCAAGACCCATTCTCGCCCTCAACTCTCTCGGACCCCATCGCAATGTCTGGCCGCGAGCGTATCCACCCTCCTCCTCCGCTTGTCTCTCTCCGCGTTTCTTCTCGCGGCGCCACCAACACCCGTCTCAAGAATGTCCAAGTGATCAAGAGGTCCGACGCCTGGAAAGTTAGTCACGAAACCAGATTCCAATTCAAGGTCGATGTCCACGCGGAGAGCGACGCCCGGGCCGAAAGCACCGCCATTCTGGCTCTTCCCGAGATCGCGCGCCCCGGCAACACCATTGGTCTCGTGCAGACGCTCATGTCGTCGACGCGCGTCGCAACCTACGAGAACGGTGGCACGTTGACCATCATCCCGGCGCAGCACCTGCCCGTCCTTGATGCCCAGGATAACGACTCCACAATTCCCTTCTACGACGATAGGGCGGGTATCAAGATGAGGGTCCCGCAACCGCAGCGCCAAGGAGTCGTCATGTCCTTCACTCTCGATATCGACGACGACCCGTCGTTGGAGATCCCCCTGAAAGCCCGCCAGATGATGCCGCCAACAACCCGCGGGGGGAAGCCCCAGCCCGTTGAGCGGAAGCTCCTGAGTCTTGTCACCGAGGAGACGTTCTACATCTCGCTTTGGAACAAGGACTTGCGGAAGTTTGTGGCCCAGTGGGTGTGGTCGTACAAATACACGATTGCGCTGCAGAACGGCGAACCGTTCGTTGCCAGGACCGAGTCCAGCGTTCCTATCAAGCGCAGGCCCGATACTACTGTTCCGCTGAGGAAACCAGTGGCTGGTGCTGATGGCAGAACTATCTGGACCCCAGGCTTTTCTCCAATCTATAACAGCCCTTTCTAAGTCGAGCAACTCGGCTCAGGCTGTATGCCGGCCGGAGGCGGTTTCGATGGCTCGGGATTACGCGGCGTGTTTTGGGACTGCAGCCGGGCTGTCAGTGAGGGGGTTGATAGACGGCGGTTGATAGATGCAGCACCTGTAGAGCAGGGCAGCCGCTGGTTGGCAATGCAATTTGAATCTCTCTAAGGATCAGGCAAGAGCTTTTCTTCTGTGTCTCTACTGCCAAACGACTTGCAGCTCTTCCGCATCGATCTTGCGCAAATTCTACGTGTTTCCTCCCTCGACGCGGTCTTCATTCCAAAACGGATGCTCTGGAATGCGAATCTTGCGGGGAAATTCCTTCTTTCAATTGATATGATCACGCACAATTTACGATACTCCCATCATCCACCAAGACAATGGGCCTCGTCGTCCTCACGAAAACACCCTCCACCTCGGGAGACCTACTTGCCCGATCGTACTGTTCAGCCATCTGACAGCTTCCGCTCATGTTGGCGACCGGACAGTCAGTAGGTCGTTGCGCAGAGATGGAAGTTGGCAGGGGGGCGGTTGTCGTGTGCAGCGCGAAACTACCAGTAGGTAAGTCCACACCAGAGCCAACCGGATACAGTACCAGGTACCAGTCAGGGACCTACCGAGTACCTGGAAGACATCCAATGCAATGCCCAAGCTCTTGGATCACAATAGCAAAGGTACCTACCTATCTAGGGAGGTAGCTTCACGACAGAGGAAGCGCTACACTCAGTGTCTCAGATACAGTTGGCCTGCGTCAGCGCTAAGCGTACCTGGCGTCGTCGGGACCTTCACTGCCTGAAAGGGTGCCTCTTGGGTTGGTTACCACGAAGAGCCGGGGAAGTCGGTCTTGATTGGCGCTGCCGGATCCCAGTCCCAGAGCTGACGGGTCACTTCTCTCGAACCGCTGCCGAGAGATAGCCGACCCGACCCAAAATATTCTTCATGACATCGGACTCCGAAGCTCGGGCATGGGAAAGCCCGTCAGCCTGGCCTTCGGCCCATCCTCTCGCGGCGAAGGAGAACGCGCCACTCCGTCTTAAAGAAAACATAGACTAAATCCTGATATATACTAATTAATTATGCTCGTGCTCAAGTCATGACCGAGACATTTGGCCGATGAGGACCCCTTCCCCGGCGACCGGGGTTTCCGTCGGTGCTCAGATCCGAACAACTGTGCACAGCTATCGAATCGTCGGTTGAACACATCTCTGACCTCGGCGTTCTATGGCTGTCAAAGTGTAATTATATAACGCCGAGGTAGGTACCTACCTACTAATTAACGTAATTTTATTTTTTACCATTTGCTCCAGGTTAGTACTACGCCACCGCGATATTCTATTGCATATTTGTCCAACGAAACCACCTTCCTGCGCCGACGTCCAGTACAATGTCTGTCCCTGAGCGCTGCACCGTGCTTGTGGTGGGAGGCGGCCCTGCCGGGTCATACACCGCGACAGTGCTCGCGCGCGAGGGCGTGGACGTCGTGTTGGTCGAGGCCGACTACTTTCCCAGATACCACATCGGCGAGTCAATGCTGGCCTCGATGCGGTACTTCCTGCGCTTTATCGATCTTGAGAAGAAGTTCGATAGCTACGGCTTCACAATCAAGGCAAGTGCATGGCCTTGGTGGCACCCGGAGAAACAAGACAACGAATGACGTCTAATTGAGATTCGGAGGCAACGGCAGAACGGTGCCGCGTTCAAGATGAACAATAAAAGGGCCGGTTGTGAGCAGACACGCCCAACGCTGCTCCTCCGAACTGCGTTAATATGTTGAGTCTCTACCCAGATACCGACTTCATCGCTATCAATGGCCCGAACGGCCATGCCTGGAACGTGCTTCGTTCCGAGTCGGACAAGTTGATGCTCGACTATGCCGAGACCAGCGGCGCCCGCACTTTCCAGGGTATCAAGGTCGAGTCCATCCAGTTCGCCCCGGCACCCGACTTTCCCCACGACGAGAAAGTGAGCAACCCCGGGCGAGCAGTCTCGGCGACATGGTCTTGCAAGGCGGACGGCGCTACAGGGTCCATCAAGTTCGACTACCTCGTCGACGCCAGCGGTCGCAACGGCATCACGTCGACACGCTACCTGAAGAACCGCAAGTTCAACCAGGGCCTCAAGAACATCGCCGTCTGGGGTTACTGGAAGGGAGTCAAGCCATACGCGCCGGGGACGCACCAAGAAGGGTCTCCCCTCTCCGAGGCCCTGACGGACCAGAGCGGTTGGTGCTGGGCGATCCCGCTCCACGACGGTACCATGTCCGTCGGCATCGTCATGCTGCAGGACAGGTCCGTCGCGCGCAAAAGGGCCATGGGGTCGCCCTCCCCGCTGGAGTTCTACAAGGAGTGCCTGGCTCTGAGCCCCGACGTCTTCGGGAGATTGGCCGAGGCCGAGCTCGTGTCGCCAAACGTCAAGACGGCCTCGGACTGGTCGTACAGTGCCACGACCTACGCAGGGCCCAACTTCCGTCTTGTCGGCGACGCGGGTTGCTTCATCGACCCGTACTTCAGCTCGGGCGTGCATCTCGCGTTGGCCACCGGCCTCTCCGCTGCCATGACCATTCAGGCCAGCCGTCGGGGCGAGTGCAGCGAGTTCCAGGCGGCCAAGTGGCACTCCCACAAGGTCGCCGAGAGCTATTCGCGCTTCCTCCTGGTGGTGATGACGACCATGCGGCAGATCCGCGCGGGAGAGCTACCCGTGCTGAGCGACTTTGACGAAGACGGGTTTGACAGGGCCATGGCCTTTTTCAGGCCAAGTGAGTCTACATGCCCGCACAGCTTCCCTCCTCACCGTCTGAAAACAAACTAATCGCCCATTCCCGTGTCAGTCATCCAAGGCCAGGCCGACGCCGACGTGGGCGGCAAGCTCACGCAGGAGCTCGTCACCAAGACGATCGAGTTCTGCTTTCACGCCTACGACGACATCTCGACCGAGGGTCGCGAGGCCGTCATGGAGAAACTCGATGGTCTCAAGGCGGACCCCAACGCCGTCGAGAGCAAAGAAGATCTCGAGAAGCTCACTGAAGACGAGCGCGTCATGCTGCGCACCATCCGTGCCCGGCAGATGCTGCGCACTGACGACATGATGAACATCGACAACTTCTCCCAGGACGCCGTAGACGGATTCGTGCCGCGCATCATCCGTGGGCAGCTCGGGCTGGCCAAGGCCTCCAGCGGATCTGCTGGCCGGGCGTACGCGGAGGGTCTCTTTGACGCCATCCGGGATCTCGATGGAACCCTTTTGAATATCAACACAAAGCCGGCGATGGAGGGAGTGGCTCGCGCGGAAGGGACCAAGGCCTAAGGAGAATGGCTTGTGCAGGCCAGTCGGGCCACGAAGGGCTTGTCGAAGTACATGTTTTAATTTAAAGGGGTGTTCTTCTTTCATCTTTTCCTTCAACAAGGACCACCGCCCGCTCAAATATAATGGCATTGTGAAGCTCGAAGATGCGAACTTGCAGTGAACTCGTGAGTCCGGCCTCACTTCATTCCGGGGAGCACAGCACACGAGCAAAAACCCTTCATGCAACTTCCTACCGAGACAGCTAGCTACCTGATTAAATCTTCCCCACGCCGGCCCCAAGCTTCACAAGCAGTGCGACCAACAGCAACGGAGTCAACTTGTACTTGTACGGGGCCTTCTTAAAGTCGCCCACCTGCGTGATGTTGACCGTCGCCGGGCCCCAATCGTTCTCTGCGACATCCGTTAGCTTCACTGCTTTGTCCAAAATTATTCTCGACGAAAAGTCCACTCACTGGCGCCCAAATTCGCGAACCCATCCAGCTCCTCATCCCCGCACACGCACATATTGGGCGAGTCATCGGGAATGACCAAGCCATACGTGCTCAGCGCCTCGCGTGTGTCGCCGCGGAACACGTTGCCCTCGACGAGCACCTGGTTGTCGGACCGGCTATGGATGGCCTGGTAGTGGAAGTCGACGTACAGGTTGTTGTAGACGTGCTGCCGGCCGAAGCGGCCCGCGGGTCCCCGCGTGCCCATGTTTTTCCAGAAGTTGTGGTGGTAGGTGATGTGCAGGTGGCCCGAGTCGAGGGCGCGGAAGGATGGGTCGTTGCCGACGAGTGAGGACTTCCAGTGGTCGTGGAAGTAGTTCCAGGAGACGGTGATGTAGTCGGAGCCGCGGATTATGTCGACTTGGCCGTCCTGTGGATTGTGAGCCGAGATTCGTAAGGGTGGGGGTGGGTGACTAACAAAAGCGTCCGGCCCCTGAGTGATGTCTGAGGTAAATTCGTTGTGGTCCACCCAGACTCGGGTCGAGTTGCGGATAGTGATGCAGTCGTTGTCTTCGATGAAGCTTATCTTGAGGTTCTGGATGATGACATTGGTCGAGTTGACCACGTCGAGCCCCTTGTTGGTGATGGAGGCTGTGCTTCCCACGCCAATAACAGACTTGTTGGATCCAATCTTGGGGCGGGCTGGAAAGACAATCTCGCCTTGGACGAGCACAATTTTGGGCGTGTCA
>FTCU01002769.1_pt1 | contig 20742 bp, 17 predicted proteins | sample 1639521 | NCBI WGS metagenome assembly FTCU01 (sample SAMEA3914864, study PRJEB12502) | metagenome | biome: forest; material: soil | place: USA | collected 2012-03-12 | depth 0.3 m
TCTTTTTCTTCTTTTTCTTCTTTTTCTTCTTTTTCTTCTTTTTCTTCTTTTTCTTCTTTTTCTTCTTTTTCTTCTTTTTCTTCTTTTTCTTTCCTTTCTTCCTTCTTCCTTATTCCTTCTTTCGAGCAGCCGGTGACAGCTTCCACTCACAACCACTCCATATATCCGGAGATGGCAGCCGTCTGCCATCAGAAGATGCTGCTAATGACACTCCTGTATCTGCGGCCCATCTTTCCAGACTATGCACGAGCAGTTCAGGAAGACAGTGAACTGTGCCCGGCTGCTCTTCCATCAGCTGCCTGCCTCGTTGAGGCAGAGTTGAAACGTGCTCCGCCAACGCAACTTGATGTCCTCGAATCACCGAAGCAGATCGAAAGTCTAGAAATTTCACGTCGCCTCAAGCTAAGCCCGGTCTTGCTTGAGGTAGAACCTGAACCGGCTCTGGGTCGAGAACGCCCATGCCGGCTATCTCCGAGCCCACAGAGACGGCACCAGCATACCCGGCCTCCACTGAATCGTCTTCGTTATGCGTGTCTAGCGCCTTTATTGCCGTGTGCGTCCACGGCCGCACCTCGCCGTCTCTCCTGGACTTTTGGCTCGAGGATCGCCCTGGATGCCGCTTAGCATATCTATTACTCCGACAAACACATCGAGTTGTCTGTGGTGATGCATCACGATTGACGCTGGACCGGCCGTAATAGACGGAGATATCGGAGTAGACGGTTTAACTCCAGGGTCCTCGACATCGTGAATGGCCAGTCAGTGTATGGCGTTTTATCCGCCATTTGAGGTGCAAATCACGATCCTCGGAGCCGCCAGTGACGCCGAGCTCTGGGCTCACTTCCCCGCATCAACGTTGTGGTGTCGTGGGGTGAGCTTCGGGAATAAGTTTGCCATATGCGCTTCTTTGACGTGATGGCATGGGGCTTGTGCGAGGTCGGCTTCAAGCGAAAGAGGTCCAAGTATAAGAAGAGCTAAAACCGAGATATGGTAAACCAAGTTGTATGCATACATCGCAAGAACAATCTCCCTGAGAATTGCTCTCTCTCCACACCAGAGCACCACCAGAGCACCACCAGAGCACCGACAAGAGTCCGCCATGGCCACCGCCACAGCCACCACGACGGAGACGGAATCTCTTCCTCTTCACCTGACCCTCGCATATGACAAGGAGATTCACGAAGAGGTAAGCCTTCTCTGACCTTGTCATTGACCCGTTTACAGGTGTACCTAACTCCGCCGCAGTATAAATACTCCGCTTATCTTCCCGTTTATGACGAGAAGACGCATTTTCCCACTCTCCAGCCCTTTGAGTTCAACGACCGCGGACTGGTAGCCAAAAAGGAGAAACCAAACCTGCTCTCCAAAGACGCCCCGGACCTCAAGGTGACCAAATTGACGCCTGTCATTGGCACCGAGATCCGCGGTCTCCAGCTTTCCCAGCTGAACGACCAGCAAAAGGACGAGCTTGCACTTCTCATTGCCGAGCGTGGCATTGTGGTCTTCCGTGACCAGGATTTCAAGGACATTGGCATTGAGAAACAGAAAGAATTCGGCCGTTATTTTGGGCCGCTGCACATTCACGTAAGGTCCCATGACTTGTGTTTCTCCCACCTGTGCTCTGATGACCAGGCTTGGGCATGAGGCTCCATACTAACATGCCGCAGCCCGTCGGCGCGCACGTCGACGGACACCTCGAGCTGCACAATATCTACCTCGGCCCAGACAACCAGTACCGCAACAGGAGCAGCAACAAGCGGCTCACCAGCACGGGCTACCACTCGGACGTGTCATACGAGCGCCAGACGCCTGGCATCACCATTCTCACGCTTCTGTCAGTGCCGCCTACCGGTGGCGACACGGGCTGGGCGTCGCAGACGGCCGCGTACGCTCGTCTCTCCCCGCCGATCAAGGCGCTACTCGAGGGCTTGCGGGCGGAACACAGCGGCTTCCCACAGGCGGAGAATGCGAGGCGGGACGGCAAGTTTGTGCGGCGCGAGCCCGTCATCACCGAACACCCCATCGTGCGGGTGCATCCTGCAACAGGACAGAAGGCGCTGTTTGTAAATCCGGGGTTCACGAAGCGCATCGTGGGCCTAAAGCATGAGGAGTCGGAGGCGTTGTTGAAGCTACTCTTCACTGTGAGTTCTGGCCCTCTCCCTGCCCTGGTTGACGCCCCAACGGTTTTCTCTCCCGGTGGCACTAGTCCCCTCAGATAGCCTCGTTACTGATATGGCTTTGGTGTGCAGCACATCACGCAGGGTCAAGACTTCCAAGTACGTCTGCGGTGGGAAGAGGGAACGGTTGCTCTTTGGGACAACCGTGTGACGGCGCACACCGCCATCTCGGACTACAACGTCCACAACCCCCAGGAAGGTCTGCGCCATGGCTTCCGTATCACGACGCTCGCTGAGCGCCCGACTGGAGTGAACGGGCTTGAATCTGTTTGGGAATAGTGTCTCAACCGCGCGATTTTTAGACATGATAGGAGATTCGAGCTCGTCTTGGAGTTCCAATAGAAGTCGTCCGAGTCGCGTTCCAAATTAGATACCAGGGCACCGAGGGTAGAGAGCATCCAGCCCGGCCTCCACTGGCCATGCCACTTTTCTTTTCTCTTGAACCGCTTTTCTCTCGTGACTGTCGTCAGATCTGTTCCAACAAATGTCCCTCAACAATCCGTGCACAATCCGTGCTGGTTGGGGTGGATGCTGTTGGGTGCCCTATTGCCTGAATGTGAAGCAAATGGGATGCTGCCCATGTTGGATGCAGAGTCCTTGGAACAATTGCCCCTCCTTCGAGGAGGCATTGTCTCCAGGAATGGACTAGGCACCGCGGTATCACGACCGGCTTTCTGAAAAGTTGCACTCATCTCAGCGGTTATCCGTGCCGGGCTGCATTTTGAGACGGAGGGACGGAAACGAGCAACCCAAGCTTGCTTTGGACGACACCAAGAGTCAGCCTCGACAGTCGAATCTATTACACATTGTACAACCACCAACGCCCAGACGCCAATGCTATGCAGTGCTTCAGACGCACATAATACTCGATGCGAGAAAACAACACAACCACGCATCAGGTCAGAACCTTGATCCCAGTCAGCAGGCCAGCCAGAGAGAGAGCACGGACGAGGACAGTCAACAAACCTGATCTCGTAACTTCCAGCTCTTGTCATGTACCGCACCCACTTCACACTCGAGTAGTTGCTCTTCTCAAACACCTTGAGGTACCTCACGAGGAGGCCGGAACTTGTGAACATGAGCAGGCTGAAGTTGAGGCTCAGGGGCGGCCGGCTCCAGGCCTTTTGGTTGGTCATGCTCGTCAGCTCGGCCTCGGCGCTCAGGACGAACTCGCTCTGGCCGGTGAAGCGGCCAATCTTCCAGACGATATTGTTCTCGGACGGCTCGTACTTGGCCTTGCCCTGGGTGCAGCGCTCCGTGATCCTAGCAGTGTTGAGCGGCGTGGGGATGCGAACAACGACATTGGTGGCGAAGAGCTTGGACCCAAAGTTTGCGCGCACGCCGATGCTGTACTCGACCTTTGTCTTGCCGACCTCGTTCACGATGGCGTGGACCTTGAAAGGCAGGTTGACATTCTCGGTGGCGCGGTAGCGCATCAGTTCGAACTCGCCGTCCGGAGGGACAAAGCTGATGATACGGTCGCTGTCAAACTTGCCCAGCTTGACGCACTGGTGAAACTGGCAGTCCTCGAGCGTGACGCTCCCGGCGGCCGCCTTGGTCGCCTTGCTCCCCATCCTGTTGCCGCTCGGGAGGCTCAGCATGCCGTCGTTGTCGAGCAGCAGGCGGTCGTTCAGGCCGAACTTGCACTCGGGGGTGCCGCTGAGGTACGCGCGCATGATGATCTGGCCGGTGACGTCGGCGCGCAGCACGGCGCCGGTCGCGCTCATGAGCAGGTTCACGTCCTCGATGACATCGACAAACGCCTCGTTCTTGCGGTACTTGACGTCGGCCTTGCGCCACGACAGCGCGCCCGTGGCCTGCATTGTGATCTTGGCCGAGTCCTCGACGGCGCGCTCCGACTTGACGCCCTCGGTCGTGATGTACATCTTGAGCGTGTCGGTCTCGGTGTTTTGGGGATAGCCAAAGTCAATGATTTCTGCGGCGCGAGGTCGTCAGCAGCATTCCAGAGAGGGCGCTAGAGGGAGACGGACCATCCAGGAGCTCGTAGACCAGGACAAAGTTGTTCTTAACAGCTTCCTCGTCGAACTTGCCAAAGTAGCCGCGGCCGAGCTGGATCAGGCGGTACAGGAACTCAAAGACCAGGGCGGCATTGGCATTGCTCTTGGTGATGGCGACCAGGTAGATGTTTTCGTGCTTGACATGGCTGAAGGTGGTGCTGCCGAGGGTCAGGATGGGCGAGCGCACCTGGGCGTTGCTGATGACCTGGATGCGGAAGACATCGGCGAGGCGCGGGCGGCAGTCGTTGCGGAACGCCCTGAAGATCAGGTTCTCGCCCTTTTGATTGAAAATCAGAATGCCCGACAGCATCGTGGCGGCTGTCGCGTCGTGGCGGGAGAGGGGCGGTTGAGGCGCGGCCGAGGGGTAGGTTCCAGGTTGGAAGGGGTGAAGCGGCGGAGGATGGATCGCGGTGTGGAGCGGAGCGGGTGGAGGTCCAAAGCTGGCAGAATCCGACCCGGAAATTGGGGTCCAGTTGCGGCCCGGGCGGTGAGACCCGCTGCAGGTGACAGCAGCTGCTGCCTGACCCAATCGCGCATCCACATCCCACATCGCGGGCCTGCCTGCAAGCAATCGTGTTTGCTGCTTGTTCCAACGCAGTTTTTGAGCATTCGACATGAAACTTTGGTTCATCCGATTTTTGTTCATCACTCGGGAGCTACTTGACTGCCTCGGTGATCCGCCCGCAGCGCTGCCCACTTGAGGCCATTGAACTGGAAGATTCCCCTCATCACTGGGCTTTCAACGTCAGGCTTCGGGTCTTAGATGTCAGCAATCGCCTCGAAAACTCTTCTGGCTGTCGGGGTCCCGTGAATGCTCGTTCTCTAATTGTCGGCATCCTATCATCCAACGGAAGCCGGAACAAGACCTCCCCGGAAAAGGCCACCGATCTGAATCCAACGCTGACCGAAGACGACGCCGACGTCGAACGCCAAGGGCTTTCTCCCTCCAGGCATGCTTGCCCAATGTTGGCTGCTGCATGTCTGTTTCTGCTTGATGTTCCCCCGAAGTTGTCAAGTCGAGGTGTGGTTCGTCCCGGGCCACAGCCCAACAGTGAGTTACCAAGCGACACACGACGAGGGCTCGGCATCGGCCCTCTGCGCTGCCACCCTACATCACTCCGAGTTGTCCTAAACACGGTTCGAAATGACGAGAGGAATGACTCGAGTCACGGAACGCGTCAAGAGAGAACCTACCTAAGTCACACTGTTTGTCGACTTGATCCAGGGATGTATCAACGTGATGGGAAATCAGCTTCCTCCCAGGATGAAATAAAGTAATGTATTAAGAGTTTTTTCCTATTCGATCCTGTCGTCTTCTTCTTTTGTTTCTAAAGGTATAGTAGGCGGTTCGGACGTGCTCTCATACGTCCGCAGCAGAAGCCTTCACGTGTGCATGGTCTGCCTTCTCAGATGCAGGCCGTCCCTTCAGCACCGCCGCCTCCTTGCTTCTCTGGCTCACAAAGGTCGCCTCCACTTTGTGGAGGACGGCCTCGCGGATGTTGTCCTCGTTACGGCTCATCCACACCGGCCAGCCCGAGCTGGAGAGGGGCCACAGGACGCGGTTTTGGGCCGACTCCATCCACTGGCTGCTGTGGGGCTTGGGACGACTCGCGATGACGTCCATCTCGGCGGCTATCTGCGCGCAGTAAATCTCGAGCGGGAGATCGTTGACGTCCTGTCCAAAGGGGTTCTCAATCTCACGCCCGATGAACAGGATGCCCAGGATAATGTAGGCTGCGACAACGGTTGCCGGGATGGTTATCCACCGTTCGCCAAGTGTGCTGAGCAGCTGGAATGGCAGGAGCAGAATGTAGACCCAGGTGATTTGCGCGATGGCAATCGAGTAGGCAATGGGAAGTGGCGTGTTGAGCACGCGTTCAGTGCCGACGAGCACATCGTTCAGCACGGCGATGTTGGTGTAGAGGGTGTTCTGGTGCATGACGACGGGCAGCCGACCGGAGAGAGCAAGCTCGTCGGCGTAGCTGGCCATGTACGACAGGAGCTCGAGCGGCAGGTTTCCGAGCGGCCGTCCGGCTTTCTTGACAGTCTTGCGCGGGTTGCTCTCGGCGAACGAGACGCCCAGGTACTCGCCCACGCTCTTGAAGAAACCGTTGCGCTTGAAGGCACGCTGGGCATTGACGTGGTCCTCTTGAGTCGCGGCCTGGGCGAAGGTGCTGAGGTGGGCAACAAGGCTCGAGATGTCGTCGTAGCACGTGTAAGGCTCGAACCGGAGGCGATGTTTGAGCGCCACCGAGAACGCGACGACGAGGTTCATGGCCGTGAGCCTCTCGAGCACGTCTTTCTTCTTGAATTCTTCCCGTTGACCTTCAGGGATGTCCTTCCGCTCGATCGCGTGAATCCACAAGACACGCCCAATGTTTTGACTCGCCAGGATCAGTTGTGCCCAGTACCGACGCCCCTCGGCGTAGCGCTCGTACGCGGTCGAGCTACGGAAGGACAGGCCCAGACCGACGACGAAACCGAGAACGGTGAGAAGGACACTTCCAATGGCAACTAGACACGGGTATCTTGTTAGTTTGGGAACCAGCCAAACATGGCGGGGATCTGAGGTGGACGTACTGGGCTTGACCAGCACGTGGATGCATGTGATCCACGACGCCCACGCCGCAACGGCCATGAGCGGGAGGATCAGCTTGGGCAGGATGCTTCCGTGCATCTGGAGGAAGATGGGCCATTTCGAATGCTTCTGGATGTCTCGGGGACCAGTCTGCAGCCAAAGTCAGCGGCTCCACGGTTTTGGGTGTGGGAGAAGCCCAGGCGTGTGCATACAAAGTAGTCGTCAAGGTCGAGAGACGTGTTCTTGCGGCTAAAGGGATTCGGAGTAAAGAGACGGGGCGACGTCAAGGACGCGATTTCCTCTAAGACGGGGCTCGCTGGGACGTTGCCGTTGGGTTTTTGGTCCTGGCCGTTGGCTGGGACGGCATCCCCGGGGCCGTGTTGGCCGGCGGCGCCGCCGCCGCCCGAGGCTGCAGGGGGAGGGGGAGCAGCTCCTCCCCCGGCTTGACCGCCATCATCGGCCATGATGTCCCGACAGTTCGATCACGTGTGTCCTTGCTTTGATCGGTGCAGCTGAGTCGTGGATTCCTGCCTGGGCACAACAACAGGCGAGGAGTGAGACAGTCCAATGGTGGAAGAGAAGAGGAAGAAGAGAAGAAGAAGAAACGCCACCAGGCAACTGCAGCGTCTTCGCACTTCTATGAAGAGGTCAGGCACGAGGTCAGCAGGCCGTCGACGTCAAAGAAAAAAACAAGGGAAAAACATGTCGGCTTTGTGAGCTCTTTCATGTCCGGCAGCTTCCCCTGCCAAGTCGCAGGGGTCCCTTTCACGGTAAGATTCCAAGGGTGGCAGTGCTGTGCCACGTTCTGGGCCCCTCAACGTTTGTTGAAACCAACCCTGTCCGACCGGGATGCGGCGAGTTTTCGCGGAGCAATTGGTGCTGCGCTGCTGACACCCACACAGCCAACGTTAGTGCTGTCAGATGTCAGTGTCAGACAGAGCGCAGCCGCTGGGGCCGCGTCGCGCCAAAATTGGACCTTCTTGTCGTTCTCCACCGTCCCTGATGAGCTGAGAGACGCAGAGACGCCCTGCTGCGATTGGGCCGGCCCGTCTTGGCCCGCATCAACACGAAACGCGAGCGGTGGTCCCAGCCCTTGACGTGCTGCCACGCATCGACGACAACCGCCAAGAATCTTGGGGCTCGGGCTTCGGCGGCAGCTCGCCAATTTTGGTCGCCCGCCGCGGCAGAGAAGCGGCACCAGCCGCGCCAAGATCCTGCTAATCCACCTGTCTCATCTCATGTTCGTGTTCTCTCAGGGGTTGACGGTGGAGTCGCACCACGGCAGGCAGCAGGATCGAGAACCTTTCGGCTCTTGCAGAAAATAATTAATTACGGGATCGTCTTGTTGGAAATGGGGCGTTTTTCAGACGATTGGTTGGCGAGTTTCGACAGCGTGCCCATCCTTGTCGACTTCTCGAGCAGAAGCCTGCCACCAACATCAACCCATGAAGGTGCCATTGCACCGGTATGTAGCTCATCCGGAGTACTGTGGTACATAACTATGCAGGTTGGGACGTCGAACAGAGGACTTGTGCGTATGCACAGCATACCGTCGCGTTGGGTCCACAGTTACTCCGTGTCCCGTAATTCCAAGCCCCTTGGCCTGTGATGCAGCTCTGATGTTTTCTGTGGACAAAGGGGGCACGGGGACTGATTGTGAACACTCGACACACGCCCGATCGCCGGCCGGGATGATGCCCCTTTTGTAACTTTGTTGACCTGGGCATTTCAAACCTTCCCCATATCTTGCATCCAACGAGCTCTTGTTACAGTCTGATCCCATCATCGCACAAAAACACATGGCGTCACGGGTCTGGGTTCAACGCAGAATGATATAGTTCACTATATCCGGCTCCGAGCAACATATTGTAGCCGCCTGCTCACCAGGAAAGGAGGCAGCAACTTCTGAGTTGCCGCCAGCTAAAACTGGAAACGCCACCTCGTGTCTTCGTCGCCGCTCCAGTCTGCCAAGTCTCCCACCTCCTTGACTTCGGGGGTGATCGCGTCCCGCCGCGCGTTCTCCCGCTTGAGCAGGAAGTACAGCACTAAAGAAACGACAACCTCAGCAAGCAAGTACCCGAGCGCGAAGCCGTGGCCGACAAAGTATCGAGGTCCGTCGGTGGATCGATACAGCTGAGTACCCAGCACGGCCCCGAGGTTGCCGATGCTAATTTGCATGCCGTTGGCAACGGCCCGCTTGGTCTGCCCGGAGACGTTGATGGCGGGCCACGACAACGCCAATGCAGTCGCCGGGTAGATGCCGCCCGCCGCGAAGAAAGTACCCAGGTATGAGACGCCCGGCCGACTGGAGGGGTCCGAGTTTGACAATAGGATGATATATCCAATGGCGGCGAACAACGCCGCTCCGATCAAGGGGAGGGCGCGTTGCCCTATCCTTTCTGAGAGTGATGCCACGCCGATCGTCGTCATGAAGGCAAACGCATAAGGCGGAATGGTCAGCAACTGGGCACTGGCCGCCGTGTACCCGAGATCTTTGATAATCGTTGGCTGCAGCAGGATCGTTAGTCGTCGTCTGTGTCTGGAAGCACAATCTGCATCGCATCAAAGGACGTACCAGGAAGAGCGAGAATGTATACAGCGGCAGACTCATAGTGTGGAAACTCAACCCGTAGAGCCAGCACTTCGGATCACGGAGTGCCTTGGCAACGTTGGCCCAGCTGAAACGCTCATCATGGGTGGCATCGCTGTCCGAGGCGAGACGATTGCGGATGAAGCTGCGCTCTTTGTCCGTGAGAAACTTGGCCGTTTCGGGGTAGTCGTGGATGAACCAGTATGCGCCGATGGCGACCAGGACCGTAGCTATCCCTTCCTGCGAGCTGGTCAGTCGATTGTCCGTCATCAAGACGACACAAAGCATACCAGAATGAAGATCCAGCGCCAGCCCCTCTCCCACACAACACCAGCCATGTGTCCAATTCCCTGCGCAAGGGAGGGTCAGCTTGCTCGCTTTTACCAGGTCATCCAGGAGGTACTCACGTAGGCCAAGATGCCGCCGAAGGACCCCGCGAGGGCGGCAGCGCCAAAGAACAGCGAGATGCGGAACTGCCTTTCTCGCCTCTTGTACCACATCGAGAAGTAGTACACGACGCCGGGAAAGAGACCAGACTCGGCAACACCCAGGAAAAATCGGGCAACAAAGAATCCCGAGAGGTCCTGAACAATACCCATGAGCGTCGCGACGATTCCCCACCCGATGGTCAGTGTTGGGAGCCAGAACCGGGGAGTTGTTCTTTTGAGTATGATGTTGCAGGGAACCTTAGAAATCGTTGTCAGCATCATGTCGTGTGGTAAGCCGAGATTGAGTGATGAAAACGGGCGATTCTCACCTCGAAGAGAACATATCCGATGAAGTAGAGCGTGAGACCGGTCAAGTACTGGTTGCCCGTCATATGGAGGTCGTCCGCAAGACCCTCGATCCTCGCGTTCCCCACGTTCGAGCGGTCCAAAAATGACAGCAAATACAGAATCCCAACAGCGGGCAGCAGCCGCCAGTCGATTTTGCGAAGCAGCGCTTTCTCGTTCACCGTGCCGCCCTCGACTTCGCCCACCTCGGACCCCGAGACCGGATCAGATTCATCCTTGGACTTCCTGTCTAGACCTCCCAGGACGGAGTCATGGCCAGCCTTTGCTGTGGGCTCAGCCATGTTGCGAAAGGTTTGAGAGACTGGACGTGTGTAGTTGGTGCTCAGTTGCAGGAATCGACGGCACGCCACGAGACCAGGATTGCCGCACGCCGAGAGTGGCAATCGATCTCAGAAGGTGTCAATTCAGGCGATGACCAGCGGAATTCGAATGAGCACAGAGCTGGAACATGATGAACCTCGTCGAAATACCGCCGACCTTTAATGGGCACAACACACTCCATCAGACCCCTGAACATAGATTCAACGCCGGTTTCACCGTTTCGATTCCCCGCGGCACACGATAGGTGCTTGTGTCGCTTCCATGCTGATGGGTCATGGCCACATTGCCGCTAGAATTGCGACATGATGTTTTACTCCACATCATTGGGTAGCCGCCCCCACGTTACCAGTGTGAGGACCCGGATTGTGCAGGGAATGAATCACGACATCGACGCGGGCCTTAATCTGGTAACGGGTTTAACGGCATTGGGGCCCAAGACCTCGCAAATGCCGGACCAGCTCGCGCTAAGTAGGTCACGTTAACTTGGGGCTGGAGGTGGACGTCCTTATTCTGTACACAGTAATCACCTGGAGAGCGTTTCGTTCGAGTCCGTGGGGGCGGGGGAGGGCGTGGGTCCCTGGCAGTGGTCCGCAAAACAATCGCAGAGTAGAAGAGTTGCCGGCTCCATGGTTTGGGAGATGGTTCCCGCTGTGTATGGCGCAATTTGAACCCAGGATGTTGTCAATCACACTACGGCTTACGGGTCTGGTTGTCACAAAAACGAATTCGTTAATGCCGACAGCATTAGCACCTGTTTTATGTGCTGCGACACTGGTAGGTTACCAGCCAGGAACTGGTCATGTCCAACCATTCTCGATCTCAAAATGCACGCCATGAATAGCCTAAAACTCAAAGGGATGCGCTATGCAATACTTGACAAATGTTGCGATGTTCTGACTCCAATAAATAAATAAAGAGAATAGCACGTGGGCTATGTGTCTCCGGCGCCCCCCGTCGTCAAATCCTAGCCGCTAACGACGCAACTTGGACTCGGTTGTTGTTAGATACCGTATTCAGGGCGCCGGTGTAGCAGAAGCCTTCTCCTCGATAGCCTGCTGAGGACTTTCAACCCCCTCGGGTTTCTCGCCAGACAGTGTGCCCCTGTCTGGTTTCAGGTCTTCCTTTTGATGGCTGCCATTGTCTTCTTTCTGCCCAGTAACCTTCAAGTCGCCGTTCTCAATTTGAGTTCCAGTTGGCTCGTTTCTCTCGATCGTTCCGTGGCCATCCGCAGCTTGGACGTCGGGACTAGCGGCAGTGGCAGTGGCAAGAACAACCCCAAGATCAGATTCGCCGCCGATGGCCGGCCCACTACTCGCGACTGGTGCGGGTATACCACCCACGGGAGAGACAGCAGAAGTTATTGACCTCGTGGAAGATGTGCCGTTTGCAGCTCTCTCGGTTGGCTGCTGTGCCTCGGCCCCTCTCAGGCTGTCGTTGGCCGCTTGGGGGTGATCAACGCCCATCCCGTCGAGAGACTTCTGCATGGCGACCTGCGCGGCCGGGGGCATCTGGGACTGGAAAGCGGCTTCCTGAGCATACGGTGGCTGCCCTTGCCACTGAGGTTGCGGAAGTGGCGCGCTATAGCTTTGGGGTAACGCGTTCGGAGGAGAATATGGCGCAGCGTAAAAAGAAGGGGCTGGAGGCTGACCTGGTACGCCGAACTGGGCAGTTGTTGGGACAGTCGAGTTACTCCTTGGGAGGTTCGTCCACGGCTGGACTTGCGGGACTGCGGTGTTCCAAGCTGCAACGGGCTGTTGCTGCCCTGCTGCTGGGGGGAATGGAGGAACACCCTGTACGGGAGGCCCTCCCGAGCCCCAGGATTGCTGTTGGACTGGGATATTCCAGTGAGCAGGAGGTTGCTGCCAGCCTCCTGGTGGTTGGCCGGAAGTTGGACCAGGTGGCGTGCCGGGTTGAACCGAGGAATTGGGCATGGGAGGTGTCCAGTGCTGAGCTTGCTGGCCGGCCACCTGCGGGAACAGCTGGGGCACTGCGTGTTGGGTTGGCTGAATCCCGTTTCCGTGCTGAAGTGCTACTCCTGTTTGCTGGGGGTGGACAGTTTGTCCTGGCGCAAAGATTGGGGCGGCTAAAGTTTGTGCGCCCCAAGTTTGACCTTGTTCAACACCCCATTGTTGTTGTTGAGGCTGCCCGAGTGCTCCCGGACCTGCACCTGAGCCCATGGACATCGGCCCCGGAAGCGCAGCAATAGTCGAGTTCCAGGGATGTTGCTGGCCAACTGTATTGAGTAGCGGTTGGGATTGTTGAGGGGGTTGCTCTGCCCATCCCGGTCGACCGGAAACTGGCTGTGATTGTTGAGGAGGTTGCCCGCCCCATGCCGGCTGACTGAAGACTGGTTGGTGTTGGTGTTGCTGGGAAGGCTGCCCGCCCCATGGCGATTGCCCGGGGATCGCTTGGTGTTGTTGAGGGGGCTGCCCGTTCCATGCAGTTTGGCCAGGGACTGTCTGGGGTTGTTGAGGGGGCTGCCCGCTCCATACTGGTTGATTAGGGGCTGTCTGGAGTTGTTGAGTGAGTTGCCCACCCCATGCCGGTTGACCAGGGACTGGCTGGAGCTGTTGAGAGGACTGCCCGCCCCATGCCGGTTGACCAGGGACTGGCTGGGGCTGTTGAGGGGATTGCCCACTCCATGCCGGTTGACCGGAGACAGTTTGATGTTGTTGAAGAGGCTGTCCGCTCCATGCCGGTTGGCCGGGGGCTCCTGCTGTTGTCGCTGGATTGGGGGATGGGTCAGTCCCGGGAGCCGACGTCAAAGACTGCATATTAGGATGAGTGGATTGTACTGCAGGCCCTTGCGGACCATCGAAGGCAGCGTTGGGCTGTGATTGATGATGCAAAACTTGTGACGGTGTAGCTGTTCCACTTCCCGAGACAGGCCCGCCCGGAATAGAACCAGGGTTCGCAGAGTCAGGCTGAGGGTGCTGCCCGAGGGGGGCCGGCAGGCCTTGAGGAGGAGGTCCCGGTTGCGGCTGCGAGACTTGCTCCATATTTCCTTCAGGGTTTTGGGAGATAGGGGTACTTGTACCGGGTTGTTGAAGGTGTGGAATGTCAGCTTGCGCTCCCACCGCAGGGTCAACTCCAGGGGGTGAAGGTTGCGGTTGTTGCGCATTGGGGAGAGATTCTCCAACAGCGTCATGCGGACTCCCAGGGGCTGCGGTTTGCGGCTGGAGGGATTGGGACGGCTCGGAGGGTTGAGGGGCCTGATGAGGTTGAGGGACCTGGTGAGGTTGAGGGGCCTCGTGTGGTTGAGGGATTTGATGCGGTGACGGGGCCTGATGCGGTGACGGGGCCTGATGCGGCGACGGGGCCTGATGCGGCGACGGGGCCTGATGCGGCGACGGGGCCTGATGCGGCAGAGGTGTTTGAGGCAGTTGATAAGGTTGTGGCGTTTGCTGGAATTGGGGAACTTGAGGAAGCTGATGAGGTTGAAGGGGTTGAAGAGGTTGGTGTTGGGGTTGAAGAGGTTGGTGTTGGGGTTGAAGAGGTTCATGAGGTTGAAGGGGTTGAGGGGATTGGTGAGGTTGATAAGGTTGAGGGGGCTGCTGAAGTTGAAAGGATTGAAGGGGTTGAGGTTGGGGCTGGGCTATTCCGACCGCTCCCGGGAGTGTGCCGAGCTGGGCGGGATTGTTCGCAGACGGCCCGTAAGACACCAGGATAGAGATCGGGCCTGACGGACCTGCCCAGGCCGGAGGTTGCCCGGCAGTCATCGGCGGTGGGGTTCCCGCCACCGCAACAGATCCGTCGGCAGTGGGTAGGACGTTCGGGGTTGGCTTCAGCTTAGCAGCTGCGATAGAGTTTTGTCTGTGCAACGCGGCAGCTTGTGAAGCAGCGGCTTGTGCGTTCGCGGCAGCCGCATGGGCAGTCGACGCAGCGGTTTTGATAGCGCCACCAAGCCGACTAGCCGTCTTCTTGCTCCACTTGACCGTGTCTTTGCTAAACACGGAGTTGGCAAACCCGCCAAGGCTTGAGCTCGCCCCGGAGTGTCTGCCGGGCTTGACCGTTTGTGGCCCGGGCGGTACCGGATAGCTGTGAGTGGGGGGTGTGATGGAGGGCGTGGCTGGGATAGCTGATGGGTGAGCGGCTGGATTCGTAGCGGCATGGGACAGACCTGCCGGAGCGGTCTGGGTGCTAAACAACTGCGGCTTGGCCGGGAAGGCCGCCGGTGCATACGTTGCCGTCGCTGGTGTCTGAGGGGCGAGAGCCGGCTGTGGGGGGAAAAAGGATCCCTGCGTGTTTGGTGAGGCCGGCGGTCCTGTTGGTGTCGCCATCTGAGCCCCGTGAAGCGTAGGGGATGGAGAGTGTGACTGAGCGATGGGGAATGTGGCCGAATACGGGCGGTGGTATGGTGATGCCGGTGTGACCTGTTGCAAATGTGGACTGTTCGAGGTTGACTGAGCAGCGGGCGACATCGGGTTTCCAGGCCAATGGTTCGCGCCGGAGTGCGGATATGGAGACGTTGACATTGGCCGTTGGATTGTCCCCCCAGGACTCGGGATCACGGACGGGTGGAAAGCAGCCGGACTCCCAAAGGCTGGCTGGTCCTGCTGATGTGCCTGCTGATGCTGCTTATGATCGGCCATCGGGGTATGCGGAGAGCCTGCAAGACCCGGATATGTGCCGGGTATCGGTGTTGGCTGGTGTGGGTAGCCGGATGGCGACGAGGTGACCCCAGCCCCTGTTGATTGTGGAGTGTCGTAGAATGGGATGAGGCCTTCGTGGTCCGGGGGCCCCGGCTTCTCGACAAGAATTAGCCCCTCGCTGTCGACAGAAGCTCGCGGCGGAGTACTTTCATCAAGTCTCTCCGGCACCGGTCCGGTCTTTGAATCTTGGCCAGGAGGAACAACAATGTTCGAAGCTGTCACCCCGGCGGATTCTGGAGTTTGCGAGGCCTCAGCACCGTCCGACGTCCTCGAGTCGGCGTCCTTCGCGGGCCCGGCCTCAGAAGCCTGGGGAGGAGAAGAAGCCTGGTTGTCGGTGCTCAGAGACTCTGGGGGCATTGATCCTTCCAGCTCAGCAATGAATGTTTGGACTGGCTGCAACGGCTCCACGGGTTTCGGAAACGTGGTATTACTCCCGGCAGATGTGTTGTGCGACGGCGGACCGAGGGGGTGGTGAACACCCATCTCGTAGACAGCAGGCGGCGTCGGCTGTACTGGCGCCATCTGGTTGTGGACTCCATGCCATTGTTGAGCCACGGGCGGCGTTGGGAAGCCCGAGCCGTAGGCAAAGGAGTGGTATGTGGGCTGTTGGAGCGCTGGTTGGTGGGCCCCAGAGATGTTGGCATAAGAGCTCGGAGCCGGTGATGGGGGTGGGAGGTAGCCAGAATGAGGGTGAGGCAACGGGTGGGTTTGAGCGTGTTGTATTTGTGCTGCCGGAAGCGGCTCATACCCCGTCGCCGTTCCGAGACTGCCAACGGGCTTCCGCTGAAGCCGAAGCGGGGCTGGGGCCATGCCACCAACGGAGACGGACGAGTCTGTGACGGCCGGCACGAAGCTGCCCGCAGGCTGTGGCAATGGCAGTGGCTGATGATGATATTGGGGTAAATGGGGGCCATGTGCCGCCGCCGGCTGCTGAACTGCATGCTGGTGCTGGTCCTGAAGCTTGGGGGATGCACTGGGAGGCCGGTACGGGGTATACTGTCGGGCCGGGTCCGCTGCAGGCTGTCCGGCCGTTTCTGTCCCAAATGGCGGAGCCCCGTGTTGTGCCATAATTGCTGAGTCCCTCGGAGGATGCGTCTGATGTCGGCTTAGCTAACGCGGTTGTGAAATCAGATGAAGTCCTTCATTCAGGTCCCGTCACCCCGCACAGGGTTTTGGGCTCGAGTTTGTCGGGAAGCCAAGGCACCCGCCACGAGATATTTAATGCGGAACCTCGTCCTGCTCGACGAATGAGAGAGCCGGGGCCCCAGGGGTATGTTTCGTCGAGCCCCTTGTCGTTCAGCCGCTAACCGCTAATCTGAATCGAGTCAGCCGCAGAGAGCCACCACCGCGAATCTGGAGACAAGGCGCCTGTCGCAAGGTCGAAGCGTCGAGAGAGAGGCTAGAGCACTACCTATGAAATTTATGCCATAGCCACGTTCTACAGAACACAGCCGACAGACAAGACAAGCACTACTGTTAGCCTTCTGTTTTTCGTTTTCATCTAGATAAAACCTTTATATATTTTGTAAGAATAACGTTAAGGAAGAGAAGATAGAAATAAGGAGGAGGGTGAGGAAAGAAAAGAGAAAAGAAAGGGAAAGAGAAAAGAAAGGGAAAGAGAAAAGAAAGGGAAAGAAAAAAGAAAAGGAAAGAGAAAAGAAAAGAAGAGAAAAGAGAATATAAAAGGAAAGAGAAGTGAGAAGAGAAAAGAGAAAAGAGAATATAAAAGGAAAGAGAAAAGAAAAGAGAAAAGAAAAGAGAAAAGAAAAGAGAAAAGGGGCCTTGAAAGCAGGAACCGGGAGAGGAGGGTGCGTGCTGGCGCTGGCGGCGAGTGCGTCGGCCAGACCTGGCCCGACACCTTCAGAGGGTAGCACCTGGCTAGCACCTGTGTCAAAGGGAAGGGACAACTTGCACGGAAAAAGATCATTGGCCAGTCAGACACCCGGAATTCCAAGTCACGTTTTGAGTTAATGCGGGCCGACTTACACAGGAAAAACACGCCCGTGGCATCGGCCAGCCAGACACACGGCTTCTCTCCTCTCTCAGGCTCTCACCAACTATGATGGGCAGGGTTAGGGTTCTAGAACTGCCTTGGAAATCTCCCATCAGCCAGAACCCATTCCATTTGCTAATTTCCACTGTCAACTCAACCCACTACCCCTTATACAGAAACTCTGCCATAACATAAAACGTCCCACAATGGCTGTGGATTCTCAGCCGAGCTTTGCCCATGAGTTTCTCAGGCGGCTGGAGGCGACATCGTCCTTCTCCAATCGCGACTCATGCGACTTTCAAAGCTATGATCTCCGTGACGCGTCGGAACGGGAGCTTCTCGTGACCAACAGCCGGCCCGAGTACTTCCACCTCGGGACCGGGGCCTCTATCTTTACCGACTGTCTCATCCCGGCCATCACGTTGGCCCGGCACGAAGTCATCTTGGTTACCTGCTTCTGGGCCCCGTCCAAGACCCTGACCGCTCTCTGCGATGCCCTCACCAAGCTTGCAGCACACCGTCGCGCCCTTATCCAGGATGGACTCGCGAGAGGAACAACCGCCATTCCGGAGCTGAGGGTCCGCATATGCCTCTCGTCGCGGTCGTTGCTCCAGAAGCTCTTCCACCCTCAGTCCCGCAGTGGCTACGTTTACCCGCCCTCGTCCTGGCCAAACAAGCTGGGCCTACCCGACGCCTCCGTGCTCGAAGCCGGAGGGATTGAACTCCACGTCAAGAGTCTGTTCTTCCTGCCGTTCAGCGTGATGCATCCCAAATTCGTCATAATCGACAGGCACCGGGCACTCGTGCCGAGTTGCAACGTCAGCTGGGAACCTTGGCTTGAGGGCTGCGTCGAGCTCGTGGGGGATGTCGTTCGGCCGCTGCTGGATTTCTACTCGCGTACCTGGGAGCCAACAATCGACTTCGGGCAGCCTCTCCTCGACCATGGCGCTGGCGATGGGGTTGGCTTCGAGGCTCGGCGGGTTGGCCTCGCCCTGGTCTCAAGCACTGCCCACCACCGCGCGGCTCTTCACGGGACACTGCCGACGCTCGTCCTTCCTTCGTCCTACCACCGCAACCCACGATTTCGTCCGTTCCCGTGGCAGAAGTGCCCCACGCCACCGAGTACCCCGCTCAACGTCGCGTTGCTCCAACTCTTTGAGCAGGCGCAGAGGTCCATCTACATCCAGACTCCCAACATCACCTGCGAGCCCGTAATTGTGGCCCTGGCGGCCGCGCTTGCGAGGGGTGTCGACGTGACTGTCGTGACAAACCGCAACATGATGATCCTCGAGCAGCTTGTCACAGCCGGCACCACCACGTCCTGGTCCATCCGGTCGTTGATCAGGCGCTTCCGTCGTCTGAACAGGGACGACGTGGAAATGGGGCGCCGACGACGGGGCCGTCTCCAGATCTCATACTTCCATCCGAAGTCGCGAGCCGGGCCTAGCGGCCGCGAGAGACGGCCGCTAATCACGACATCGTCTCAGGGGGAGGAGCCGCTGCATTCGCACTTGAAGCTGACGCTGGTGGATGGCGAATACGCCGTTCTCGGATCTGGGAATCTCGACCGAGCAAGTTGGTTCACCAGCCAAGAACTTGGCATCATGTTTCACGGCAGCACGTTTTGCGCGGCGCTCAAAGCCGGGGTGGATGGGGTCCTGGAGGGGAGACTCGCGCCGGTCTTCGACTCGGATGACGACGAGGGACGCGGTTGAGCAAAGACGCGATCGTGCGCGATCGGCGGGACCGACGGAGCTGCCCAAAACGGCTCCGGGGCTGGAAGGTTCGCAGGCACTTCCATACTATGTAGGCTGCGGGGAAACGGGGAAGCCGTGCGGTGGCGCCGTGCTGTCGTGACCGATGCCAGCGCCTGGCTTGCAGGTCTCCTTTTGGCGCCCGGACGCTGGCGGCCGGCGAGCGCATGACTGCGGGCATTTTGTCAAGATTTCGGCAGCTCCAGCCAGCGTCCCGGGCGGGCTGGACAAGCCCGACAATGCAACGAAGTTACGGAACATGGCGCGTCTCTTCCGCCCAGACTCGGCATGGCCCGTCCAGGAACCCACCCCTGTCCTCGCCCTTTGCCCCGCAGGCAGAGCCGCGCTCTTCCGTTCGTGGATAGAAAGGAACGTCGCCTCCGAGATTTGGCTAGTCCCACGTCAATTAAGGATGCCGACAGCGACCCGGTTCCACCACGATGGCACCGCACGGGAACCCGGTTGGCGGAGATTGTGCCTGTTTCCCATTTACGACACACGGTCCACGGAGCCCTCCTTGCCTCCTCTCCCCGGTTCTTGGTTCCCTCCGCCCTCCAACCCACCCCTGGCCTCCCCACCCCAAACCGTTGAACAGCCGTTTCCGCCATCCCGAGTTGCATCACGCCCTCTCGCGTCAAGTGCCAGAGTCTGGGGCGCATCGCCCTAGGGCCTTCTTCGGTGGCGTTCCCGGGACGGCCTTCCTTGTGCAGCCGCCCACGCTCCACGCTGGCGGCTTGTCCTTGGTTCTCGATGCGAGCTATGCCAAGCATGGAAGCTTCGGTCGGCGGTCGTGCCCCAGGCCTCTTGCTGTTCCGTCCGGGGCTGAATCGTCCGGCACTGCGCTCCCGCTGATCCGGCCTCCCGTTTCGCGGGTCTGGGCCGTCTGGGTCATGTTCTTGGAACAGGCTGCTCGGCCATAAAGAGGGAACGCTCTCCTCTCGATCTGCTCCCTCTTGTCTCAGAGCACCTCACATCCGCAAGACAGTTTTGTTGTGTTGTCTGACTCCCAAAATGGCTGCGAAGCTCCTTCTCACCGCCGCTCTTGCGGCTACCGCCCTAGCTGCTCCCGTTGTCGAGGAGCGCCAGAACTGCGGCGGCAGCTGGTAAGTCATACGGAGGCCCCGGGAGCGGGGACCAAGGCCCAGCTAACACGGCCATGTATAGGGTCCAGTGTGGTGGCATTGGCTGGTCTGGCGCCACTTGCTGCACTTCGGGCAACACCTGCGTTTACCAGAACGACTGGTACTCCCAGTGCCTGCCCGGCGCCGCCCCGGTGACGACTACCTCCACCAAAGCTAGCACCACCAGCACCACCAGCACGAGCAAGGCCAGCAGCACCAGCACCACCAGCACCAGCAAGGTCACCAGCACCACCACCACCAGCACCAGCAAGACCAGCACCACCACGTCTTCCCCCGGCACCACCACGTCCTCCCCCGGCGTGACCACCACCGTGCCCGGCGGTGCTTCGACGACGGCCAGCTACTCTGGAAACCCCTTCTCTGGTGTCCAGCTGTGGGCCAACGACTACTATGCCTCCGAGGTCTCCTCGCTGGCCATCCCCAGCCTGAGCGCCGCCCTGGCTACCAAGGCCGCCGCCGTTGCCAAGGTTCCCAGCTTCCAGTGGCTCGACCGCAACGTCACCATTGACACCCTGCTCGTCAAGACGCTGTCCCAGATTCGCGCTGCCAACAAGGCCGGCGCCAGCCCGGCATATGCCGGTACGTGAAACATGCAAAAGCAACTGTCTGAACACGCCTGCTGACGTGTCGAAAGCCCAGGTGGTCGTTTACGATCTCCCAGACCGTGACTGGTATGTGCTATTCCATGATGTTTCTTTTGGAGTTTTGGGGAGGGGGGAAGAA
>FTCU01000759.1_pt1 | contig 20727 bp, 26 predicted proteins | sample 1639521 | NCBI WGS metagenome assembly FTCU01 (sample SAMEA3914864, study PRJEB12502) | metagenome | biome: forest; material: soil | place: USA | collected 2012-03-12 | depth 0.3 m
CATCTCGGGCAAGGGCATCGTCAACCCCGTCGGCACCATCCTCTCGGTCGCCATGATGCTGCGCTACTCGCTCAACCTGCCCGCCGAGGCCGCCGCCGTCGAGGCCGCCGTCAAGGCCGCCATCGACAACGGCACGCGCACCAAGGACCTGGGCGGCAGCGCCGGGACCTCTGAGATGGGCGCGGCCGTGATTGCTGAGTTGGTGAAGCTGCTTAATGCTTAGGCTCGAGCTTACTGTGGTGGAGGGGAAATTAATTCATCTGGCGGGTTCATATGGAGTGCCTGATTTACGAGGGAGGGGTGCGTGAAAATGGATGGGATATAAAAGCTTGAAGGGAAGGATGGCTAGATACGTGGCGGCCATGAGACGCGCCGTGGGGGTTACGGTTTAGAGGAGGTCAGGCGGTGCCTCGCGTTGAATTCATGGCTGCGTTGTCCTGCCCAATGCTCTTATCCTCTTGTTGTGAGGAGGGCCGTCGTCCCCTTATATGTGCTCTTGGACTGCTCAGAGTGCGGCATAGGACACTGCCATCTCAACCAGGTCGTAGGCTAGGTTCCTGGGCACACATTGCCTGCTATTTGAGCAATCAAACAAGTCGGTTTTATACTTTATAGATCGTGCTTTCAAAGTAGGTCGATGAGTGGAAGAAGCTCCAAAGCAGAAGAACGTCAGTCTGTTAGTCTGTCCAGACACCACCACCACTACACCACCACCCTATCGACTACGAACGCCGACTTGAAGTCATACACAGCAACGCTGTTCCACGAAATAACACAATAAGCCCACATCCAAGCCCTCGCCATGCCATTACCCCCTCGGCTCATCACCTTCCAAACAATCTGTGGTCGTAGAAAAAACAGCACCATCAGAACTGAAAACAACGCTTGCGTTATCGCCCCTTCTCCTCCGCATCCCCCTTTTCCCTCCAGCCAGTCCAACCCAATTCAGTCCAGCCGGTTGATAAGCCACCATCAACTCAAGCAAATGAAAACGAAAGAAAAGAAAACCCCTCCCAACCACCCCACCCCTTCATCCCACTTTTCAACAACTACCACAACACCACCACCCCTCACTTTGTCCTGCTTCACTCCGCCCTCACCCCCTCCCTCTGCTGCTCTTCCCTCCTCGCAATCCCAACAAACCTCAAAATCCGCCTCACACTCCTCAGAACCCGCTTCACCGCCCCCCCGATCAAAGTGACAAACACCACACGGACCACAGCCCGGATCCAGCCCCCGCCCGGCTTGGGCTGCACCATAGCGCCGACATTGACAATCGACGCGGCTCGCGACGTTGTTTGGATGGATCTTGTTCTCTGTTCTTGTGCCTGTTCCTGTTCCGGCTGCTGTTGCTGTTCTTGTTCCTGCTCTTGATTTTGGTCTTGGTCTTGGTCTTGGTCTTGCTGCTCTGATAGTGAGGTGCTGGCGCCGGATCGGCGCTTTTTCAGCTGTGCGGTGTGGGGAGGGACGTGGCCGGTAGCGGTTATGGTGGTAGAGGCGGATGGTTCGGTTTGATGGGAGGGAGTGGGAGTGTCGTCGCCGTCGTCGTTGGTGGGAGGTGGGGGGGTTGCTGCGACTTGGGCGTAGCTGGGGCGGTTTATGGCGGGAGGTTGCGGTTCGGCGGCGCTGGGAATTGGCTGGTTCGGCGATGGTGTGGGAAAGTTCGCGAGGTGTGCCGTCTTGACCGTCTTGGGACTCACAAGGGCGATACCCTCGTCTTCGTCACTAGCGGGAAGCTGCTTGAGATCCTGGGGTCTGCGGTTTAGCGGGTTGGAAAACACGACGGCTGGACGGAAGTTGACTTGCTCCTCTGGAAGTTCTTCGGACTCGGAAATGGCGTGGAGCGAAGCGGGCGGGATCGAGCTGATGGAGCCTCGCGGTGACTTCCTCTGCTGGGTGGGAGACAACGATGCTCCATGCGGGGCCAACCAGAAGTCGCCGGTGATGTCCTCGGAACCCCGCCGTGCCGTGTTGACGACTGGGGAGCGAGGAGCGCCGTCGAAGGAGGCTTCGTCGGCTTCAAGACCTGTTTCCAGTTTCCTCACCGCATCAATAATGTCTTCGCGGGACGATGGGAAGCGCTCTAGGGTCGGGTCGTTCAGGTCGATGGGGCCATCGTCGAAGTCTCTGACATGGTCGACATGAAGAGAGCCGTCACTTTCGGCCTGGTCAACCTCTCCATCCGACTCGTAGAGGCCTGGACATTCGTGAGCAAAAAGAGGTGACTTGTCGGCGATATACCCATCCTGGTCATCTAGAAAGTCGTCGCCTCGAGACTGAATCGTGAACGGCCCACCCAGCCCCGGAGGTGGCTCGAGGATGAGGATTGCGTTCTGTCTTGTTAGGTTGCTGAATAAACTGTGAATGAAAGACACAGCACCCACCTGGCCAGTCTCATCAAGAGGCTCGAATACACGTTGGGACTTAGGGCTCTCGCGTTCAGGTACCTCCTCGTGGAGAAGCGCGGCAGAGTCTGCCACTTCGGCAGCGACTCTGGCAAAGATTGGAGTGACGGAACGGTCAGCAGCCGCTGCGTCGGGCATCGGCCGGAGATGTTTGGCGGCGATTTGGGGCGCCGTAACTTCCAACACATTGTTTGTGTTGCCGTCGCTATCCGTCACGGTCGATCCGTCGTCCTGTAGCACCCAGTCTCGGTCGCCGAGGCGGAACTTGTACTTAATCTTAGTGCCCGGCTCGGCGTGGACTTCCTTCTTGAAGTTGTATTCACCATCCTCCCGGACGGTATGCTCCATCTCATGAGGCTGCCATTGGGGATCGGAGAATGTGCCGGCCACGAACAGCGGCGGCTGGGTGCCGGGCTTGTGATATGTGATGACGACGGGAATCCGGGTGGATGCCATGTCGGGCAGCTGTTTGGAGTTGATCAATCTCGAGCTTGGTTTATCGCTCTGGACGATGCTCCAATCATCCAAACCGACGTCGAGGTTGTGTGGGCGAGTTGGGAAATTCGGGGTCTGGTTGCTAGTTGTTGGTGTTGCGGCTCGGTTAACGGCTCGGTTGACTGCCGCAGACAAAGGCGAAACCAACATGCGCCGCCTGCGACGGTTTAGTGGGTAGGTAGGCAGGTGGGAAGAGGATGGGAAGACTGTCACGCCACTCAGATAGACTGGGAGCCTGGGCACAGCAACAGAGCAACCAAGAGGGTGGGCAGCACAAGAGAAACCGTCGAGGTGCAGGATGTGAAACTACCCTAGCCCGGCTTACAGAAGCTGCAAGCTGCACACGCTCGCGCATTGATTTGGTGCAGTGACGCAGTCGCCTTTCCAGTTTCCACCCCTCTTCCACCCCTCTTCGCCCCGATGAATTGCCCGCCTCCCTCCAGAGGACGGGCCGGGCCTGCTATCTACCGGCTCTGCTTCGATCATCCAGCTTCTCCCCTTGCAGGTGGCAAGCACTGGCGATGATAAGGGTATGAGGTGCAAGCGTCATCAATCGGGAGCGTCGATTGGAGTCGAGACATTTGCGGCTGGAGAGGACGGACCGGCGCAAGATGGGAAGCTTCCAGGTTGGGTTGGAAGTGGAGCAAGGAGAGCTCCAGAGCTGGCGCGACTTGGCGTGGCCGTGTGGGGCGATCCCCCGCATTCCCGTCAAACGCTGGCGTCATGGCTCCCCGCCCGCTGGGGCGCTGGCAGCCAGCGATTGGAGCCGCGCTGAGCGCCAACTGTTGGCGGTCACGGGCGGCAGAATATTTCACCCAGGGTTCTGCCCAAAACGACCGCCTTTGAGCTGCTTCATGCACCACCGCCAAACATCAACAACGGCTGCTTCAATGCGGCGCCAGAAACAACAACAATAGCTGCTCCATGCAGCGCCCAAAACATCAACAATAGTTGCATGGGTTCAAAACATAAACAAGAGTGCATTCTTCCATAACTATATAAGGAATAGCCGGCTTTGTTCCATTCCAATCCACTTCCCATCCACAGAGGAACAGCGTCAATCTTCGTTGTGTCTCTAATTATCATCTCTCTGCACCCCACTTCCAACCCACATTGCATGCACTCCCAAGACAACTCGCAACCTCATCCAACACCGCGCATATTCTGTACTTGGCATCGCATCAGCTCTCAGACATTGGTTCTCCTGTCAGGCACCATCCAGCCTGTGCCCGAGGTCTTCGCGTCGCGTCGCCGAACACGTCATCAGACCTCCAAACCACACTCCCTTCGCAGTCATGTCGGGCACACCCATGTCGGGCAGAGCCATGTCGGGTCTTCCGCCGGATATCATCCACGTCAAGCGGAAACGTGGCGCTGACGAATCCGGCAATGTTGACTTTCTCCGTTTGTCCTCCCCGCCACCCACCTCCCTACCAGTTCGTTGAGTTGCTAACCCCTGTCGACGACAGGCCCGGAGAGGAATAAAAGGTCCCGCTCCGGAGACGGCCGCTGGGTATATCAGCGCAGAAAAGTTGATGTGGAACAAGCCGGCCATGCCAGCGACCCGTCTGCCCCAGTGACCCCGGTCATCCAGCCGACCCAAGACGGCGATGAAGCCCGACTGCTCAGGCACCCGCGCCAGCGAACTCGGGGCCCAGCCCCAGCCGGTGCTGCCACTTCTACTGCAACAGGGGCCGCGCCAGCGGCTCCCGAACAGCCACTTCCCGCCATCCCGCTTCATGCCTCCATTCGTCGGTTCCACTTGTCGAGATCCAACTCGCCCGGGCCCGCCGCCGGCGTGTCTAAGAAGCGCAGCGTTCCTGCCTTGTTCATTGAAAGAGGTGCTAAGAAGCACCGGGAGTCACTAAAGGCCGTCATCAAAGAACGCAATGCGACACCAACCGTGGACTCCTTGTCCACTAGTGAAGACGAGCCTGCTGTCACAGAAAAGCCCGCTCCAGTCCGGCTCAAAAGGCCAGGCATGAGGTCTTGCACTGCACCGAACTTCAAGCCCACGCTGCCCCCATCCATGCGCGACCGCGACAACACAAACATGGATGACCTCGCACGAGCCATGGACAGCTGGACACTCGACGAGATCACCAAGAACCTCGACATCGTGGAGGGCCAGCGCGCCAAATCCAAGTCCAGCCCGGCCAAGTCTCGCTTCAAACCCAAGGCCCCGGCGCTGCGCTATCATGAGCGCCATCCCGAGTCCCTGGCCCCCAAGGAACAAAAGGCCGCGAAAGAGCAGGCCACAGCCCCCGAGACGGTCATGGACGTCGACGTGGCGGACACGACCGACGAGGAAGACTACGTCCTCGAAATCTATGAGCGTGTTCCAGCCGAGCGCCTCCAAGACCAGGCGGTCCCAGAACACCGCGTCGGTCTGCTGGTGTTTGACACGGAGCCGGAAATGGCCGAGTTCTTTTACGGCAACGAGAGTGACAGCGAAGACGAGTTCCCGGAAGATGACGAGGACGAGAATGGTTGGTGGCCTTTGACAGCCCCAGTTGGTTGATTGAGACTGCTTGCTGACCGACCATCTAGCCGAGAACTACTACGCGGCAGACTATCCCGATGAGGACCTCGACTGGGACGACGAGCTTGGTCGGAACGCCTACCACTACATGAATCAGAATGCGTCTGACATGGAAGAGTTTGACGAGCGGGACTTTGTCGATGATCTCTGGGAGAAGTTCGACGACGAGGGTGTCAAGTCGCCAGTCTGAGTGCAGGGCTGAGGTAGTCTTCTAGTTTAGTCTTCTGGTCTGCAGAATAATGTCATGAATAAAAGCGCCACAACACGTGTATTAATATGTGACTATCAGTTTGCACACGCTGCCTACCTAGGTAGTATCCCTCTTGATTGCCTCCAACCCGAATCCCAGTCCGTTCATCCAAGCTTATTCATCAGACATTACATACATTACAACCGTCGAAAAGGTTGACTGGCACAAACCAGATGCCCAGTAAAGAATGACTTGTGCCTCCTTCGCACTTTTTTTTTTGCCCCCTCCGTCCCCCGTGCATTACGGGGTCAGAGACACATGGCAAGGAAATATGACAACATGAAGAAAATGGGTATGGACGGGCTCCATTATGTCCGAAGCTGCCATCGACAGCACCACCCGATCATGGACAGACATGGGAATCGTGAGACATAAACATATGAAGTATGAAACAGAGAGAAAAAGGGGTACAGAAGATGTGATGGGGATGGAGCATGAAATGATCGAGACGGGTAACGAGCGAGAATCGACAACAGCAAAACAACAAAACAGAACAGAACGCGAAGAAAACAAAACGTCAATAATACATCACCCCATCGGTCCGCCCCGCCCTCGCAGCAAGGAACTCCTCCCTCTGCAGCCGTCGCCTCTCCGCTGCATGCACAGTCAGCATCACATATCCAAACAAACAAACAAACAAAAGAACAAGAAGCAAAAACTCACCAGCCGCCCTCGCCATAACCCGATGCTCCCCCCGCACCCACTCATTCCCCCCATCCACCAACTCCTCGGGAAACCGCTCCACCAACGACACCCTCGCCTTGCGACACTTGATCCTCTTGGTCCGATACGCCACCCCGCGATAACTCAACACCACCCCTTCCTCCCCATCCACCTCTCCCTCCTCGCCCTCCAACCCAGGCGGCGTCACCACACCCCCGCCCTCCATCCCCTCACCACCCGCAGCAGAAACAGCAGAGGGATCCACCAGCAAGAGTAGTCCATCGCTGGTGGTAGCAGGCAACCGCAGATTGGTCCTATAGTAGGAGCACTCCAGCCCGCTGACGGTGCGCACCGTGCCGGGCCAGCGCGCCATGTAGGCCGTGCGGACCTGTTCCCAGGCCAGGTCGAGGTCGATGCGGTGGTAGATGATGAAGGCTTCCTGCTCGAAGGTGTAGGGCTTGTTGTTTCGTTTTTGGCGGGCGGCGGCGGCGGCAGCGGCTGCTGCTTCTGTGGTGATGGGGGTTGTGAGAGGGGTGGTGGCGCTTGAGGAGTGGTGGGTGGGTGGGGAGGGCGGGGGGGTGGTGGAGAGGTTGCGGTGTTGGTGTTGGTGTTGGTGTTGGCGGGTGCGCTGCTTGCTTGCGCGGCGTTGGTGGTGGTAGTGGTGGTACTGGTGGTGGGCGTGGTGCTCGGTGTCTGGGCTGACGCGGAGGGTGGTGTAGTAAGGGGAAGAGGTGCGGACAGGGACGGAGAGAGAGCGGGAGGTGGTGAGGCAGTCGGCCGAGGCTCTTCGGGGTCCGAGAGGAGGGGGCATGGGTCCGGGGTGGTATCCGGGGACAGACCGCGGGCGGGGAGGGAGCGATGGCCAGGTTGGGTGGGATGTGGAAAAGGGAGACGTGGGTGAGCTGATGGGAGTTGGGAGGGTAGTGCCGGTGAAGGATGAGTAGAAACGGGGCTGGGCTGGCGGCGGCGGTGGCGGCATGTCCCTGAGGAGGTCGGAGATGGAGGGTAGGCGCTGGTCGACGTAGATGCCTAGGGCATCTCCCGTCCCGATGGCCTGGCTGATGCTGGGAAGTTGTGTGTGCTCCGCGGCGTGCTCTGTTGTGGCCTGCCTGATGGCAAGACCAGAGCTGGCTTGGAAGATCATGGTCGGCAGATATAAGACTGATCAGTCTCACAAGGACATGTAGAAGGGTACGCAACGGCCTGCCGTCAGGTGCGAAGGAGTGACAGCACGTCGAAGGGTTGAAGAGCAAGAAGGTGTGAAAGGTCCGAGGTTTGGCAATGGGGATCGGCAGCTATATACATACAGAAACGCAGGAACCAGAGACAACAGACGGGTAGGCTGGGCCCTCGACAACCACGAGAGTCGGTCCCTGCCGCCGAAGCTTCGTGTCGATGGAGATTTCCCCCGCTTGCATCTGTAGTAGTATGCAGTAGCGCCATCGAATCCCCAGACAAGGTTAGCCAATCTGTAAGGCCGATGATGGTGGTGGCGAGGGTGAGGGGTGAGGGTATCCCAGGATAGCTACTGTGTACCCTCTCGAGCCAGCTCGTAAAGCAAGTCATCGGCAAGACGTCGGCGCTCAAACGGACGGGCCGTCCTGGATTTGCCGGCCCCCCCATCTGAGATTGGCGATCAGGTACCGGACAAGACAGAACAAAACAGAACAGACCATATCCAAAGGCCTCAGGCTCAACGAGCGGCTCAAGCTTCGAGCTCAAGCTGCGGATGGTGGCAACTCTGCCAGGGAGGGTGTCCAGATCCCTGTTTCCCGACTACCCAAAAGGGTCTCAGACAGGCTGCAGGGAAAGGGGTGGCTCGGGTGGATCAGCATGACCAGGCTGAATCTCTCCGAGGCCTGGGATCTCCCTGCCGTACGGAGATGCGTGCTGCTGCAGCCAGCATCTCACACCCGCCGGTGTGGAAATCGGTGTGAGTCTCGATTTGGGTGTTGATGTGCCTGTCAGTGCGGTGGTGGCGCTGTCGCCGACGCCATCCAGTCTACCGAGTATGTGGCTGAGAGGGCGATTTGGTGATGTGCCTACTTGCATCTCATATCTCACATGCTTGAATGCTCGTACTGTAGTACACCAAGGAGCCGGCCAGGCTGGTTAGGTTATCGAAGAGGAAGAGGAGGAAGAGGAAGCAGATGAGGAGAAGGACCCGGGCGATAAGCGTCTTCGTTGCTGCGGGTGAGATGACGAGGGCGAGAGCCGAAGCTAAGCAGGGCCTCTATCAGTGGCCATACCTCGTAGGGCCATGGAACCTTGATTCTCGACATTCCAGACTGCGTGAAGCCCAGAACCCCATCCGGGAAGACGCCGCGGTACTCTTGGGCTCCCCGCAGGGCCGCAGCTGGAAGTCTGGGCAGCGGTGTCCCCTGCAGCATGCCCAGCACAACCCTGACTCGTTCGTCGATCCAACATGCACGCAAGTCCGAAGGGAGCCACCAGTGAGCAGCCACTAAGCAGGTTGCCAAAGACAGAATGAGAGGGGAGGGTGAGCCTGGGTGAGCCTCGCGGGGTGACCATCCCGGACTCCAGACCTCTCTGTCTCTCTCTCTCTCAGTTTCACCCACACGGTAACCGAGACTCGATATCGTGTGTTCTGGACTGGCTTCAGCCCGCCAAATCGACGGAAACGGGCGCAGAAGGAAGACTCCCCTCTCGAGTCCCGCACGGCACAGGGTCGGGCCAGGTCAGCGCGCAGCGGCCGCCAAGACGGCGGGGAAAGGGGATGGCAGATCCCGCCCAACGTCAAAATAGGCCGATCCACCAATTGACCCGTTTTCCAGGCGAGAGGATGCAGAAGACCACATTCTCGCCATTTCCTGCTCGGGTGCACAACCCCGCCCGCAGGAAAACACAGGCTCGACAGGACTGACTTGCCCGGACGAGGTTAACTCGGGCTAACGTCGACTAGCGCATCAGGAACAAAGAAGGCGTGTGGACGGGCGTCCGGCTGTGGTTGGCCCAGAGGTCCGGGTCTCTCCCGGTGGGCCGGCAGACCACGCCAGATGCGGATTAGCAAGATCGACGGCGGGGTTGAATCGCGCCCCTCTCATCTCATCTCGATCTCGAAGCCAGCGGGAGTCGAGATGATCAATGAGACGGGAAGTCAGCTATCCTTAATTCCCGAGTTCCCAGAATTGTCTGAAAGATCAATTCCAAGTGGAGCCTCTGGAAAGATGTGCCCTCCAGTCTCTCCTGCTCAGCAGCCCACAGCAAGTGCAGTGCGCACCAGGTCCCTCCAGGCAACAACTCCAGCCTACAGCCAACATTATCGCCCGACGGGGAAGGATCGCAAGGGCAGGATATGTGGAACCCGAAATGTGATGCATCACTTTCTCCTCTCAGTTCACTTCTCGCCTAAAGATGCACTACCGAGTCAAAGGCAGAGAGACGGAGTTCTCGCCTTTCGGAGTCGAGGTTCCTATTGTCCTTCACTTGGCACATTTTGTGTGTGACCTGAGACTTCGACAAGCTGTGTGACAGAACGACTTGACACATTCTGCGCAGGCGCTGGAAAGTTCCGTGGCTTCCCTGCATCCCCTGATTCCCCTCCACCAACCAGCCAGCCCCGCGAGCTGGCTGACCGACTCCAACGCCACCCCCTCTGCGCCAGTCCACGACGCTGCATCTGGCGTGGCCACCTGCCGATGAGGTGACACGACAACTGCCGCCGCCACTGCCACCGCAGCTGCCACATTCTGCAAGCTTGACAAGCTCCGGCGTTGCACAAGCTTCAACGTCAAAATCGCCGTCATCCTATAATGCACTGGTGTGGGAACTTTTGACAGTCAACATGAGGACGGCCTTGATCTGATGCTCACTCTCTCTTACGATCAACATCACCATTCAGCCCTCAGGTGCACCCGAGAAAAGGGATGGATGTCGCTCTCTGTCCGTGCGCTGAACATCGCAATTGTGCTTGGCCTCGGTGCCCTCAGCTTCCGCATTTCCTGGCTATTCTCCGGGATGCACATACATTATCTACAGTATACGCCCGGCGCCGAGTCTTCAACCGCACACGGTGAGGCCAGCACGATCAGAGCTTGCCCCGGGAACCCTCCCCTCGGCGCCCGGCATCCTTGTCCCTGTTCTCCAAAGCGGCCCCCAATTGCGTCCCCGAGTCCAGCATGCTCTGACCCGTCGCCATGTCTTTGAACGACTCGTCACCCGAAAACTTCCTGCGTCCGGCGTTAGTCACCGCTCACGGATTTTAGATATCTCACATTTACTAACCAGCCCCGCTCTTCGCCCTGCGAGAGATGCGCACAATCGCTGTTCAGCTCGCAGTCCCAGCCCCCGCCCGTCCCCTGACCTCCTCGCCAGCCGAGTGCCGGGCGATCCATGCAGTCGCGGGCGACATGGCGTGCAGGCGTGGCGTGCGCGTCGATCATGCCGTGCTGCCCCTTGGGATCGGGCCCCGCGTGCCGGCGCCGGTACCTGCTGAGCCCGCAGGTGAAGCACTTGAAGTCCTCGACGTCGATCTCGTCGGGCATCTGCCCCGTCAGCACGCGCCCCAGCGCGATGACCACGGCGGCGTGCGAGCACAGCAGCACCGCGCGCACGCCGTCCCGGTCGCACTGCGCGATCAGCGCCTCCATCGCCGTCGCCACGCGGTCGTGGAGCTCGTGGATACCCTCACCCATGGGGTTCGGCGTGACGACCGCCCCGTACTCCGGGTCGAGCAGTCCCGGAAACAGCGGGTGCAGTGTGCCCAGGCTGGCTGGCGGTGGATGCTCAAAGTCGGCTGAGCCGAACCACTCGCCCAGCCCTGTCTCGCCCCGGATCCGCAGAGGCCCCTCTCCAGCGTCAACGGCAGCGTCCGCCCCCGCTGCTGACGCCTCCTGTGACTTGCGCACGAAGGGTTCAACCGTCTGCAGACAGCGGTAGTACAGGCTGGAGTAGACACGCTCGATAGGCGGGTCCGCGGCCAGCAGCCTCACCGAGAGCTCATTCGCCTGGTCGACCCCGTGGGACGTCAGCGCCGGGTCCGCTTCCCCCCCGGTAGGCGACTTGAGGAAGGCCGTGTAGCTGCCGTTGGACGGGTCGACGAGCCAGTTGGACCGAAACTGTCTTGTGTCAGTTGCTTTGTCACTGCACTAGTGCACGCCGCAAAAACGGTTTAGGAAATCAGGGTCCTGAAACGGCCTTGCCGTCCATCCCTAGATACAGAATCCGTGTAGATGGCTTCAGCCCCCGGGTAGTGTGACCCGACGGGAGCGTGCGGATCGTACGAGCAGCGAACGAACGCCTGGCGTGGCCTCACCGGAGTCTGAAACACAACAAGACGCAGCCACGGAGCCTCGGGGGTGGGTTGAGAAACTTACCCCATGACGGGTAACGTAGATCACTTCCAACATGGCTTGCCTCCCGCAGGGCGGAAAAAGCGTCCCTTGTCTTTTTCCGGGACGACGACGTTCGACGACGTCTGTCGGCAACACCTGTGACTGGCTGCCAGGCAATGGGGTTAGCTCCGGCCCAATCGCCGTCCGTCGAGGACAAGTGAGACTTTTGTTTTCGTTTTCCTTTTGTTGACAATGCAGGTGCGCGGGAACGGCGGACTGCAGTGGGCCTTTCGAGACATACATACATAAGGGGGACATGCAGCAGCAGCACCTATCCGTCCATAGGAAGAGAGACAGAGGCCAGCCTGCACGCAGGTGGCGATGCGTGAGGACAAAGCATGCGAACTGAAATGCGATGCAGTTGCTGCAGATGCAGGTCCTTCCTCGCCACCCCTGAAACCCGCCGCGAGCTGCAGGGCAGGGCATACACACACCAACGTACCTGTTTTTTTTTCTTATTCACCACTCTGTCTGGCCACTTTGGGTGGATTAGACGAGTTTCCCTCCAGATAATTCCTTTTCCTCGGTTTGGTTTCGAGTTGACCCCTCAGGTCGCCGACGAGGGTAGGTCGTCCCGAATTAGATCTGAGATTGGTTCAGATCGGTTCCAAGAATTTGACAAGTTTGGTTTGGCGTTGGTGTGCCGGTAGTGAGAAGGGCGAGTGATTGATGTAGGTCGACGGATCGGGGTGTTTGGCTGTCCCAAAACCAGGAATCAGGGAGGGGGGTGGGCGTCGTCTCTCACTTCTGCCAACTCGGAAGGAATTAGAAAAATTGAGTTGGGGCGGATGTGTGTCTGCGTGTGCAATGCAGGGCCTTGAAGATGAAAGTCGGTAGGTTTTGCAATCCTTTCGTATCCGGTCCTCGTTGAAAACACGTTTTTGAAAACACGTTGTGTTGAGGTCCGCTCCGGTTCAGGGTCCAGTTCCGGGTGTGTGGGTGGGTTTGCGTTCCTGAATCCTGATCCGAAGAGTCGGAAATGGAGGCACGGCGTGTTTCTTCAGGAGAGATGCTGAAAAAGGGTAGCGGCAGAATCAAAATACGAGACCGGCCTCCCAGGGTTGCAGAGCGAGTCGATAGTTGCAAGGCAACCTGGAAATCCCAGTATGTTGAGGTCGACGAGAAAGCAGGAAAGGAGGGTGTGAGTTGGGTTCGGCTTCCGGTGATTTGGTGATCAGCTCAACAGTGGAGAGCCGAGGTTCTGGTGTTAGTGCGTCTGGTCTGCAATAACCCTAACCCTTGCACTACACTTAACCCCCTTTCTTACACCACAGGACGAGCAGCTTGTCGGTTGTGTCACAGCAAGTCTCTTGTTTCTATCCTTCTCCTTGTTTTTCTTCGTTGTCTTCTTAGCTTTATTCTTGATCTAACAGTCACGACACAAACATCAGCAGGTAGGTATCGAAATGGGAACAAAGGGCACAGGATTCTTACCTAGGCGTTGGGTGACGGAAGCTGCAATGGCAACACAAGTCACATGGCAAAAACCATAAACAGATAGGTTGAGATCAGGGCAGGCCAAAAATCACAGTAGAAGTTGGAAATGCCTATCAGGGCAATTGATCGACCCTATGACATTTGCATCTGGCGGTATATTGGCTCGAGATTGGTTAACGTCAGATCCATGATAATTCTCAACCCCAAACCCTCCCTCACCACCTCACCGCTGCCTCAACTCCTTCTCATGCCCGACCCAAAAGTTCCTACACTCCCGATGTCCCCAGAACTCAACCCACCACTCCCCAAAGCTATCCTCCACCTCTCCATCCACCTTAGCAACCCTCTCATCCCTCTTCAGCCCACACACCACACACGCCCTCGGCGCCGCCAGCGCGCCCTTGACCGTCCTTACCCCACCACCAACCCCCTCCGGCCCAACCTCAGGAACCCGCAGCGCCTGGCCCGCCGCAGCATTCACCCCCGCCACCACCCCCCTCAACCTGCCCACTTGCCGCTTCCAAACAGCCACCACCTCGGCGGCCTCGCGATCCTCGTGCGCGGCCTGCGACCGGTCGACGCTGGTCAGCTTCATGCCGCGCTGGCCGGCGCCGCCGGCGGGAGCGGCCGAGATGGACATGGCCTGGGCGAGGAACTTGTCGCGGTGCCAGCGGTGCTTGCGGCCCGCGATGAGGCGGGCCGCGACGGTGGCGAGCGCGAGATATCCCTGCAGGAAGGCGAGGGTCTGCGGGGAGGCGAGGATGCGCTGGTGGGCCGGAGAGGAGGCTGAGAGGGTGAGGAGGGGTTTGAGGAGCGTGCTTGAGGCGAGGTCGAGGAGGCGGGGGAAGAGGGAGAGGAGGATCGCCGGTGGGGGGATGTTGGTTGGTGGTGGGCCTGGTGCGGGTTCTTGGGTCTTGGGGGGAGGTTGGGTTGCTGGGGCCGGCTGGTCTCCGGCGGCTCCCCAGTCTTGCTGCCAGTCCCAGTCTGGGGCGGCAGCTGGGGTTGAGGTTGAAGCTGGGTTGAGTTTCGACTTTGGCGTGGGTTTGGAGGTGTCTGGCAGATCCGTAAACTCTTCCCATGCGTTGCCAAAGCCGTCATCCTCCGCAGTGGGCCAAGCGGTCACGGGAGAAGGGGATGCCTCGCTAGCTTCCTGGAGCACCTTTGCCACTATCGGTGGTTTGACCTGGAGCTGTTTGACACCTTCAGGCTTCCGTTCTTGAAACGTCCCGTAAGGCGACTTGGGGGCTTCTGGGTAAGATGTCGGGTTTGCTTGCAGGGCGGCATTCGACAGAGTCAAACCCGGAGGCTGCTTCTTAGGTGGCGGTGCCGGCGTCGAGTCAAGGGATAGGAGGTCCAAGGCGGACGATACTGGAGCAGGCCGGGAAACGGCGACGGCCGGTGTCCCGGTCTCAAAGTCGCCAAAGTCGTCGTCCTCATTGAGGTCGTTTTCGGCCTCAAAATCCGCATCAAAGAGCACGTCCGGGTCTGGATTGCGCGCCGTCTTTGGTGGTTGCTGTTTCTTGGCCTCTCTCTCCCACGAAGGCCGATGCTGCCAAGGCTCCGGGATGGATGCTTCCAAGCCCAAATCAACGAGCTTGTTGGACATCATATCGATGGTCGATGCTCTTGTGACACGCGCCCGCGGTGGGTTGGCTGCGGTAGTTGCGATAGTCGGGGCAGCAGACGGCGGGGGTTGGTTGGTCTGGGCCACCTCGAAATCGCCCCAACCATCATCGTCCTCTTCGATCCGTAACGGCTCCTGTATCGTCTGAAATGACACATTCTGGCTCTGGAAACCCCCTAGGCCTCCTGAGGAACCGAGACTCCCCCATCCATTGCTGTTCTGGGGCTCATGGGCTGCGGCGAACCACGTGGACGGTTGAGCAGCCGGCTGCGTCGACTGCTGGAACGGGGGCCACTGAGTAGACTGCTGCTGTGGAACTGAGGTGCTGGACGCCAGGAAGGAGAAAGGGTCACCAGTGGAGGCCGGGATGGGCGTGACTGAGGTCGTATTCGATGTGGTTGTGCCCTGATGCTGAGCTTGGTGATTTTGCTGACTTTGCTGGGGCGTTACCGTCTGCGACTGATCCCCAAACAACGCAAAAAGGTCGGCCGACATGGTGGATGCCTATGAATCTGAAAGCATGACGATAGTGCGTGCCGTGACGATTTTGGTGTTCCGATGCCCGTTGTTGTGGACTCGGAACGTCATCCCCAGAACACAGGGCTGAGGTTGGGGGAATTCGTGGTGGAGCAGGTCTGGTCTCGGCGATGCCTAGCGTGCCACCAGGGTGCCTGACTCTCTGTGGCTAACCCTCGTTGCCCCCAAGCCTCGCCCGTTGCAAGTTGCGAGTTGAAGGCGTGTCTGAGTGGTTGAGACAGGCTGAAACGATGGATGTGTTCTGTGCAGAAACCAAGTGAGTCACTTCGTATTCCCGTCTCGCGCATAAGCCGTGTTTCTGGGTGGAAGAGAGTTTTCGGTTTGTGCCGACCGGCCTGTGAAGTTCGACAGTTCCAGGTTGAAGAACGGCCCAAAATCGGATGGGCGAGGATCGCTGTGGCCAAACCAGGGTCGGGGTCCAGGCACCCCGGCTCCAGGCAACCGATTGGGTGGCGGGGTCGCTGCCGAAGCCCCACTTGCAGCTCACGACACCTGTGGCACGCCGTGTCGTTCGCTGGGCTAAACTTGAGACGACTGCCACAAGCGGCGTTGCACACTGCTCACAGCCTCAGAGCCTCAGACTGCCATTCAAAAGACAGCCTTGCCCGCCACGACGCACAAAGGAGACCATTCTTGGGAGTTGATCGAATGATACTCACGCACGAAGCTACCGCCCAGAACATGCACACAAATCAATAATACGTACTCAGTCACGATGAGAAGCCTGGCCGAAGCAAAGTGCGTCTCTTTTCTGCTTCACCGTAACATTACGGTACCTTATCCGACGTTGAGCCTTGATCCTCGAGTCTAACACTCACCAGATCACGATGGGAGGCAACCTTCAGGGAGGGGTCTGGCATCGCTGATCTGCAGCGCGCCACCAAGTTCAACGGCCACAACAGCCCATGCGCAGCCGGTCTGCGCTCCATCTGTTGGAAGGCCTTCTTGCTTTGGAGGACTGCGCCGCCTGAGCAATGGCCTGATCTCGCCCGTGAAGCCCGGCAGGCATACAACACCGTATGCGACCAGCACTTGCGCTTCATCAGGCACCCCGAGCAGCTCGCCGCCCTCACCGTTGACCCGCTCGCCGATGACCCCGACTCGCCTTGGATTGCGCTGCGCAAAGATGAGACGGTCCGCGCTGAGATTCTGCAGGATGTCCGGCGGCTCCCTGATGAGCCCTTCTACCACGAGGAGCACGTTCAGACCATGATCTTGGACATCTTGTTTCTCTACTGCAAGCTTCATCCTGCCGGTGGCGGCTACCGCCAGGGCATGCATGAGTTGCTGGCCCCTCTGGTTTGGGTTATTGCCCAGGACGGCGTTGACCACACCAGCGTTGCCGCTGATGACTCGACCGATCTCCTCATGACCGAGATGCTCAGCTCCAGCTTTGTGGAGCACGACGCGTTTGCCCTGTTTTCCAAGCTCATGGAGAGTGCAGGCACCTTCTACGAGGTGGAAAGCGGCGGCGATGCGGAAGCACAGCAGAAGAACACCATAGTAGAAAGAAGCAAGTACATTCACGAAGTAGCCCTGATGAAGATAGACGCCGAGCTCGCAAACCACCTCTACAACATCGAGGTTCTTCCACAAATATTCCTGATGTGAGTACTCTCGGCTGCCTTTTCTACCACCCCATCAGGGGCTAATGCGGCCAGCCGGTGGATTCGACTTTTATTTGGCCGAGAGTTCGAATTTGACCAGTTACTCCTGCTCTGGGACACCATCTTCGCCTATGATCCCACTCTGGAGTTGATGGATCTCATCTGCGTCGCCATGCTTCTCAGAATCCGATGGACTCGTAAGACACTGCCCCCATTTCCAAAGCCTTAAGTGAGACTGACCAGATGACCAGTGCTCGAAGCCGACTACTCAGTTGCGCTGCAGCTGATGTTGAAATACCCGGCTCCTCCGCCTCCACACGGCCCCCATACGTTCGTCGATGATGCCATGTACCTGAAAGCTCACTTTGATGCCCCGGGCGGCGTTACTCTGATCTTCAAATACACCGGCAAGAGCCCTGCGAGTACATCCATACCGACCCCAGTATCGACTCCAGCACAAACACGCAGCGCAACGCCGTCATTCCAGAAGCTCAATAGTCTGCGGCAACGTACGCTGGGCGCGAGGTCGCCGCTATCGACCTCGGCGAGGATTCTGCAGCAACCCGGAGGTGTCGAGGCATTATTGCAAGGTGCTGCCAAGAATATGATGGAAAGGGGCGAGAAACTCGGCATCAACCGAGCAGTACGCGACGCCGTGGGAGAGATTCGCCGCAACGTGCAAGGCCTCCAGGAAACCCGCAACACGCCGAGGAGAGGTCGCGAGCTGTTCGGCGAAACTAGCCCGTCATTGTCGGACGATGCCTTGGCAGTAACACTCATGGAGAGGAGGAACCGTCGGCTAGCTGCGATGCTCGACGAGTCGCTTGCGAACCTCAGGCTGCTGGCGGCTTCGGAACTCCAGGGCGACCGGGAGAAACACGTCGAGACGGTTCAGCTGGCCGTGGCCAACATTCAGTTGGTCGGCGCTTTCTTGGAGGACTCTACGCTCGCTCTGCCTGAGGAGGAGCTTCCTACGCTCAGCACACTGACGATATCAAGCCCCACCGAACTTGGCTCCCCGACGGTTGCGCTCGACATCACCCCGGTGGTTATGACTTCCGCCGTGGAGGAGACGAGGACGACGTTGTCATCGCCAGACTCGAGCAAGCGGAGCAGCATCCTGGCCGATCCTCCAGAGGAGCCGCAAGTTCAGCTGCCAGCTGAAGAGCCTGACGTGATGGATATGGACCACCACGACCATGACACACTACCCCCTCTCAGATCCGAGCTCACGAACTCTCCTCCAATGCCGGCCTCGACGGTCGTGCCCGACACCCCTCCACCGCCCATTCAAAAAGAGAAACGGCCTAACGGTCCTATCCCCACGCGATCCACACTGGCACAGTCATCCTTCGCGTGGATGCTGGAACCGGACACGACTACTTCGTCCTTACCACGCGCTTCCCCTCCCTCGTTTCAGTCGAGCAGGCCGCCCAGCAGCGGAGGCGGCAGCCCCGCCCAAAAGAAGCGCGTCAACCCCAGCAGGGAGAGAAATGCCTTTCTCTTCGGCGAGGTCACGGCCGATGGAGCCGGTCAAGGGGGTCTATCGGCTGATCAAATATTTGGGCTGCAACCGATTCAAAAGGGCAGATGACGGGCTCATCGCGGCATGGACTCTGAGCTGCCGGTGGCGCTCGAGTTTCAGTGCTAGCAAGAGACTGGTCTCAAGACGGTTGAAGCAACCCTTAAAGCTCTGAGAGCCACACTCCCGGAGAGTGTCGCTTGAGAAGAACCCAGCCCTGCCAGTCAAGACACTTAAAACTGTGCATTCGCTTCTCGATACATTAGATGGCTCGGAAACCCCCACCCCACCCCCCGTTGTCCGACGTCAGGAACCCCAAGTCTGGACTTCTCTCTAACAAGCATCCTCAATGCTCAATGGTCAACGAGTGGCGTCGAGTTGATGTATTACCACACGTTTCTCCGTCCAAGGGTCCGGTATGAGGTGCGTGACGTGATGCTCGTGGGTCAATACACGGTGGAGGGGTTGCCAGTGGGATGGTGACATTGAGATCGGAAACGTTGCGTGCGGGGACGTGTGCAAGGGTTACCGACCAGGGGAGGCGAGTTCCATCGATAATGATTGCTACGATATCTAAACAAGTACACTGAATACAGTTTCTAATAATGACTCACCGTTTTACCTGGAGTCGAGCGGCTCCTCATTGTCGATGATGGGCGATATTCCCACAGCTGAGGTTTGAGTGTATGCCGACTCTCTACGCGAGTCCCACACTCGGTATAGTCGATTCCATTGTCCAGAACTCTTTTGAATCGTTAGCCAAATCGCACGGGCTCGTTCTCCCGTCGTCAGTTCCACAAGGGTCTCAAGTCAAGGCAAACAGCAACATGAAACGCATTGTCTCGTCCCACATCAAGGCTGGGCAGGGAGAGGATCGCCCCAAGCGAAGAACAAGAAACATGGTTTGAACCAGCCTGTCGGGTCTGCAACGGTGGTGCTCTAATACAATATGCTTAAAACTTGGGAGACATGTCTTAAAATAGAAGAAACATATGTTGTGACGCCAGTATCATGTGATGTCTAGGTGAAGCGAGAGTTAAGTGTTTCACTTATAATCACCACCAGAGTAACCACGCCATCGCAACAGGATTAAATACTGGTGGTGCCATCTCTTGCCGCAGTACACGATTAGCCACATGATGGAACTTGCGGTGCGCGACACAACGCAGCCTGGACTATCTTCATCCCTCCAGACAGCCGGTGTCGGTTTTACCGGTGGCCTGGCTTGTTCTTAAGAGATTGGTTCAAGAATGATACGGCCATAGCTCTGCGTAGCAACTAGAATAGAGTCAGATAAGCGAAAGCCGGACAACCGCGAATTCCTTTGGCATCCCTCGGGGTTGTGGGATGAATAGAGTGGCAGTAAGAACATGGTCCAGGAGTCAATTCCCTGAGACTAGAACCTTGCCCTATTCTTAACAAGGCACGAGACACAAGTCCATGTCACAATAAATGTGAAGCTCATGCGGCTCAGAACAACCCGTTGACTAAGACTGCCCAGTGTACCCAAAATGTCAAGAATAAGGGAGGGAACAACGCCCTATCAAGATGCTGCTCGACGTTGGCTGTAAAGCGCAAAACAACAGAACCCAGGGGCTCAAAACAAAGTACTTCCCGAGCCCCCTACTCCCGCCCCCTCCTTCTGTGCACTACGCTTTTCGTTTCCTACCCCCATCCCTTACTACCTACCGTCCCTTACTCCCGTCCCTTACTATGTACTACCGCTCCCGAATGCCGCCTCCACACCAAGTGCGCCACATCAAGAGCATACTAGGTAAGTCTTGCGTGTTACACCGCACTCTCGGACTCAGATCCCAGTCATATGTTACTACTATGTAAATATATCTGCACTGGGTTGCAAAGACTGGAGCAATGTTACCTCAATATACTCAGCCCAACAAGACAGAGGCCGGGAAAGGTATGTTCTCCGTGCCAGCCTATCCAAGAACGGAGGGCTTTCCGTCGCCCGCAATCCGTGCGAGGGTCGTGGAAATCGAATGATACTGCCAGCTTTGTGGCTTGGACACAGAAGCTCAGGGGCATGCTCAGACTACCGCGCCAGAATCTTCTCGGCGCGCAATGGAAGGATTCCTCGAGGCCTTTGCGGTGTTGCATGGACAACTCTCGACCGGGGGAAGAAGAAGGCAGAACTCGGGCAGGGTCCAGTTCCCGCCCCAGCCAGCCGCCATCGCTGCAGCCCATGGCCGGCTCCAACTTCCGTTCCGTCGTTGCAGTCCGAGCGAATACCCGCAAACGAGACGCGATCCCCGCTGCCGCTACCACTGCCGGCC
>FTCU01000732.1_pt1 | contig 20698 bp, 21 predicted proteins | sample 1639521 | NCBI WGS metagenome assembly FTCU01 (sample SAMEA3914864, study PRJEB12502) | metagenome | biome: forest; material: soil | place: USA | collected 2012-03-12 | depth 0.3 m
GATGTACCCGATGATCTTACCAAACGCGTCCTGTTGGGGCTTCAGCTCGCGGAGGCCGTGGAGCTGAACAAGCTGCAGGATCCGCTCGATCCAGGCAAAGGGGAGGTTCTTGCGCTCCTTGTCCTTCAGGACGTTAATGGCATGTTGCAGGGTTTGTATGACGCTGTGATACGTCTGCACGACGTCTTCCATGTTGTCCTGGACCCGAGCAGAGAGGAGGAGGTTGTAGCGCTTGCCCCTGTCTTCGTGGTTCCCATACGCGGTATGCGAGGACGGGTACATGGACCTGCCGCGGATTGTGCTCCCCATCTCCATGCCCGTCCAGTTAAACACCGAAATGTCGTTTCGGGTGACGACAACCTCGTCGAGCAGCCGAGCCAGGGCCTTGACATAACCCTCCGCAGGGAATGTGGGGAAGCGGACACCCAGGACGCCCATCAGTGCGTAGGCTCGGTCCGTGGCTACGGTGGCTCTCCTCTTTCCGGAGACTTCCAGCACGCTCTGGGCGGAGAATCCTATCCGGCTTGTTCCCTCCTGCCAGCCACCCAGCGCCTCGACCTGGCCAAAATTAGCCACATATTTGCGATCGGCAAGGATCAGGCCCTCCGTCTCGGCAACGAGACTCTGCAACACAAAGTTGACGGCGTGCTGAGCAAGCTCTTCTCTCTTCTCCTCTTCGTCGAGGTTGCCGGGCAAGGACTCGAAGTCTGGCCTGGGCAGATGTTTCTGGAGCCGGGCAAAGGTGCTGCGCTGGATAGAGTGTTGTGTCTGACCGTTGCGGCTGGTTAAATCCGCAGCGGCGTGGTATACCGCTCGCGCCAGCTCCGAGGTCGCCGTCTCCATGGTAAGGTTGCTTGGGATGCGAACACCAATCGCCTCGAGAAGCGCAATCAGCTTCTGAGCCACCTCCACCTTGGCGACGGTCTCTTCGTCCGAGGAGCCGTGGATATTCTCCCGCAGCTGCTTCAGCCCGCTAAGTGCCTCTTCGTTGACCAAGATATCCTCAAGGACGCGGACGTTCCAGAACCCAGAAACGACGCCAGATGCTGCACGGTAGACGTTCACAGTGTCGCCGCGTGTGTAGAGGGAAATGAAGGGAATCAGGTAGTAGTAATACCCGAGACTCTCGATGGGCCGGCCCAGGGGTTGCCATGCCGAATTGACGTAGAAGGTGGTCTTGCTCATGACTAGTTCCTGGAGCGTCCAAGCTCTTGTGGACCACTCGGGGTCGGTGCCGTTGATTTCCTGAAACCCTTGCAGATTGGGCTTCGAGTCGGCCGGGCCTTCACCCCTCCGCTCCGTCTCGAAACGACGCCAATCCTTCACGGCATCTGCCTCCCGGAAAGGGGTGTCCAGCTGCACCAGGGTGTACTCGGCATCCGCGTACCAGTCTCCCATCAGGGACAACGAGTCCGAGAGCTCCCCTCCGTTGGTCTTGTCGATGCAGCAGGTGTCGGTCCACAGGTAGCACTTTTCTCGGCGCTGGAAGAGCTTGGTCGTGAAGATGTGGTCTGCTTGGATGATGGCCTGATCCAGCTTAATGGCTGACTTCCACATCTGGAGCCGGGAGACCATGGTGTCGAGCGCATCGCGGAGGTGATGGTGCTGTCTGAAATACTCGATGTCGCCCTTGACGGCCTCGCGCTTGGCCTCGGCGGCTTGGAGGTTGGCTTCGGCCCGTTCAAGCTCGACCTCGACCCCGTTGACCACCTCGTTGCCCACACCACTTCGAGACGGCTGTCGAACCGGGACCTTGCCTGCCGCATCAGGGTTTCCGAGGTGCTCTTCAAGCTTCTCGTCGACTTGGGCCTGCATCTGGTTGACGAGGTGGCTGAAGATCTTCTGCTCAATTTGCGCAAACCGCAGTCTCGACTTGACCTGCTCTGCTCCGTCCTTCGCCCATCCGAGGCCATCCTCGGCAGATCTGGCCCTGAGCCGGCGGTCCAAGAGCTCGCCAACGTTGACCTCTCCTGAGATGCCGATGGATTCATCTTCCACACAGAGCTCCCGGATCAAGGTTTCCTGTTCCTCGATATCAAGCAGGCTCTGTTCCAGGACCAGCTGCACATCACTCTTTGTGCACCTGCCCTTGGTTGTTCTCCCTTCTTTCGCCGCCTCCCTAGCTCGCTCAAGATCCTTCTTCCGAGCTTCCTTGATGTAACTGAGCGTGAGCTCAACTCCCTTCCACCTGTGAGAGAGCATGCAGTACTGTCCGCGGGTGCCGATTGCGGGGAATTCCACGAGATTGCCCGTTTCGATGTCGAACATGCGGTACGGTTGTTGCCCTTGCGGGAGGTCTGCTGTTCCGAGGAACTCGAAGTCTCGCAAGCCGGCGACGGCGTAGTTTTGGTCTGGTACAAAGGTCGGCTTAAACCACGGGACGAACCATAGGTTCAGCAAAGCGCGCAGCTTCTCGGGACTCTCGCCGAAGTCTTTGAAGGTCTTTGCGATTACATCGGGGGTCAAGTCCACCATGTCGAGCATCTTGGCCATGGCAGAGGCCTGCAGCTTGGCGGTGTCCACGGGAAGGGACATGGTTGATGATTGGTGTTGTTTGCACTGGAGAAGGCAAGTTTGGCTGTGAGGATCCCTGGATAATTGGATGGTTGAGTTCTCCGGGGGCAAATCTGCGTTTGACAGTAGCAAAAGGTCGGCACCGGGGAACCTGGGAACCAACTGGATGAGCCCAAGTGTCGATCTCAAGGTTTGCTCGTCATGTTGGGCCAGAAACTCCCGAGAGGAGAGGGGCCCAGAGGAGGGGTTTTGAAGCTGATCAGGCCAATCATATGGAAAACCGCCCTTTCCCTGCGCAGGCGACGGAGCGCGATACCCCAGGAGCAGAACGAAGCCTTTCTTGCCGCAGCGCATGCTGCAGGCCCAATAACTAGGCCCTTAGGTCGCACAGCTGACGATCCAGCTGCCCGACGGTGCCGCTTGACCAGTCATTGCATCAACCCCACCTCCAAGCTCCCGTTCAGCTGGCATCGTGCAAGCCTCGGTCCAATGAGCGTTTGCAACGGGCGACGAGCAAACTCTTAATCTGGAATAGGTTGCTGCAGGATTCCTTTGAGGTTGCACCGAGGCCAGGTTCCCGCATATTTTTGTCCCGCGTTCGTGGTCGCGGGAAGTCTCTGGCTTTGGGCTCCTTATCGGCTCCCGTCAATCCTTGTTCTCCGGCACTTTACTACAGTGTCTTTCTCTTGACAGTTCCAAGCCCAGCCCCTTTTCTCTTCAGTTGCCCCGCTCGTGCATCTCGCGATTGAGCCCCGAGTCCAGCCCAGTATGGCATCGTATCATCGGGTGCTCGAGGTCCACGGCCGGTCCGTCGACCAGAAGAGCATCGAATGCGATTAGTGAGTCTTCTTTGCCCCGAAGAGCCAGTGCTCCGCCAAAGACTGACTTCCTCAGTGACATCCATCCCTGGGACATCCTCATCAATGGCGAGCGATGGGCTGGCAAGGTCCGGCTGGTGGGGTTTGTCGACTCGTTCTTCCTGATTTGTTACTCGGGGCAGTCCAAATTTGAGCACGGAATTATGATACACAGTTAGTGATTTGGAACGGTGCAGCTCCCCGAAAGAGTTTCGAGGGTGGTTATTGATGACATGCAAGAGGACGACGATGCAATTCGGAGCACGCTACAAAAGGCCGGCGTAAACCCGACAGACATCGGACTCTCCGTTGTCAACAAAGCCAGGGTTGAGGCTGAAGGGAGCACTGGTTTGTTGTCAAGTTGCCCAACACTGGCTGTCGAGGAAACAGACGAACTGACGAATTTCTCACGCAGAACCACCCAAGTACTTCCAGTTTGAGAGTGAAAAGGGGGGCCTCGACTACAGGATCACTAGTCTCGGGCACCCCATCAGTCTCAGGAACGAGTATCCCAAGTCGTCCTTGCAGCGGTACGAGATCAAGCTGCGGAAGGGCAGAGATCCCGTCATGAAAAGTACAGGGGTATTCCTATCCCGAATCATTCTGGAATTTACTGACGTGACTCAACCCCAGAACGGATCCGACGAGGCGTGACCCAGCACGACCTGTTCGACCTGGCTCACGACGCCCTTCGGCTGGGCATGATCACCCATGCCGAGCTGATCGGAATGGTTATTGGCAAGACATACGGAGGGACCGCGTTGGAGGATGTTACGGGCAAGTACTTCGAAGGGCTTGCGGGAGGTCGGGGCTCCAAGAACTTGTCGTTGTCGGGGGAAAAGGCATGATGAGACATACGAGGACAATAAACACACATGATATTGTTGTTTACCAAAGCCCTCAATTTTACCGCAGCTACTTCTTGTAGACCTCAACGACAAACACAGGCTGGCCATCCGCAAACCCCTTGCCGTCCAATACATCCAACACGGCCTTGCCTTGCAACCGCGGCCCCACAGTCTTTCCCATACCCACCCTCCACTTCAAGAACTGATCCGGATCCGGCGGGTCCTGTCTTTCATAACGAACCTCAACATCGACAAGCACGCTCGCCGCAGCGCCGCGCTCCTCTCCACTCATCCGGCACGCCACAACCATCTCTTTACCCTTATCCTCGCCCCTTGAGTGCATGCTCTGCAACAACACCTGGCACCGAAACCACGGCACCCCCTTCGTCAGAAACAGCCTCTTCTGCATATCCCAGTGCCCCTCGGGCCAGAACATGCTCGCTTTAAACCCATACTCATGATATAACACACTGAGCGCCTTCGCAAAACTAATCGACCTCCCCAACCCGGCTCTCATCTCCACCGCCCTCGCCGGCGCCACCGTCTTCGCCACATAAAACACCCTGTTCTTGTCCCGCGCCGCCAGCTGTGGCATGGCATCCAGCTCGGTGGGCCGCACGCGCGCGTACATGTCGCACCCCAGCTGCTCCAGGATGATGCCCAGGTCGGCCGCGAGCGGGGTGTTGCGGTCGTAGCAGCCGAGATCCAACCCGTAATAACCGCCCTGCCTGATGTGACCTGTGCGAAGGCCGGCGCCGTGCACGGGGGTCACGCGGATGCCCTTGCTGGTGACGGCGCACTCGCTTGCGTGCAGGGTGTCGAAGCGGGACTCGATGGTCTGGCAGGTGGAGAAGGACAAGGGCGAGGAGGCCAGGATGCCCCAGTAGGGTTGGCTCGCGGCTTGAGCTTCGGGGAGAGACCAGGCAAAGAGGGTCAGGTCGTTGGTTTCTTTGAGGATCTCTTCTTGCAGGCGGAGGAAGGCCTTTTCGGCGCCTTCGCCGTACAGCATCGGGAGGTGGATGGAGAAGAGGCCGAGTAGGCAGTAGGCCGCGTCTTCGGGGCGGGTGGTGACGCGGCGCGCGGCCCAGGACATGTGCTGCGCGACGGGGATGGTCGGGAGGATGTCAGTCGAGGTGAGCGCGCCGGCCCGGATGCGCGTGATGGTGGAGAGGGCGGTCACCAGCGAGGCCTTGTCTCCGCAGAGGGTCCAGTGGCGGTTGTAGAATTCGACGCAGCGCGGCGCAAGGAGCTCCTGGAGAGTCCAGCCCCGTGTGAACCAGCGACAGCGCCCAAACTGGGCGACTTGCTCAGGCGAGGTCTCCGAAAGTGGGGTTCCATCCCAGTCTTCCAGGAAGGCGAAGCAGACCTCTGCCCCGGCATACCATCGTCACATCGAGTTGATGGCCTCTGTCAGCTCAGCGCTACTGCTTTTGTCGATGCAGCACGTGTCCACCCACGCCCAGTCTAGCCCTCTCCCACGCGCAAGGAGACATGTTTGCGAGATCTTGGCGAAGCCTGGATTCTTTTTTAGGGAGATATGTGAGAGAGTGGTGAATTGTTGAAATGTGACTTCGGCAGCGAGATTCTCGGACCATGTGTGAGACATAATCGCGTACGTGGGCGTGGAAGTTGGGTTGTGGAACTCTTGGAGGGAGAGCGTGGTCGTGTTGATGAGACGCATCTTGGTACCGACTCTGCCGAGGACTTCAAGTTGACGCAATAACCACGGGTTGATGGCCCCTTGGCTCTCCGCTTGTCAGAGATTAGGTTGGAGCAGGGATACTGGCTTCTGCTGTGTTTGCTCAGCTCAACCGACACTCAGGATGGAAACGGAGCAATATTCCCAGAGCCTTGAGAGACGGTCAGCCCCTCATCTTCTTGGCCTGCGCCGCCTCGGCTCAGCCACCTTCACCGGACTTCCCCGCATTCATGTCCAATGCAGCCGCAGCGGGAGGGTGGGGGTTAGCAAAGCGCCCGTGGTTCTCCCCTGTCATGCGTGTCCTGTCAGACAGATGGGCTCTGCGTCACACATCTGGGCTGATCTGGGCCCATTGGGACCAACTTGAGGTCCCTCAGAGATACCCGCAAGAGCTTGGGCTTCAAGAACGGATATCATGGGAACGTTCATTAATTGATGGACATGTTGATCATGGGCATTTCCGCCAGACTTGCGTTTGCGGACCTCTCCCTGTTTCTAGATGAAACCAGTCCGTCGCCTTGTCCTGCCTTGGTATACCTGAACCTCCTTGTTTCGAAACATCGCACATGAGAAAACTCCTTCTAGACAATACAGATAGTATACTGTCCACCCTTATGCTTCGAAACATACCACCTGTTCTCCAACAGCACCGTCGATTTTGAGAGATACTCAAAAGCCTCTTCGTGTGGACGGATCCAGTGCCCTGACAGCTCAAACTGTCCGATTCTTCGAAACGTGCCTTTCTTGTTTCCGGTGGGCAAAAGGAGCAATCCTGTCAACATGGGCTGCTCGTAGTCGTAATCATCGGGATCGGAGTCCATCACTCTGACCGGCACGAAGAAAACATCGAGCGGGTGCAGAGTGCCTCTCGCACCTTTTCCAGTGCCGTAGGTCGAGTGGTGCTGGACATAAGTGTAGAACCCCGGCGAGCCAAATCGTTCCGCGAGCTCTTGTGTGTCCCAGGAAGCCGAGAACCACTGCCTCTCTTTCTCCGGCCCTCTGTTTGCATCTTGGTTGACTCCGCTCTTGGTTGAGCTTTCAGGCACGTCTTTGACAATTCGGAGCACACCCAGACGACCAGTCATGGTCAGGATTCCGGATCGTGCTTGGCCGTACTTCCCAGTCTCTGCCAGCTGGATGCTCGCATGGTCAACCTTTGCCATCCAGGTAATATCTCCGGCAATCCTAGACAACAGTTAGCATTTCGAACCTGCCGATATCAACCGGACACCTACCCGCCATAGAAATAACCTCTCCACTCGGGGATCTCGACCGCGCCATCAACCGACGCCCAGGTCCAAGAAGGGCCTCGGGCATGGTTCCCTTCGGGCGCTGGACGCGGTTGAGTGACCTTCCACAACAACTGATGTTCCAAATCCTTCCTCCACAGCCCAGCCAGGTAGTCACAATTGAGGCCCGGAGCCAGCGTTTGTGCCATTCCCGAAATTGCAACAAGCTTGTCGCTGGAAAACGACAGCGAGCAACCGGAGAAGAGCCCAACTATCGCCACCCATTGGCTGAGTTCATGTGGCATCCCTCGGATCCCCCGGCAATTGACCGGGTTTGCTTGTCGCCCGATGTTCCATCCTTCCAGCTGTGCTTTGAACTTTTTCCAGCCTTTGAGGTCAAGTCCATCGAGTATGTTGAGATCGCAATCCTCGAAATCTCGAGGAATCAACTCAAAGGTTTTCACGGAGAACTTCCGTGGCTTCCATCTCCTCGACTTCCCGGGATCGTAACTCAAGTGGTCTGAGTCCGAGTCGCTCGGCTCGGATGCTTCCTTCTTGGGCACGGCGCTCTTTGAAACCGCCAAGTTGCCGTTTCGAACAGCCATCATTCGTGCTGCAAAGGCTTTGTCGCTCATATCGTCATCGGAGCCGTGGTCATCGTCAGAGTCTTCATAATCAGACCCCATGATATTCCTCATCCTTTCCTTGCGCGCCTTTCGCCGGGCGATGAAGTCCTCGTTCCACTTCTTGTGTTCCAGAAGCCGTTCCCGGATCGACTGCAACCTTTCTGCCCGCTTCTCTTTCTCGTTCGTTGCTGGAGCGAGGAACACCTTGGGATCCATGATCTCGGTGCCCCGCAGCACCCCTTTTGGCAGCACTTCACACGCGTTTTCGCTCAAGCACTCCCAGAAGAGCTGGTGCTTGCCAAAGTGAACTGTGCGAACCGACAGTGCTCGCTCCTGGGTCACCCAACCTCGCCTGCAGAGGGGCGAATCATCGACCCCATCCCTCCACACACTTGTGTCGGCGAGATAGTAGTTCCCAGGTTCGAAAATATCCTGTCGGTTTTCGTTTTCCTCGCCAGAATTGCTGTCCGAGGAGCGATTGGCTCCGATTGAGACCGAGATGGGGGTCAAGAGATTGGGGTCTCTCTGCACGAACAGCCCGTTGCTCCCATCGGAGAATCCCGTTGCCGCAATGTTGAGAATGGCGTGGCGGTACACGAAACCCATTTGAGCCGACTCAGCTCTCCAATCTTCTGGTGAATCTTGAATGATGCCTATTAACACAATTAGCAGAAAAGTGACGCTTGTCTTTCGAGGTTGAGCCGTACACAAAGAGTCAATCCATATGTATTCGATTTTCAAGCGCCATGCAACTCGAATCGCATCTCGAAACACGCGAGATATCTCATCCAGCGGGATGCCGTTTAGACATGATTTCAGTCGCTGGTGTTCGAGTTTGAAGGGCATTACCGAACCCCAGCAATGACTGAGTGTGGCATATCGAACCTCAGGCGGCGAGGTTCGTCTTTCCCGTAAGCGAATTCTCATGGTTCGTTCGTCGGAGCCCGAAATCTCGACAAGTCGGCTGGGCACGAATGGTGTCGGAGAAGGCGCTGGCTTGCACCTCTCATGTTCTCCACAGCATGCCTCGAACCACTTCGCAACCTGGGCCATACTGCTTTCCGAATCCGTGGACGGGCTTAGGTTTGACTCAAAGTGAACCATGGGTGGGTGATCGACGTCCTTGTCTGTGAGGAGTGCCCGTAAATTAGCACCCCAATTCTCCGGAAAGGATTGAGACTCAGTTGCGACTGACCTCGATCCAGCTTCTCCTTTTGGATCCCCAACCTCAGAACATTTGTCCTCCAGTTCTTCGCTCCGGCTGGACGAAACACAATATCAAAAACCCTGATAAAATAACCATATCGGGGAATTATGCGATACTCGATCTCAATAGACGTCTCGGTTGCAGTCGTTCGGAACCGAGCGAGCAGTAGCGCACAAAGGCGGCAGCCGTTGGAAAGCTGAGAGACGCCTAACTTGAGAACCTCGGTCTTGTTGTACTCGACCATTGCCAGCCCAGTGAGACATTGAGTGCAGAGCGTATCAGAAACCTGTAGAAGAGTCAGTAATGTACCCGAGATACCAAAGCATCTGCAATGGAAGGAGTTTGTGCAATAGTAGGTACTTACAAACGGCGTCTGCTCGGTCAAAGCCTCGCCCCAACCCCTGCGGGTGCCGAAGCCGACGTTGACCATACTCGCAGACATGGCAACTGACAGAGAGACTTTCCGGTTTGCTTGATGTTTGAATGTCTGGGATTCTGGATGCACGGAAGAAAGCTGACAAGGTGGGGTGTCAGGCGCTGTTATGCTCTGAGAAATGGGGCAGTGCTGGAAGGTCTGACAGGGCTGAACAAGGCAGTGCGCAAGACTATTTCCCACAAGGCATAATATAACCGCCACGACGGAGTCTGCCGCTCACTAGCGTCATTTCCATCCAGGGGCTTGCCAGATTCAAGGCTGAAACAGAATACGGGGTAATTAATGGAGCTGGGAAGAACGTGCAAGGCTAGGTCGGACCAGGTGTCTTCATTCGAAGAAGAAATGGCAGCTTGCAGCAGCTCAGAGAATTCTTCCCCGTTGCCCTTCCGCACCGCCCAACCCAAAGCCGTCAAACCGTGGTTGTCCTTGGCTCCGTGGTCAGCCTCTCGTGGGTTCTCCAGCAACACGGAAGCACCATCCAAGTTCCAATTCATTGCAGCCACCATCAGGGCCGTACGCCCGTCGTCGTTCTTTGCCCCCGGGTTGGTGTTCTTGTCCTGGAGCAAGTAGTAAACCGCCTTGTTCCGATCATCTTTTTGCGGCCCCTCATCCCGTCTGCTCACCGCGAACATCAACGCCGTCCACCCCTTTTCGTCAACCGCGTCCGCGTTGACTTGGCCCGTTCGGAGGAGTGCAAGGACGCCTGTAGAGTTTCCCCCGAGCGCCGCGTACATCAGGGGCGTAAGCCCCCTCTTGTCTCGCGCATTGGGATTGACCCGACCGGTATCGAGAAGCTGCTCGGCGAAGGGCGTCCTTCGATCCTGCATCGCCCACATGAGCGGGGTGGTGCCCGTCCCGTCACCGGCGTCCAACTCCACTCTTTTCGCCGTGAGCAGCAACTTGATCGCGTTCCAGTCTGCAGCTTTTGCCAACCCCGCCAGCGCACCCACCCGGTCCGTTTTTGGATGCCCGAGGAGGGTATGGACCACATCCAAGTATCCCCCGTGAGCTGCGAGCATCAGCGGGGTTCGCCCCCACTCGTCCGCGGCATTGGGGTCGATCTTTCCGGTCTCCACGAGTGTTTTGGTCGCTCTTGTGTCCCCCCGAGCAGCCGCGGAAAGCATCGCTTCTGTTCCGCTGACTTTGCTGCTGTCAAGAAGCAAGGCCACAATTTGCTTCCTCCCGCGTTCGGCAGCGCGGTAGAGCAACGGCCGCGTGTCCCATTTGGCGGAAGTTAGATCGACCTTGTCGGTGCCAAGTAGGACTGCTACTACCCCTGCACACCCCGTTCCCACGGCCTTCTGCAGTGCTGCCTGCCCTCCGTCATCTCCAAGCAGCGCTGGGCCCAGCCTTTCCAGATCCCAACCGGTCGTGTTCAATATTAGTCGCTCACAGGCATCCACCGTCCAACCAATGTTGTCTGTGCCGCCCTCATGCAATCCCCCGGCCTGAGAGATCTGGACGACATCCAGGAGTTGCAGACATTGGCCAAGTTGCCTCTCCTCGTCGCTGCTCGGCAGGTTCTGAGCTGCGGCATAGCGCTGGGAAAAAAATCCATCACCCATATGAATTTCGATCCAAACGGGTGGCCACGCCGGTGGCGCTTGGCTCCAGTCCCAGACAAGAAGGAAGTTGTGGCGAAAGTCGACGGACCCGAGGATACTGGACCACTTTCCTTCGGGGGCGGAAAATATTAGCCCGTTAGGCGGATTGACTACGATGCGTATGATGGTTGAATAATCGTAGTGGACTCTGACGAAGAGTAAAGCCGGCGCACCTCGCAGTGCACACACAACATCTCCCTCTTTAATGGGCTTGGCTGAGACGGAGAGATCCCAGGATGACTCGCGGCGCTCCCCGTGGAGAGACGCAGACAATCCCGACCACGCAATTCTCACGCTGCACTTGTCTTCCCAAGTGTTGTCGTTCCGCACGTAAATTACCTTGCCCATGGCAAAGCCTTTTGCCCGGATGACTGCCAGCTCCTTGTCATCCCAGGTGTCGACCGAGACCTGGTCTGAGAGAAAGTAGTGGATAAGCCGTCTGAGGAGGTCTCCCCATGGCAGCCCGTAGTCCACCGGCAACCCGGCAGCACCTGCATCTTCAAAGCTCATCCCGAGCAGCGCATACACCTTGTCGTGCATATGGGTCGCTTCGCGGGTGTGAAAAATATCCACCAGCTCGCTGAGTCGGCCAACACCCAATGAGTCCCGAAGGATCTGTCTGGACCGCAAGGGCGCCCCTTTCATCAAGTACGTTGCCGAGCGGACGAGGGCATGCCGGTCCGGGCACGCCTCGTAGGACAGTCGCAGAGCGCTCAGGCCTACGCAAAACGCGTACCCGTCAATCTCAGCGGAGCCGCATTTGACAAGCACATGCCGGGCGGCGGCCACTTCTTGGAGCACCTACTCACGTTCGTTAGCCTTCCCAATCTGCGCGAATAAGGGGATGCACACCCTTACCCATATCCTCTGAAACCACGGCCGCTGAAGAAGTTCAAGTATGGCGCGGCGGCTGACCCCGTCGAACGAGGACTCAGGGGTATTCTTCACAGCGGCAACGCGGATGTCCTCGAGTGCTTAGTCGCTGGTCGCCGTTGGCTCCCCAAGCCAGACAATGACTCCTCGCGCCCTGGCATAAATTTCATTCATGCGCTGCACCTGCTGGCCCTTCTCAACGAGGTTGTCTTGGTTGATACACACGGCGTCTATCCAGATGATTCGCTCGAGGTGGGCATGTTGGAGGCTGCACAGCGCCGCGTAAAGGTTCTCCCCGACAGCAAAGTCGCAGCCATCTATCGAGATGGACCGGGGTTTCTCCTCGGAGCCCCAGACATAGGACAAGGCCTCGTACAGGTATGTGGTCTCCGAGCCGACAAGGGGTACATCGAAGACGTGACACGCAATGGTCGGCTGCTCATCTCGGCGCGGGAGGATGCGCAGCAGCCGGATGTTGTCAATGGCCAGTGGCTGGTAGACGAAAGGGAAAGGGTCACCCGGCGTGGTGTGTGGAATTGTGGTTTGCTGAGGTTCTGGTCGGTCCATCTTTGAAGATTGAGCCAAATGAAACGGAATCACGTCTGGGCGTTGCGTGTTGGGCTATCGCAGACGCTAAAACGGGGGCCCAAGAGGCCCAATTTGATCCCGCATGCACGTGCTTCGGGGACTGAGGCAGTTTAGGCATAGCGATAGGCTGACCAAGTGTGTGGAGGTAAATGTTGCTCTCAGCTGGGTACCACAAACGGGCAGTGTCCCGCCCAAGCTGGGCTCAGAGTGGCTTGCCGCAAGCCACAGAGCGCAGCTCGCGGGACAAGGCAAGAATGGGTACCTGCCTCGCTACCAATTAGGTGTATGTATGTCCTTGCACGTGCAGTTTGGCGTTCCATCAATGTATTGGTTACCCCGCTCTTCGCAACGCGGGCAGCCCGGCGACGGCTTCGACGCCCAAGTGGATTTGTTCGAGATTCATGTCTCTTTCTTCAGCGTCAACTACCCAGATGTAACATTGGGTGAGAGCCATCATGAGTTTTGGATTCAGCGTCGGCGACTTTATCGCACTGCTCCATCTCGCTCAAAAAATCCGCAAGGACTTTGTCGGAGCCCCAAGCCAGTTCCAGGAGATCTCGAATGAGTGGGTGCGCCATCCCAGGCAACCAAAGAGTTATGACTGACTGCGAACTGAGTACGCAGGGTCCGAAGTCTGTCCATTGTGCTGTATGATGCGGATATCTATCTGTCCGAATACGAGCTCAGTCCACAACAAAAGACTCAACTGCACGACATCTCGGCGGGTTGCCGCAGGGTTCTCGACGGGTTGGAGCAGACGCTGACCAAATATGTCGAGTTGGGCATGACCGACACAACCGCAAAGAAGCGGGCTAAGAAGGTATGGAAGCGACTTCAGTGGGAACCAGACGATATTCGCGATCTCCGCGGCCGCATCACCGAGAATCTTGCCCTGCTCAACGCCTTTCTTGGTGGCATCGTCAGGTGAGATACGGTCCTACTCGCCACTTCAGTCAAATTGAGCTGACATATCCAACGCAGCCAATTGGTATCTACAACCAAAAGGGGCGTAGACCGCCTAAACCAGCATCATGACGACCAGGAGCGAGTAGCAGTTGGCGACTGGCTCACGACCATTGAGTACAGCGCTCAACAACATGATATATACAGCAAACGCCAACCGGGCACTGGGCAGTGGCTCCTAACCTCGAATGAATACCAATCTTGGAGGGAGGGTCGGGGCCAGACTCTCTTCTGCCCGGGCATCCATGGAGCAGGAAAGACAATGATTGCCGCCATCGTCATCGAGGACCTGGCCACGCGGTATACCCAGGCCTCGGACGTTGGCGTCGCATTTGTCTATTGCAATTTCCGCCGACGCGAAGAACAAACGGCGGACCAGCTGCTTGCCAGTATCCTCAAGCAACTGAGTCGGCAGAGACCCGTCCACCCCGACCATTTGAAGGAGCTCTGGAACACGCACAAGCAGAAAGATACACGCCCATCATTTGATGACATCTCGAAGATTCTCCGCCTTACGGCATCGTCCTTCTCGAGGGTCTTCGTTGTCGTCGACGCTGTTGACGAGTGCCAGGCATCGGACGGCTGTCGAATCACATTCCTGAACGCCATTCAAAGCATGCAGAAAGAGCTGGGAGTCAACGTGCTTGCAACATCAAGGTTCATACCCGAGATTGTGGATCATTTCAGGGCTGTCGGCAGTGTGACCCTGGAGATCTCTGCCAGCCGCGAAGATGTGGAACGATACATCGAGGGCAATATGATGCGGTTGCCGTCTATCGTGCAACGCAACCCAAAGCTGCAAGCCGACATCAAGGATTCGATCTCCGGCGCAGTGGATGGAATGTAAGCTTTCCCTCTTTTCTCCGTGAATCGACGCGAGACTCTCTAACATTAGTTCCCCCTGCAGGTTTCTCTTGGCCTATGTGTACTTGCGTGCGCTGGAGGACAAGGTCACGATAAAAGCCGTTCGAAATGCCTTGCGGCAGTTTGCAAAACAGCGCCAAGGCTCGTCGAGTGAAGGATCAAAGGTCCAGATTTTGAGCCGCGCTTACGACTACGCCATGGACCGGATCAGCGGCCAGTCGGCTGGGTTCAGAGAGCTGGCCATGAGAGTTCTCGCGTGGATTACTTGTGCCAAACGACCCCTCCGTGTTGCGGAGCTTCAGCATGCCCTCGCTGTTGAAATAGGCGAACCGGAATTTGACGACGAGAACCTTCCGGAGGCGGAGATTATGATTTCGGTTTGTGCCGGACTGGTCACAATCGACGACGAGAGCTCGATCATCCGGCTGGTTCACTACACCGCTCAGGAGTACTTGGAACGGAAGCAAAATATCTGGTTTCCTGATGCTGAGGCCGAGATCACGTTGGTTTGCGTGGCGTACCTCTCGTTCACGACATTTGAGAGTGGGTTCTGCCACACTCACACCGAGTCGGAGGCACGACTTCAAGCGAACCCATTCTACAGCTATGCTGCGTGCTACTGGGGTCACCATGCGCAGAAAGCGCCCAGCACTTGGCGGAGGATATCGGATTTTGCCATGTGCAAGAACTTGGTCGAGGCAGCGAGCCAGATTCTTGCGCACACAGAGACGGTCAAGCGGTCGTTGGCCGTGCTCGGCCACAAGTACACTTGGTACGGCACGCCAGGTCAACTGCAAACCACTGGATTGCACCTGGCGGCGTACTTTGGATTGGACAGGGTTGTGAGAATTCTGCTGGAGAAAGGATGTGATCCCGAAGCTGAAGACACATATCGTCGAACGCCCTTGATATGGGCGGCCGGTTATGGATGGGAAGCGGTTGTGGAGCTCCTCCTCGCCACCAAGCGGGTGGACGCAAACCATGTGGACTGGAACGGCCAAACGGCGCTCAGCTTGGCAGCTCGACAAGGGAACGAGAGAGTCATCAAGCTGCTTCTCTCCGACAAGTCTGTCCACCCCGACATTGAGGACAACGCTCGACTCAGACCAATCTGGTACGCCATGGCGTTCGGGAACGATGCCGCGACCGCGGCGCTGCTGGAGACGGGCCAAGTAGACACCGGCTCGGCAGGCTTCAAAAAGTGGTTCAGTCTCTGGACGCCGCTCTGTTGGGCTGTAAAATGGGACCGCCAGAACCTTGTCGATCTTTTGCTTGCGAGCGGCGCCGATCCTGACCAGAGTGATGGCTGGGGCTGGACACCATTGATGCGGGCCGCAGCCGGCGGACAAGAAACGATCGCTACACAACTCATAGCGACGAACAAGGTTCAGCTGGAGGCCAAAGACATCCGTGGGCGGACACCTCTGACACATGCTGTCGCCGGTGGTCACACAGGATGTGTCAAGTTGCTCCTCTCTACTTCCCGGGTCGACGTTAACTCCAAAGACAACTTGGGTCGCACTCCGCTGTCTTGGGCCGCGAGGGGCGGGTATACAGAGATTGTTGGGTTGCTTTTGGCTTGCGAAGGTGTTCAACCGGACGCCGGTGACAACGAGGGCAACTCACCGTTGCTCTTTGCCGCCGAGAAAGGCCACGACTCGATAACAAAGCTTTTGCTTTTAACCCGGGCCGTGGACCCAAACAAGAGAAACTGTTGGGGCGAAACCGCGCTTCGGAAGGCTATGGATATGGGGCACACTGCTGCGGCGGACCTGCTCAAGCCACACACCATCACCCCTTTGGCCGAGTGGACCGAAGAAACATTTTCGTTTGTTCCTGGGTGATGTGAACCAAGAGACAGACTTTGAGTGCTAGATTTCGAGAAGCAATCAACGCTACTTGATGTCGCCTGCCACTTAGCAGAGGCTCCCAAGTATGTACATGTGTTGTATCTTCTCCGGCTGGAAGAGGATGCTACGAAAGTGATGTGACTGATGACAGACAGCTTGGCTCTGATTGGCAGTCCCGCCGGATGGATGGAGAATAGGGAAGTTTCCGTTCTCTTCCGGCTCTCGTCCAGTCTGGCTCCTCGTGCACACAAAGTATCACTATTGGCCTTGGTACCTCGACTTCAGTAACGGCAGCTTCCGGCCAAGGCTAAATCCGGCGCTTGAACGCTTTTGGAGAAAAAATGCTGCCCAAGAAGTCTCGTACAGAGTGTGCTCAAATCCCTCAGGTCTCTTAGTGTTCTGCCATTAACTCTTGTCTCAACCTCATCTTGAATTGATCATCAAGGAGATGACAAATGAGCTTGAGGGGCAGGGCTATTTCTCGCAGCAAACGTGCGCAGACTATACGAATCCGTTGCTCCCAGCATTTCGCAAGAGTGTTTCGGGCTGGAGTGATCACTAATCCGTAAACACCGCCCTTGCGCCCCGATCGGTTCCACCACAGCAAACAATAAAATGATTACTCAACAGCAGTTTCGGGTGTTTCACTAATCGTGCATTGCTATCTTGGAGACTACACTTCTTGGTAATGGAGTTGAAGGGGCTGATTATGGAAGCAGAAAGAGGACTGCAGCTACTCCGTAAGGAGAAAGTACATCTGTCATTGTCTTGGAGGTGATGAAACCAAGGATGCGAATAGAAACGATGTATAAGATACCTGACCTACACCCTCATCTCCCTTCCTTTTCTTCTCCATCAGTTTCAACCCAAGTCAACACTAGAAACATCACTTGGCTCCCAGCTACATTCTCTGCCACCTCGATCTCTACATCTTCGTCACAAGACAGAACCAAGCTCCCCGGCCTCACAATGGGGTCCATTTCGAAGCGCGTTATCGTTGTTACTGGTGCGGCCCGGGGCCTTGGTGTAAGCTGCAATTTGACTTATGCGCCTTAGGTTGAAGCTGACAACGCGGATTAGCTTGAGTGGGTTGCCCAGCTCAGACAAGACCCGGACAATCTCGTCATTGCTGTTGTCCGCAATCCGGACACTGCGGAGCAGTTGAAGCCCTTTCTCGGCAACAATGTCGTTGCAGTCAAGGGCGATGTCACGGACTTCGACTCCTTCCCGGTACGCCCATCACCGCCGCCAAATTTACATTTAGTCCGTTTGCTAATTTCGTGATTTGGCACAGAGCGTCGCTGATGACATCTCGAGAGTCGGAGGTGGCAAGGTGGACTGGCTCATCAAGTATGCGGCACCATATTATTATTCTCGCCTTCGGCGAACCCAAATCTAACTCCTTTAGTAATGCCGGCATCATGATCGGTACTGGAGCCAACCCCGCAGCCGGTATCTCGACGTCCACGGTCAAGGAGTGGGAAGACCAGGTTCGCCTTTCACTTCCTCCCCCATCCGCGGAAGTCCTTTGCTGATCGAAATCGTAATGGACAGTTCAAGGTCAATGTCCTCGGGTTGGTGTTCTTCACCAACGCGCTCATCCCGCTGCTCGAGAAAGGCGACGAGAAGAAGGTCGTCAACGTTGGCTCTTTCCTGGGCGATCTCGGATTCGCCGCGAACGCCCCTCACCTCCATTTCTCGTCCTACTCGGTCACCAAGGCCGCAGTCGTGATGGCCACCGCCAAATTCCACATCGAGTAAGCTGCACCCTATCACGGACCGAGGTCTGCACGTCAAGATATGCTCTAACGCTTGCCGTGCAACAGATTCCGAGAGAAGGGTTTCATCTTCCTGACGCTGAACCCCGGCTGGGTTCGGACGGAGCTTTTGGAGGAGGAGCTGCAGCAGCAGGTGAGTGATCATAAAGCTTTGCTTACAGTTGATTGCCTTCGTCAAGGCTGACATGGTTCAGGCGCCGCTCTCTACTGAGCAGTCGGTCAGTCGCTGCCTGAGCTTCGTTTCCCGCAGCACTGTTGAGGACAGCGGCAAGTTTTGGTCGCTGGACGGACTCAAGGAGCCCGTCACGGATTGAGTCGACAGTTGGGGTTACGGACCTTGATTGGTTGGGTGATGTTGCATGAGCTAAGGGGTGAGAATTAATTAAGACGTTGAGGGTGCTTGCTATTAGACTTTGGATAGAGGAGCAAATGGATCATCATTCGCTCACAAGCAACCGTGGCGAGGCAAGCCAAGACACAGAAAACTCCGGGACTCGCCAACCAAGAAGGCGGCCGGCAGACTGGTTCGTATCAAGGCGTCGAGCCAACATATGTTCTAGCCATTTTAAGTCTGATCAGAGACCATTCCCCTCTGTAATGAACAATGCAAGACAATGAACAAATACCCTCCCCGCAGCCGATCACGCCACCCACGGAGCTCGATGCAAAGCACTGAAGCAGCAGCAACTCCGATACCAGCGAGTCCACCTCCTCAGCCAAAAAGACGCCAACGCTATGCACCGTCACCACTCCCAGAAGAACAAACCTGCAATCGCCCTCCCTTTCACCGGAAACGCCAAGAAACAACGTCCCGTCCAAAACACACAACTCCACACCTTACATCCGATGTTTGACCCGACCCGGCCGGTCCCCAGGGCGACGCTACGACTCGGGCCGCAAGTCATACACCTCAAACTCGAGGGTCCGCGACTCATAGACGTGGCCCCGCGGCTGGCCCGCATCGACGTACAGGTCGTCGTCAATGGCGTGCTGGTGGAAGGTCTCGGTGCGCTGGCACGACAGGATGTGAGGGAGGCCGGGTGGGTTCGTCAGGCGGAAGATGCCCCAGCTTTGGCGTCATGTCAGTTTTGGTCCCAAATATCGGATGGGGGTCGGTGGGGGATGGGATACAAGGGAGACCCCTCAAAAAAGAAAAAGAAAAGAGGAAAAAGACTCACGAAGGCTCCGAGGTTGGCGCACAAACGATGGCGATACTCTCGGGCATCATGACCTGGTATCCGGCTTGGGTGTGCAGGTCGCGGGAGCTCATAAAGCAGGTTTGCGTGGGGTGGGTATGGATCCAGCCGATGACGATGAGGTCGTTTTCGATGCAGAAGTCGAGCATAGCTGCCTCGTTCTCGGTCTCGCACGTATCCGACGTGCACTTTTGTTCCGGGATGACGAGATGCGAGATGAAGAGCGCGTTGTTGACGGTGGTGCCGCACAGCATGCCGCACATCTCCAACCCTTTGCGCGTGTTGTCGGCTGCAATCTTCAAAAACTCCCGCCGCAAGTTAGCGGGGAGGAAGACCGGCCTGATCGGCTCGCCATTCTCCAGGTACGCAGCAGGGCGGAAGGTAACGCGCTTTTGCTTAGCGGGCTCCGCGAGGGTCTTGGGAGGGAGGGTCGGGGCCTCTTCTCGGAGCGGACTGTAGGTGTAGGCTGGCGGGACCTCCGCGGCTAGGACCTCCTTGTCTGGCCGAGGTGGTGGGCGTATGACTGAAGGCCGCTCGAGACGCAGCTCCTTTTCCGGGCGAGCAGGTGGTCGGATGGGGGACAGATCGCGATAGCGTTCTTTGGGCGGCCGAGGAGGCTGGGGTCTCGGGCCTTCGACGCGGTCCCTGGAGGGTGGGCGCTCGTAGGGGAGCGGCTTGGATTTGCTGATGGAAGGATAAGAGTAAGTGGACGGTCGGACCGACCCTTCGTCGTCGCTATAACCCCTGCTGTAGTCACTCGACCGGTCCAGCTGCCGTCGGGTCGCCTCCATTTGCCTCCGGAGTTCGTCGTCATCCATATATTGCGGCGAAGCCGCCGGCCGGCCGGCTTCCTTGTTCCAGTCGCCCCAGTACCCGGCCCCTCTTCGTCTGCGCTCCTCCTCTTCCGAGACCCCGGCCGCCCGCCTTCGTCTGCTCATCTCTTTCCTGGCAAGATCCACGGCTAGATCTTGGTAGTCGCTCGCATCGAGAATGTTTGCTGGCGAGGAATAGCTCCACGAGAGTGCCGGATCGTTCGCAGCATGTGTGGCATATGACGACGACGGGGTGAGACTGGGCTTCCTGGCTGCATCCTTCTGGGCGGCCGAAATCTTCATCCACCGGTCATATGCGTCGTCGATCTCGGGTCGTAGGGTCTCGAGCACTTCCATGATGCGTGGCATGCGCTTCCGGAGCGGCTTGATGGCTCGCTTGGCCTCGGGTGTCTTCGCTTCCGGGTGTTCGCCGAGATAATTGAGAACGAGGGCGGAGTATCGGTAGAGGACAAAGTATGCCTGGGGAATGTTGCCTTCGCTCAGGTAGATTTGGCCCTGGCAGGTAATAAGTCAGCTGGAGTGATGCGACACGGAAAGGCGTTGGGATGGAAGGCGAACCTCATGATGGATGGTCTCGGCGGCGCGCGCCCAGTACTTGAAGCCAATGCGGGGGTTCCATTCGAATTCTTTTGCCTTGTCCGTCAACTCCCTCGCCGTCATGGGCCGGCTGCCCAGGCGCAAATCTGTGGTGTTCATCTCGACATCGGCGGCGCGCGACAACACGAGACACTGC
>FTCU01002437.1_pt1 | contig 20680 bp, 14 predicted proteins | sample 1639521 | NCBI WGS metagenome assembly FTCU01 (sample SAMEA3914864, study PRJEB12502) | metagenome | biome: forest; material: soil | place: USA | collected 2012-03-12 | depth 0.3 m
GAAGGGTTTCCATGATAGCTCGAGACATAGCGCTTCGGTTTCGAGGAGCTTGCCTGCTTCTTGCGCGTCTCGCGCAGCTTCCTGAGCTCGCTGAGGGCGTCGCCCGAAGTCTTGCGCGTCGGCGTCAAATCATTTACCACCGTCTCTCCGTCGCTGTCGCCCTCGTCCTGGGGTGGCCCCTGAAAGCTCGTGTATGACGTAGTGCTGCGCTCGCTCATGCTTCGCTGCGAGTTGTGGAAGGGATGAATGGTCGTCGGTTTTCGAGGGTCCGGCAGCGCAAATGACGCATTCCTGCTGGGGAGAATGATGGGTTCGTCATCCGTCGACGACGACTCGTCGTCCGACGAATACCATTGCTGCCGGCGTGGTGCGGAATACGAACTATGCCGTTTGGACACGCTCGGCGGCGGCTCATCCGGCACAGACACCGTGGTCTCTACCCGCGCCCGCCCATTCGCGTCGATTGTGAATTTGGCCTGCGTCCTCGGTCGCGGAGGTGCCGTCTCGGGGATCGAAGACAGGCTCGACAGGCGGTGGTGGTGGTTGTTGTGGCTACTTTTGGGTGGCGACGACCTCCCGCTTGATGGTCTTTGGGGCTGCGAGATGACGGGTTTGTTGGCATTCACGCCCGCGTTGCTAATCAATTGAGATCGCGGCCGCGGAGCAAGGGTAGGCAGCGATGGCCGGCCCGAAGTCTTCTTCCCCCTGTTCTCGCTGAAGCTCCGAGACAACCCCGGACGCCCCGTCTCCTTGATCGGAGAGCTCGCCGAAGCCCGATCTTGTTTCCTCGGAGTTGCATCCTTCGCGCTGGCCGAACGGCGCAAGTCGGCGCGCACCGCGGGTTTTAGTGTCGGCAGCCCCCGACTATCCATCTGGCTCTCTTGGCCCACGGTCGGGTTCGACTTTGGCAAGACTAGGTGCTGGTTGAAGGCCACCGTGTCCACGTTGGCCGACTGAGGCCGGCTAAAAATCAGCCCGGGGTTGACCGCGCCGCCGCTGTCACTCACCCCGAAAGGGTCATCCAGAGAGGTGGGAAAGCTGGCTGCGAACATCGAATGATCGGCCGCCGAGGTCACTAGCATCGACATGGGCGACTGGGAGACAAGAGAAGCTTGGCTATCGCCGGCGGATGCGTGGACATCTCCGTGGCCGGGCATGCCGCCCTGGCCCTGCAGCAGTTGGTTCGCCCCCGTCCAATCCACGGGCCCCGGAGCTTGATGTGGAGTTGGAGGGTGGAAGACAGCTCCGCCGTTGACGCTGAAGTCGATGTCCATGCTCGCGAGGCTCGGGTCTGGGTCCCAGAAGGACCGTTGAGCCCCATAGCCCGCGCCGGCAGCCGAAACCCCGAGAGGATACCCGAACATATCACCCTGGGTTGCCACAAAGTTATTCATGCCCTGCTGTTGGGCGGCCGCCAGGAAGTGCGCCTGCTGGGCATAATCCTGATCATTTTGCATGGCGGTGTCGAGCTTGGGCGCAAGCTTGCGTCCACCCTTGTGGGTTGAAGGGGGAGGAGTCGCTGTCTGGCCTGGCGGTTCGGTGATGGTGCCACGACGCGCCTTCTTCGTGGACCGGCTGACGGAGTCTGGGAGCTGGCTGGCGGGGCCGAAGCGATCAAAGGTCGGGGTGTGTAAGGGAGTAGGCGACGAGCGCAAGACTTTGGACGGTTCGACAGGGGGCAACGACAGGCTCGGGCTCGGCGACAGCTCGTTCACATGGACTACGACTCCGAGGCCGATCCCGTCGGTGGACAACAATCGTTTCTGACTGGCAGCCCCGGAGAACGGGGTCGTCGAGCCAAAGTCGGGAAAGGGGGTACGGGAGCCTCTTAGGTTCCCCGGGGTGGCGTTGAAGACGGAGTACTCCTCGGCAAAACGAGGAGTCCACCCGCTCGACTCGTCGAAGCGTCCCTGGCCTTGTTTGGGTGTCTCGAAAACGGGGCTCGGCAAGACGGCAGATATAGGGGTCCGTTTAGGCGTGGGAGGGGCGGCGTTTGGATCACCAAAGCTGGGAACGGATCGTTAGTACGGCAAAAAAAGGTATAACAGAAGCTCGCGGCTACGGGCGCATTGGACCAGGAGATGGAAACGGCGAACCTGGAACCTGGCTGATCCGCACTCATAGCAGAATCGATTCTGTTTCAAACATGTATCCCGGACAACGGCATGAGACTATGAGACTATGCAAGTGGTGGAAATGGGTCGGCGCAGGTATACGTCAAAAGCACACGTCGAGTCGCAGGGCAGGCGGACAGGCGGACGGGGGCTCGGTAGGCAGAGGGAGATGCAGGTACGGGAGGTGTCGATTCGCCGCCGGTTCAATGTCGGGTCGTAGTCGTCCTCTTGGCCGGAAGTTATGCTCAAACCCCAATGGCCGAGATTCGTTTCGGAGAAACAGCAGAAGTCAACCTGGGGGAGGGAAAAAGGCGGGTTAGTAAACGACATTTTATGGCGGCGGGGCCAAGGGATGGATGCGGTGCGGAGCTGCTGTGATAAACGGACCTAGATACGATGCGGGGCAGGACAAGCCAGAGCCATATGTCACCGGGTCGGCAGAAGAGGATGATGTCTAGTTGCGACAGCGTTGCCGATGAGGTTCAGGGGATACCAGAGTCAAATTCCCGGGGAAACTGAGCGCAAGACGGGGTGCTGAAAAGCGGTGGTTTCTGTGGTACCTATCAGGTCCGTGCCAGGGGGTAGTGCTGGGCGGCACAGCACCGGTCCTGGCTTGTACTGTACTGTATCTTGGAGGGAAGCTGGTTGAATGCCTGTATGGATCGTAATGCACCCCAGCTCAATAAGCTGACGGATCGATTTGGTTGCGCTGGCCTGCGGGGTGCCTCGGCCGATGAGGATGTTGGGGCAAGTTCGACAGCTCTAAGCGGGCGGCAATGAAAGCACACCAGCTGGCCAACACAGGCCGCGCTGCCAACGGTATGGGTGTGCCTGTTGTGCACGAAGGTCTCCCTGACGGATGAGAAGGGCGGCGGCTAAAGGAGTTCTCTGGGGAAAGTCGGTCACGGCCTGGGTGGCTGGTGTTCCCGCCTAACGTTACCGTAATGTGTGAGAGCAGGTGGGGGTGTTGGTCGACACTCGACAGGGCTCAGCGCAGGCAGGGCGGGGGGGGGAAGACGGCTGGCTGCCAGTCAGATTCGGCCGTGGATTCCAGCGCTGCGAGGGAGGCGGGCTGGATCTCGGAGCTTGCTGCAGCAAGGAATGCGCTGAAATTATTCGCCGGACTTGTGAATTGGATGGAGCTTCACAGCTGCCCTCTGCCCTCGGCCGTCTGCCCCTCGGAATGGCCCCTGGATGAGGCAGTGGTTGCACCGGCAGATCCGTGGTGTCCGAGCTCAGCGGGCAATCCAGGCTTATTCGGCTGCGGATTGAGCACGGAGCCAGTCCCAGGGTCAAGAGGGTTGCATCTCGCGAGGGAGCGGCGGCATGTGGTGAAATTCGACGGGTTCGATAGACTCGAGCATGACTACAGTATTCGTTGGCATCGGACGCCGGGATCCGGCCGCGCCTCTTGAGATGCGGGATCTCGCTGGGCCCGGATAGACCAGATCCAGGTGCCTCCGCATGTCTGGGATCTCCCGGTGCAAGACAACTTGGAAAGCTGCCTGGCCCCAGTTTGCCGAGCCATTTGCGAACCAGTTGCTCGACTCGGCTCGAATCGACTCGACGTTGCACGGCGAGCCGCTCTGAAGGCGTGCGCACATGTGCGCCGGAAGCTGCTGCAGCCTGTGAGTCAAGGGGCCCCTGCGGGCTCTGGAGGCAGCAGCCCCAATCAGCGAGGGCAGCGAGGGTGGGGGAGGTTCGGTGCAGAACGGCGGTTCTGGAAACCGGCTGCAGCTGGGCCATGCCATGGAGGGAAAGAACCTGGAATGAACTCGGAGCTCTTGCTGGGGTGTCTTAGCTCGCCATCTTGTCGTTCTGACAGCCAATCGAAAGCCGGAGTGGGGATGACTTCCAAACGGGTTCGGCTCCAGGGCAGATGCCAGCAGTCGTCGACCTCGAACTTCCCACTTCCCCTCCTCGATTCGCGATGCCGACTCGGTTCTCCCCCATTTCCTGCCAAGGTGTTGCATCCTACAGACATTGCACCGGAGGATTCTCCCCGAATTCACATAGTGTAGAGAAGACCAAGGGACCGGCATCCGAGCACTGCAAGCTGGCTGAGGCGGTGGGGCAGGGAAGCCGGCATTCTGCACCTCGTTAGGGGAGCCAATACAGGTTGCAGAAGGAGATTGAACATGCCAATCCTGCTTAGCTAGAGAGGGCTTTGCGGTTGTCCTGCATGTGTAAATCTGGGGTTGCGGCGGGCTGTTGGTTGACCTGTAGCAGCTCGAGGGTTCCTGCGTCAAGGCAGCACGGCGAGATTGGCGCCGCCGGTTGATCCGACGATCCCAAGAAGGTCACGAGCACAACAGCTCCTCTGTGCCGGCCATGACTCTCAAGCACCTTACGAATATAGAACACAATATCGATAGCCCATTCCATGACTCTGTTTCCTCGTCTCTGTTTCCTCTTCTCCTTTTCTTTCCTCCTCTCAACATCTCCCTTTTTCCTCTTCCAATATCTCCTTTCCCTGCTTACCCTTTCTTCTCCCAATATCTCCCTCCCTCTTCCTCCCCTTTTCCTCTCTTCTCCCATTCTTTTCTTCTCTTCTTCCCATCTTCTCTTCTTCCCTTTTCTTTTCTGCTCTAAATAAAAGCATTCTTCTCTCCCATTTGCCCTCTTCGAGAGGCAGCCCGGATCGTTTCCAAGTTCATCTGTGACCCGTCCATGCCCAGCACAGTAGTTGGAAGTTGTGCCTTCTAGTTTGGAATCAAGACTCCCGTCCCCCTCTCCCCAGGAAGGACCGGCCCTCCCCGCGCCCAGGGTATACATACAACTTCCCGCACGCACAGAGATATCCCCCGCAAAAGAGGCCTGGCCAGCCCAGCGGGGGAGCTGCAGCTCATCGAACTGGTGACATTCTCGATACGTCGAGGTCGCAGGTTCGATCCTGGGGGAAACCAAAAAAAAAAAAATACACACACAAATAAACCAGCAAGTTTCAGACTTGAAATGAACCGGCAGCCTCACCTAATAAAGGGGTTGCCGGTTTCCAGCGAGGTCGAGGACAAAAGTCCTCCGGACTCGAAATCTCAAAGACAAACAGACAAACACAAACAAAACACAAACACAAACACAACCAAGTAAAACCCGAAAGAGGGTTTTCGTAGCCGGCCAACTCCCCGCGTGAGGGGGGTTGGTCGGTGAGCTTTTTGCATTTTCCTGATGCAACCCATGTTTGTCTTGATAGACAATTGAGCATGCAACCACTTACTCCGCTTTGAAGGTGCTCCTCTTTCGGCACCGGAGATGCATGTTTCCCTGTCCGACGCCAGCGTCATAAGATATTCTCTTCATTTCCTTCGCCTTGTTGGAAGAGTCTCGTGTGTCTCACCTCGACTTGCAAGTCACAATGTCTTGTTCGAGTCCAACCATCCAGCCCGAGCTCCGGATCAACGTTGCTTCAGCTTGCCACCTATGAAATCTCCAAACGTCATCTCCACCAGACAGCATATCAAGCCAATTGAGTGCCACCCGAGCAGGTTTTTATTGACCACGTAGGAGCATGACATTGGTGCAACCTCTGAGGCTTCTTCCAGATACGAAGCGCTGGCCTGATGATGTTCATCTGTCTCTCATGCACGCCGACGTCAACGCCGACCGTGATTTGAGAAAGCCGTCGGTGCAAGAAGGTCCAGACGGCCTTGGCGCCGGTCTCGCAGTGGGGCATGCCGCGCGCGCGGACGTCGGCCCAGAGACAGCGGCTTGCCGATTTGATGTTAGCACCAAGTAAACAGAACAGCCCTTCTTCCATTTTCGGCTCCCCTTTCGTTCCCACTCCCGGCTTCCCGGCCTCGATTTGAGATGTCCCATACTCGGCTTGGATTCCTTTTGCAGCGCGCATGAATTTGGAAGCGGCAGATCGCCTTTGCACTCCCTGGCTCGCCGCCCTGGGCGTTTCGTATTGGCGTTGCCGTTGACGTTGACTAACGTGCGTCAGCGGGACCCGGAGTGTTTACTTGCTGGTTGCGCCCCGTTGCGCCCCGCCCCAACAACCTTGCTGGATTCTTCTCGTCAAGGCTTAAAGTCACGTCGTGCACACCGACTCCCTACTATCGATCTTCTCCAGCTTGGGAATCCCACGTGTCTCGGGCTCATTTGTCGCCTCCAGCTTTTTACTGATTTCGACAGCACGAGCAAGCCTATGAGCTGACGCTGTGCGCTGCACGCTGCGGCTCGAGGCTCGACGAGTGTCCGGAAGCGGCTGAGGAGAACGTGGGGGAAGGGAATCTGTCGCCGCGAGTCTGGCTACAGAACACAGCGCACACACACACGAAGCTGCTTTCGGCTCAAACATCGTGGTTCGGCCCCGCCAGCAAACGAAACAAGGGCAGATCAGATCAGACAGATCAGATTGCGGTGGCGATCCAGGGATACCCACCGAGTTTCCGAAACATTAACTCGTCATGCTAAGCGACAATCCCGGCCCGGGCTCCCACCCTGCGCCGGCTCGCGCATCGCAACCGCAACCGCAGGCCCAGGTAGCAGCTATCCCGGATACTGGATACGTCTCTCCCCGGAAGCAGCTCGATAGCCGCTCGCCAACACCCGGCTCGCCATTCCAGCCAAGCCAGAAGCAGCAGCCCGCCCAACACCAACACCAGCATGGCCTGAGCTCACCGCGGCCGTCGCTCTCACCGTTGTCACAGTACCACAGCGGCTTCTCCAATGAGGACCTCGACCCTTCCTGTTTCTCCCCGTCGCCTTCTCCCTCTCCCTCTCCGTCTCCCTCGCCCTTCAACCTAGCCCACCACCGCCGCCAGCAGTCGTTTCCGAACCTGCTGCCGTTGGCCTTCCGCAGCAGAACGCCATCACCAACGAGGAAGACCCACGCTCGGTCACCGTCCGAGCAGATGCCCTACACTGGAGACGGAAGGAGTAATGGAAGGACGCCCACGGGCAGTCCGCGAGGAGGAGGAGGGGGGTTCGTGAGCTGGCTGAGCGGCAGCGCAGGGGCAGCAAGCGCCCTGGGCCTCTCCCCTCTCGGCACCAACAGCCCGACCTCCAACACCGATACCCCGACCCCGGACACCACCCCGACCCGGACCCGCCAAACCTCCACCACCACCGACCCAACAACAACAACCCCAAAAAGCGCCACAAATACCGCCGCCTCCCGCTTCATGTCCGCCCTCTCCTCCCGCTTCACCCCGACCACACCCACCAACCCCACCCCATCACCCTCCACCTTCGACACCGACTCGCTCTACAACCTCGACATCCAAGCCGCCCTCTTCCCCACCTCCCCCACGGGCGCCACCACCATCCGCGACCCCTTCTCCCCGGCCGCCTTCAAAAACCTCCACCAGACCGCCGCCGGCCTCCTGACCCGCATGCAAACCGCCTACCGCGAGCAGGCCAGCGCGCTACACGAGTTGCGCGCCGAGCGGGCCGCGCAGCGCGACGAGCTCGACGAGGCGGTCACGCGGGCGCGGCATCTCAAGATGCAGCTTGAGGGCATGGCGCGGACGGTCGCGGAGCAGGAGGGGGTCATCAACAGCCTCGAGGGGGAGGTGCTGGCGGAGAGGAAGGGGAGGATTGTGGCGGAGGGGAGGGTTGTTTCTGGGAGGGTGGAGGCGGGGTCGATGGTTTCGGAGGATTTGGGGGTTGAGGAGGAGAGGAGGCGAAGGAGGAGGAGGAGGAGGAGTGGCGGGTCGGCTCTTGTGGGTTTGGGGCGGGAGGAGGAGGAGGAGGATAGTGAGGAGGAAGATGATGGGAGTGTGGAGAGCGAGAGTGTGTTTTCGCGGTGTCGGAGTCCGGCGCTGACGACGGCTACTACCACCACCACTACCACTACGACCCCGACACCGCCGCCACAGCAACAGCAGCATGTGCGTAACATGTCGGTGGGAGAGGGGGTTACCACGCCGCAGCAGGCTAGGAATCCTCCGCCTGGCTCGGCGAACGCCCCGCCCAAGCTCAAGGCCGCTGCGCAGATGAGTGCGTTTCAGAAGATTCTCAAGGGGATTTCTGGGGATGAACCGGCGGCGGGGTGTCAGAACTGCAAGGGGCAGGACGCGAGTGTGGCGTGGGATACCGTGGGGATGCTCCGGGACGAGAACAGATATCTGAAGACGAGGGTTGGGGAGCTGGAGGTTGCTGTGGAGGGTGCGCTGGATTTCGTCAATGGTATTGGGATGTAGGTTGCGAAGGTGGGGTTAGGAGTTGGAGGCGTTCTTTTGGAGAATAGGTATGCAGTGGTATCTGCTTTGGATCTTTTGCATTTATTTGGTGGTTTGTTTGCATGGATGAGCATCTTGGTATGATACACATTGGTAGATCGGTTACCGCTTGGTGGAATTGTAAGGGCAAGGATCGCAGGCCGGATCCGTGCATACGAAGCTGGACTCGGCTTCGAAAACAATGGAATGCTTTCACCTGCAACAGTGAGCCCCGAACCTGCTCCATTCCTCGATCCGTACTTTCACATGGCGTCCGGGTCTCTTTGAGAGCAGCTGCCTCGAAATGTACAATGCTATTCCATCCCGCGTGCATGTCGCACGTACCCGTCTTGGGTTCTATGGTTGGCTCTTCCTCGGTCTAGGACATCAACAATCCATCCCTTTGACCACCGGCCCATTGACACGCAAGCTCCATCCGGCCGCAAGCGCCCCAACATATCCATCCATATACACAGCCAGCCATCCAGCCAGCCCGCCTCGGCTACTCATCCCTCATGTGCAGCCCCCTCCCATCCTATCCATCACAGACTGCGCCCTCGGCCAATTCGCTCAGTGATGCTCCTTGCCGTGCTCGCCGCCGTGGTGGTGGTGGTCGTTCTGCATGAAGAAGTGCTCATACAGGCAGTAGCCGGCAAAGGCGACGGTCGCGATGCCGAGGCCGGGGAAGGCGTTCTTGAAGCGGTTCCACCGGGTGAAGCGGCCGGTGTAGCGCCACGCCTCGCTGTTCACCGTGCTGTCAGATCGTGTTCGATGGAATGGGGGGAGCGGGGAGCGACGTACGCCCTCTCCCACGGATCGTAGCGCGGCCTGCCCGTGGAGGCGAGGAACTTGCGCATCTCGAAGCCCGTGATGTTGGGCTTCGGCTCGCCGGCGGAGCGCAGTATTCTGTGTGGGTTGGAGGGGTTAGCGGGTGTAATGATTGCGTGGCAGATCGGGGATGGGCCGCACCTGGAGGGCTGCATGGTGACGCTGGCAATTGCTCGTCCGTCGTGTCGGGCTGCTCAGCAGAGTCGCTTCAATGACGAGAGGTCGCTCCAGCAGCAGCTCGCAGCGCCGAATGCAAGCAGTCAGTGACGGGAGTGGAGTCGAGTGTTTGAGCTGCTTTGGGCTTGGCTGCTGTCGCCTGTGGGCTTGGCTGCTGTGGGCGACAAGGCCAGCGCCAAGCCGCTTAGTCAAGCCCCCCCAAAACTAGAACCTGGCCCGTGCAGCCGGGGGCCAGTGCCTCCTAACAGGCCCAATCCTCCATTCTCCATGCGGCTTCGTCCACAGCACGCAGAGCATGAACGAACCTGCCGCCACTGCTTGCCCTCCAGCCCGCTTCCCCCCCCCGCGAACCCAACACGGCGAGAATTTCGAAGACCCCCCTCGCTCCCTGCCCGGCCCACTCGACTGCGACTCTCTGCAACTAGCAATTCCAATCGCCAGCATTTTCTAGACGACATCCGGCGGCTATTCGACTCGACGGGCGGCGCAGCACCGACCACCGACTGCACACCAAACCTGCCACGGGTCTGGTCTCGACCGGCTCTCGGCGACGGGCCCCCATCCAAGTGCCGGGTCACAGCCCTCGGCGCGCCCGAGACCCCGCGAGCCCGAGAACGAGGGACGGGAATGGTCCCTTCTTCAAGATCCGATTCAGACACGGCTCTTAGGATACGGCCTTCACGATAGAGCGTCGAGGCAACCGAGACCACGGGCGCCGCCACCACGCGATGCCTCCGCCGCTCAACCGATTCCCGAGCGGGCCCAACACCATCTCGCCCTACCACCAGCAGTTCCCTTCCCATGCCCAGCACGCGACGAGCCACCCGCCGCCCCTCGCCGCCACCTCGGCCTACCTCAACCAGATCGGCCAGGTGAACCCCTTCTCGGCCAACACCAACCTGCTGGGCCTTGCCGGGGGTCTCAATGCCGCCGCCGGCTTCGGTGTCGGCGCCGAGTCGGGCCTCGCCAGCCACGCCGCGCGCATGGGCTTCACCCACGCCGGCAACATTCAACAGCAACAACAGCAGTCCCAGCAACAAGTACTGCAGCAGCAGCAACAGCAGCAGCAGCAACAGTCACAGCATGCCCAGCACGCCCCGTCCGTCCAGCACCCGCAACACGCACAGCAACAAGGACATGGCTTGGCAGAGCATGCGACGCGGGTCGCGCAGAAGGGCCGGATAAGGGAGGTCTGGAAGCACAACCTGCACGAGGAGATGGCGAACCTGCGGGACCTGGTGGACAGGTATCCGTACATTGCTATGGTGGGTAGACCTTCTCACTCTTGGTTGGGGCAAGAGGGAAGCGAGCGGCCGTGCTGACATGATGGTCGCCTCATAGGACACCGAGTTTCCCGGCGTCGTAGCGAGACCTATGGGTGGTTTCAGAGGTAAGAGCGACTACCACTACCAATGTCTCCGGACCAACGTGGACCTTTTGAAGGTCATACAAATCGGCCTGGCCCTGTTCAACGAGGACGGCGAGCAGCCGCCAGCCCGCCCCACCTCGACCGACTCGGCCGACCTGCGGAGGACGGGCAACCAGGCGCCGCTGCCATACGCCTGGCAGTTCAACTTCAAGTTTTCCCTTAAGGAGGACATGTACAACCAGACGTCGATCGAGTCGCTGCAGCAGGCGGGTATCGACTTTGCACTGCTGGAGCGCGACGGAATCGACCCGCACGAGTTCGCCTCCCTCCTGATCCCGTCAGGCCTCGTCTGCTTCGACGACGTCCGCTGGATCAGCTTCCACGGCGGCTACGACTTTGGCTACCTCACCAAGCTCCTCGTGTGCCGCCCGCTCCCCTGCGACGAGGTCGAGTTCGACCAGATAATGAAGCTCTACTTTCCCTCGACGTACGACGTTAAGCACCTCATGAAGCACGCCATCAAGCTGCACAACAGCGGCATGCTCACCCCGGCCGACCCGACCGCCATCGAGATCATGCAAAAATTCGAGCAAAAGTCGGGCCTCGAGCACATCGCCGAGACCCTCAAGCTCAAGCGCGTCGGCAGCGCCCACCAGGCCGGCTCCGACAGCCTGCTGACGGGCCGCGTCTTCTTCGAGCTGCGCAAGCGCATCTTCAGCGGCGAGATCTCGGACGACCACCTCGGTAAGGTCTGGGGGCTCGGCATCCCGGATTTCTCCATCGGCGGCGCCGGCATCAACGTCGGCCCCGGCGGCGGGCCCAACACTAACCTGGTCGAGAACACCCCGCCCAGCCACCACCACCACCCCAACGGCACCGGCCTGCAGAACGGCACCCCGAGCACCCCCAACACGGGCAGCGTCGGCCTGGTCGGCACCCCCGCCGCCTCGGCGCACAACACCAACGGCACCGGCGGCGGCATGGGGCCCATGACACCCGGCGGGGGCGGCGGGGTGTTTGGCGCGTTTGCCTTTGCCGGGAATGTGCGGTAGGCGCTGGGGTGATGATGCGGAAAGAAGAGAGTTTCTAGAAGCGTTCAGGGTATAGGACTGTCTGGGGTGTAAGCTTGTATCGGACCGAGGGATGGATGGAAGGGGGGCAAAGGTGGTGCGTGCTTTGCTTGATGGGATTGTTTGTGTTTTTTTCTTTCTTGGTCTTTTTTGTTTTTCAGGGGTGGTGGGAGAGAGGGGGGGCGGTTCTGGGTCTGGGTTCTGGGTCTTGGTCTGGTTCAGGTTCCGGGGAAGGCGGTTGTGTGTGTGTATCCCTTTTATCGCTACCTACCTACTACTGCAGCTTGCTACCTCGACCTCTCTCTCACACATTCTTACTCTTACTCTCCCTCTGTCTCCGTCTTCCTCCCTGTCTCCCTGTTTTAGCCACTCTCTCCTTTCCACCCTGTGTTCTCATATCCGTTTTGTTCTGGAATGGCTGCGGGGCAGGGCGAGAGGGGAGGAAAGGGAGGAAAGGCAATGGGATGGGGGATATGGGATCACCCCCGGACTGAACTGGACTGGACTGGACCGGAACCGGAAATACATATTAGGCAGGCATGCGTCTGTTTTGAGGGCGAGCGGGAAAAGCTGATGCGTATATTCACTTTTTTCTGAGATTCTTTGCCTGCTTGCTTGTCTGTCTGTCTGCCTGGTGATGTGTTCTTTTCTTGTTTGTCTACCTTCTATCTGGTTTGGGGGGGGGGGGGATGGGATTCAGGGGGTGGAGTATTTTCGATCCACCCGGCGCCTGCTCTCTTGCTATTCATTCGTTTTTGACTGTTGTCGTGGAAATGGGAAGAAGAGCTCGGTTCTACTTGGTTGGTGCCTTGGTAATTAGTGGCCGAGTTCAGCACTAAGATGATTTCTTTGTGGAGACAAACAGTGCCTTTGGAGAACTTCGCTTGTGTTGTGTTATCGTTCTGTGGTACTTGGCGATTGCGCCGCCCATGTCTGTCCCTGCCGGTGCTGTCCTATCCTACGCAAACTGAATAAAGCAGAGACAAATCCCATGTACGCCGCCAGTCCCAATATCCATACCGACCTAACCATGCCATCCACCCACCAACGTAACCAGTGTGTATACCCCAACCGATGAAAGCAAAACCCAAACTCAACGCCAAATCATGCAAATAATAAAGAAAAAACAACCTTCACCCAACCAACCACAATCAACTAGCTAACAAAAACCTTCCTCAACTCCCCGCCCGCATACACCTCCCCCGTTACCAGATCCTTGACCTGCCCCGCAGCCAAGCCCGACTTGGCGGCGTACTCGTCGAGGCGGGCCTTGCCGTAGACGCGGCCGTTGGGCAGCAGCATCAGGTCGTGCTCGAGCAGGCGGCTCTTGCCGTGGTGGGCGTAGCGCACGTTGCGGGCGAGCGCGTTGAGCTCGGTCGAGCAGATCGGGCAGACCCGGGTTGTGAGCGAGGCGGTGCCGTGGTGGTGGTGGTGGTGATGGCTGCTGTGGTGGTGCTTTGGTGATGTTGAGGGAGAGGCGGAGATGCCGTTTTGGGTGGGGGTTTGGTCTTGGGCGGGCTGGGCTTGGAGCTGGCTGCTGTGGCAGGCTGGGGTTTTGAGGGCGGAGAGGCCGGAGGAGAGGGCGATGTGCAGGAGTGGGGTCATGGGGAGGTTGAGCAGCTTGAGGTGGGCCTCGACGAAGGTCTCGGCGAGTTTCTGCCAGCGGGAGGCGCTGTAGAGTGAGGCGTAGGGTTCGAGCTCCGTGTCGGGACGGTAGGCGAGGAGACCGGCCATGTTGCTGACTTCGACCGGGAAGGTGTCGTTGAACGGGGTGATGTGCTTCTTTGCGTGGGTGATCGCCTCGAGCATCTTTGTCTGCGAGCCGGTGCGCATCATCTCGATGTATTGCTGGCAGCGGAGCATGAACTCGAGGTTGGACTGCATCTTGCGGAGCTCTTTCTTGTTCTCGTTGCACCATGACAGGGCATCCTGGACACTGCCGCCCTCGAGCGACTTGCGGATCTTGCTCATGACCACAAAGGTGTCGACGTCCACCAGGTCCTGCATCCCCCGCTCGTCCGCCAGTGCGGTTGCCGACGAGTCGTAGCCGTGGCGGAGCATGTAGTCCACTAGGAGGCGGTCAAGGCGCTGCCGGGACCAGGCCTCGTACTTGACGTCGTCGACTGTATTGAGGTCTGCGAGCTCGCGAAAGTGTGCCACGCGGGAGTCCATCTGGCGGTAGAGACGGTCCTCCTCCTCGGCGGCGGCGGTCAGCTTGCGTTTCAGGCCACGCATCTTGACCAGCATCTGATCCAGGTTCTTGACGACATCTTGGGGCGAGGCCTTGCCGTTGAGCGAGCCGTTGGCGGTTTCTTTGAGCAGGTTCTTGACTGCCGCCGACTCTTTCTCCAGGGGATAGTGGACGGCGCGGAAGTTCTTGCGGAGGAGTTCGTGCGGGAGACGCAGACACGGTTGGTCCTAGACAACAGGGCAGAGGGGGGAAATTGTCAGCAAGGTTGAGGCCAGGGACGAGAAGAAGGACAAGACAAATGACGTCGTCTCACAAGAAGCAAGTGGCTTTCGTGGTTGATTTTGGCTGCTTCAAGGTCCGCCATGGCGGCAATCAGTTGCTTCCAGACTCTTCAGACTCTTGGCCAAAGACGTAGAGTTAGTTGCGTGTGCGTTGGGTAGAGATTCAACAACCAGTCCAGTGAAATGGGTTGAAGCGGGCTGGAGTTGGGACCATAGCAGGTGGTGCTGTGGACTCCGGTGCCAAAGCACCACCCCAGCACGGAGCCAAGTGGCCGGGGGCATGATGCGAGCCTGAGGGCAGCCATCCGATTTGCTGCTCAATGACACGCCAAAAGCTGACTTCCAACCCTAACCCTTTGTGTGCTTGTTGCATCCATCTGCACAGCACGCAAAGAGGACAATCAGGGCATTTGGGGAGCTGAGAAGTGAGCGCCCGTGCTGTGGAACGCCGCTAAATGCTAAATGAAAGAGAGGGAAGCAAGGCAGATGATGGATCTTGGAAGCGGCGGTTTGGCGCCTCGTGACACGCCCAGAAGGTCGAATCATGTGCCAGCCTGTCTCACTGTCTCGCCATCAGGAGGGGTGGCAGGATGCCAGCACCTAGCACGGCTGTACTTGTCAAATAGTTGGCTTCGGGCGAGAAGCAGCGGGCGGCTGCTGGAGGGGAGGGGACCCTGAGATGGTGTGAAGGGTGCGCTCCGTCCGGAGCACACGTGCCGGGGGATGGGGATGGACAAGCAACGCGGGTGGCTGAGCGAACCTCCAGGAGATAAAAGTGCAAGGCAAGGCCACTCACTGGTCGCCGTCCCAGACGCTGTGATTCTCCTCTCGGCAAGGCTGCGCGACACCTGAAACTGTGTTTTCATCTTCTTTTTCCTGTTCTCAACATTATTTGTAATATCCAATTTTTACCTTTGGCGTTTTTGAGATTTGAGGCGGGCCGGGTCGCATCTCGAGACGCGGAAGACCGAACCAAACGACGAGCGCGGGCTGCGGAGCTGCTGGATGCTGATTGCTTGTGCATGCAGCAGCTGCAGGCCAAGGGCCGCAAGAGTCCAGGTTGTTTCGGTAAAGCAGCTGGTCCGTGCGCCCACCTCGCGCCCGTTACGACCCGCGATTTGATAACCTCCAGCCCCAGCTCACATGATCTCCGGCTTCCCTCTGCAACTCTCCAGTCTCAGCAGCAGCCATCAACAAGTGTCAGAAAGCGACCACACGAATCCGGCGGTTCAGCTTAGGTGAGCTTGAATTTTCAGCTTCTGGGATTTTATTTGGGCCGGGCGCATTCATTTTGCATCGATTTTCGCGGCGTCGCGGGCCCCAGGCTGACTTTCGCAGTCGCTCGTCACGTTTTTGGGCACGTTCCGGTTCTTCACATGACCTCGCCTTAGACGACCCAACCAGTACCAGTCAATCGGTGAGGATCCCCTTTCTTCAAAGTCACCATCGCCATCAAGAACCCGGGCCGGGTCAACCAGCCTGCAGCACCGTGATGGCCGGTGCAAGGTCGCAGAATGGCCGGTGCATGGCCGGGTGCATGGCCATCAGGTGGTGCGACGCGTTGCTGCAATCGCCAGGCAGCGATGGCGACTTGGACGCGAGACCACCGCTGCCGGCTCTCTCAAGTGAGAGACCGAGCCAGAAGAGGCATCAAGAACTTCAAGACATCGCGGTTTCGCGGTATCACAGCATCGCGGCACCATCATGCCGTGTCGCCCCCGCATTGTCTGAATGCGCTCAGTGCTCTTTGAATTTTCAAAGGGCGCGACACTGGTGATGGTTTCAGAGGCCTTGCAGCCCCCTCCGCCGCGCATGTCGCGAAATTGCGCACCCCGCGCCCGCGCCATTTGCATGACAGGCCTGAATCGCCTGGCTTCTGGAGCACCGCAGAGCTGTCGATGCTTTCACTCCGCTGCGAGCGCCATCGCCAGGCCTCAATTAATGTCCTTGAACCAAGACTAACCAACTTCACCAGGATTGACCATCACACCATACAACACGCTATGGCCGCAACTGTCGCCGTCCCACACCCTGATCTCCCAGACATGTCCAGTCCTGGGCAGAAACGGAAGCGCGCGAGCGAGTCCGCCTCACCCGACTCGCGTCGCAGTAAGCGCGGCGCCCCTGCGGCAGCCATGGTGCCGGAGCCAGATGCCCAGTCGTTCCTAGGCGACACAGTGAGCATCGCGCAGGCTGCTCATGACCATGTGAATGTGGACGACTTCAGCGCTCTCGCCCAGGCCACTGCGGCTGATCACCATAACGACGCGGCCGATGCCACCAGCGCATCCAGCACTGCGGCCGCCGCGTTGAGCATGTACCCGTCGCTGCATGTGCCACAGTCTACCGAGGAGGCATTTGCAAACCAAGCGACACCCGAGACCCACCACGATGACAGTGCCTTTAACAACCATGGTGTCAACCACACCCCTCCAGATGGCCTCCCATTGCCACCACCCCCCTCGACCATCCAGCAGCCGCCCTCGAATGGGGTGCAGCCAGAGCAGCGATACAGCGCGCCCCCCAACGCCAAACCTGCAGTGGGCTCGGAAGAATGGCACAAGATGCGCAAAGACAACCACAAAGAAGGCAAGGTTCTTTCCGCCCCCACGTCATCTAGGCATTCCTCCTGACAAGTCTCCAGTCGAGCGTCGCCGCCGTGAGACCATCAACGAAGGGATCAATGAGCTTGCCAAGATCGTCCCTGGCTGCGAGAAGAACAAGGGGTCGATCCTTCAGAGGGCGGTCGCCTTCATAACGCAGCTCAAGGAGAACGAGACACAGAACATTGAGAAGTGGACGCTGGAGAAGCTTCTCACCGAACAGGCCATTGCCGAGCTCAGCCAATCCAACGACAAGCTCAAGCAAGAGTGCGAGCGCCTCTACCGGGAATTGGACACGTGGAAACAGATTGCGCAGAGCGCCGGCTTGCAGCTCCCGCAACAAAAGGAGGAGTCTGGGTCCAGCTCCTAGGTGCTGCCTGGTGCTCGCCCTCCCGTGGCTGCGTGGAACGAGCCGGCCGATGCGGATCTCCACCTGGCCTCCCTTCTAGAGGAGGCCCTCCGCGAGCCGCAACCCCCGCAGGTCCACCCGAGGTTTCTGCTCACCAAGCGCTTGGGCAAGAAGGCTTCGGTTGTTCAGCCGACCGACGAGGCTGAATGAGCAAATCAGCACGAAACCTAACCTTGACTTGCTCTATTTCACAGGCACGGCGGCGGTTGGCAAAATAGGAGCCGGATTTAGCGATGCTTGAGGGTATACCCGGTGATTCCTCTCACCGTTTTCTTTTTTTCTCTTCTTCTTTTCTCCGCTCTGTGGATAGGGTCACAGGCAGCGCTCTGGTCCGGGCCATGCGCGTGGTATCACCCGCCAGCCAGGTAGCCACCATAGCTTGGTCTCTAGGTCTTCTTCGTTTTCTGGTGGGTCTTTTTGGAATCGGTTTGGGAACTCGACGATGGACGGGGACAGGACGGGACGGGATGGGGCGGGGCGGGTGGAATTGGCGTTGGCGGATCTATTGCAGTCGTCGAACCCGCGGCCATGGTCGGTTGGCATGGCGCGTGGGATCCCCCTTTAGAGAAGAGGGCAAGGCATGATTACCTAGGTACTATTACAAATTCGGGCTTCCGTACAAAGGCATGCTACCCGTGCTTAATTATAGAGGATGAGGTTGACATGCTTTCCTGGCTAGCATCACCAGCTGGGTCATGCTGCGCTCGGTGGTTCTCCCACTCGGCATGCTTCGGCATTCAGGTATTCTGAGTCAACAAAGTCGGTGGCAAACCTACAGAGCCGAGTGGTATTTATTTCCTCTAGTATCAGACCACCACACCGCTTCCAGCTGCTTCGTCCCCAGAATGCCCACCTCATTCTACGGGCCAGGGGTGGGGTGGCGGGGTGGTCTGATCTGTTCCGATCGCGGGCCGGAACTTGTGGCCGGCACGCCGCGCCGGCGTCGGCAGCGGCCCAACCCCGCCAAGGTCGCTGATAAGCACCACGCCCAGAGCCCCAGACCGCCCTAGATCCCGGACACGGCAGGTGGCAGCTGATGCTTGTTCAGGGCTCCCGACTGGCTGGACGCGGTCGGACGGGCGCCACTTCAGGGCGGCGTGCATCCGCAGTTCGTGAGCTTGAGGTCCTTCAGTCCTGGCCAAGATGGATTTTCACAAGAGGCTGTGCCGGTTTTTTTAAGTTTCTAAGTTTCGAATTGTCACAAATTCGCAAGGGTTTATGGGAAATAGATATTGGCTTCCCGGTTCTTTCCCATGCTGTCTGTTCTGTCCCCGTGTCTGGGTCAGCGGAAGGGCGAGACGGGGAGCGAGTGACGTAATGCAATTCCGGACGGCAGTGACAGCACAGCAGCACAGCAGCACAGCTTCCCGACTCATAAGGTGTTCTCGCGTTTGCAAGTTCCCCGCATGCGGACACCCCATGCAGAAGCTGGAAACCACGACTGACACAGCCAGGCAACGGTCGGGGGCCAATGGTGGAATCACATTAGCTCAGGTCCATTGGTCTGTATTCTGCAGTGTACAGTCCAGCACAGTGAGGGACCACACAGAATATAAGCCGGCGATATCCTTTCTCCTCCCGGATCCAACCTCACCTGACGAAGAACCTCCTCCCACGACGCTCTGCAAGTATCGGAGCATCTTTGCATCCGGCTCAATCGTCATCTCGTGGGGGCTTCGAGTCAATTGGTTCGTCCGGTCAACTCCCTCCACGTTGCTCCGCTCCATTGGGTGTCAGGCATTGGACGCAGTCACACCCGGGAACACGGCCAGAGTCACGGAAATATAAGAAGAAAGTGTCCTCGTTGTCATCGCCGCCGCCATGCCCGCGTGCAGAGCTCTCCGCGGCAGCAACGCCCTCCTGCGCGCCTCCGTCACCAGGCCCGTTGCCGCCGTCTCTCTCCAGTCCCGCCGCCAGTTTGCCGCCTCATCCCCCGCCATGTCGTCCTTCTATGCCAAGTGGGAGCCCGAGGGCCCGTCGGTCAAGTCCGCGATCCCAGGCCCCAAGTCCAAGGCCGCCATCGCCGAGCTCGACGAGGTCTTCGACACGCGCAGCTTGAACATGCTCACCGACTACACCAAGAGCACCGGCAACTACATTGCTGATCCGGACGGCAACGTGCTGCTGGATGTGTACGCCGTCCATCCCCTGCTCTACCAATCCGCTGCTCTGCTGACTCTCTCCCTAAGCTACGCCCAGATCGCTTCCATCCCAGTCGGGTACAACAACCCGGCTCTGCGCAAAGCTGCCCAGAGCGACGAGATGATCAACGCCCTGATCAACCGTCCCGCGCTAGGCAATTTCCCTCCGGCCGACTGGGCCGACGTGCTGAAGGCGGGCATCCTCAAGGTCGCCCCCAAGGGCCTTGACCAAGTCTTCACCGCCATGGCCGGTTCAGACGCCAACGAGACCGCCTACAAGGCCGCTTTCATGTGGCGTCGCCAGAAGGAGCGCGGCGGTCCCAACGTCGAGTTCACCGAGGAGGAGATGACCTCGGCCATGAACAACCAATCTCCGGGCGCCTCGCAGCACCTCTCTATCCTGAGCTTTAAGACGGGCTTCCACGGCCGCCTCTTTGGCAGTCTCTCCACCACGCGCTCCAAGCCCATCCACAAGTTGGACATCCCCGCTTTTGACTGGCCACAAGCCACATTCCCCCAGCTCAGGTACCCTCTCGATGCCCACGCGACCGAAAACGCCTCCATCGAGCAGTCTGCCCTCGACGAGGTCGAGCACCTAATCCTTAACTACCACATCCCGCCCTGCGCCGTCATCGTCGAGCCCATCCAGTCCGAGGGCGGCGACAACCACGCCACGCCGGCCTTCTTCCGCGGCCTGCGCGAGGTCACCCGCAAGCACGGCGTGCTGCTCATCGTCGATGAAGTCCAGACGGGCGTCGGCGCCACCGGCCGCTTCTGGGCCCACGACCACTGGGATCTGCCTCACCCCCCGGACATGGTCACCTTCAGCAAGAAGGCCCAGACCGCGGGCTACTACTTTGGCAACCCGGAGTTTCGCCCCAACAAACCCTACCGCCAGTTCAACACGTGGATGGGCGACCCCGCCCGCGCGCTGCTGTTCAAGGCCATCATTGACGAGGTGGAGCGGCTGGATCTGGTCAAGCACACGGCCCGCGTGGGGGATTACTTGTACGGGAAGCTGGAGGCGCTGGCTGCCAAGTATCCCGGCGAGTTTGAGAATCTCAGGGGGAAGGGCCAAGGCACGTTTATCGCGTTCGACAATCCCCGCCGGGACCAGTTCCTGGCCAAGGCGAAGAAGGTCGGCGTGAATATTGGCGGCAGCGGGCAGAGCGCTGTGAGGCTGCGGCCGATGCTCATTTTTGAAGAGAAGCATGCTGATTTGCTGGTTGAGGCATTGGAGAAGATTGTGACGTCGTGGTAGGCGGGGCTAAGTGTTGTTATGAACGTTTACTTGTACGTAGCCTGGCGGGAGTTGAACAACTGTGCTTTTGAC
>FTCU01000598.1_pt1 | contig 20662 bp, 29 predicted proteins | sample 1639521 | NCBI WGS metagenome assembly FTCU01 (sample SAMEA3914864, study PRJEB12502) | metagenome | biome: forest; material: soil | place: USA | collected 2012-03-12 | depth 0.3 m
AGGTTGGAGCGGGAGCGGAGGGCGAGGGCTGCTGAGGAGAGGTTGAGGAGGGGGCAGGGAAGTTAAGAGTTTGGAGTGGGGGGGGTGGTTTACTTGAGCGAATGTTGAACTGTTAAGGGCAAGTCTTGACCTTGTCCTTCATAGCGGGATATCTTAAACGCAAGATCCCTTGAGGGATCAGCGAAATTAGTAACCCTGTGGTTGTACGTGAACAGAATGCCGCTGCTTCATAATCATTGCCTTCCTGTACTTCCCGTTCCTAAACCCTCACCAATGCTTACCCGGCTGCCATAGGCATCCCTCCCGTCACCCCCGGGAATATGACAGTCAAATGGCGCCTGCGGCAGGAGAATATTCTTAGCGCTACCCAGCCACTGGCGGTCACCAAGATCGATCCCGACCTGGGGCTGCGAGACGGTGGTCGTGGCGAGCGCGGCCCGGTGCTGGTTGGAGCTCTTGACCACTTTCCCCAGAAGCTCGGCCATGCTCATTTCGATGTTGAGTTTGATCAGCATCGAGAGGCATTGGACTTGGAGGAAGCTTTGTTTGCAGAGCGGTGAGTACGTGACGGGTGGTATGGGGGTCTGGGCGGAGGAGAGGCTTACACTGCGCCGTCTGGAAGGAACATGAGGCCTATGAGGACTATCTGGGGAGTGAAGAGGGCGCGTGTTAGCGGATGGTAAAACGTGTGGTTGAACGGTAGCGGCGTACCTCGAGGGACATGGAAAAGGAGACCATGAGGAGGTTGTATCTGTAGACTGTCTTGTAGTGGCTCAACCCGCAGGCCACCAGCTTGGACTTGACGAGCCACATGAAATAGCCGTTCAGGCACAGATCGATGGCTGCCAGGAGTGATCTCTCCATGGGGTTCCAGACGTGGTTGGCTCGGGCGAAGGTGTTGTTGACATGCAGCCGTGATGGAATCGCGATGGCGAAGAAGCTGATGTTGATCATGCCGATGGCGATCAGTAAGCTCACCCGTAGCCACCACTGCTTGGCTGGGCTGAACATGATGAGGCATAGCCTGTTGGCCAAGATCTGCATTAGGCACTGGATCTGGTAGACAACCTTCTATTAGCTCCAGCTTGTGCTGCTTTCCCATGTGATGGCCTACCTGGATGCTCCAGATAAGTACTACATCACGGCCGTCAGCGAATGCCACGGAGAGCCAACGAGGGTTCATCACAAGACGCACCAATGCTCACAAGATACTGGATACTCGGTGCGATTACCCCGTTCAGATACAGCCAGGAGCAGACTGTCACCGTGACGCCCGTCACGATGTCGACCCAGATCATGACGATGTAGCCGTTTGCCCTCCGGCTCCGGCCCCACATCCGGCGTGACTGCCGGCCGGCCTTGGTACAATCGAACACGGCGACGGTCATGGCCGCCCCGAAGAAGCCAGCGCCCATGAGCTGACTTCGTGGTGATGATAGGGCGTCCCCGTACCGGGGCAGGACTAGCGTTTCCATTATTGTCAGGAGGAAGGTTAGAGGATTGGCGATGCTGGAGGGCTCATGGCCACGGCCAGCGCCCGGTCTCATCCCGCGTCTGGGTTGTAATAAGATCTTCAACGCCTTCACGGCTGAGCGAGTGTTGTAAAGTGGCCAGACAAACAAACAATCCGTTGTGTACGGCGTTTTGGGGCCGTTTGGGGCAACATCTCCTGACGATATACCTTATGTTGGCAGACGCAACTATGGGCATGTTGGGAAGCCTGACGACGGCTAGGTCCGACGATAGAATACAGTTAGTGCTTGAGGCGAAATGTGGTTCATTGGAAGATTAACCCATCAGTTAGAGGTCTAACAAGGAGCTCCCTGGAACTAGTTGCCTCATGCGGAGTCGTAACTGCGGGGGATCGGACGCGGTGCCATGACTCGAACTCGTCCCTCGCGCGTGCTACTCCACAACATAGATTCCAGATCCGCCTCTGAGTTATGACGTTAATCAGAGATCTAAAAGGTTTCTCTTAAGATTACCAGCCCATTCTTCTTTTGTCTCCGATCGACGTCCGAAAAACAGTCAGATTCTTGAGTCGCTGTGTTACACCCGCCGGAATCAAATCCCAGCCGCAACGTTTTTGCCCCTGGTTAAGACTGGTAATTTTCTAACCAGCTTGTTCAAGGGAGAACAGATAGTAAACATGTACCCATATTTGGGTATCAGTTCTAACTATGCTCCCTCACAGAAGCTTGTGACGCTGTACTCAGCCGCTGGAGCCGCGCTGACGTTGGCGCCGCGGTTAAGAACCCCCAAAGTCTGGAGTAGCGAGCCGATCCCACTTCTGTGTCTCGTAGCGAGATTTGAGAAGGGCGGTCTGTTATTAGGTGCGTTGGAAAGCTCATAAAACACAACAGATTACGTGAAAGTGTCAACTGAAACGCTCGCCCTTCTAACCCAACTCCCGCCCCGCCCAAGCCAGTCTATCCCGCGAATATGTGCTCCAGCTGGGAAAACAGGAGATCATCGCTCTTGCACAGAAATCGTTCTTCTTCCCGCGCCCTCTCCAACGCCTTGGTCTTTTCGTGCTGCTTTCCAAAAATCCTCAAGGAGCTCGCCAGAGCGCGCTCGAACCAAGGAGCCGCGTCGGCCCAGGAGAACCTCTTCTGGTATTCTTTGCCCACGGAGATGGGGAAGTTGACCACATCCAGCTGAACCCGCTCCGTCAGATACTGCGTCGCCATTGCGTGCCTTTCCAAGCAATCTGTCGTGAGCTCGAGGATGTCCTCGCACTTGTCGGGGCTGTGGCATTCGCTGAACAGAAAGGCAAGCTCGCTGATGGCCTTGAGAAGGCGCTGCGCGAGCACATCCGTGCCGCGGAGGTGGTCTTCAAGCGCGGGCCGCGCCAGGTCGAGGGTTCGAAGCGCGCGATGCTCCGAGTGTTTTTCCCGGAAATACTTTGCGAGACAGCAGCGGGCATTGATGGTCTGGGTCAAGAGCTCGTTTGCCTCGCTGTAGGCGATGAGAGTGTTGAGGATCGGCTCCATATCCATGTATGGGTGGCTTCGCGACGACATGAGAGCGCGCGCTAGCTGAAGTTGAATCTCGACATCGTCGGCGTCGCTGGGCTTGCCGAACAGCGTGCAGTAGTCCAACATCTCCTGGTCCGCTGGCATGGCAAAGCCAGAAGCTGCGCCTGGGATTCTCAGCTGCGAGTGAGACTCGGCCGTGCCATCGTCGTTGTTCCAGGCATGAGCGATTCGGAACAGGAGAAGCTTTGCATCTTCATCTCTCGACCATGCACGGAGAAGGTCGACAACTTTGACGTAGTGGTTGATGCTACTTACGTGATGTAGTCCGTGCTTCTTGATGAGGTTTTGGCCCAGCCAGTCGAGGACGCGGTTCGCTTCCTCCATGTCGTTGTTGTTCCCAAGGGTCTCTGCGAACTCATAGCTAGCGGTGACTGTAAGGCCGTGCGTCGGTGTGAGAAGGTACTGGAACCCGTCTACGACGTTCCGGAGGTTGCGAGCGGCCTCGTGTGTCCGGCCCGCCAATTCTAAGGAGGACAGGGCGTCGCGTCTCATTGACCGAAGTTCTTCGAGTGTTTTGCCTCTCCAAGTCCGCCTCGTCGTAAGGGGCGGGAGCGGAAATGGGTCTTGCCCGATGCCAGTCGGGGGAGGCAAGCTCTCAAAGCTCCAAGGACGCCCGGATGATGATTGCAAGGGAGAACTAGGCATGCTGAGCCCGGCAAATGTGAGTCGCTGAGAGGTCAGGGGCGTGGCGGCTCTTGGGGGCGGCATGGAAGAGGCAGCTACCAGGGGACTCCGAGAGCGGTTGGGTATCCCGCTGGCTGACGGCATTTCGGGATTCCACCCGTGCCCGAGCAAGGCAGGATCGGAGCGAACTGGTAGCGGTGGGCTGACGCTGAACACGGGCCTGTTTGACAGCTGCCGGCCGAGTGCACTCTCGGGGGCCGGGGATATACTCGGAGTTGGCGTTCGCCAGTCGATTGGAAGGTCGGGGGGGGGACGCTTGACAATGCGGTCAACGTTAGCTGCCTGGCCGGTTTCCATGTCTGTTCGTTCCAATGGTTCTGCCTACCATATGAGGCATGACCGACCCTCTTGCCCCCCCTGCCGTGCTTTTTCCTGAGCTGACCGGCTGTCCAGTCCTTGCCGTTGAGACTGAATACGGTGTCCTTGGGCTTCCTCTCGTCGGCGATGCGCAAGAGCTTTCCGGTTATCTTGCGGGGTAGTCTTTTGACGAACCCCCATTCTTGGAATTTCTCCTTGTACATCTGTTTCCTGGTATCCCAGACGATAAGCAAAAGCAGACTCGCCGTTGAGGGGCAGGGGGCACACACGATGCGTCGAAGCCGCGCTTCTCCTTCATCCATCTTCTTGTCTCTTCCAAGGTGAGGTTTTGACCGATATAGAGCCGTTGGATTTCTGGTTTGTTGTCTGTCCAGCTCTGCGCACTGGGGCCGCGATTCCTGGGCGCAGGCAGCGCCGGCGGGGCCGGGGCCTCAGGGGTGCCATGATCGACCGCGATGTCTTGGGCTCCGAGGCCGTCCACTAAGCCCTGGAAAGCCTCGTCGGGGAAACCGGCGCCGTGTATCAGGGGATCCCCAGGGTCAAACCCCAAGTCAAAGTCATCGGCAGGTGCGGGGCTCCAAAAAAGGGAGAGGGGGCATTTAACTGCTCGGCGGTGGTTGGTGGCACGAAGGAAGCGATGTCGTCAGCAGCCGGACGCAGGGTTGCGGCCTGCGCTGCAGTGTGGATGTCGTCGGCAAGCCAGAACGGGTCTGGCTGATCAACATTGTCAAAGAAACTGGCAAACAGACTCCAGTGCTGATCGTCCATACTACACAATATGCACTGCACTGCACCCAGGATGAGAGACCGAAAACCGACCACAGTCAGGCAGGCACTGTGGGTAGGTAGATGGGGCAGGCACGAAAAGACGGTGATCAGAGACACAGGCAAGGGACAGCGGCAGAGACACAAGCAGCCGGTTCAAACCACGGGCAAGTTGCGCCATCCAGCCTGCCGCCCCCTGAGCCCATATTGCATAGTCTAGCCAATAAGACAAAGGTATGAGCAAGTTGGCAAAAGACGGCTTTGCATCGACACCATTCGCCCACGTCTCCAGCACCTGCACGTGGCAAGCGCAGGGATCACACAACAAGGGTCCCAAAGTCGTTTGCAATGGAACGTAGGTAGTTTGCAAAGAGATGACCAAAGTTGGAGCTGTTGCAGTGTTGAACCGCAGGCACGTACATACCTGATGTATAAATTCGTAGACATGGGAATAGACTCGAGAACAGGGCCGAAGATGAACAGCAGCAGCTTTCCTCGACTCACAATCTCTCCTGCTCGACCGTTGGCATCCGACAGCAGCTGCAGCGGTGCCTGGAATAAGAAGGGACGAAACAACCTGTAAATTCTCAAATCATGGACCCCGCCAAGGTGTGTAATTCATTATGTGGTCCACACGCGTTCAGAGTGGCTGCGCTGACCCAATGAGTAGCAAACGATCAAGGTCCCTCGACAGGGCAGGGTGGGCTTCGAAGCAGCCGGGGCTCAGCCGTGGACCGTTGCGCGGTGGTTGGCTGAGTCGGGGTCAGGGCACGCGCCGTACCATGCCGTGGCGGAAATTTTTGTGGGGGAGCCGAAAGGCGGAAACGGGCCGCAGACAGCAGGGTCGGTCTCGGGAGCGCCCAAGCTGAGCGCTCACACCAGCATGGAACACCTGAACAAATAGGCACCAGCATGGGCGGTTCCTTCCATATTTGCCATACCAACCTAGAGATGTGTTCTGTTCAGCACCTAGGTACCTAAGGTACACACCTGCCTACCAGGTAGCCTTGGTACCTAGGTACCGTACCGAAAGAAAGTTCCACCGCTGTTGTTGTGTCTCAAGTTTCACAGAAGGCGAGTGGGCGGGCTGACGGGCAGCCAACCTTGGAATTTTGGTCAAGGCTGCATGGTCGTCGGCGGTGTGTAATATGTAGAATACGCCTAGCCGCCGCCGGGTGTTGTTGCCCTCGGTTGCCTCATCTCATGGTGCGCGACCCACGAGCGGTCAGGACCCGGCCCTCAATGACTAAAGGCGCCGCTTCCCGCGAGCTGATTGACCGCCACCTGCCTGACCGTGTACCGCTCAAAACCCACGGTTTAGGTCCCTCATGGATTCCCTCCCTACCTGCCTTGGATAAATTTCTCAACTCCTGGATTTTCTTTTGTTCCTATTGCACACCTACAGGTACCTACCTACCTACCTACCCAAGGTACCTCGCCCCCAGAAGCAACCTGGAACACATGGACAACATTTACATGGCACAGGCGGGGTCGCAGACATATCTCCCCCCGTTCCAATCGAATCTGCTGTCACCAGACCCCGAGGTCGGCAGCAGGTGCGAGATACGGCAGTACGAGCGCATCAAGAATGCAAAGGGGGAGACCGTCCTGCTCAAAACCGGGACTGCCCGATCCGCCCTCGGAACCCAACCTCGAGACAGCTGGTCGGCACCAGCCGCGCTTGTCGTGACACGGCATACGGATGACCGAGACTGCATACGCACAGAAGTCGAGGTTCAATCTCGCCATATCAAGGCTGCCCTCAAGGCGTGCGTTCCCGAGTTCTCCGACTTCGACCTTGATCGGCAGGCCATCATCCTCAAAGATGAGCCACGCTGTGTCTTTTACTACCGTCACAACCTGTTCCGCTACCATGACCGCTGTGTTGTGGAGGGCGACACAGACGCCAGGGACCATGTGGCCTTCCTTCTAAACTACATGTTTCGCACCCTGGACCGGGAGGTACAGCACTTCACTCGCTTCATGGAGAACCCGGTATTCCAGCCGTCCACAGAGTTCCTCAATCTCTGGATGGCCTTCGTCCCAGGAGAGCTGGTATACGCCGAGGCAAAATGCGGGCATCAGAAAGGACGGGGACGAATATTCCGACTAAAAACGATTGAGCGGTGTCCCTGTACACGGTCGTGGTGTCCCCAGTACGCCTGGTTGCTTACCGGGCGCATCATCAACTACGACGGCGAGAACTTCGGCCACGATGCCATCACACTCAAGATTGAGCATTACGACGGAATGAAGGCGTTACAAGACCTGCGTATAGTGCCCCTCCGGTACCATCCGGACTCCGAGAACCTTCAACGAGAGCTGATTGCTCGCGGGAAGAGGTTCGTCCAGTTGAGCGGACGGCACTACATGGCGTACAAAGGCACCGCCGAGTTGATGAGTGACGATCGAAACTCCGGCTCGACCGGCGAGGAGGACACCTTTCCCCTGCGGTCTACCTACGTGAGTCACTCCAAAGAACGCTCGATACAAACAACACAACTGAGTCTGAGCTTGACCGCAGGTCGACGGACGGATCATGATCGATTGCAAGGCGCTCGCCGAAGCCCGTCCGACCCACGAGCCTGCTCTTATCCAGTCGGAAAAGATCTTCCGTACCCAGCTGGGCCAACACTTGAGGATGAACGACGAGGAATACATGATTTGCAGTGATGTTGTCGGCGGGTACTCGTTGAACGACAAAAAGTGGGGTTGGTTCAGCGATGCCGAAATCCGCAAGATCAAGTTCAATGATGACGCTTTCAACGCGCTGATATTCGAGGAGGCAAAGAAGAAAACGCTGCTGTCTCTCGTTAAGGCCCATGCCACGGACGCGGCAGGACTTGATGATGTGATCAAAGGGAAGGGCAAGGGCCTGATTTTTCTCCTGCATGGCGAGGCTGGCACCGGCAAGACGCTCACAGCAGGTTCGTGGAACTTGCTAATCTCTCCCGCCCTTTGAGAAACGGCTAACTGGTTTACCTTGCAGAAAGCATCGCGGATTTCACCAGGGCGCCACTCATGAGGATAGATGCTGGAACCCTCGGCGCCAATGCCAGTGATCTGGAAGAGTCCCTCAATGCCGTGTTTCGAGCGGCAGAGAAGTGGGGTGCAATAACTCTGCTGGATGAGGCGGATGTCTTTCTTGAGAAGAGAAGGCGTTCGGATGTGGAGAGAAACAGACTCGTCGCAGGTGAGAAGAACGCCACAAACTTCATGATATCCCCATAACACTTGGGCAATCACATGTGCAGTGGCTGACAGAGACATGCAGTTTTCTTGAGGGCACTCGAATATTTTCAAGGCATCCTCTTTCTCACCACCAACCGAGTCGAGGTATTTGATCCCGCCTTCAAGTCCAGGATCCATCTCGGGCTCTTCTACCCCCCGCTCAATGCCAGCAGCCGCCGCCAGATCTGGAAGAACCTCCTTTCGCGGCCGGAAATCAAGAGAGACCCACTCCTTCTTGACTCTGATCTCTCCAGCTTGGTCGACGGCAGCGGACTCAACGGGCGCCAGATCAAGAACGCCGTGCAGATAGCCAATGCTCTCGCCGTTGGCGATGGCGACCCCGTCAGCAGGCGCCATCTGCAGCTCGCCATCGGCACCATGAATGCGTTCGACACCGAAGTGGACGCCAGTACTGGCAAGAAGCCGGATGAGGATCCCGGCGACGAATCTGATGCGGCATCTGCTATGCCAGCGCGGAAGCGGAAGCGCGTGGAGAGCGATGGTTAGTCTGGGGGGCGGTCGAGGTGGCGGACGGCGGCATCTCCTCGCCTCTGCCCAGCTGGTTTTGCTGAGCAGAGGCCCGAGGGAGCGGGTGGGTAGGATTGGACTGAGGGAGCTGGCCGCTGTCGTGTTGTCAGTGCTGGATAGAGGCCTTGTCTTTTGAGAGTAATTAGACACTTTTCCTTTTAATCATAGACGAAAAGATGTGCGATCTGCTTGCCCATGGCGGGGGAGAACCTCCGTCGTGAACCTAAAGACAGGAAAATCTACGCACATAGATAAATAATCATAGCAATGAACCACACTTCTAAGGTCCCAGCCGTCATCAGCACCATGGTCGCCGCCATCCTGTTGCACGAGGCTATCGTGATACTGCGTTTTCTCGACGAAGAAACCACACAGCTAAGAACAACCGCCAGTTTCACAGTTCCTGTTACCACCAGGGTCGGCGTTTTACAAAAGCACGACAGACCAAGATATTCGCGGCGACGGCGGCTTTAGCCGCAACTCTTGTCACGTATGTGCTCTAAAATCGAGCTAGTTTCGCAATCCTTTCGACTCAAGGAACCCCATATAAACTCGCAACCGCTAGCTTACCGAAAGAGTAAAAACTAGCCCCGTCCCAAGATCTCCTGAAACATTTACAAGGGAAGGAAACACAACCTCTTTCTCGCTTGCAGGAGGCCGGGGCCAAGGCCCGGACCCGGTGGGGCCCCGTCTGCGGCCCGGAGGTGGGTGGGGCCTTTACGGCGAGCCGGCCGCCGCTCCGGCCGGCTCCTGCCCACCCTGCCGCTGCGCTCTTGTTGTTTAGATGACATCGGCAACAAATGTAGATTGCGAGGTGATGAGCTTTTTAGAGTGCTGTGCCCCCGAGGTAATATCCGAGAGAGGAGGTATTAATAGACGGCTCCGACTGCTTGCATGCTTACGGGGTGGCACACGCGTTTTCGGGCGCCGCTGCCTCGTGTCCGACGATGCGGGCGTGAGGGACAGAACGGACGGTGACCACGGATTGCACTATCGGGTGAGGCTAATTGTAGTAGGATGTGGTGGCGGCCGGTCCATTGCTGTGTGGTGACGGCGCGCAGCACGCGCGGAGAATAAACCGGGTTGTGCACGCGAGATCTGCGGAGCTGCCGTGGGGATCGATTCGGGTGGTGGTGTCCCAGGACCGGGGACCTGAGGCTCATCCGCGTTGATCTGCCGGATCGCCGCAGACGGGCAGGTTTATTTCCCGTGATTGGACTTGTGCTGCTGCTCCGCAGGCTTGCTTACATAGTTGGAAGCTAGATCATCAGTGCTGCGCCGTGCTGGCACCCCTGGGCTCCTCGTGGCATGAGGGCCGATGACATCGGCACTTGGGAGATCGACAAGCCGATGACCCCCAAAACCCGCCTCTCAATGAAATCCCGCCGGATTGCGCTGACGCCGGGCTTTTGGTATTGTGCTCTGACGAGTCTGATCGTATGGTTTGCGAGCGCGAGGTGAGCCGATTTGGTAGGTGCTGCGGCGTCTCAGACGCATCTGGAGGGCGTGGCGGTCTCGAATCGCCCAAAGCGACGGCAACGTCGAGGCTGGTGCCGGTTTTGGGCCTGCGCGGGATATTTCGTCACATCAGCAAGGCAGAAGTGTTGGTCCCACCGCGGAACAGTTGTCGGAGGTCAGTCTTGTCATCAGAGGGTCCCTGGTATGGCCGATTAGGCCGACAATGGCTGCCATGCCGGTTTCCCGACCCTCGTCTCTCGGTCGAAGCTGTGTGATGTCAAGACTGTGAAGGTCGGACGCTCCCGCGATCCGCGACGCGACGAGCAGCAACCCACGGGATTCGGAAGGTAGCGTCGGGCGCAAGCGAGGGCATCCCAGCATCCCGGCATCACAAGGACACAGCCACGTTGACGGTGCATCCGGCAAGGGGAGGCTCCAGCGCCGTGGGTCGTCAGTCTGTTGCGGGCTCGCCATCGAACACCTGAATCGGACTAAGCGGCAACCCGAAACGAGGCACGAGGGCAAACTCTCCACGGACGGTTCCACCGCTTGGCTCAACTGGGCAACGGCCTCGCCCCTGACTTTGACCGTTCTGGGAGAAGGGGGTTGCCAAGCGAGACGGTCTGTGGGGTTGCTCTCCGGAGCGTGGCATCTCCCCGGTGCCGTCGACGCAGTGGTGGTAGTGCAGTGGACACTCATGTTGCGCCTGGCTAGCCCGGGTGGTAGTAGGATCTGCAATTCTGTGTTCGAACACTGTATTTTGCATCTGCGCAAGTCCACATGCAGGATGCACTACCAACGCTGGGCAACGTTCCGACCCTGGATCTGTCATTCCTCCTCGCTTTTTCGAGAAAAGGAGAAAGCGGAAGCGAGGCACGGCGTTGACAGAGCTGCCGAGGTGGCTCGGGTGGGTGTCCGAAGACTCCGTGCATGCTCCATCCTGAAGACTCGCGCGTCCGGCATTGACCTGGCGATGGCGGCCGCGGGTGGCAGCCAAGGTTATGCGCCAGAGCCGACAGTGGAGCCGGCGGCAGTGGCGTCGGTTGCAGACATCGAAGAAGCTTGCTGGGCTGAAAAAGGCGCTCGCCAGATGTTCCAAGTCGCCGGTCGAGCACAAATGTCTGACAGATGGCGATTCGCCAGCCCCACTGTGGATTGTGCACAGGCAGGGTCAAATGCCCATCCGAACGCCCGATGGAAATTCTCCTTGCCTTCAGGGGTGCTGCCTGTGGCTTTTCCTGGCACAGCTAAAAATGGCACGACCATGTGGGGACTCTCGCGACCGTCGACTTCTTCTGGGCTCACCTGAGACGACCAAGCGCACAGGGCGAGTCTTTTAGGTTTTGACGGCGGCTGAAGACGGTGATGAGCGATGCGGCGCTGGAAATGACCACGCGATAGTTTGCGGTTGATGGAGTCTGTTTGTCCTATGCCCGACTGCGGTATTCTGTATTCTGTGCAGAAATCAACAGTGTATTTTACAGCGTGGGCTGTTAGGTCAGGCAGAAGCGGTTGGAGGCATGTTCCCTTCCTGCCGCTGCTGCTGCCGCCGCTTCCGCCAGCTTCCGCTGACTGACTCTTGCTTTTGGATGAACGGTCGAGCCTCAAGTCAGGTTTTGGTTGACAGATGCCCGATTCCCGTTGCCAAGTGGAAAAAAGCGTGAGAGAGCGAGTCGCGGTTCAGGTCCCTGGCAGCGTGGATTGGTGGACCCGTCTCAACGACGTAACGCCAAGCTTTCACCCTCTCCCCGTTCACCTGAAACACGCAACTCTCAGACGCCCAAAACCCAGTTCGCACCCGAACAGAGCCACACTTGCCCACACAGCGAAACACGGCACTCAACGCCTGCCTGCCTGCCTGGTTCCAACATCCGACCCAGGGCTCCACAGATCCGCCGATCCAGAACCCGACTTTTTCTTCCGTGGACCGTCCCTCAGCGTCCTTGGTCCCGGTTTCGTTTTCAGCAGCTCGCATTCGGTGTGGCCCAGCGAAATGACGGCCGCAGATGGTCGCGGGACCATTTCGGGGCCGCTTCGACTTGCTCGAGCATCATTACCTAAGATTAATGAAATAATAATATGGGCAGACGAACACACGTTCCGCGCGCTGGAGGGATGGCCACTCACGCCAGGGAGCTCGACTCGATCGAGCAGTCGGCCCCGCGGTGGCTAAGCCGTTTGGGCATCGCTCCCGGCTGCTGGCGTTGCGGGGAATGCCTTGGCGGGCTCCAGGAGTCCCTGGCCCTTCGCCAACCACGCGAACAACGAGAACAAGCGAACAAGCACTCACAGGCACTCTGCGCCAAAAGGAGGCTCGCGCTTCGGTGCGGTTGCACAGATGGCTCTGTACCTGCATTAGTGCCGTCGATGTGGCGGAGCAGACCGCCACCCGTTTCACAGACGCACCGCTCGATCTCCGCATGGATCTTGTGCCCGCCCTCTCCATGCATGTGTCTATGCACGGCTTGATCTGTTTCTGCAGACCCGGGAGGAAAAAGAGATTCGGGCAGGCCGGCCAGCGCTCTGCGGCCTCGTCGGCGCCGTGGCGGGTGTCCCGGCGGGTGTCCTGACAGGTGCCCTGACAGCCGGCCTGATCTCGCCCTTCAATGACCCGTCTGCCAGTGAGAAGGGCCGGCGTGAGAAAGACCAGACAAGTGTGTAACCGATTGGCCGTGGTGTTGGCCGGGCTCGAACGACCCCTGGACCAGATCTCGGGCGGCACCCCTGTCTCGCCGCCACCCTCGTCGACCCGGCCCACCAAACGCTCCCTGTCAGCCAACCAACCATAACCGCGCGCCACCAAAAAACCCCGGCCTGGCGACAACGTCCGTCGACCGAGCAAGGGGGTGCTCCCCATGCTACCGCGCTGCCGCGGGCTCGAGCAGAAGCGCATCTTGAGAACCACTCCCTCCCTGACGTTGCGAGCCATGCTACCCTGCAATATCGAGCTTTGCCGTTCCAGGCGTGGCCGTCGACTCCGGCGATTTCTCATTGGCCCCGGTCTGCCTGAGTGAGCTGTTCCTGGGCAAGCCGAAGACACCGCCCGACACATCCTGGACTCCAAGGTCACGCCCGGTCCCGGGTCTTGGCCCCCTCGTTCTTTGTTTGGCCCTCACCCTGTCGAGTGACTTACATGGGGTGAGAGAGAGCGCTGGGGGGGGGGGGGGGGGGTGTTGATGAGTGGGTTGGATGCCATCCCTGCTCCGTCAGGAGGAGGTATATCAGCAGCTGCCAGCCCGTCATGTTTCCCTCCTGCTGATCTTCAAGCTTTGCTGTGTTCAACCTTTCTTCCTTTCTTCTTGTGACCAACAGTGGCAAAGTCATTCGCTTCTTTGCCTCTCTCTCTCATCCTTTCTCTTTCCTGACACTTCATTGTTCACATACTCTCGTTGGCGAGGCCACTTCCTGATCTGTTCGTACTTGAGGGCTCCTGCTCCTCCCATATTCCAACCACACCCACCCAGTCCATCGTTTTTTCCACATAGCCTCTGAGCAGCACTACTTCACAAGATGAAGTCTTTTGTTCCCGTTCTGGCCCTCGCCTCTGGCGTGTCGGCAACTGTAAGTATTACTTACTCCTTTCCTGGTCGACTACTCAAGATGGCTTACACCGGATCCTGCAGTTCAACCTGGCTCTCCCCTTCACCTGCCCCGGCAACACCGACAACAAGTGTACCGACAAGCAGAAGCCCGGGTTCAGCTGGGATGATCTCAACATTGGCGACTTCTCCAGCTACAAGGACTTCAACTTCAAGGGCTGGAAGTGCGAGGATGATGGCAGCAAGAAGGGCCGCTTTGCTCCCCGCACCGGCCAGAAGGCCATTGGTGGCACATGCTCCTCCGACAAGAGCAAGTCGCCGTCGTTTGGCTGCGGTGCGGCCATCGACAAGTTCTCGCTCGGCTCCATCCACGTGAAGCCCGAGTTCGACTGCGATCTCGAGTTCCACTACGACATGCCCGACGGCTCGTCTTGCAAGCACCGCAGCTCCTGCCGCTCCTCGGGTACCACCGTGGTCAACAGCCAGTGCGGCGGTGCCAAGAACGTCACCATCGTCTTCCCTCCCCAGCCCAACAAGCCCAAGCCGAGCTGCAGCATCAGGGTGCCCACCATCTCGTTCGACTGCAGCACTGCCTCCAGCACGAAGCCCCCCAAGACCACCACCAAGAAGACCACCACTTCCACTGCCCATGCCACCACCACCACCTCTGCCGTGCAGGCCTCGTCGACCACCACCCCGGGTGGCCAGTCCAGCGACAGCACCCCGCCCGCCGGGACCACCACCTCCAGCGTCCTCCCGGGCGGCAGCACCAGCACCGGCCCCGCGCAGGAGACCAGCACCAGCGTCAGCACCCCGCCTGCCGGGACCACCACCTCCACTGGCACTCCGGGAGGCAGCTCCAGCACCGGCACTCCGGGAGGCAGCTCCAGCACCGCCTCCACCGGGGAGACTGGCACCACCAGCTCGGCCGCGCAGTCCAGCGAGACCACCAGCGAGTCCGCCGCAACCACCACCTCTGCCGTGACCACGACCATCACGACCAGCTACGACAGCACGTCGACCATCTTCACGACCAGCACCCAGACCATCACCTCGTGCGCGCCCACTGTCACCAACTGCCCGGCCCACTCCGTCGTCACCACCGTCGTCACCGTTGCCGTCTCGACCACCATCTGCCCCGTCACCGAGACCCTGACCACCGTCCTGAGCACTCCCCCGGCGTCCACCGCGGCCACCACTGCGGCCACCACCGTCGTTGGCGGCAGCAGCGCTGTCACCAGCTCCACCAAGCCTGTCCAGACCCTCCCCTGCCCCGACGTCGTCCCGTCGTGCCTGAACACCTTCCTGTTCAACGTCGGCTGCTCTGACAACACCGACGCCGCCTGCTACTGCCCGGATGCCACCTTCGTCAAGAACGTCTACGACTGCCTGTACGCCCACGGCCCGTCTGACGCCGTCATCGCCGAGGCCGTCGCCTTCTTCCAGGGCATCTGCGGCAAGTGGGTCAACCAGAACCCCGCCATCGCCACCGACGCCACCGTCACCACCTACATCACCGTGACCGCCGCGCCCACCGTCGCCCCGGTCTACACCACCGTCGTCGTCGACGTCACCACCGTCGTGCCCTGCACCAACGACGCCGGCGAGGTCATCCCGAGCTCCAGCACCAGCGTCACCATCAGCACCACCATGACCGTGCCCCAGGTCGACTTCACCACCGCCCCGTCCGGCGGCGTCGGCGTCATCCCCATCACCGCCGCCCCGGCCGTCACCGGCACCGGCTCCGGCTCCGCCCCGGCCGCCACCACCGTCACCAAGGCGACCGGCACCGGCGCGCTCCGCCCCTCCAGCACGGGCGTCGTCGTCGTCGGCGCCGGTGGCCGCGTCTCCGCCAGCTTCGGCCTGGCCGCCGCCGCTGCCCTGGCTGTCGTCGCTGCCCTCTAAGGGACGCACACAGCTCCAACCACAAAAGCTCATTTCCTTCCAACCCAATCCACAACACAAACAACAATCATCTAATTCTTGACGGTCCTTACGAAAGCAACACAGCATAAGCACATGTATATCACGGCAGCATTTCCCCTCCCCCGACCCTCTGGCGGTCGGTGGGTCATCAAAGCCTTGGGCGGCAACACCTGTTTTTTTTTCTCTTTTTTTGCATTTTCTTTGGTTCGTGTTTCATTTTTTTTTCTAAGCAAAAATCGGGGTATAGACGGACCGTGGAGCGGGAAACAAATGAACCCTCGTCTTCACTGGGACCTGTTGTGCTTGTCTGGATGGATGTGTGGTGGTGGTGATGGTGAACTTGTAACATTAGACAGCTGGCATGACTGTATATAATAGTTAATACCCAACCCCAATGGCTAGACTGCCATGATTGTTTGTTTGACTTTTGGCTCTGTTATGGATGGTGAGTTGTGATCTGTAGCATCTGGTTATGTGATCGTCCTCGCGGTGGGTTGTGTGTTATAGGGTCTGTTAACTGTGTGGAAGAAAGATGTTATGTTGTTGAGGGCTTCTGGTGGGGTTGGCCGTCTTCTAACGTGGGTTTCTTCTGACTGGAGATCTGGTTTTCTCTGGGTTCCTTTGTGGTTTCGTCTCGGTTTCTTCCGGGTCCCTTTGGGAGGTCTGGATATCCCCTAGTTTTCTCCGGAACTTTTCTTGAAGATCTACTTCTTTTGGAACTCTGACTTCGTCTGATATTCCTCTGGGTATTTCTAGTGATCTTGATTCCTTGTATACTTCTTCCAAGTTCGTTGGGGACCTTCGTTTTTGGGTTCTTCCCTGGACTTCGTCCACATGACTGTGGCCACCCGGAACCTGGAGACCACCATCCTCAATCATCACGCAACCTTTCCAGTTACCCAAATTAAGGAATGCACCCATCGCCACTGGACTCTTTTGAACATCAGCACCCCGTCCTCTGTCTTCAGCCCACTGACACTCTGGAGCCATCAACGCTACCCGTTCTCTGTCTGTCACAGAGCCTGCCCAATACCTCACCTTCATCAGGCCTGAGCAGCTCTCCAGGAGACCTTGTTCTGGGACTATTGCCACTCATCCCTGGACTTCACCCTTTCCCAACTCTCCTCAGCCACTTGGTCAGGATGGCCAACGACGCGGGTCGTCAGAGACCCCCTCCGGGCACAGACACCCCGCCCAACAACCATAACGGAAATGGCTCACAGATGCCTTCTTTTGGCATGTGTGGCCGATTGACGGAAGGTTTTTCGCATCTCGATGTTTGACCCGCCTCCACTGGGAGTTCCGTCGGTATGATGCTCAGGCCGAGACTCCAACCAGCCAGATGCTTCAGGCCATCAACATGCCCTGCGAGGGAGACGCCGCCGTGTTCCTGAAAGTTTCTTCCAAAAATTCAAAGATTCGGATTTCTTGTAGCTTTCTTCACGGTATCTTCTGAACAAATGCTTCCTTTCGAAATCCGGTTGCTTCTGAATTACATCCGAGTTTCTTCTAGGTCTCGACTCAGTCCCCGACTGTGTTGTGGTAGCAATCACGGCAGGTATTTGCTGGATCTGAGGATCACAACGGGTGTCATCGGCATGGTAGTTGTGAGTTGAAGTCTATTGCTCGCTCTTCACAGTTCTATGTCGACGATGTGGTGGTAAATTCGACCAGTCTGCTGCCCTGCTGTTCCTAATCCCAGCGTTGGCGTGTTGCAGTTTTGGGTGTCTATTCTAATGCTGCGAAACCGTGCGTGTAAACATGAATGCAAAAAAAGAGAGAAAAATGTTCCTCTCTCGGGATCGAAAAAGAGAGCTGTGCCCAGCAAAGGCCCAACGGTTTTGGCTTGCGCACTGGGGGATGCACGGGTTTCTTCACAGCCCGACCATTACACCACAGTGTAGTTTATCGTAATGGGATCTGTTGGAAAGGGCTGCAAGCCGCTGCCTGATATACCCCGGGCGCCCGTAGCCACCAGAACCGGTTCGGTCAGTGGAATCGTGCTGGCAGCCCCCATCATGGCCGTCTTGCCTTCTTTTCCAAAAGCCCTTCCTTGCGGTGAATGGGGTGGATGTGAATCCTACCAACAAATCAGCAAACATACCACCCTGCTTCCCTTGAGGATCCAGGAATCCTGTGTCATCAACTCATCCTCATCATCATAACCATCAACTCATTATCATCATCAGCCCAAACCGAGCAAGCCGTCACCTCAACAAACTCTCCACGGTCGCGCACCTGAACCCGCCAATCCTCGCAACCAACCACCACGGCACCACCAGCAGCATCCACAAGGCCGCCGCCGCAAGCTGGCCCTCTCCCAGCACCAGCACAGCGCCCAGCACAACAACCAGCACCGCCTCGGCCAAAAACCTCCCCACCCCTCCCGCCCAAAAACACACATCATGCCACGCCCGCCCGCGCCACCCAAAGTCCACAAACTCCTCCCAAGCCCCTTCCCCAGCAGAAGCCAACAACACCCCCCTCCTCCTCAACCTCTCCACCCGACCCTTCCACTCCCCCCTCAACTCCCTCCCAGCGACCCCCTCCTCCCACGGCCGCCCCTCACAGAACCGAGCCCACCGCTCCACCACCCTCTCCGCCACCTCCTGCGGCACGTCGAACCACTCTTTGTGGTTCGTGCCGCAGGCACACGTGTATAGATAGAGCCTGTCGCGCAGCTCGGCCTGGGCGAGCTTCTCGACGAGCTGGTACTGGTAGTCTGTCATGGGGCGGTTCCAGATTGCGGATCGATTTAGGTTGGGCGGGAAGGTCAGGCTGGCGCTTCGGCAGCGGGAGTTGATGGGCTGGATGCGGGTGGTGATTTTGTTTTTGGTCCTGCCTATTTTGAGGATCGGGCGGCCGTTGTGGAGGGCGGGGAGGAGGTAGACGGCACCGAGGGGCTCGGAGCCCTTGTCTGGGGCGGGGGGGTTGGTGAGGAGGCGTAGGACTTTGTCGGTGGCGTTGGCGGCCTGGGTTGGTGCTGGGGCTGGTGCTGGTGCTGGTGCCGGTGCTGGTGCTGGGAGAGGGAAGGAAGAGAGTGGTTCGTCGTCGTCTGAGGAGGGTTCTGAGTTTTCCTCTGTCTCGATGGATGCCTGGATTGGCTCTTCTGGGGCGGGTGTTGGTCGTGGGTAGCCCCCGGGCATTCGAGCGAGGGCTTCGAGGGTGTTGAACGTGGATGACCTTGAGAGTGCCCACGGGAGATGGCAAGCCGGCGTCTTTTGCCCATCGGGCTTCGTTTTCTGGCCAACTCCTCCCTCTTGGTGCACGAGTTTCGCGAAGACGGCATTGAAGATTGAAGAAAACATGGCCGCGTCAAACATCAATGCTCACCTCGCTGATGTTGGTGTTGTTGGTATTGGTGTTGCTGTTGCTGTTCTGGTCCTGGTGCTAGTGCTAGTGTTGCTGTGCTGTTGCTGTCCGTCGGTGCTGGGATATGAGACTACGTGAATAGCAGGCGGACTGTTCTTGGTTATAGACTATATATCTAATATCTACCTACTATGTAATGCGGCTCACCTTCTGGGACTCAGTCGTCCGAGTTTAAGTTTAGAGTTCGAGTTCGCGCAGCTCACAGCCTCATGTAGGGAGGGACTCTTGGCGGGCGCTTAGCAAACCCCCCACGGACGGACGGCCTCGCCGGTAGCCTCTGTGCTTCAGCCGCGCAGCCGCAGCCGCCTCGCCTGGGGCTTGAGACCGGTGAAGGCACTGAAAAAGGGCGCGGGGAGGGCCGGATCATGGTATTCCGAGGGCTGGTGTGGCAGTCGAATGCAGTTGGTTGCAGGGGACTGTGGCTGCCGCTTGCGTGGGGGACCAAAATGACGTCACTCTCCAGGCTGCCCCCAGGCTGCGATAAGCTGCCTCAGGAAGAGGCAGCCCGGGGAACAAACATTCTACATATTTTGAGGGAGGTGCATTGGGCTCCCTCCACAAGGCCGAATTCATTCACAGGTTCAAATAAAGTCGGTCCTGAAGAACGGTAATACGGATATCCCGCCGGGATGTGCTCGCTGCTCGCTCCCCAACGCCCGTCGCGGGACGAGCACCTCCAGCTCCACCACGATCCCGCTCTGTCCAGTTCAGGGATGTCCTGCCACAGACTTTTTGACTTCAAACCCGCAGATCCACAATCCACTTTCACATCGAGCCTCGCTCTTCGGCATCCATGACACTCTGTCCAAGGGAAAGAAGAAAACTCTTCTCGTTGCCTCATGTGTGATTCTGCTGCCCACATGCAAGTGTTTGAGAGGCAAAGACGGAGCGGTCTGAGCACAGGGCATGATGCAACTTGTAACGTTCGGGCGAGGTTTTGGAGTCAGCATCTGAGCGAGAAAGTGTCAACACCGACTGACCAAGGGGGCGTCTGTTAACAGGGCGGCTGGAGCACCACCTCCTCGGCATCGCACCCCGAGCCAAGAGTGCGAAGTTGACGGACCCTGTCACCCTCGTGGGACAGGACGAAGACCGAAGGATTGTTGAAAGGTGACCCCATTGCTGCCGTTCTAAAATCGCGCGCGCGCGTGACAGCGGACGGAAAATACCGGGCGGGTGCTGAAGCTGCATCTCAATGCGCGCCGCCCTGTCGCCCTTGTGTTGATGGTCGGCGACGTGGTGAGATCCTCCATCCCGGTCCAGCGCAGCAGTCCCCATGCGACCTTGCCTCGTTGGAGATCGTGCGCTGTCCCGAGAAAACTTCCAGAAGCGGGAAGGACAAGCTTGGCCCCTGTTTGCGCGATGATCCTTGCAGACGTCAAGCGGCATCTCTTGACAGAAACAAGAGAGAGGGACCTCGGCGGAGAGGACACGCCGGCCGAGGACGGATTTCAGAAACAATGCCCGTTCATGCAACGCCCCGAGTCTCCTGTCACAATCACGGGCCTGGGACTCAGTGCTTGGAATGTAATAAGTGGACCGGGAAAAGATGCATGGCACCACGTTAGTCCTCTGCTTGCCGCTGACAATCCCACGCGGGCGGTGGCCCCGCCGTCTCTTCAACAGGAAAATCGGTACGATCCGGCTTGTGACGGCACGGGGGTCTCAATGTTCTGGATCATCTCCTCCACTGGGAGGCTGGCCAGTCATGTCAAATCCGAAACATCTCCGTCCGGGTCTCGCGTGCAACCCTATGACTGTATTCTGGACTCAGCACAGAGCTGGATTCGGAAATACGATCGA
>FTCU01000967.1_pt1 | contig 20635 bp, 26 predicted proteins | sample 1639521 | NCBI WGS metagenome assembly FTCU01 (sample SAMEA3914864, study PRJEB12502) | metagenome | biome: forest; material: soil | place: USA | collected 2012-03-12 | depth 0.3 m
TGCGGCAAGCCTGGCCATAATGCCCGCACTTGCCAGGAGGTTGTAGAAGCATCTGATTCGGCTGTTTCTGATGTAATTATAGTTGGTTGCTAGGGTTGTGGTATTGCAATTGAGGATGGTTGTTATAGAGTGGTGGAAAGTGTCTCGCTCGCTGATATGTCTCGCTCGCTGATAAGATACGTTACATGAATTCACGTTCTGATTAGGTGGTCGAATAGCACTATGCTACATTAGTCTTTCTCTATAGGAGAGGCCTGGGGTTATTTCAGAAACGTCAAATGAACGGAATGACCCGGCCCAGTAAGGTGGCTTTTGTGTTATACTCTATAAGCTCTCACGAGAAAGATCATGATCCTTAATCCCCCTTCACTTTCCAAACTACAGCAAATTACGAGGTGTTCCTCACCTTAGCGCTCACCAGGTGAGTACCTTCGGCAATCTTGGTCGCGAGCTTGTGGATGGGCTGATTTGCCATCAACTCCAGGATAGCCACCGTGAAATCCGTCTCGCGGAAGATCCAGTTCCGCATTTCCACCGCCACCAGAGAGTCGATACCATACTCGCTCATCGGGCGACCGGGGACGATTGTTTCCTCTGGAACCATGCCCATGACGGAGATCTGCTTCAAGAGGGCCGCGCAAACCGTGTCCGTCGCGTCGGCCATGTCCTTGGCCGTGCCCAAGGTCGCGCGGAGGCTCAACGAATTGTCGTGGTGCTCGCCGTCGTCTCCGGGAACGCGCTGGGCGAGACGGCGGAAGTTGGAGAAGAGCGGGTTGGCAAAGTTGCCCAGGGACGAGCCGGCTCTCCACGTGCCCAGGCCCGTCATGATTTGACCCCTGCGCGGCCTCCGCACGGCGGAGCGGAGGAGCGCCATGAGCTCCGGCTCCGTGGTCCCTGAGAAGCCCTGCCGCTTCATTGCGTCGGCCAACTCGTGGTTTTCGGCCAGGTAGCCGATGCCCAGCATAACGCCGAGGTCGATGGTGACAGCGGGACGGCCAAGGCTGTGGCGGTACGAGGCGAACGAGTCCATGAACGTGTTGGCGGCCGCGTATGCAGCCTGGCTGGCGTTTCCGATAATGCCGCTGATGGACGAGAGCATGATGAAGAAGTCGAGGTCCTCAGGGCACAAGGCATGCAGGTTCAGCGTTCCCCGTACTTTCGGCCTAACCACGGCATTGTAATCGTCCGCCGTCATGTTCTCCAGCATGACATCCTAGACACTTGGGTGTGAGTTGTGTCCCAAATTCTGCCTTGGGTCATTCAAAGGGGGGAAAGCTCACTCGAAGTACCATGGCGCTTTGGATGATGCCTCGGACTCGCGGCATCTTGTTGGAGACCTCGTCGACAACCTGTTGTAATCGCGTCTCGTCGGCGATGTCGCATGCATATGCGAGAACTGTGGCGCCCTCTTCCTGTAGATCCCGGATTGTCTGCTTGGCTTCGGGGCTCGAATCTCCGCTCCGACTGCAAAATACCAAATTGCGCGCTCCGTTGCGGACCATCCATCGCCCGATAGAGCGGCCAAGGCCGCCCATGCCGCCAGCCAGCACATAACTGGCATCAGCCTTGAAGAGAGCGCAATGTATTGGTGCTGGCACCACCTATTGTTCATGAAGTGTCAGTGAAAATAATTACAAATGTCTTCTCGAGGACCACGTTTAGTCCTACCTTCACAATGTCCGTTGTGCGAGGGACCAAGACTAGCTTGCCTTTGTGGCGACCCGACTGCATGGTCTGCATAGCCGTCTTGAGGTCCGCCATGGGGTATGCGGTGATGGGCCATGGTGACTTGACGGATCCCTGGTGGAGGAGATCCATGGACTTGGCCAGGACGTCTGCGACATAATCCGGCTTGAGCTTGATCAGGTCTACCAGGTCCACCGCCGCGAATGTGACGTTCTTAGCAAACTTGGCCATTTCTAGGCGCGTGTTGACGAAAAAGTCTCGCTTGCCGAGCTCGATGAAGCGGCCGAACGGCGCGATGCACGACCAACTCAGACGCAGGCCTTCCCCTGCCAAGGAGTTCATGATGACATCCACTCCGCGACCGTCCGTTAGTCTCTTTATCCCGCCTTCAAACTTTCCGTCGCGGCTGGACAGGATGTGGCTTTCCGGAATGCCGAAGCGTTCAGAGATCAGAGCCCTCTTGTCCGCGGATCCGACCGTCACAAAGATATCCGCGCCGACCATCTGGCACAACTGGATCAAGGCCTGGCCCAGTCCTCCTGAGGCAGCGTGGATGAGAACAGTCTCTCCGGCCTTCAAGTTCGCGGCCTGGAAGATGGAGTGGAACGCTGTGCAGTACACCACCGGGAGAGCGGCGCCGGTCTCAAAGTCCATGCCGTCCGGCAGCCTCTGCACCAGGCGCGCGTCGCAGCGGACGCGGCTGCGGAAGGTGCCCAGACGAATGCAGCAGACGTGGTCGCCGACGGCGACGCGGTGGACCGCGGACCCTACGGCCGTGACGACACCGCTACATTCTCCCCCGAGGGCCTCGACGTCGATCTGACCCATCGCCATCATGACGTCGCGGAAATTGAGTCCTATGGCCCGGACATCGATCTCGACGTGATCCGAGGGCAGGGTACCGGTCGCGCCATCATCGTCTACAAACCGGATGGTGTCGAGGAGCCCAGGTGTTTCGATCTCGACCTGGAGATGCCGCCCTTCTTGTAAAAAGGGTCCTGCTTCAGCCGAAATCCGTCCCAGGGCTAGTGCGACGTCTCTGTTCACGTCGGTCCCCGGCACCAGCCGAGGGACCAGTATCTGGCCGTTCAGGAGTCTGTACTCTGTGTCCAAGGGGCCAACGTTGCCGTGTTCCGACCAGAAATGTCTCGACAGGATCGTGGTGATGGCGTCTGAGGTCTGTTGAGCAGACGCGTGCTCATCGATGTCAAGCAGAAGACCAGCACCGTCGCTCATTTCTGACCTCACGGTTCTTGTCAAGCCTGCCAACATCCCGGCGACAGGTCTTATGGAGGACGCGCGGGTGACCGAAAGAACCCCTTGAGATCGGGTGAAAAGTCTTTGTAAAGCGGCAAATTGGCTTTTCGACAAGCTTGCGAGAATTTCGCCCACAAACTCCCAAAATATGACGCAAACCTTACTGCTTCCTTGGGCTTCCTCGAAGGGAGAAACCTCGATGTCCAGGCCGATATCGATAAGTTGTGCGGTCAGGTGGGTGAGCAGACTGTTGCTTTGCTCTCGACCAGACCCAGTGACAAGCAAGATACTGGGCTTCGTGGCCAATGGTGCCGCGGGTCGTCGGGAGATGAGAGAGAAAGCAAGGGCACCATCTTTCCCAGTTGAGTCCACGTTCGATGTGATGCGAGATAGACCAGAGGCGTCAATCACGTCCCGCCACTGCTGATCTGATTGCGTGGGAAGCCAAGATGGCAACGATGTGAATAATGTCTTGGACACGGTGGAATCCGGCCTCGGCTCGATGAGAATGAGAGTTCCACCTGGCTTCAAGAGATTGCAGGCTGCTGCCCAAGAGACACTCACCGGTGTAGGGCCAAGTGATGAAAGTACGCCCACAATCACATCGTATGTCCCTGGGATTTGGCCTTGCTTTCCAGATTCCCGGTCGTCGGTGTCGCCCATGATGTTGACCAACCCCTCCAGCTCACTGACGCGCTCCTTCAGCGTGGCACTGAACTTGCTATCGGAGAGCAAAACGTCGTACTTTGCGAATCGCGGGGTGTTCGTCCCGATGTTCCCGATGCCTTCGATAAACTGTGGGGTGGACCATCCCGCACCGGCTCCCAACTCGAGAACCTCGAGGTGCGGATTCAGACGACCCAGGACGCCGAAATGCTCCGCGACCTGCTCTACCAGCTGCTGGAAAGCGCGGCTGTTCTCGAATGCGTCTCGGAGGAAGTCATTGGCACTAAAAAGCGAGCGCGCCGATTGCTTTCCAGTGACCACGTCTGCGATGTTCTCTCCGACATAATGCAGGAGACGTTTCCATTGTGTGTCGACGACGTTGCTCATCGGTACCGGGAGTGACTCTGTCGTGACCAAAGCAGACGCCCACTCATAGAAGGCTGTGAGATGGGGTTTGTCTGGAGGAACTGAGGAGGACGAGACATCGTTGACCAGTTTCATGAGGATCTCATGGCTTGCTTGCTGTAAGTACTGCGACTCGGAATCATTGGTCTTGACAACCTCCACTGCCGGTTCCGCCAAGCTCACCGTGCCAGGCGCAACCTCCCAGGCGACATCATATGCAATGCTGGTAATATCCTGTTGAATGTCTTGACCAATGTCGCCTGCGAGCTTCATGCAAGTGAGGCCGTCGAGGTGAATGACGGGCTTGGTCGGCCGCTCACCGGCAACGACGCTCATGGTGGCCTGCAAGCGGCGAACACCTTTCAACTCGGTGGACGTGTAAACGGTCAACTTGCGACCGGGCTGCTTGACCAAGTCACCCGAGACGTATAGCTCGCTGATAAAGATAGGCACCATTGGGTATTTGAGCTGCCCCGAGCCAGCGCCCATGGCGGCGAACATGGAGTGAAAGACGCTGTCGAGCATGGCTGGATGAATGACATGAGGGTACTCGAACCCGGCCGGCATCACGGACGCAGTATCGGGCAGTGTGATGCTGGCAACGCAGGCTCCGGTCGTCTGTGGCTGATGGAGAGGCTTGCATCGCGCTGAGGTCATATTGCTAAAAGTAGGTCCGTATCCGAGGCCAATGTCCGCAAGGTTCTTGTAGAACTCATCGACGGGAACCTCCTGAGTGCACGCGTGCTGCATGTCTGCCATCTGGCACAGCCTACCGAGTACGGCGTCCTCCTCGTCGACCTTGTCGATCTTGTCGATGCTGATCATGCCCCTGCAATGCTCGGTCCATCGGCTGTCGTCCGACACCGAGTAAATAAAGAAGTCATACCACGTGTCGGAAGAGACGCGAGTGCCTTCGCTCTGAAGCCGCAGCGTTATGGACGTCTCGACCTCGTCTGTGTCGCTCGGGATGACGAGGGCCTGGCCGATCGAGAGCTCTCGGAGCCTGTACCCCTTGGGGTCTTGAGACTTTGCCAGACTGATCTGCCTGACGGCCTCGATGGCCATCGACACATAGCCCGCGGCCGGGTAGACGACGTTGGACTGAATCCGGTGGTCCCTGATCCACGGAACTTCCGTACCGCGGATGATGTTACGCCAGCGGGCGTCAAACGGGTTGAAGTTTGGCTCTGGTTTGCCAAGCAAGTCTAGTCGAGGGTGCTGGCGGTTCCGGTACTCCTTGGACAAACGGCTCTCGGCCCAGTATGACTTGGACTTGTTCCATCGGTACGGTGGCAAGTCAACGACGACGTTCTCGCTTCCTCTGGCGCCATTAACTGCGGAGAGGTCAAGGGGCGCGCCTTCGGCCACGAGCCTAGCGGCCAGAGACAGGACGGTTTGGGCCGCGTCGTACTTTCGCGTTAGAGCGCTTTCGTACTTGATGTTTGAGCCTTTAAGCTGGGCGTCGGACTGGATGATTTGCTTGACGGGCCCGGCCAAGGCGGAGTGCGGACCAATCTCCACCAGCATGTCGGCGCCGGCGCGGCAGAGCTTGTTGAGCGAGGACGCGAATCTCACCCTGCCGACCATGTTGGCTACCCAGTACTTGGGTCCGAGGTCTTGGCCTGTCGCCTCTTTCCCTGTGACAGACGAGTAAAATCTGACGTTGCTGCCTGTGTTGGTCTTCATATCCGAAATGCTGGCAAGGTAGTCGTCCTCCACGAGAGCCATGTGCCGTGAATGGTAGGCGGCCTCCACAAGGAGTTTGCGAGCAAAGACTCCTTCACTGTCCAGCTGCTCCTTGAGTTCCTCGACGGCTGCCAAATCACCGGATACCGTGACGCTGGACGGGCTGTTCTCGCAAGCGACGGTGGCATAGCCTTGTTTGAGGGCAGAGAGACGCTCTTGGATAGCGCCCGGGCCCAAGCCAACGGCAATCATCGCCCCCTTGATCGGTCCTTCGGCGGCAACGCGCTGCGAGAATATCCCGCGATAGTAAGATGAAGACACGGCGTCCTCCAAACCGATAATGCCCGCCGCATAGGCCGCCGCGATTTCGCCGCTGGAATGGCCGGTCACGGCTTGTGGTCGAATGCCCCAAGATGCAAGGAGTTCGATCAACCCGATCTGAACTGCGGAGCAAAGCGGCTGGCTGAACTTGGCCATAGAGACGCGGGAGCTCTTCGCGTCCCTCCCCAGCTCGTCTGGGTATGATGTCAGCTTGAGTAACACAGTACCTAGATGCCGTGTTCGGAAAACGATGTTGTTATCCGCATGAAGGGTGGTATGGGAATGAGGGCTAGGCGCAAACTAATGCAGAAGTATAGTCATATCAGAAAGTTCACGTACCTATGAGGTCCCAGGAGGCACCGATACGCAGCAGATGATCTCTGCAACGCTCCATGGTCTGCGCGTAGACGGGAAATGAGTCCATGAGTTCCTTTCCCATCCCCGCCCATTGCGCCCCCTGGCCAGTGAAGACAAAGCCGATGCCGGGATTCTTCGATGCGGACTTTGCAACCACCAGAGACTTGTCTTCCAGTGCGCTTATCAGCTCGTCTGTATCTCTAGCCACAACCACGGCTCGGTAAGGGAAGTGCGAGCGCCTGGCACCCAGGGTATGCGCCAGGTCCTGCAGATAGGCGTCGTCGACGTGGGTCGCGGCAGCGTGGAGATGATCTGCGAGATCCTTGGCCATACTCCGGGTCGAAGCCTCATCAAATGCCGAAATGACAAATACTCTTCGTGAATGAGGCGCTTGGTTACCATTCTGTAGGCCATTGCCGTTATGAACGCCGTTCCCGTTCTGCATATCGTTACCGTTGGAAACCCCGGGAGAAATGACGGACGCTGCCCGCGCGACGTAGGTGGAGATGCCCTGGCCGATGGACAGTGTGTGCGCTGCACGGAGGAAATCGCTGGCACTCTCGAGAATGGCGTGGGCATTTGTCCCGCCATACCCGAAGCTGTTGATTGACAGGCGATGGGGACCATCGCAATCCCAGCGTTGGAGTTTCAAAGGTATCTGTGGTGACAAGGAATGTCAATCTCGATCGTCGCCAACCACCTAGATATTTCTCCGGAGTCTGAAGGTCCAGACGGTTGCTTACTTTCAACTTCCACTGTTTGAGTGGAATACGAGGGTTGGGCGTCTCAAAGTTGCGGTTGGGGAAAATGACCCTGTTTTCCAACATGAGGACGGCTTTGATGAGTGCTGCGATTCCGCTCGCCGCCTCGAGGTGACCGATGTTTGTCTTCACCGATCCGATGGCCAGCGGTTTATCGGCCGATAGTTTGGAACACATCGTCTCGGAGATGGCAGACATCTCGATGGGGTCTCCCGCTTGAGTGCCGGTGCCGTGGGCTTCGACATAGGACGTCTGGAGGGGATCGAGGCCGGCACGCTCGTACACCGACTTGATGAGGGCCATCTGAGCGGTCCTACTGGGGAAGCTGATACCAGGTGTCCGGCCGTCCTGGTTAGAACCCGTCATGCGAACGACGGCGCGTATGGGGTCCTTGTCCGCAAGCGCATGATCGAGGCGCTTGAGGATGATGCACCCTACGCCCTCTCCCCGCGCATAACCGCTGGCACGTTCATCAAAGCTGTAGCAGCGCCCCTCGGGGGAAAGAAAACTAGCACAGTCTGTGAGCCAAGAGAACGCCAGCATGAGATGGGAGCAGACAAGTGAGAGCTCACTCACCGCATAGCACTCAGGGAAATGAACTGGTCGGGGTGTAGAATAACACTGGATCCTCCGCATACCGACTGGCGGGCTTCGCCGGCTCGGATGGACTGGCAGGCCAGATGAAGTGCTGCAAGGCCGCCGGAGCAGGCTGTGTCAATGGTTACACTGCTCCCACGGAAATCAAAGAAGTGGGAGAGGCGGTTTGAAATGATGGCTCGTGAGTATCCGCTGTTGGTCGCCTGGTATATCGGCATAGAGTCTGGGTCTCTTTGGAGGAGATCAGTGTAATCAGCCCCAAATGTGCTGACAAAAACGGATGTTTCGCTCCCCGCCGCCCTCGAAAGTGGAATTCCAGCTGTGAAAGTCAGTTTAGTGACCACCTTAGCGGATGAATTCCCTGGGAGATAACATGCCATTCTCGAGAGCTTCGTAACAGGTTTCCAAGAGGAGCCGTTGTTGCGGGTCAAGGCACTGGATGCGTCAATGAGCAACAATCTCGCAATCTCTATTTCTTGTTTGTAACTTACAGCTGCTTCTGAGTCCGTCATGCTAAAGAACGGTGCATCAAATAGTGACAGGTCGTCTTTGAAGTAATGGCCGGCCTCGACGTTGCTCTGATATGATTTTCATGTGTCAGTCTGGCCAAACAAGACAGATTCATCCTGAGCAGCCTCTGAGACGTACAGTTCCCTTCCTCGACGACTCGGGATGGTAAAAAGCTTCGTGGTTCCATTTTCCCTTGTGACCGGCAGCCCGGGCTTCCCGAGCAGCAGCGAGCAATTCGTAAAAGTTTTGGACGTTTGTGGCATCTCCCGGTCCTCTCCATCCCATGCCAATGATGGCGATGGGTAGGTCATTGCTGCATTCAGAGCTGTAGCAGCAGCTTGTGTGTGTAGAGTCCAACATTACTGCAAGAGACTTAGGTGCTACCCCAAGTGCATGGGTAAAACTGAGAGAAGCGTGTCGAGGCTGAAACTAGTGCATTATACGACAGTCATCAACTGACGAATACCTCGTTCTGCTCCCAAATAGAGAGATCCAAGGCAATATCCCAGAATCGCGAACTACCTTACCTAAGCCCACGCGCTCGCCCGCGGCTGATGCCGTTCTTGGCGGCGGAAATGGGGTTCGACGCAGGGCATCCCTGTTCATGCACTGCACCCGCATCCTTCATACCCACGCACGGCGGCACCCCTTTTGTCTTCGAGATTACCCCATCTGGCCGAGACCCCCGCGTCGGGGGGCAAAGTATTCTAACTGCAGCCTGAATGCTAACTGCTGCCCCATTTGACTGGAAGCCGGCGCGGGTTGGAACGGTGGTGGGTCTAAGACGTTGCCTTGCCGGCCAGGAGTTGTCGTCGGCCTCACGAGTTCCTGCCTCGGTCAGGAGAATTTTGCTACCCTCCCAACTGACTGTATACTCTCTATTCCATGTCACAAAGCCTCTTTCCTAGTGCTGACGAGGAAGGATGAAGTAGATCCTTCTTTGGTCGCTTGTTGACACAGGCTTTCTGAGACTATCGAGCGCTTTGTGCGTCCCTCACAGCTCCAACGAGCAATTCGGCGTTGGTTATCTTCAAATCAACAATGGCTTCACAGGCAGCAGCTTCTTTGTACACTTTTGAAGTGTTGGCTGGCATTTGGTAGGTTGCTTTGACCCTGCTCGCGATCGCCATCATCAGCTTTCTTGTCAGGACTTCGCTCAGTCCTACCCCAACGCCTTCCAGCCCATGGGCCGCCGCAGAATTTGCCCGCACATGTCTTTCTTAGGCTCCCCACTTCCACACTTCCATAAGGTAGGTAAGTAACATCGATTCAACACTACGATCTGCAATGCGGACAATCTTTTGGTGTGTGTGGGCGTATCCCCCCCACGTATTTTGCATCACAACCTCGAGAAGTAAGACAACACTCGCATGCGAAACTCACTGCTTAGGTTCATACCAAATTGTCGGCGATACCGGTCGTTCCTCACGCGATCAAAACCCAACTCACCGCGGGCCTCAGTGAGTCCCACCAGTCAAAACCCATCACTTTTCCACAGAGACTGACAAACATGTACCCAAGTTCGCCTTGATGAGATCGTCGCCGAAGAAGTTCAGGAGGCCTTCGGCAGAGAGGTGCGCGAATCCTGTTCCCAACCTCACTGCCAATCCGACAGGATCGTGTCGCCGGGCCCCAGAGCCGCGTACCCTACACTAGCCTCCCAGAGCTCCCGCCGCTTCGCGGCGTCCTTGGCCTCCGCGCTCGTGTCCCCGAGCTCCGAGCCGTTGAGGTACACGGCCTTGGGCCGCTCGCCGAGCTGCGCCGTGTCGAAGGCGGCCCTGAGCACGTCGGCGGCCGACTTGGAGACGGTGCGCAGCATGCCGTTGGGCGAGATCCAGGTCATGAAGCCGACGAGCAGCGGGAACACCCACTGCACGAAGAAGACCAGCAGCGCGCTGCCGCGGCGCGTCAGGCCGCTGACCATGCCGCCCGGGTCGACGCCGAGGACGGCGATGTTGGATAGGGCCGGGTCCGCGTCCAGGCGCCGTTGGAGCTCGTACCTGAGAGAGGCGATGCGGTTAGATCTGATGCTACCTACACAGCCCCCCTCCGCGCGCGTTTCCCACGTGATGACGACACGCAATCAGGCGGGATAGGGAGGAAAGAATTGAAAAAGAGAAAAAAAAAGGGACTTTCGTACATCATCATGACTTCGCAGAGCTTCCCGGCCCCGTAGCGACGGAATCCGCCCTCCATGGACGGGAAATCCTTCGTGGAGCTCCAGGTGCCCTTGGCCAGGGACTCGGCATCGTGAAAGATGGTCTTCCACTGGTCCCCGATGTACGCTCCCATGCTGTCATTCCTGGGGTCGAGGGGGCTAGAACCGAGTTTTGCTTCCGGGTTAGTGCCAGAATGAAAAGACGCAAGAAATGACTCTGGGTGGGGAGCCCCCGTTGGTGGAGAGGGGGTGCATAATCTCACTCGTGGGACCAGCTGCCAAGGATCACCACCCTCCCATGTTCCTTATCCATGCTCTGGAGGAGCAGGAGCACGAGCAGCCAGTGGGAGAGGTAGTTGCACTGGAAGGTCATGTCGAAACCATCGCGCGTGAAGTCCTGGGTGGTGTGCTCCTGGTACGCGGCGTTGAGGATGACGGCTCGAAGCGGCGGCAGCAGCCCGGCGGCCACCCGGGAGTTGATATCCCGGGCGACCTCGCGGACCGAGTCCAGGCGCGACAGGTCCAAAGTCACGGTCTCGTGGGCGTGCTGCTGCTGTGGCGCGGGGACGGTCTGGAGCAGCGAGTTGAGCGCGGTGGCACGGTCGACTTGGCGGACTGTGTAGATGCCATGATACGAGGAGGCCAGGTCAGGCGATGAGATTATCTTGGACACGATGGCGCTGCCGAGGCTGCCGTTGGCGCCGGTAAGGAGGATGGTCCCCACGGGAGCCGTCATTGTGTCAGATCCCAATCAAGACAGCTATCGAAATCCTTCTCACAAACGCACACTAACATGCTGAATGAAGTATATGGTGATATTAACAGTGCTCAGCGGCCCAGCAGGGCAAAGGCGGGAAACACCCGGAGGGCCTCGGATCCGATTGCCCCTTTCGTGTGACGGCTCAGCGCAGGGAGCCCCTGTGGCGTTGCACTAAGCCCCCTAGTTGCGTGCTTCCCAATGGGGGAGACCTTGCAACGAGCCCTCATGTGCATTGTGGGGGTGGGGATGTGGGCATGTGATGGTGCTTGTCAACCCTGGGCGGGGATTCGAACTTCCTGCAACCATTGCACTGCAACCTGCCTGCGGTGCTGGCACCATATTATTGCCAGAATGTTGTTTGTCGGGAAATCTCGCACAGGCCGAGGGGGAAGGGCGGCCCTTGACGAGTAACAACACAATCGACACGGCGGTGCGCGCTTAGGTCGTGAATGTCTCGAATGTGATTGGCTGCAGGGGCAGCGACAGCCCCAATCGGGCCAATCATATCCGTTACCATTACATCGGGTTAACCGGGCTAAACCTCCTTTGGCAATCGGTCTTGACCAGGCTCGGCTCGGATGAGAAATCAGAGATGTGAAGAACTTGGAGCAGTCAGTGGAAAGACGTGCGAGGGGAAAGGCAGGCGCGCCGGAGGAGGGCTGCAAAAAAGTGCACTTTACGGACCGAGGCCAATGCCACCTCCCTTTTTCTCGCCGGCCACTCTCTCTGGTCCGGCACCGCCCCCAGCACACCACAACCGCCCCGCCACCACATCGGGCACGCTTATTGCGCCCAGTGATTGGGCGGGGAAGACGACGCTCACGCAGCCCACACAGTAACAATTAACATACCAACGCATGGGTTTTTTTTTTTTTGCAAAAACGGCAGCAAGAGGGTGCCCGGTTGAGCGCTGGGGGCGAACAGCGACTGTGCGCAGCTGGGCTGCAACAACACAGCCCAGAAGCTGCCCCAGCAGGTTGCAATCAGACAGACTCTGCATGGACACGCGTTGCATGCTGCAAGGTCCTAGCCGTGATGGTTTCAGGGTCATCTTGTTGGTTGTTGTGCCCCGGATCATTATTTCGCTATCCCGCCAATCACCACCTCCTGATGCCGCGAGGACCCCTCAAGTCGCCGAGCCCGCTCGCAGCATCCCTCATCCCCATCACCATCAGCTTAGGCCCCGAGTGTCGCACAGCAGCGGTCCATGACGCAGCCTCACTAGATAGGCCATATCGCGTAAAGGACGGCCGCGAGCGATGCTGCTGTGCCCTGAAACTGCCGAATCATTGACGACGACGACCGTTCGTCCTCACGTCAGCGAGACAGATAAAAGCCAAGAAGAAGCCGGAACAAGTAAAGCACGGCAAAACCCCGCACTCCTCGCTGCCCGGAACCCCCACAAGCCCACCACCTACTTGGAGCGGTGCCTCGTCATTGGCCTCCCCGCTGGCGAAGTGGTTGCCGTCCCGAGCCGTCCGCAATAGGAGTGCGCTTATCCACAACCAGATTTGTGCCCTTGCCGGTGTCCCAATCCGAGCTTCCGACACCGGCTTGTCACGATAACGACAAGGTCTCTCTTTGATTTTCCAACTCTTAGCGCCCCTCTCTTTCCTTCATCGGGTTCAAATGACGGGCGGGCCCGAGCCGTTTGCTAGTCAGGACCAGGGTCCCGATCGAGATGGACATGGGTCGCGCCGGGGAAGGGAGCCCCCGGCTTCCGCCTGGTTTTCTTTTCTCAGGTCTGGTCCTGGTCTAGTTAGTCGGTACCGTCGCTCCACTATAGTAACCTTTCCACCATGCTTCTCTTCTTCAGCCAAGGGCATTGGATTTGGCATCGGGTTTAGCATCGATCCCGAACACAGTAGTGTCAATCCGGTCGTGGAGGTCATCAGAAGCGTCCGCGCCGTCTGGTGAGCGGGGTGGGGGGTGAGGTGGGGGTGGCCGCCATGAACCGTTCCTCCGCATTCCCAACCAAAACCACCCCTGCGTAGCAGCGTTCAAAACCAGGGGTTGGCAGGCCATGTAGGTGGTGTCGTGCGTTGCCGTGGGGGCTGTATCACTGTGGCCAGCAGCGGTGCTTGTCTTGCCGCCGGTTTAAGCTTCTGCAATATGCCATGGCCATAAGCCAGCTAGTCCGCCGAGGTACCGAGCGACCGGAGGGCACAATGCCACGCGGGATGATACACCTGCCCTGGGCGTAGCAGCGCGCAGCAGCGCGTAGCACAACGGTGGGCTACCTTGGGGGCTCCCCGGAGTCCGAGGCTCGGACGAACACTGGTGTGGGTTTCAGGGGAATGAATCACACAGCGGGCATTGAGATTGGGGAAAGAGTGGAAACAAGTGGAAACGCGTGTTCTGTCTGCGCAGGCAGAACAGCACGCAGGTCGCCAGAGGGGCCACATAGCACAAGGCCCGCGCATATAAGACCCGTGCATACACGCCCACACCAGCATAGAATCTGTGCTCGCACTCGGCAGACGGACGGGTATGGTGAGCAGAGGGGGTGGGAAGGTGCGGATCACTAGAAACCCGCCGTGGAGTGTCTGATCGTTTAGCCGCTGGAGTGAAGTTGCAGCGTTGCTGAGCAGCTCCACCGCCCTCCACACATCTCCGCGGTCTGTTTTGCTTCAGGTCGTTGGGCCAGGACACTTGGTTCCCATCTGAGAACCCGCACTGGGATTGCTCCAGCTCTCCCTTCCCCATCGGAGAACCGATGCTTTCCCTCGAGGGTTGTGCTCAGGATCGGGACTCCCCAGTCCGTGCTGCGCGCAGCACCCTCATGCGTGCCGCTGCAAGCCACAACAAGCCCGGAAAGCTCACTCCTAACCCTTTGGGCACCAGGGCCCATGTCCAGTGCCTCGTGCCCGTCCCCGGCTTTCATTCCAGCCCATCTGCCCGGCCCCCTTTCCCTTTTTCTCAACTACATCGCGCCATTTCGCGGCGGCAACAGTCTGTGTGTAGGGAGTGAAGAGAGTTCGAGGCGCTCGTCTCGCTGGAGCCGGTCTTATCAAGGTGGATCTACTTGTAATTCGTCGCCATCCACGGGGTAGCACGGCACCGAGGACGAGCACGATGGGGCCGAACACACCGAACCGTATTAGCGAAATTGTGCCGCGAGCTTCTTCGCAGCCCATCCCGTCCCGTATTCCATGGTACTCAGGTTCTCTCGGCTGCCTGTGATGCGAACTGCGCAATATTCCTGCCGTTTCATGTCGAGAAGATGCCCCAGGACAACACGCCGGAGCCTGTCACGTCTTGACAAACCACCACGGATCCAGGGACATGCATGCGAGCAGGCCTCGGTGTCGCAAGCAGACGCGTTTCTGCGGCGCTCTGGCATCCACCCTCCGGGTTCGGCGTGGAAGGTCAAGATCTCGGGCCTATTCGACAGCAGGAACGGGCACAAGAACTTTGCAGACATTGGGCATAGCCGTTCAAGGTAGGTGAACACGCATTGACTGGTGCTGAGATAGTCAGCCGTGGCCATGGCAACACCCTCTGTGCCTATCTCGACGTAGCTTGTGCCTTTCTCTTGCCTCATCGGCGGCGCAATTTGATGCTCGCATCCAGGTATCTGCCCTCCTGGCTTCTGATGACAACGAAAAGCCACGCCGAGAGACGTGGCCGAGACCACTTCAGAGCAGCCACCCCAATAACGTTGGCGGGCGGGCAGATAAGCAGGCAAGTAACGACCAGGCGGTAAACGACGAGATCTTCAACACAGACAAAGATCAAGACTTGGGAGTAAAGCGGATTTCTCATGTCTTTGTCACCCATCTTCAAATGACTGCTCTGAATCCAGCTCACAACCCCTGTTAGTCCTCCTGCACCCAACCCTGCAAATCTAACAAATAACTACATATGTTACACCCGCTCGCTTGTCCGGCCCGCTCACTTATCGAAGACGCATAGGCCCAGATTCTCCCCAGGCCTGGCCAGTCCCACCTTCATCAGTCCTAGACCAAAGATACAGCTCCAGGTTTCGTAAGCTGCAGAAGGTCCCTGCATAAGACTATAAATATACCGCGTCAAGCCTGCATTTGGAGGCGAATTCATATCTACACACCGCCTACTTACTTACTAGGTGGCTGTGACCTCGGTTGCAACCACTGCAGCATCTGGAGCCCCTCTGGAGCCCCTGGAGCCCTGGAGCCCTCAACGCTCCTGAAAACGGTGAAGCAATTATCATCGCTTTTGCAGTGGGACTGGCCAGTCCAGCCCTGTCCCAGCCATATTTTCCGACGGGACCAGATGGGCCAGTCCTACAGGTGATCAGGCCCAGTACCACCCAAAACCTCTCTTGCAGCTGACTTGCAGCGCCCTGCAGCGACCTGCAGTGACAGATTCGGGGTTCAACGGGTGGGGGTCTGTAACACATATGTATCGGCTGCTCACAGTGGGCGGAGACACGCATCTTCCCGTCACGGAAGACGGCTCGGCGTCTCGGATCCAGTCTTCCGCTCCAATCAGTCTTTCCAGCGCTTCCTGTGCTACTCAATGAGCCGCAATCTCAAATGTCCAGCAGATGTCCATATCACTGGCCAATGACGGAATCAGCAAATGGGTGGCGTCGAGATGTTGTGATGTCTTACTGCCGCAGCCAATGATAAGAGCAAGATGCTGCTTGAGATCAGGCGATATAATGCGTGCCGACCATCGATCTACTTTCAAAGCTCGCCTCTTTTTTCACGACAATGGACGAGCAGATCCAGGACGCTTTCAGCCAGCGAAATCTCCGCCGCTCAGCCTGCGATCTTTGTCGTGAATACAAGGTTTGTGTATAGTCCCCTACGCCCCAAATGGCAGGTCTTTTTTGGCCGAGCGCAGCAGATGGGATGAATCAGTTTCGACCCTAGATCCATGATCCCCGACAAAGGATACCCATCCTTCTTCCCCCCCTCTGTTTTCACCTTACCCAGCCACGAAAGTTTTTCAGTGGTTAGGGGTGTGGCGTTGATGCCGAAGCTGTCAGTCTCTGCCAACCTGAAAGCTCCCTGCTCCAAGGGAATTTGTTCATCTCTACCAGGCTCCAGTCATCCACGAAATAAGATTCTGACGAGGAAACTTCATAGGTTAAATGTAGCGGCAGCAGGCCCAAGTGTGATCGCTGCACCAGGCTGGCCAAGGACTGCATCTTCTCGGTCACGAGACCTCGGCCTTCTCAATCCCTGGGCGGTAACAGGCCTCGGTTCAAGGTGCATGACAAGTTCATCCACGTAGACCCTGAGACATACCGCTCTGGCAACAACAGCAACAGCAACAACACCGATAACCTCAACAATAGCCAACATGCGACCAAAGAGCAGCCCGGCAGCCTCTTGCGGCGGCAGAGCTCCGATCACTACGGCGAGGACCCGCGCTCCGGCGGTGTCCACTCTTGTTCCGACGGCACCCCGCCTCGTCATGCGCCCCTACACCACCATCATCTCCCAACAGCCCCCATGCCATCAGCGGCGGCACCCGACACGAGGCCGCCGAGCCAAGCCCATTCCTTGGCTCTGGACCGCGACGCCGACATGGCGTTCCAGCAATCCGAGCGCGCCAGCTCATCCATCCCGAGCGAGGCGCCCCAGTCGGTGTCAGACGAGAGCTGGTACTGGAACAACGTCCCGGAATTCAGCGACCACAACTACAGCAGCAACGGCATGGACATATCCCGCGCCGTGTCGGACGAGTTCGCCTTCATGGCTTCCTGGAGCAACCTCATCGAAGACAGCTACGACCAGGACAAGAGCGAACAGCAGGCCGCCCCGGGGGGCAACGCGCGCACACACGCCCTCTCGGTCTCAGCGCTGAGGTCACATTCTCCATCGAGGAGGGTGCCGGACAGCCACCCCTACCCCTCGACGACGGCGCCGGCGCCGTCGGCCTTACCGTCGTCGTCCTCCTCCTCCCGGCAGTGCACGTGCATGCAGCAGCTCACGCTGAGCCTGTTCGACCTCAGCACGTGGAAGGCGGACCAGAAGCCAGGCGCCTCGGCCTCGGCGGACTTTCCGACCCTGTCGGAATACTTTGTCATATACCGCAACTCCATGGACCTGTGGGGACGGCTCACCCGGGGCTGCGTGCGCTGCCTCATCCGGCCGCAGTTCGCGCAGCTGCTGATCCTCAACGTCGAGCAGCTCGTCCACCTGCAGCGGCGGCTCCCGCCGTCGCTGGCTCCTTCCGACGTCATCACGATTGGGGAATTCGTGGTGGAAAGCCATATGGATAAGGCCGCTATCATCGGGCCGATGTTGAAGGTCCGGGCGGTCAATCTGATAGACTTTATCGACAGCCTCCGCGAGTTGCTTTTGCCGACGGGTATCCCGGATCTCCGGGTGAGGCTGGACTCGATTACGGACAAGTTGAAGCAGCGTCGGCTAGATAGGGGTTGATCGGGACATTGCATATTGTCGCATTGCTACCTGGCCTTGGAAGTCCAACAGGCGCTTATTCACGGGATCACAGGTTGGAGGCGCTTACAGAGGTTGAATTGCAGCTTGTGGGACCTGCAGAAATGGCTGGGCCCGAGAAACAGTGTCGATTGAAAGTGATGATTTTGGTGCTGTCTTCTGTGTCTGCCCGTCCCTGAAAATCCCTCTCGGCCAAACTCTCAATTTTCACCGAATTGACCTCCTTGTGGGCCGACTATTGTTCTTCCCATCCTCCGCATCCCAGAACCTAATCCTGGCCGGCCATAGCTACCAATAAATACTGATTCTACGCCTAACGCTGTTCTTCTGCTGAATCAACTACCTATCCGGGTCACTCGAAAAATGAGCGCATATCTTTACTATATCCTTTGTTGGTGTTCCATAGTCTAGGTATGAAGACGCTTATACTCGTAGAGCAGCTCTATCTCCGCCACGTTCTTGTAATGCTCCTATGTCTCCTTGCTACCTCTCCACTTCACAAGCAGTTCTAGGTCGCCAAGGATGCGACACCCTTTGTACTAACACGTGAAGGAAGCCGCTGGTGAGGCTGCCATTCGGGCAGCGCCGAAAAACAACAGCACCAACTGCTGGCAACGGAGTCTTGGAGACTCGGACGGGGAATGGCCCATGGGGGATGAGAGTAGAGTAAGTTAACTTAATCCAACCACGCTCCTCTTCTTGAACTTCGTCTGCCGCCTTCGAGTCGAATGGAAATGCTCTCCAGCCGTCCACCCAAAATACCAAGGCCTCGAAGCAACACCCAACTTTGGGCGTGCGCAGCTGGGTGTTCCTCAGGCGCTTCACCACCCCGAACTCCCAGCTTCGCCGTGTTCGGCTTGGCCCACCCGTCCGTAGGCTTGATCCATGGTTGCATCGGTTCTTGCTGTTGGCCGGAGAGAATGCACCCTCAGAGACCTTTTGATTGGCCACCTGTCAGGCGTTGAAATGCACCCCGCCTTTGGGCTGCCGACAACCTCAACCAACCTCAGCTGGTTCGAAAACAGCTCGATTTGAACCTGGCCCAGGCAAGAATTTGAGTCGCTGCTCTCAACATTCTGGCGCATTCTTATTCATAATGTTCGAAGAAGAGAGCCCCAGTCCTCCGCCTCGGCAGGAGGTCCTGGGTGGCCGCCCGAGGTGGTCCCGGACGGCCACTCCCACCCGACCAGTCTCCCCGGTCTGCGAAACTTGCCAGTCACTCCTTGTCCGACCAGATTGCGATCCCACTACTCAAGTAGGCGTACCACTATCCAACGATCAGTACTCAATCCGCTTGTATTACGCCGAGGCTTCCCGTTCCGCTGCGAACGGCTGTGTTTTGTGCAAAGTCGTCATGGCGATGCAGGCCGTTTGTGCCGAGCGGGGTGAGATGGAGACGACCTACTGGGACATGCCCCGTGGCTTCGAGCTCAAACTGCGCTGGTCTAGCACGGCCGGCCACTTTGAAAGCATAGAGATGCTTCCCCTTGACTGCTACCTCACCGAACTGTATGGCGGGCGCCCTCTTTACCGCATCAGTTTGACCCATCAGGGCGGTGCGTCTCTCACCTCACCAGAAACTCCTTGAAGGACACTGACCATTGTGCAGACCAACAGAACCGCACGATTGAGCACCCTAGCCCACTGCATACCGCCTCGCCGCTGTGCGGGGACATGGCAATCCAGTGGTTCGACAACTGCTTGAGGAATCACGCCAAATGCTCCGAGCGCTTTGCTGATTCGGACCAACTCCCCACTCGACTCGTTGATGTGGGACCCCTCGATGGAACCCAGGAGCCTCGACTTGTGCTTTCCTCCGAGCTTCAGGGCTGCCTTGATTTGCGATACATCACTCTGAGCCACCGTTGGGCATCAAGTACGGTATTGAAGCTGGAGTCTACCAACATCGAGAGCTTGCGGCGCTGTATTCCACTCGAATCTCTCCCACAGACCTTTGTTGATGCCATCGAGGTGACCAGAGCGCTGTCTGCTCGGTATCTATGGATCGACTCGTTATGCATCCTCCAAGACTCCCTCGACGACTGGCAAGCCGAGGCCGCCGAGATGGGTAGAGTGTACCAAAACTGTTTTGGCAACCTCGCGGCCACCGGTGCTGCTGCCACCACGGTGGGCTCCAGTTTCGACGCCAACCCGAATCAAGAGCGGGAAGCGGAAAAGGGGCGGATGAGTTCAGCGGCGACAAAGCCTCGGGGCTCCAAGAGCAAGCCGGACAAAATCGTTCTCATCAAAAATGCAACCGTAACCCTTCAAAAGTTGAAGCTGCACTATATGAGAACACGGAACGCCGAGATGGCCATCTCTTTTCTGTACGGCAATAACATCAACGGTCCGTATTGCCTCCCCGCCCCGTCAATCATGGATGTGAAGGGATTTGGACAACTCGGTACTGACGCCGAAGGCCCTTGAAGACGTCCAAATCAGCTTCGATTATGATCGCCTGCCCAAGAACGTGGCCTGGAGGACATTTGTCAGTCGATTTGGTAAAGACGCAAAATCGGGTCTCAGGTTCGACAGCGTGCATGCTGCAGTACGTGACATTTCCGCGTGTCGAGGTCACTTTGAGTGGCCCCAAGGCCGACAGCCAGCGGGATGCTGATCGTCGATCCGGAGCACCTGGTCAACTGGGACCACTTGGCCGCAACGACATGCGGCATTTTTTTGACTGGCTGTTCAAGAAGGGTGTTCGCCACATCATCCGGGTGGTTGTCGATGACTCTGGGGATTTGGGGGCTAAGGTTCATACCGACGAGGTCATCCAGGAGTCACTCGAGAAGTTCGTCGTGGACCACCTCGACTGGAAGAAGCCAGATCTGGATCCGGAGACAATTCTCCACATCAGCAGCAAAGCCAAAAGAGAAGCTTCGGCTTCTGAGAACCCGGTCACAGCGGAATTGGTCCCAGATCGGCAGTTGAGCCACCTTTGCCTGAGGTGGAGCGGGAGTAACGCCGTGTTGCGAGCATGGAGTGAGCCAGAAGGCTTGGTCATGCTTCCCCGTCTGAGGACAATACAATTGACTTTGTCGCATGCGGACAAGGTGTGTATGTCCCGCAA
>FTCU01000532.1_pt1 | contig 20581 bp, 23 predicted proteins | sample 1639521 | NCBI WGS metagenome assembly FTCU01 (sample SAMEA3914864, study PRJEB12502) | metagenome | biome: forest; material: soil | place: USA | collected 2012-03-12 | depth 0.3 m
AGCCTGCGACGGCGAGGGCCGCGCAAGCAGCAGAACCGGGTTCTTGGCAGCCCAACTCGCTCCCTCCCCTGCCTTTTCCATAGCATATCTGCCGAGTGCCGACGTTTGTTGCGACACTACTAATTAATGGCGGGAGACACCTCGACTTGCTTCCATCCAGCGGCAGCGCAGTTCTTGTTTGGCGTGAGCGAGAGAGGACCGATGGCGGCTGTACCAGATGTAGCGCAGGGTTTTCTACCCATCGCCGTCCTTGATGAGACCGCCGAGGACTCTTATCGCCGACCGCGGGGGCGGCGCCGACGACCCCCTGGCGCCTACCGCACCTTCCGCCGGTACTAGAGGAGGTAAGGGCAGCGGTGAACTACGCCTGGCAGTTCAAGGCGTCGTGCAGCGGGCGGAGGCTGGCCGTGACGGCGTGCGGGAGACTGGCGCTAGTGCCTGCGACGGCAGAGGCGGGGGATGTGGTAGCAAACTTGCTGGTCATACCATGCTCGTTCCGTACTTCTCGATTCAGAGGCTGGTGATGTTACTGTCGACAACGATGGTGGGCTGGAATGAGATGTCGGGAATGAGCCCTGCTTGCTGTTCGGAATTACTGGCATCTGACTGCATATACTTCCTCAAATCAAGCGAGCGAACCATCGCTCCGCCGAAACCGCCTTGCTCGGCTTCAAGCTTCGCCAAACTCGGGCGGACATCCTGCAAGTCTGCGGCTTGCGCGGTTCTTTACCGCAGGCGCTTTGCCCTGCCGGGAAGGTCGTTTGACATTCGTGCAGCCGAGCTCAATGTCGAGACGGGCGGCCTTGTTGTCGTCTCTTCGTTACTCTAGCATGCCTAACTAGCGGCGACAAACTTCGTGTGGTTCGGCGTGGCGGTGGTGGCGGTGGTGGTGGTGGAGGTGTCGGCTGCTGCCGCGCACTTGGGGTCGAGTCTGGCGGGCTGGCTTGCGGCGGACTGCCCGGGGCGGTATCCGGAGGCGACGACTCGGTCCGATCCGCCTCGGTAGGCGGCAGGCCCGAGAGCCGCGTGTCCTGCAGCTAGGGACCGCCGGCAGTGCTTAAGGGAGAAACTTTCTTCTGATTGTGGTCCAGAATCCTTTGCCTTTTCTTCTCCGCTCTGTTCAGACCGGAGCGGGGAGCGTTCCTTTTCAATAACTTTCCTTCTGGGAGCACTCGTGCGGATCGTACCAGACTGTCGACATTTACACAGTAAACTAACACAAGATCGCTTTACAACAATGCCTCCCTCCAATTTGCATCCCGTAGAAGATCTTACAAAAGACAATGCTCTAAAAATGCTAAGAGAACATCTCCACATGCTCAGACTGAAGCAAGAGCACGTTTGAGGAAGATAGACCAGCACACAAGGACTGCGCACGCGCACGCCCCCACGAGCAAAGGTCAGTTGCCCTTGTTTTATAAAACTACGGCCCATTCTAATCATTTGGCTGCTATGCTAACTCTCAATTAGAGGCATTAGAGGCGGCGAGACAAATCCGAATGGACCAATCCGATCTTGATAAACTCAGTAATGATGCAATGCATCTTGACCTTCAGATCAAAACCATAGAAAGCGGTGAGTGCATTTGCTATCTTGAGTTTTGTATGGCGGTGTATGGCAGGAGAAAAAATCGAGATATAGATGACGTGCAGAATGACTTTTCAGTTCCCGCACACATATTGCGGCAAAGGACTTGTACCTACCCAGGTATCTTATTGACATTCGTGCAGCCGAGCTCAAAATCGCCGAGCATGCCAACTCATCGCCCACGCAACATGGACGTCCCTCCCCAGACAGAAATATCGAGTCGCAGAGCAAGCCTACAGAGGCCCCCTCAGACGCCCATGGCAAAAACCCGAGTACGTCTCCGGGTATGGACGAGGGGGACTTGGCGAAACAGCTTGCAGAGCTGGAACAGGCTGAGGTTGAGGACGGTTCGGGGATGACTGCTGCAACGCCGGACCGCGTGCCCGTCGACGACTCGGAGGAGGAGCAGCTCAAGAGACCGCAGGCGGAATTGGCGATGTGAGGTTTGTTTGTCTTTGAACTGGACCATCTCCTGGACTGGTTTGTAGCACTCTAGAGAATACCTACCTGCTTCAAATTATTCAATGGCAACTTGCTACGATAGCACCGAGGCACGTTGCTTGTGCATTTGTTGTGAAGCTTCAGGTTGTGCATTTGTTCGTTGTGAATAGCTTGGCTTCACCAAAACCATCAGACAAGTTGTTGCCAAGATGCTCCTCTCAGGTCTCGCAGTCTCCTTAGCTCCCCAGTTTAGTCCATCATCATCACCTTCTGCTGCTTCTGTTCCTCCTAAGATGTTGACCTTCTATGCTTCGAGGTAGGCACTTTGCGGTGATATTCTGGAAACCCACCTTTCTGTCAGAACGTAAACTGCATGACGAAAAAACAGGCGCAATGATGAAAGGATAACGTTGCTGCGTATGTCTTCTGGGAAGAAACAAGATGTTGTAGTGGCCACACTGCAAGACAGAAAGAGATCGTGATACGGGCCCGGCCGAACCAAAAGCACACAAAAAGCAAACTTTACAAGCAACAACTCCACCCCATCTCAATCACTTAATCTGCCAGCTTTCCATCCAGCGCTCCAAGAACTTGTCAATGTATCCGCCCTCCAACATCTTCGGCGGATTCCGCAGGACCGGACAGTCCCGCTGGGAGGCGGTCGTGTCAAACACAACGGCAGATGGTTTCCCGGCGGCACGGTCGACCTCGCTTCCTCGGCGAGGGCGAGCGCCTCCATGTTTCAAGCCACTCTCGTACTGCTGCTCGTAAAAGGCCAGCAGCTTCACGGCAGGGTTTCGTTCTTCCTGGCCCAGCACCATGCTTGCGCGCAGCTTGGCAAGCCACAGAGCGGGTGAGACCTCGGCGAAGGAGGGGATGCCAGGGGCCGATCGGAGCTTCCGCAGCAGATCTCTCCAGAGGAAGGAGGCCGGGTTGACCAGGTTGTAGAAGACGGGCGGGTCGTTGGCGTTGACGAAGCAAGGCCGGGGTGCTGAGTCGAGAGTTTCGGCGAGCTGGAGGATGGCGGTCGCGAGGGTATCCACTGGGAGCCAAGAGCAGCTCTGTTCACAAGCAAGGTTGGTCAACAAAGAAACTTCCCTTCAGGGACCGGCCAAATCGGACCACCATGTGAACGACCGGTCAGGAACTCACCTCATCCAACCCCGGCAGCGCCCTCAAAAAGAACACCGACCGAATCATGCTCGGCACAAACTCCTTCTCATTCCACACCCCCGTAGCCGCGTCCCCCACAACCTGTCCAATCCTCAGCACATACGCCCTGGCGCCCGCCTCCAGCGCCGCCCGGAGAACCATGTGCTCGCCCACCAGCTTGGACTGCGCGTACCCCATGGGCGCCGCCCACGCCAGGTCGCCGACGGGGCCCTCCGGGACGATGGCCTTCCCGGCCCGGTCGGCGACGGAGACGGACGAGCCGAAGAACAGCACCGCTGGCTCGGGCCGCCGCGCGAGGGAGAAGACGAGAAGTTGATGTAGACCCAGGAGGTGGGACTCGAAGCTTGCCAAAGCAATGTTGAAGTTCACGGGCCAGGCGAGGTGGATGATCAGCGAGCAGGTGGCGGTTAGGTCGGCCCAGACGGCGTCGGGCAGGCCGAACTGGGGGAGGGCGGGGTCGCCTGTGTGGGAGGCGATCTTGGCTGTGGCGTCGGAGGGCAGGTGGAGGTTGCGGGCTGAGAGGGAGGACTGAACCCTGCTTTTGGCGTCTTGGCCGCGAACGAGGCAGAAGATGCGTGATATGAAGGGGGAGGCGGTTAGCTGGGCGAGGGTGTGGGCGCCGATTGAGCCGGTGGCGCCTGTTAGGAGCTGGGCGAGGGAAGGGCAGTGTTAGCGGAAGGAAGCCGAAGCAGGGAGGGAGAGAGTGTGTGTTATCCTTACCACTGTCTTCCCAAAGCCCGCGTATTTGGTGATTAAATCTTCCATCTGACGGTTTGTATCACTTGACTTAGACCCCTGGAGGTCTTGTCTGGGGCTGTCCTGGCCGAGCGCGTGGAGGAACCGAGCCAGCGCTTTCGCGTTGCCGCACTCGTACACAATGTTGGACGCCAGGCGCTTTCCTCCAAAGTCAAGCCGTCGGAGGAGGGCTCGGCGCATCTGAAGTGCCTGGAGGCTGTCGACACCGGCGGCGAAGAAGTCGGCGTCATCGGATGGCTGAGGTCGGCCCACCGCCTCCTGAAACACGGCAGCCACCAAGTCCTCCAGCTCGTTCAGACTCAGAGACGCCAGTGGCACCTGCTTCTCCTCGCTACTTTCTGACATCCCAAGTTCAGCGCGGGTATACAAATCGTCAATGACTTGGGCAAATTTAGTGTAAACCTGCCCCCTGATGACGTTGCCCTTGTCGGTTCGAGGGTACTCGACATCTGAACCCAGCACAGCCACCATGTCGCGTGAGATTTGGCCAAAAGCCTCAGCATTGGCATTAGCCGCAGCAATAGCAGGCCAAACAGCATCGAGGTAGTCGTTCTCAGGCAGATCGTCAGTTGTGCGGAACAGCAGCAGGCCTGGGACCGGCCTGTCGATGCCCACAATGACTGCCTCGCGCACGAGCGCGTCCTGGCGGATGCGTCCCTCCATGGGAAGCGGGAGTACTTTCTCTCCGTTGACGAGGGTGACACGGTCGTCCAGGCGCGTAACGTACTTCCACGCGTCGGAAATGGAGGTATGCGGTGTAAAGACATCTTTGGAGCGCCAGGACCCCGGAACCGGGAGATCCGAGTTGCTGGCCGAGAGGCCCGGGAAGCCTGGCAAGTAGACAGCCTCAAACATCCCGTCACCCAGAGGATCCATGTAGATAAACTCCCGGTGGTAGGCATAAAAGCGCACGTAGTTCCAGCTGTCGTCGCCGGGTTGCCGTCTCATGGAATCACCTGCGAGGCCCGCTTCCGTGCTAGGCATTTAGAGTGTCAGTTAAGGACTGGTGCTGACGCGCTGATGATTTGGAAGTGCTTACGTGCCAAAAACAAGCGCCAAATTCACGCCTTCGCTTACAAGCCGGTCGCCGAGCTCGTCAGGCGTCTTCGCGCCCGCGCTTGTCACTGTCTTCGCCGACTTAAGGTGCGCCACACCCTCGGGCGTCTCAGATAAGAGCCCAAGCGCGTATGGCACCACATGTATGGCATCCGGGCGGACTTGACGAACCGTTGCCGCGAGGTTCTCGGCAGTCAGCGGCAGGGTTGAGCTGTACATGTTTGCCGTCTTGGCTCTGTACATTGCCTGGAGGCAAACTGAAACGCCGTACATGTGGTGCCACGGCAGCGGATTGAAGTTGTCCAAGCCAGCCCCCTGAATTGCGTGAGTCAACACCGCCCGGTGGCTCAATGTCACGGGCTTGGGAAGTCCCGTGCTGCCGGACGAGTGCATGATCAGCGCCGGTAACAGGTTCTCGACCTCCCGATCGAAGCTGCGCTCAAACCGGGGCCCAAGGTCGGCGTCACCCAAGTCATAGTCCTGTCGGGAAGGGAGGGGAAGGCAGGTCGTAGAATGCTGGCTAACAACCGCAGCAACCTTTTCCGAAATAGCCGAACTGCTGCCATGTATCAAGATGTGGCATCCTGTCAGCCGAAGAAGATTGAGGATGGCTGGCGGCGGGATGCGTAAAGAGAGGCATAGTGGCGTATATCCAAGCCGGCTCAAAGCAAAGACCGACACCACGTAGTCCACATTGGATGGAGCCAGCAGAGCAGCCGGGCCACGTCCGCCCTAGAGAACCGGGTCAGAAAGTGTTTGTTTTAGTACGAGCAGCATAGAAAGTAATCACTCACAGACTCAAGACCGAGGGAGATGTATCGCTTCACAGCGGCATCAATGAAGCAGTCAAGCTGCCTCCCCGTGAACTGCTCATACTCATCCACTCGGTCGGGATATTTCGGATACCCCAAGATTGGGACCTGTAGCTTGTCTCTAGCTCGGTGACAGATGATGTCATCCAGCACCTTCAAGTCACCAAACTCCTCGTACAGCTGGCGGACACGGTCTTGAGTCAAGTGTGACATTGAGCGATACTCACACTGCGCGGAAGAAAGTTGGCAGCAAACGGCAACAAGAACAGTCCAGTATCAGCTGTTTTATCCTTCCTGCCGCCGGTTTCTGCGGCGCGACATTCTCCATTCGCGGGCTCTGTTAGATGCCCATGGTTGTCTCACTCCGATATCCTCTTCCCCTAGCCCTCGAGGTGCTGGCTCGACACGCCGGGCCCAGCCTCGAGACCTGACCTGCGGCAATCCGCGAGTACTCAGCTTGCAGACCGGGCACCGGGTGTTCCAAACACCTGAGCTCCGGACTTGCCGAAGTGTCTGTGGCGCAGCTAAAGTCCCCTGATGACTGTCTCATGAATCGGGCCGGGTTTATCGGACAATCCCTGGAAGAGCTGTGCCGTGCCTCGGGTTGATTGCTACCTAACTATCAGCGTCCGGGCTTCCGCGTTGGTGGGAGTTGTATTGCGTGGAGCGGCGTTGGGCAAGCTCTTTGAGGCAAGGCTTGCGAATAGTACCCGGCTGGTTACTTCAGTACGCCGCGGCTGTGCTTCCCGGATTACGTCCCCTGGGTAAATTGAGTGCAGTTGATGACTCCGAGTTCCCGAGAGGATAACTCCGTCTTCTCCACAATTGTCTTGGTCAAGGAGCCTTGTCTTGGCTCGGCGTTGCTTCCGGGCTCCGAAGGTTATGTCTTTCTAATGCCAAAAGCGAGTGTCAGGTTAAGCACAACTTGAGGTCAGGTACCTGTGTGCCACAGATGTTTGACCAGCCTGCATGCTTACTTAGACTTCCGCTCGGAATGCATACTCGACAGGGAGAGAGACCACTAAAGCAGTCATTGGAGGAAACACGAAGCACCCTGGCATGTCCTACCGAAGCTGGGTGTGACTCAAGTGAAGAATTGCGGCTCAACGCATGAGCTCGCAATCAAGAGTACCGGGAACTTGCATGAGGCAACTTTCAAGACCAGTAATTCATCCAACTGAGCAACATGATCGGGGCTTGAATGTGCCATATCGATTCACATGTCTAGCGTACCAACCAACCAAAGTTACTCCGGAAGCGACTCCAATCCAGCACGCAATGATCCATCTTACTTTTTGTCTCACTTCAGGGGAGGGGTATCCATGACGAGCGCACCCATCAGATGGGCCGCCACGCGCGTCCCCACCACCTCAGCCCGCTCGATCGCCTCCCGGATCAAGATGACCTCCTCGTCTGTAAGCTCCACATCGTATGCGCCCAGGTTCTCCTCGAGATACTTGATCTTCTTGGTGCCGGGAATGGGAAATATGTCATCGCCCTGTCGCATCATCCAAGCGAGAGTCAGCTGGCCGCTGGTGCACCCCTTCTGCACCGCGAGTTTCTCCAGCGTGTGAACCAGCTGCAGGTTTTTGTCAAAGTTCTCGGGCGAGAACCGCGGGATGGAGCGGCGGAAGTCGCCGGGCTCGAAGTCGTCGGCTGACTTGTACTTGCCCGTCAAGATGCCGCGCCCGAGCGGCGAGTACGCGACTGTCGCGATGCCGAGTCTGCGGCAGGCATCCAGCAGACCTACAGAAGGGTATTCGATGTCCATGCTGAACGGCGAGTATTCAATTTGATATGCGGCAATCGGGTGGACAGCGGATCCGCGTTCGAGCGTGTCAACGCCGCACTCGCTGAAGCCGATGTAGCGGACCTGGCCAGCGCTGTTGGTTTGCTCGGTCAGCGTTTAGTCGCCCTCCCTGAATTCAAAAAAGGCGGTTACAAAGGCCACCTACTCAACGAATTCCTTCATCGTAGCCACAATTTCCTCGACAGGCGTCTTGCCGCTGAACCGATGACTGCCAGATAGCGTGATTCACCGATTAGTGAACCATCCCGCTTCGGCCATTTTGCAAGCAGACATGGCCTCACCAGTATAAGAGGTCGATGTAGTCCGTTTTCAAACGCTCCAGGCTCTCAGCCACGGCCCCCCGGATGTACTCGGCATCATTGCAGATCTCTCTCCCGCCGTCAGGGGAGACCTTGTTGCCAAACTTGGTGACGAGAAAGATCTAGGTGAGAGGTAAACAAGTCAACTCCGAGCACGAAAACCAAGCCAAAGAATGGGTAGGCAAAAAAGGGGTAGATAAAAAAAAAGGGGGGGGGGTAAAGAAAAGGGGTAACGAAAAAGGGTTAACGAAAAAGGGTTAAACAAAAAAGGGTGTTCTTGAAATGTCAAATAAACCAAAGCCCATACCTCCTTGCGCTTGCCAGTCCGCTGAAACCACTTTCCAAGAAGCTCCTCGCTGTCTCCGTACAGGGCAGCCGAGTCCCAGTGGGTACATCCGAGCTCAAATGCACGATCGAGGAAGGCAAGGCGCTCCTCATCCGGTGGTGGGGATCCGTAGAAAGCTGAGCCAGGTCAGCTGAATGGAGCCTTGCTCCGTAAGACGGACGGAGCCATCAGCACGAGTCAACTTACAGCTGAGCCCCATCAGGCCTAGCCCAAGGGCAGGAATATACGGGCCCTCTCGCCCGAGACGGCGTAGAATAACGTTCCGTTTTCCCTCCATGTCGAGACGATGTCACAAGATGGGTGGATTGTTCGCGAGCCGAGGAAGAGCTGAGCCGGCCCGCGTCGAAGTGGCGCTATGATGGGTGGTAAATGTATCAAGTAAGCACCAGTTGCGCGACGCTGACGGAGTTGGACGGCGGCATATCTCCAACAGAATGATGCCGTGGCGGGGTAGGGGGGTTTTCCGAAAAGGGAGAGGATACGCGGGGAGTTCCGGAGTTACCAACTCGGTGGCTTCAGCTGACGCCGAAAAAGCCCAGTCACCAACAGTAGGTACCATAAATGTATTACCTGCATCATGTTTCACGTCGTGTCACATGATGAATGCGGGAATATTTGCGAGCCCAGTAGAATTCATCTGCAGAAGATAACCCCTTCTTGTTTCATTCTCTGCCTTGCTGCAACTATCTGCCCGGTACTGGACCCAACCCCACCCATGGAAGAAAGCTGGATTCATTGTCATGCACCACAGTCACGACAGCAACGGTTCCATATCAGCTAAGCTCCGTTGTGGCCGTTGGAGCCGTTGGAGACCGTGTCCTTCCACTTGATCAGCGTCAGCCCGTCGTAGACGGGCAGCAGGATCGAGTCGACACGCGGATCGGCCTTGCAGAACTTGTTGAACCGATCCAGAGCCTTTCCGTTGGCGGTCCAGTACGGGCGAACCTTGTCAGGCAGGTGGGGGTTGGCTTCCGTGGAGATGGTCATGCCGCGAGCAAAGACTGGTCATTCTTGTCAGCATATCTCTCCTCGGTATCTCTGATGTGCTATCGTTTGTGGGGTGCTCACTGTTGTCGCACAGGATCAGTCCGCTGGGGCTCAGAAGCTTCCGGTCCAGGATCTTCTGGACGTAGTCCTGGTAGCCATCCTTGTTGGCGTCGACAAACACCAGGTCGAACTGGCCGGTCAGCTTGAGGATGCTGTCGCCCGCGGGGCCTTCGATGAGGGTGATCCGGTCGTTGAGGCGGTACTTGTCGAAAGTACGCCGAGATGCCGCAATCATCTTGGGGTCCAGCTCGAGCGTGATGATCTCGCTCCCGAGCGCGGCGGTCGACTCGTGCCAAGCCATGGCGCTGTATCCGGTATAGCACCCAATCTCAAGGACTGGGACCAGTGACAGAAAGCAAGGGGTCAGCCACGTTGCCTAAGACATGCATGAACTTAAGAGACTTAGCCATGCTTACTGCGCTTTGGCTTGAGCAGCGACGCCAGGAACTTCATGGTGGCGCCTTGGAGAGGCGAGGACATCTTGTCAGCGTCCTCAAATTCGCCGCAGGTCCAGTCCCAGAGCTCATCCATGTTGCTGGAAACGTCATCCGAGACGTTGGTGCAGTATTCAGTGACAGTGGCAGCCATCTCGGGCTTCGAGTAACTGTTAGCTACTCATCGACTGATTTGGGCCATATTGTTCTACCAAGATACGCAGTTATTGGGTAAAGGAGGTTCTAGCTCACCGTGAAGGAGAGAACACTCGTCAACATGATTGCGGTTACTAGCGGTCTTTTTCCGAACGAGCTGGGGTGTTTTACGTTGTGGGATTTGCTGAGATGGTGTGGTGTGAGTCCTGATTCCTTCAGAATGAGGCGCGTGAGGCACGGCAGTTAAATAGGTAGCTAGTAACTCATCATCTGTGGTTCTTGACTTGTGCTGCTAAGTAGCAGTATCTCAGTGAACTACCACCATTCTCTGCCGACGCGCAACTTGAGCATCCCACCCGAGTGGGGTTGTTTGATTCTCACCTGCATCTCAGAGCTCGTTTCTCTCTTAGAAAGAGACCTATCATCTTGCTGCACGAAAACAGGATTACGTGGGGCCGGCTGCCGGAGAAGCCGGAGTCAGCGCACATCATGCAGTGGACGATGAAACCTTGGTCATTGGGAATCGGAGCCCATCCTGAGTTGAGCCGGAGTGCAAGATAGGGAGGTACGGTAGATAAGCAACAGGGACGTCTTTGCAACTCTGGTGGGCCAATCCAAATAGGTACCTGTTTTCCTGCACTTAGCTATCTCTGTACGACATAACATACAGGTAAGATATCGACCTTGCTTAACCTAAAACACTCTCGAACCTGGGAATGTAAGCCGGCAAGGCTGCGTTGGTTCAGTCTAGTGTAAACTCCGGAATACAATCACAGCCATTCTCGTTTTGACGTCAGCGTATTGGTGTTACGGCACAGCAGAGACACTGGGATGCTCAGAGTTGGATGGAGTCAGCTGGCCGACCTGCCGCTTTGGGAAGCCCATGGTTTAGTCCAAGACAAGTCGAGTCAGAGGCGGTGGAGGAGTGATTCCCTGAGCGGCTCAATGTTGGCGCGGTTTTGTGGTTCTGGAGGATGATTACGGAACGTTCTGCGATGGCTGAGTCCTAAACACCCAGATGGTGGCGGCAGCCTCTTCAAAAGTGAAGGCTGGAGGACTCGCCTTGGCCTTCTTAGACACCCACATCAGCTCATCTGCATCGCGTCTTGCTCCTTTTCTTGACAGTAGACTCCAAACGCCATAGTAAACAATCTGGTCAAGCGACAATGTCTGAAGCTCAACCTCCCGCGGACGTTCACGAAGTCTTTCAGGCCTCATCAGCTGTTGCTGGCCGTCTCACCCATCTGATACCAGACGAACTTGCACTCGCGGTCCCAGATCATCCCCTGTTTGCCTATGCCAAAACCAACAAGCCCGAGGATGGCTTTGTCGACGTCACGGCCGCGGAGTTTGCGTCTGCCGTCAACCGCGCCAGCTGGTTCCTCTTGGACCTGCTGGGACAGCCGAAAGACTTTGAAACGATTGGATACATGGGACCCAGTGAGCAATGATGCCTTGTCAACTAGAGGTGACGCATCGGTGTTGAGAGCTGACTGCGAATAACTCGCAAGGCGACCTGCGGTACTTTTTCTTTCTGTTTGGGGCTATCAAAGTTGGCTACAAGGTCAGTCTCCTATCGGGTTCAACAAATGTGCATGGAGGTGAACACAGCACCATCAGTTAGGTTACGCTGACATACCCTCCTGGTGGCCAACCGCTCGTAGATGCTCTTCACTTCTCCCCGAAACAACCTTGACGGGCACCTTCACGTGCTCGCCGGCTCCGACTGCCATGTTTTCTTGACAGCTCGCGGCAGCAACGTTGACGACATCCTGCGGGCGCGCCCCATGCGGACTGCCATAGTCCCAGAGCTTTCTGACATGCTGGACGGGACAGCAGAGACCACTGCCGTGTACCCATACACCAAAACGTTTGAGGAGGCACGAATGGACCCGTGCTTGGTGCTGCACACGACGGGGTCAACGGGACTACCCAAGCCCATCGTCTGGAAGAACGCAAACCTCGCCTCGTACGAAGCGTGGCGGACAATTCCCGCCATCGACGGATATGTGCCTACGACGGTCGTCTACCAGCAGGCCCGCCGCGCCTATACAAGCATGCCGCTGTTCCACACGAGCGGACTCAACGCCGGGATTACGTGGAGCCTGCTGTGTGGCGTGACGCTGGTGTACGGAGCCCCCAAGGTCGTCCCCAACGCCGAGTATACGGATCAGATGCACATACATGCTGCGGTCGACGCCACCATGGGAGCGCCCAGTCTTTACGAGGAGCTTAGCCGTGATCCTGAGGCGTTGGAGAGACTGGGTCGGATGCAGTACGTGGTGGCCAGCGGAGGTGAGTGCTCACGAGGTTGCGAGGATGTCGAGAGCACGGAAGCAAGTTGACAGCTGACATACTGGAACTAGCCCCGCTGTCTCAAACGGCTGGCCGCCTCATCTCACAACGCTCCCGCGTCATCTCCAACCTCGGCTCGACCGAGACAGCCTGTCTTCAACGTCTCTCCCCCTCGGTCGCCGACTGGGACTACTTCTTCTGGCACCCCACCCACTCGGGTATCGAGATGCGCGAGTACATGCCGGGTCTCTTTGAGCTCTTCATCGTCCGCAAGCCCGAGCTGGGGCTGTACCAAGCCATCTTCGCTACGTTCCCCGCCATCTCAGAATGGAGCATGAGCGACCTCTATGAGCGGCACCCCGACCCAGCCAAGCCGTTCCTGTACCGCTACAAGGGCCGCAAGGACGACGTTATCGTTCTCAGCAACGGCGAAAAGGTCAGCCCGGCACTCATGGAGGCCGCGTTGAACAGCAGCCCCCTGGTCCGGGGCGCCATGGTCGTCGGCCGCGGCCGGTTCCAGCCCGCAGTGCTGCTCGACCTGGCTGTCGAGCCGCCGCGGACAGTCGAGACGCGGCACCAGCTCGTCAACCAGCTGCTTCCCTTTGTTGCGGAAGCTAACGCCCACGCGCCGGCGCACGGTCAGCTGGACCCATACCACATCATGTTTGCTGATCCGCAGCGTCCGGTGCAATATCTAGGCCAGGGCAAGATCCAGAGATTGCAGACCTATGCGCTGTACGAGGACGACATTGATAGGTTGTACCAGTCCATCGAGAACGCCGAGGAGCTTATCGCTTTCGAGGAGCATCTTCCCTCGCTGGACCTCAGCAGCCGGGAGACCGTGGGTGCCTGGTTGCACTCACTGGTGGTCAAAGTCGCGGGCTTGAACCTGATCGACGGGCGTCAGGACATGTTCGAGGCCGGCCTCGATTCTCTCCAAGTCATCAAGATGGCCCGGGAGATACGCATCGCGGCGAAGAACGCTCGGATTCAATCCAGCTTGACCGACTTTCCTCCGCGGTTCATCTATGCAAACCCAACCTTGGACCAGCTCGAGATGTTTGTCCTTGCTGCTGCATCCAACGGCGAGCCACAAGCCCCGCTGAAGTATGAGCAGCTGAAGTACGGGGTCTTTGACAAGCCCCTGTCGGCGGTGACGGTCGACAACTCGGAGACCACGGGTACCGACACGCCGACGACATGGCCCTCGACTTCGGACTCGGAAGAGGACGATACGGACACAGACCTCGCCCGGTCTCTACTCGAGGAGTACACGCGTACCCTCCCTCCACCGCGAGCAAAACGACCGGTCACGGGGCGCCAAGAAGCAGACGAGATGACCGTCGTACTCACCGGGAGCACCGGATCCCTGGGCCCATACGTCCTCGACGCGCTGATCCTCAACCCCAAAGTAGCCCGCGTAATCTGCCTCAACCGCAGCGCCGACGCGGCCGAGCGACACGCCCAGATGTGCGCTACACGCGGTCTCGGATCGCTGCCTCCCTCTCGTGTCCAGTTTGTCAAGGCAGACCTGTCTCTGCGGCGGCTGGGTCTTGACCGCGCCACGTACGGCATGCTGGTTAGCACCGCGACACACATCATCCGTGAGTATACCCAGCACCTCTCGCACTACCCCTGAACTCGGGGCCGAACCCTGCAACTGACCCTCACCAGACAACCAATGGCCCGTAAACTTCAACTGGCCACTCCAGTCCTTTCGGCCACACATCCACGGCATCGCCAACCTCATCCAACTCGCCCACGCGTCGCGACACAATGCGCTAGTGCTGTTCGTGTCCAGCGTGTCGACCGTCGCGTCCATGGCGAGTGGCGCCGCGCCCGAGGCGCCGGTTGATCGTGTGACTGCGTCCGCTGCGATGGGATACTCGCGGTCGAAGCTCGTGGCTGAGATTCTGCTGGACCGGGCGGCGCGGCTGAGTCGGGTGCGGTCGGCTGTGTGTCGGGTGGGGATTATTGCTGGTCCGGTTGGGGATGTGAGGGGGGTGTGGAATAAGCATGAGTATATTCCTTCGGTGAGTGGTGAGGCGGGCCCCTGGTGGTGGTGGTGGTCTGGGTTGCTACCACTGTCAAGGGGAGAAAACGTGTCCAAGTCACCACGCTAACACTTTCCAGATCATCATCTCCTCGGCCCACCTCAACCTCTTCCCATCAACCTTCCCGTCACGCGACCGCATCGACTGGCTCCCCGTCGACAAGCTCGCCACAATCCTCCTCGACGTCCTCTCAACCGCCTCCTCACCCCCAACTTCAAACAGCGGAACCCAAGTCTTCCACATCGTCAACCCCCACGCCTCCTCCTGGCATGCCGACTGGGCGCCAGCCGTCACCGCCGCACTCGGCGTCCAGACAGTCGAGTTCGCCGAGTGGGTGTCTGCGCTGCGCGCGAGTGCCGACGAGGCCCTTGCCAGCGGGGACATTGATCTGGAGCGGAACCCGGCTATTCGCCTGCTCGAGTTTTACGAGGGCACGGTTGTGGCGGACTCGCCGCGCATGTTGACGTCGCGAAAGGCGGAGGAGGCGAGTCCCGCGTTGAAAGCGGTGGGTGCTGTTGGGGAGGAGTGGTTGCGTGTTTGGTTGGGGCAGTGGGGTTTGGTGAAGGGTGGGCAGGGACACGGGTGGATGGAGTTGTTGTAGAGGTGTGCCGTGGGGAATGCCTGGTGTCAGTGTTTCTAGCCAGAGGCCGAAACAAAGCTATCTGGTCTCGCGCGAGAGCAGGCTGGCCTGTATAGTAGGAGGACGACAATTCTTGGGAGAGGTGCTTCGTATTCGATCTTCTATGTTGCGGGATTACTCTGCACCGATAGATTTACACGCGCTTTCGCTTGAAACCATGGACCCTGAAAGGCTGAACTGGGTGAAGGATAGGCCAGATACTTGGCTCTGCGCGGGATATATGTGGCCATGGTCATATGTGCTCGTGAAACCTTTTGGTCAGCATCAGTCGAAACCTCAAAGATCAAATAGAATGAAAGGAAGAAATAGCATCATCAACAGCGAGTAAGTAGGACCTTATCACCGGAAGCTCGCTCCCGCACCTCCCGCTTACACAACGTGCACCACCACCAAACAGCAAGCCACTCCCGTCCTTATCAGCACTCCCACCCACCTCAAACCCCGGAACCACTCACCGTCCACCCACCCAAGCGGGGCAGAGATAACAACCACCCCCCAACCCCATGGCCCCCACGGCCCCCGACCCCCAAGTCAGCCACCCAGCCCTGCCGGCAAGGCGGCAACTGATAAGAGAAAAGGGAACCTCCCGTCCCTGGTCGTATTTCTCCGATTGGTTACCGCGCCGCCGGAGACGAGGAGGCAAGCCACACGATCCGATCCGATGGCGGGAGGGCGGGATGGGCTGGCGATCTGATCGGGGAGGCTTGGCAGGGGTATGTACCTCTAGAAGTTGGGGGCCGTTTTGTGACGTCTTGGGATGGAGGGTGGGATTTGTATCGTGTGATATGTGACGTGTGATATATGGGTAACGAACACTTGGTTTGTGGTGGGAAATTGATTTCGTGGTGATGGGTTTGTGGGAATCAAAAGTTTTGTTGATTTTTGTGGCCGGTGGGATGGGAAAGGGTGTAAGTGGTTCAAGGTTGTGTCTTGGATGTCGATCGATGTGGAGCTGGCGAGTTTCAGATCATCTCTCAGATCATCTCTGCCTTGTTTGTTGAGAAATGAAACAGCAGTATCCACATGGACAGGCAACAACAACGTGTGCAGATCTACACAGTAGAAGGTGCGAGGTGGACAGCGCTGGTGGTGTTGAAAACCCGTTCGATGCGAGGGCAAGCGAGCCGCTCCATCATCCCCTCTATTGATGAAGATAATTATAACCTGTACCGTTTCCCAATGACCCGTGGCGCCCTACAATAAAGATCTATAACACGCATCTCCGTAAAACCCGTAATATGCTCTCGTTTCCGTCCGAGCCGTGCATTAGTAGCCTGAACAAGATCAGAGCTGGCAAGCAGGCAGTAGTAGCGCCTCTAAACATCCTCATCCTTTTTTGACCAACCCCGTGGGAGAGATCTAAGAGAGGGGTTGTTCCCCAAAGTGTAGATGTAATGTGTGTGCAAAAAAAAAAAAAGGAAAAGATGCCACCCGGCGCGATCCCCGGGCCTCGCCTCAAAACGAAGAACCAAGTCCCATCGCCCCGCGCTTAAACGGCACCATAAATCGTCTCCATGAGGATACCCGTCACACGGTAGGGGTCCGCATTGCTGGCCGGCCTGCGGTCCTCGAAGTACCCGTAGCCCTTAGCAGCGACCTCGCGAGGGATGCGGATTGACGCGCCACGGTTGGCAACGCCGCTGAGAGATTGGTCAGTCAACCCGTTTGAGGCATTGTGTTTGAGAAAACTTACTAGGTGAAGGAGTCAATGGCGCCGGTCTCGTGGCGGCCAGTCAGACGCTTCTCGTTGTCCTCGCCGTAGACGGCGATGTGCTCCATGTGGCGGGCCTCGAGCTTCTTGATGGCGGCCTCGATGGCCTTCATGCCACCCTCCTCGCGCATCTCCTGGGAGGAGAAGTTGCTGTGCATGCCGGCACCGTTCCAGTCGCCGGGGATGAGCTTGGGGTGCAGCGAGACCTTGACGCCAAAGTCCTCGGCCACACGGGCGAGGATGTAGCGGGAAATCCACAGATCGTCACCCACTGGTTGGTTTGTTAGTGAACGTTCTTGGCATCGCAAGATCGGATGAGTTGACTTACTGCTGATGCCGACGCACGGGCCGACCTGGTACTCCCATTGTGACTTGCTGACCTCGGCGTTGGTGCCCGAGATCTTGACGCCGGCGTAGATGCAGGCGCGGAGGTGGCTCTCAACAATATCGCGCTGCACGACACGTCCCGCACCGACACCGCAGTAGTAGGGGCCCTGGGGAGCGGGGAAGCCCTGCAGACGAGATGCGTCAGCCGTCAGATTCAAAAAGGCCCGAGATCGGACAAGGTACGTACGTTGGTGGGCCAGCCATATGGCCTGTCATTCAAGTCCAGGAGGGTGTATTCTTGCTCCAGGCCGAACCACGGCACGGTCTCGGCATGCGCCTGCATGAGCTTGGCGCACTCATGGCGGTAGTTGTACTTGTTGGGGGTGCCGTCGTGGTTCCAGCATTCTGTCAGGACGCTGCCGGCGTGTTAGTGCAATTCTTGGATCCGCTCGAGGTGTATCCCGGTCCCGCAGCAACATACAGAATGTTCTCGCCCCTGCGGAAGGGGTCCGGGTAGACGGCGCAGGGCCGGAGGTAGACATCCGAGTTGCCGCCGGGGGCTTGGCCGGTGGAGCTGCCGTCGAAGTTCCAGATGGGCAATGTGTCGACGTCCCACTGCTTGCCGTCGTCGCGGGGCTCGAGAGTCTGCGGGCGAGGGTCAGAGTCAGAGTCAGGTCTTTGTTGACTGGTTTCTCAAATTGGAGGTGTGACGTACGCGAGTCTTGGAGCGGCTGTTGCCCTCCGAGTCGATCCAGACGTATTCGGCGATGACGATTCCCCTCTGGTCGAGAGTGGTATACTTGTTGGTGATCTCGGACCGAGAAATTGATTGAGATTCTGACGCCTGCGAGCCTGTTAGCCAGCCGAACCTCGACGAAGAATCTTTTTCCAGAGGCCATACCATGGCTGCGGTTTGCTGCTTGTTACGGCTGCTGTGTGTGTGTGGGAGGGGTGTCTGGGGTGGGAGACCGGCGGCGCGGTGTGTCACTGGCGGTCGGGGTGGTCGAGGTGCGGTTGAGCAAAAACAAGGAAATCAATTGGTGACGATCGAAGAGTGGAATTTGGGGCAGTTGTGGAAGAGTCACATTTCGACGCTGGGACCGAGGGAATTTTATCGGCGGCGAGTCGGAGGGGGGGCCCCGCACGGGGTGGCGGGGCCCAAAGGTGCTGTGGGCGTGGTGGGGCAGGGCCTCATCATTCCCAAACACAATCGAGGCCTTTCTTTGTTTCTGTTTTCTGCTTCTGGGTTTTCCTGGCCCGGTACCTTGCCGGTCCCCTGGCGGGCGGTGGCCGCTGCGGCCGCCGGGGGCTCGAGGGTGGGCACTGGAGGGTGTGAGGGTGAGACGGCGGCCCAAGGCCCCAAAACCACGCGACACGCCCAAATTCATCTCGTCGGCTCGCCAATCGCGGCCATGCACGCCATGCAGGCCCATTGAGGGGTTTTCGAGTTTGTCACTTTATTCTTAGCGACGTCGCCCGGCCCGACGGGCCCTCCGATAAGGCCCGACACCCCACAGCAGCGATCGCCACGGTCCCAGATCGGGGCGCCGTGCTATCGCCGCCCGCTGGTTGGCCCGCCCGACGGTTTTGCGCATGGAATCCCAGCACGGCGGTGCCAAAAAGCCCGCAGCCAGCTGCCGCATGCGGCTGCCACCCGCCCTGCAGCCGTCTCGCCGCGCCCGACGCTCGAATTTTCTGGGGTAGCCCGACCTAACAGAAGCGTCGACAAATGCCTTGGTGTCATCGTTGACAAAGAGCAACTGCGCGTGCATCTGAAACTGCGCATCGCCAACCCGCCCCCGTCTGAACTCGACCACTCGGTTCGTCGAATCCTTCACCGCGCTCACCGCCAGCAGCCCACCGCCGGCCGGCCCTTGCTTGTTGACCTGTTCGTTTCTAAACTTAACTTTTGATACGAACTCGCGAGAGGCAGAGGCCGGGCAGGGCACGCCCGACCCAGCAGCCCGGCCAGTGGCGTTTCACCCGCCACCTGACCGTTGTGGGCTTGTGGCTCGGCTATTCCGCCCCGGCAGTGTGGGGCCACTGGGGTGCGCAGGGCGATGCAGCCCGCCTTCCAGGGCATTCAGCCGAGCCAGTCGCCTTCTGACCGCCCATCCATCCCGACGACGTCACCCTGTCTCGCCTGTGTTGCTGATTTATCCGCATGAGGCTTCACGTGATTACCCGCCTCGCAGCCCCATTGCCGAACCCTCCACATTGCCGAGACCCGGAATGCATGTGGCCTGTCTGCACCCCATTCCTCTCGTCTGATGCCGCAATATCGATTGCCCGGTCTCGGGAGTCTGCAATTGCTTCGTCTGCGTCCGGAGATGTCGAGGAGGGATCTGCGAGCACACGAGGAATGGCAGTGCTGGACGCCATTTCCGGTTTTTGGGGGTCGGGAACCGGATTTGACATGGGGTATTTCCCGGCGACAAGCAGCTGTCTCAGTCACCCGAGGTCAGTACGAGATCTCGACTAGCATGCCGTGAATTTCCATGGGCGTCCTGCGCACATGACTCCCGGTCGGAACCGTTGTGTGTAAGCCGCGGCATCTCACAGCCTCAACCTTGCCTGTTTCGGCCGCCCGCAACTGTTGCCCTGTTCAACACGAGCATCCAGCTTTTCGCTCGCTGCCGCAGTCCAGCCAGAAACATGCGGTAATCTTAGTAAACATTACCTGCTACTTGATAAAGAACCAGGGTGAGCACCGGGCGATTAGGTGTCGCTCCAACCGACTCAAGCCGCCGCACAAGAGTTCCTGAGCACAATTGGCCAGCCGAGTCCTCAAGCAGCCGCGCAATTCCTCCTCCTAGCGCCGTTGTCATGCTGTTCGATTGAGTGTTTGAGATCCTCGCACACTTTCAGAGTCTAGTCGCGGCATCGTCGTGGCACTCAGGGCTGTCGACTCATAACCTCGACTGGAAGTGTCGGTCAAACCTGAGTCTCGTACTAAATGTAACCGTTTATGTTTCCATGCAGAGAACCTTTTGCTCTGTAGTCCGGGCTCAGGAGAAGCGATCAGGGGCGCGTGCCTTTTCGTGCAGGACAACCTCCATCTTTCAGGGTCTCTGTTGTCTTGGCAACGGAGACAACTGCCGCCCGTTACCCCTGACCCCTATCCCCACTGGGCAACGTCACACCAGGGCGAACAGTAAGAAAATCATTGATGGGTTGTTGTTTTGTAGAACGGTGCTTTTCTGATTGACACTGTGAGTCAAGGCTGTACTGTAGCGCAGCAATTCAAGTGTCAATTACGGTCCAGCATCACAAGGCTCTGACAGAGGACTCACAGTTCTGCAGCATCTCTGTCTCGAGCGTTTCTTTTTTCTCTTTTCTTTTATGATTTCCATAGTTTCCCTCTTTTTTCTTTTATTTCTTCTTCCTTTTTCTCTGTTCTTTTGCGGTTCTTCTGCCTTTTTTATTTTCTTCCTTTGTCTTTTCTTTTTTCTTCCTTTCTTTTATCTCTATATTTTTCTTTTTCCCTCTGGGATGTTCTTGGCACCAGCAGTGACAGTAGCTGTTGTATTAGTAGCGGCCACAACTCCCTATGTCTGTCTTAGAAAACACATGCACAATCACCACCTAACTCGTGGTATGAGACCTGTCAAGTTCTGGCAATGTGGTGTTGCGATTG
>FTCU01001180.1_pt1 | contig 20558 bp, 26 predicted proteins | sample 1639521 | NCBI WGS metagenome assembly FTCU01 (sample SAMEA3914864, study PRJEB12502) | metagenome | biome: forest; material: soil | place: USA | collected 2012-03-12 | depth 0.3 m
GTGGTGGACTGGGATACATGGCCCAAGTCCCCGCCCGACTGGTCCGACTAGAAACCCGGGGGTAAATGAGGGTCTTGGTTGCCTACCTATAGTTATCGCGGCGATTAAGCCGGCGTCACCGTTCAATAGCAAGGTGGAGGATGCAGCTGTGTCACAGACGTGCACGCAGAGTTTCCCAGCATGTCTGCTCAAATGCTTTGCCAGCCCAAGTCGGGACCTTGGTCTTTGGCCCACTCCTTGTCCCTCGGCGGGGGCCTGCTCTTTTTCCCAAGTAAACACCTCACTGCCTGCCACCTAACGGCGGCGTTGAGACCTCTGTGAGGTCATCTAGATGTCAAGAAAATTGGCGTTTTTTCCGCCGCCAGAGGGATTGTCTGCGGCTTTGTGACAATGCGCGCTGCTTTGTACATCCCCTTTCTATTTTATGGTGGCTTGCGCCCCAATCTCGTGTCCGAGATCTCCGCCCGCCCTGCTGCAACTTGGCCAGGTCAAGGTTGCCAGGGTTGCAGCGATGCTGTTTCACCATCTTGATGGCTTGGTCGGTTCCAGTCGGTGGGAATGCTCAATGGTGGCACTGTTCGGCTGCAGTCGGTGGAAATTTCAAATGGTGCTACTGGTCGGTCCAGTCGGTGGAAATGAAAATGGTGGTACTGGTCGGTTCCGGTCGGTGGCAAAATGGTCAAAATAGTCTGTGAAAGTATTACAAAAGGAAAGGCTTGAAGCCGACCTACTGCGCGCAAAGCAACAGAGAGCTCATAGCCCGTTGCGGGTGGGGAAAACGGTGGTGGTATTCTCTGTGGTCGTGATGGTTGTGGGTGCGGAAAAGGAAGCCAGTGGGCTGCATGGCTGGCTGCGGAAATGATGGAGGGGCGTAGGGCAGCCGCAACAGCTCGGCGTTTAACCAGACGACGGCGTTCGCCGCCAACATCGGTGAACCTTGGGCCCAATCAACCGCAAAATAGGTAGATTACATACCATGCAAAGGCGCAAGGCGCAAGCCGCCCCCAGGGGACACAGGAGGAGTGGCAGTCCTCAACCGTCGGTCACCACTCAGGCTCCCTGCATAAATCCATGATGGCGCCCCATTGCTGACTCTGTCGTCTTAACTGAAGTTACGAACGTCGATGCCCATTGATATCGACGTCAACACCTTGAGCAATCACCTACCTGGTACTCTTTCCGGCCTCTGTTGACAAACCACCTTTACCCCTTTACTCTACTCACCAGAGTTACTGCCAATGTCGGGCTTCCTTCGCTCCCTTCTCCGAGCCTTTGTGGCACTGGCATGGATTGCCACGACGGCCGGGGCGCTCCGGTACTTTACTACGCCTAGCGAAATTTCGACGTCGGTGCCTCTGGAGTGCCGCATGCCGCTCACCAAGGACATCACCTGTGACGTGGACGATCTGATAACTCCCACCGACGTCCTTTATGGGCAGGTGGTCGTGGGCGGGCACGCTGCGGCCTACTGCGCGGCGGCTTGCAAGAACTCACTCAAGGCGTTCCAGAAGGCTGTCGCGTCGGGCTGCGGCCACACGCCGTATAAGGTGTGGCCAGACATGGCTGAGGGACAGTCGGTCCAGGAGGTTGTTAACGGGCTCGTGTGGGCGCAGGAGCTTCTGTGTCTCCAGGATGGGTATGTCGTCTTGCTTTCCGCTGAAGATATGGAGTAACTTGCTGAGATAACTGTCGTATGCCCATCAACAGCTCCGAGTATTGCCTGCCGGCCATCTACGAATACAAAGCCACCTACTGCTCGGTGTGTAGACTCAAGTACGGGGCGGCGATGCAGGAGTCGCCCCTGGGGCGCGCCGTATACCCCGAAGCCAACTTTCTTTCCGTCTTGTCGTCCTGTTCGGTTCCAGCGAGCAGCTATCCCTACACCTTTACGCCGGGTGCGCCAACTACGACCAGCAGCCCGACCACCGCCTCAGCGCCCGCGACAACGCCGACGTGCACCGGGGCCAAGTACCGCTTCCAAAAGGGCGACACATGCGATTCCATCTCGCGGGCACAGTCCATGTCGTCGGATCGACTGGAATACGTGAACCATCTTGACTACAACTGCACGACGCTTGTAGTTGGCCGGGACCTGTGCATCCAGGACACGTGTCCGCTAGTGACGATCCAGAAGAACCAGACGTGCCAGGACCTTGTGGCTGGCAAGGGCTTCAGCACGGCGCAGCTGGTGTCTTGGAACCCGTAAGTCACCTTTCACCCATTGGTGCTAGAGACTGCCTGGTGTATCGGTCACACAGCAGTGAGAGTACACATGTATGGAGGTGGGCCTGTATTAGGCAAGGCAGCTGACTCGACGTCCCAGGTCACTCAAAGGCCCCTGCGACCGCCGACTTACACCCAACCTGGACCGCCTCGTAGGCCGTCATTTCTGCATTCAGTGAGTATTTCCTACCTGGTACCAATCTCAACCCAGCCTGAAAGTACTAGGTACTAACACTCCCAACCAGAGCTCCGGCCGGTGCGCAGTTTCCTACAAACTTGACAAGCCCCACGCGGTCAACCCCAGCACGGCAAGTCATTCCTTCTCCCCCACAACCCGCCTTGCTCTCTCCCCTCCTCTTCTACCACGGCCAGACAGGCTGACACGGGCAATCTCACCGCAGCACCTCCAAGACTTTTGGCCAGTGGAAACCGGACACCGAGGTCGCCGAGTCCCGTGCAGGCCGGCATGACGTGCGCGTGCAACAGGTTCTACAAAGTCGCCTCGGGCGACACTTGCCAGGCGGTGGCGACGAGGAATAACATTGCCCTGACCGACTTCTACGCGTGGAACCCGGCCGTCGGGACGCGGGGCTCGGTGCTGCAGGTGGGTGTGTGGGTGTGTGTCGGGTTTGATGCGCGCCTGCTGGCGAAGAGCGGAGAGGGGGCGCACGAGATGCCGGAGCCGACGGCACCGCCCGTGTGCCCGGATCTCTAGGACGTCTGTCTGTGTCTGGTTCGTTTTCTTTTTGAGGTGGCACCTTTGGGCTTTTTGGTTCCTTATCTTGGTGCTGGGCTGGGCGCGGGGATGATCCATCCCTGTTCCAAGACGCGGTAAATAAGGCAGCTACCTATCAGCCACCTGGCCGTCCGACTCCAACTCTGACATGAACATGATACCAACTTGCGTGTGTCTTATCTGATCGCTGAGGCAACCCGCCCACATTTGCCCGTCTCCTCCGCCCTCGCTCCCACAAGCGATTGGTCCGGGTGCTCGCAGTGTGTCTTGGCTCGTCTCGGCCCCACGGTCCCCTTCGTTCCGGGCCTCTTTCTCTCCTTCCCTGCCTCATACATGCGCCCCTCCTTCGCCGGCGTCTGTTGGTTGATTTGTGACAGAACCTGATGGTTCTGCCCTGCTCCGGGTTGTGATGCCTTCGAGCGCTCAGCAGCCCCTGTTGCGGGCGGCCGCCTCGTGCCCCAGCATTTCTGCAGTCACCCGCGCAGCCACCCGCACAGCCCGCTGGCTGCCTTGCCCACATCAATGCATCTCTCCCATTCAGGATTTTCCACACCTACCGTGGGAACAAGACAGGCAATATCGCCGCTTCGACCGAAATTGGCCTGTTCTCATAAGAACCCCAACGGGTACTTGGGCCGGGATGAAGAAACGGGCCGCTCCGCTTTCATGTCAGAACCATTCAGCCACGCCCGAGCGTATTTCCATGCACATGCACATACCATCCGTACGTCTGTATGTACGAAGTACATGCACTCAAGGTACATGTGCGTGCTGCCGTGTAGCGCCATGTACACAATTACAATGTGGCGGTCTTCACTCCGTTCTTCGTGACGGCGTCGACTTTCTTGACGCCGCAGGAGCAGGCCGGGCCCACCCCCTTGGTGTCAGTTGCCGCAGCGTGTTCAGCGGCAGTGTCTGAGTGTCGTCTGTGGTGGCTGGCCCGGACCGGCAGGTGGGGACCGACATGCATGGTTGATATCTTCAGGAGCGAGAGACTGGCCCAATCACGTTGCGAAGGGGCATATCCTGGAACCAACAACCCGCTGGTGCTTCTGCGCTGTTGCAACCCTCCTTGTGGACTTGCGCGCGCTCTGGACGTGCTGCTTTTGCATCTTGCCTGGCCGCTCATGTCCAGCCCACCATTGTCCTCGAACTGCAGCAACAGCGTGTTTCGGTTTCGATTCGATACACTCAGCGTCGCGTGTGGCTCGGTCCGATGCCTCAACTTGGGCAGCTGGCAGCCTCTTCGTTGAGACGGAAACGGTCGTGAACATGAACTAGCCCTGGAAAGAGTAAGGGCAGAGTGCCGGTCAGGCCTGGTACGCATGAGACACTTTGGTCTGTTGGCGCTTAATCTGCGTCTGGCAGACGCCTCAGCCACCCACCCCCCTGGCCCCCAGCCTCCAGGCCTCCTACCTAGGCCTCCTGCCTTGCGGATAAGAAGCGAACGACGCCGCAGCCCAAGTGGGTTTTCAAATTGCATTTGTTACCACATAATTCTGGTCATCCGTGAATTGTTGGCCACGATTTTTGCAGCAACTCCGTTCCTCTCAATCCGCTTCCGTACTCTGAGCCACATAATTCGTACCGACATCTTTCATCATGGCCAGAAGAGTGAGAGTTTCCCCCGTGTTGTGAGGTTATCGCCCGGCTCCTGGGCACCGTATAACTAGATGCTTCGAGACACTGACAAGAGAAAAGCGCCTTGTTTTTTCCCACGGCGCGTCTGGCAATGCCGGCCCAAGTCGAGCGCTTGCGCCGGACGATCCGATTCCATCTCTCGAAGATGATGGACGCGGCGCCGAAGAGACGAGCTCAACTCGGTCTCCTACCCCGACCATCTCAATCAACACCCCTGGTGATGATGATTCGGAATCTAGGTTCCTAGATCCATCCTCCTCAAACCCCTCTTCCCCTCCCCCCGGGCAAGGTGATGCTGGAAGCATCAGTGATCGCCTTGCAGGACTTCGCCTCCACACTCCCGCAAGCCCATCGTCGTCAGGAAGACTTGATCTGGGCAGCCTGCGGACAGCGCTTCCCAGTGCCGGAACAGCGTCTCCACGCCACACCCCTCTACTTCTCCCTGGCGGGTCTCCGGGACCTTCTGGCCACCGGCGTAGGCGTTCCTCCTCGGCAAACCAGGGACCGTACGACGTGAGGCAGGAAGTGCCGCCGCAAGATCGGTTCCATGAGCCTGAATTTCAGCGGGCTTTTACTCATGCCACGTCTCTCATGGCTCGGCTAGTTGGGGTCCTCGGAAGCAGTACTCTGCATCTCGAACCGGACTCCACCATGAAGACCCTCCGCGATAGGGCTGACGAACTGGCTCGCTTTCGATGTCTGCCGACCCGGATAGTGGGTCTTGTTGGTGATTCTGGTGTCGGTATGAGCGAACCCGTTGTTTGACTTCCCCAAATCTGCAACGAGTACTGGACAACTGGGACTGACCACGCGAATGTGTGTTGCTGGGACAGGCAAGAGCAGTCTGCTCAACTCACTGTTGGACTCTCGCAATTTGGCCCGAACAGTGAGTACTATGCTTTTACAGCTCTAACTCCCTGCCAACTTAACAATGCCTGCTAACCTTGGATATCAGAGCAACGGCGGAGCTGCTTGCACCTGCGTCGTCACCGAATACCGCCACCACGACCGTGCCGACTTTGCTATTGACGTCGTGCTGTTCACTGAGGACGAGCTCAAAGAGCAGCTTCATCGGATGGTGCATGCCTACCGCCACCACCACCTCAACGCGGCCGAGATGGAATCTGAGGAGGACAGAAAGCACTGGGCGGCTCAGGCCAAGTTGGCTTGCGACACATTGACAGCCATGTTTGCAGACCGGTTCACGACTACCTTGCTTCGAAACAACGAGACCAGGAGCGTCGTCGAAACACTCATGAAGTGGGTGATGGACTTGCGCCCTATCCACGACATCGACAGGCACTCCGTCGCGGAGTCGCTGGAGGATTGCTCCGAATTGTTAATGAGACTCACCTCAGACCGTGGTGCTGCCCAAGCGGGTCCGGCGGCTTGGCCTTATATCAAGAAGATCAGGTATGTCGTTTGCTGAATTGTCCTGGAAGACAGACACAGGCTGAACTAACGCTGCTATAGTGTGTCCCTCAATGCGCATATCCTTAGCAAGGGTCTCGTTCTAGTAGACCTTCCTGGTATGACTAAATTTTTCAAAACCCATCCCTAATTATTCCCCTTGTCTTACTTTGTGACTTCGTGACTAACGCGGTGAACCAAGGCCTCCGTGATCTGAACTCGGCTCGACAAAACATCACAGAGCGCTATCTGCTCAAGTGCGATGAGATCTTTGTGGTCTGTCCCATCGGACGGGCTATCACAGATGAAGGGGTTATGAGGGTTTTCGAGCTAGCTCGGCAAGCAAGATTGTCCAATGTCGGCATCATCTGCACTAGGTCCGATGTAAGTCATTTATCTGCTGGAATTCTGCTTTGTGGTGTCAACAAAGAGACTTACATGCCACCTTGTCTAGGAAATTCGCGCCGATGAGGCGCAAAGAGACTTGAAGGGCGCTCAGTCCAGGGAAATCCAGAGATTGAACGGCTCTTTAGCCACTGCAGAACAAGAGTGTGCTCAGATCAGGGAGGACCTAGACGATCTCCAAAGCCTCGAAGACATCACAGAGGATGAAGAGATCCAGAAAGCATGTCTCTATGTTGAACTTGACCAAAAGAGGTATGTGCTAGCGAACCTTGCCTTGGAAATGTTTATTACTAATGCTTCAATACAGCCGCGATATTGAGACTCGCAAGTTTGAGTAAGTTCATATGTTTCGATACGGTCAGTTCACGGTCACTCACTAAGGTTTTCAAGACTCCTACGGTATATGATTACAACGCGCAACGCCCTAGTGGAGTCCAACCTTCATGATCTTTACAGGGACACGATCCAGGGCGGAGGCTTGCACGTTTTTTGCGCCAGTAATGCCCTCTACTGGGATAACCGCGACGTGAGGCCACGGGACGTGGCTTCTCTGTCCCTCGAACTGAGTGGGATCATCGCCATCCGGAAGCATTGCATGGCATTGGTCTCAGAGAGTCAGCTTCGAGTCGCTACCACGTATCTCAGAGACGACATCCCAAACCTGCTCAGCAACGTCGAACTCTGGGTGCAGACAGGGGCAGGAACCGCGGATGCTGAGAAGAAAAGGGCAGTGCGGGAGGCTCTAGACCTGTTCGGGGACCACCTCCGGAGGGTAAGTAGGTGGTTGTGATAATTCAGATACAGAAGATTAAGCTGAAACGCGTGTGGCCAGAGACTCGTCGGAAATGAATCTCCGCTCATCGACCTGACCAGGGCGCTCGCAGACGCGTTCGGGGAAGATGTGTACCAACGTGAGTAGCCCCTTTGCGGGCGCCAAATTACTCTCGCGGTTCTGTCTAACCATCTTTAGGGCGCCGGATTACTCAGTGGACTCAGGGGGCTATCCAAGCCGGTCGAGTTTGGTCAGGCGTAAGTTCTTCGTTCCCTTTCTCTTCCACGCGTCGCCCTCGCACGTTCATGCTGACCCATGTTTATACAGTGGCATTGGGCAACCTACGCTGCATTTTGCAGACAATACGGAACTTACAATACGGGGGCGGCCGGTTACCATTGCTGGAATGAAGAAGCGATGAGCGCCATGAACGATGATCTAACCGACCCGTTGGATCGTTTCCAAAGAAGCGTCCATCGCGAACTCCACAACGCGAGTGCGTTTGTCTCTCAAACCTTGGACTGGGCTATCAGCCGCTATCTTGGTCAGTGTTACGAGTCCTGTCACTCTTAAACGGCGACTTTCGTGAAATACAATGACTGACCAATGACCCCTCTGCAAAAGACAACGCGCTCGATGGGTTCCCAGAGTCGATCCGCCCACTGCGAACTGCATTGAAGTCCCGCAAACGAATCTCCGCTAATGTTCTTGAAGAACTCTCCGCGAAGTTTTTGGCCGACCTTTCGTAAGACTCCCCCCCCCCGGCCCCCCCCCCCGGGCCCCCCCGGAGCCTCGCCACCCGCCCTATTCTCCACTGTTTCTATCGTGTTGACATATCCCAGAAAACTCCGAACCGATGCGTTCTCCGGCTTCCGAACATCCTACTTCGGGCAGAGCATGGAATCCGCTTACTGGAATGCCAACTGCGAATCCGGTCAGAACCGTCTTAAATATTTCCCTTTATATCCCCGTCCATGCCAAACTGATAACTCGGTGTTTATAGGCACGGGCAGCTGGGGTCGCAAGAAAGCCATCATCAACCAGGCTCTTCGCGATGAGCACCTCTTCACGGATCTGATAAGGAAGTTCAAGCGCAAGTTCGAGGAGCTGGCCGTACAGCTCGAGACCGACGCGCTGGCCTTAGTCGAAGAGCACCTTGATACCATTGACGGCACGTTGGACATGGTCAGGAGCGAAAATGTTGCTCTGGAGAGCGAGAGGGATCCGGTATTCAGGGCCCGCGTGGGGGACGAGATTGACGACCTGAACGAGGCAATGGGCCGCGTTCTGGCGACGGTTGGAAATGTGTAATGCGTGCCAATATCTGCTATTTCCTTCTTCTCATGGATAATTAGGTAGAAAAACGGATCGTCAGTTGCAATCCACGAGACCCTATTTCCGGCCAGTTCTCAGCACCTTGAACTACCTCGCATCGCTCGGATGAAACGCGCCGAAATAATCCTCATACACCATATCCTCCGGACCAACATTGATAGGCTTCAAGTCATCAAACTTACGAAACAACTGCCCGATGGCAACGTAGAGCTCACACATGGCTAAAGGAAGTCCGATACACATGCGGTTACCCTTGGAGAAGGGAACGAGGAACTTGTCCCGAAAATGGGCCCTCTCAAAGTCCAACCACCGTTCTGGATCAAATGTCTCGGGATCTGGAAAGGCGATGGGGTCGCGGTGCATGAGCCAGCTCGTCATGTTGACGACAGTCTGCGAAAGCGTCAGCATGCCCTTGTCCACGCTCAAAGGCCCGAATCACTTACGCCTTTCGCCAGAGCAACGCCGTTGAAAACCACCCCATCCTCCGGTACAACACGGGGCAAGGGATGGATAACGCCATATGACAATCTCAGTCCTTCATTCACCACGGCAGTGAGATACGGCAGTTTCTCGAGCGTCAGAAAGTCGACCGGCTGCGTTGGGTCGGGGAACGCGCTGACGAGCTCCCCGCGCAGCCGCCGATGCACCTCCGGGTTGAAGACAACGTGGAATGCGCACATCGTCATGGCGTTCCCCGCCGTCTCGGCCGCCGCACCGAGAAAACCAAATGCCTCATCCACCATGTGCTGGACCGTGGGCGTTGGGGAGCCTCCCGCGGCGTTGTTCGGGTTGAGCACCGTGTGGAATATGGTCTCTCTCTCTGGCTTCACCCCGGCACTGATGTCACGCACCACCTGCTCGACGTCCTTTTTCATGAGTTCCATCATGTCCATCATCCCCGTGACGATGGGATTCAGCAACTTGGCCAGCCAGTAAGGCATGGCTTGCATCGGCGCCCGCAGGGCGGGGATGATCTTGAACACGTACATCATCGGCACGACGCTGCGCGCGAGGTTGTTGTACCAGACGCCCAAATCTTCCCTGTCCAGCGAGTTCCAGCACCGGTCGGCGCGGAAGGCATACTCGGTGATGACGTCCACGGATATCACCCGGAACCCGACCGAGATGTCGGTTGGCATGTCGTGTTCGGAATCCGCGTTGATGCGCGCGAGCAGCTTGGCGACCTTGTTCTGGACAATCTCTTCCTGGTCGAGCACGGAGCGGCGGGAGAAAAAAGGGTTGAGGATGGCGCGGTAGCGTCTGTGGTCTTCGTTGTGGATGATGGAGAAAAGGGCCGTGTTTGCGCCCGAAAGGGTGTAGAAGCTGGGGTCCTTGTAGAACTTAGTGTTCGTGGAGTAGATTTTGTCGTAGTGCTCTGGGTCGGTAAGGATGACTTCGTTGGGGGCGATACGGACGACGGGGCCTGTCGTCGGGAGATGCGTGAGCTCAAGGCTTTTCATCAGGGGTTTACGAAACTATGATACACTCACCATATTGGGCTCGGTACCTCTCGAATTGGAGATATTATGAGCCATTCTTGATGTAGTCGTAGTAGAAGCGGTACAGCTCGGTGATGGACGCTAGAAACGGGCCGGGGACTTTTGCGAGCGGGTGGAAAGATCGGAGATAGATGATCCTGCCCACCACTAGGGGCCCCAGTGCGATTCCAATGAAAGGAAACGAAATCATGATTGGTGGCCCCGCGATCTCGTTGAGAGTCGGCAAGTGCTTGGCTACTGTTGATGGACCTGATTCACCTGAAGACGTTCGAGTTTATCGTTGGCCTGCTCCACGCGATGTGATCTCCTCATCAGCTCAGTCGACGCCAATGATCAAGGCCTCGCCAATCTCAAACGGGAATGGTACGCGAGGTCAATTCTATGCAGATGCAGGCTGACAAGAGATGCAGGCGCGGGTGATGCTCGGTTTGATGAATAGGTATTTACGGTGCATTAAACGCGCATGAGAGGCGAGTGGCCCATTTCCGCGCCTGATTTTGGCCATGGTTGAAGCTATTCAATCTGTCACACTGCAGAGAGCTTGGTTGCGCATAGAGTGGGAGGTAACAGAGTGTATTGTACAAGTCTTTTAACGAGGGGAAAAGGAACGACCGTTTGCAGAGTCGCAAATGCGCCTAATCACGAGCACGCGCCTCCACGGCCAGTTGTCGAAGAGAGCTTGATTGATTTGTAGATCCGGCTATTGTAGAAGGGAAAATGTCATAGAAGACACAGGAAAAGAGACAGGAAAAGAAAAGAAAGAAAAAAGAGGGAAAAAGAGGGGAAATGAGAGAACTGCCGAGACAGCAAGCTTGGGTACCTCCCTAGATACATATTTACAAACACCCCAAGCAGAATAAACCCTGCCATCCACAGCTTCCTCTCCTGCCATGATGTTTAAGCAGCTCGATTCTAGCGCAAGCAGTAAAGCAGAGCGCCATTTCCCAAGACAACCCGTGCCGGAACCTCCCTGCTGTCTGAGCTACTCCCTTGCCTAACCCTGTGCAGCGGACAGGGTGCAGCTTCCAGGCAACAGCTGCCAGGCAGCAGCCCCCGAACTCCGCCGACGATTGGAAGAGGGGCCGCTTTTTTTTCTTTCGACGTGTTTAAGCGCCAACAGGACACCCTCCACTTGCTGTTGCAACCCCTCCTGGGCGCAAGTGCTTCTCTGCCCCGGCTTGGCACCTCTGAAGCCGGGCGTCGAAGAGCATTTGGCCGCATTCATTGGGCATTGCGGGGTGCACAAGGTCGATGCAGTTGGTGACAGGAAGCCGCGCCGGCAGCAACGCTGGCTGGTTGAAGTCGAGTCATTCTGGGCGGCCAGAAGGGATTAAAGCGATCAAAGCATGCCCGGAACTGGAGACCCGGGCTGCCCATCCCCGAAAACCTCTTTCTCCTGTTTCTTCCTGGACTAGAAAGCCCTTCCGCCATGACGACCGTCTTCGACCTGCTGAGCGAGGACCCCACGAACCCGGTGGTAAATTCGAACAATGTAACCAACAGTAACAAGCCATGGGCCAACAGTTATCATCCGCTTTGGAACCTGATTGTCCACACTTACCTCGGCGCCGACAACCTGGTGCACGCCAACTGGGAATCCGTCTTTTGCCCCCTTGGCGACGACGACAGTTATCGGTTGGCATCTCCCGCCGAGCGCCCGAGCCCGCGCCTTTGGAGCTTCAATACCGAGGCCGACTGCGAGCTGTGGTTCCACACCGAGGTCTCTAACGTGGTCCTGTCCGCCTAGACACACTACGGCCGCGTGACGCAGACGTCGCACACCAGGCCGCCAGGAGAGAACAATATATCGGAGGAGGTGGACGCGACGTACGGAATCAAGTACGCGAGATCCACCGTCGTTATGGGCCATCGGGGAAATGAAGAGAAACCTCATCAACCAGGCGGCGTGGCAGACTGGCGACCCAGCAGCGTTTGGAACGCAAAAGCCACTGTCGCGTGAGCTTCGGGGGTAAGCTTTTTATTTTCCTTTCACTTTTCCTTTCCCCTTTTCATTGCCCCTTTTCCTCTTCTTTTTTCTCTTGTCCCTTTTTTTCCTTTACTCATCTATTTTTTCACTTTTTTTTTTCGCCCCCATTCTCTTGGGGAGGTTGTTCGAAGCTGACACATTTTTTCAACCAAGGTATGCGTACAAGTACCGTTGCCCGCAGCTGTATTGTTTCGACGGCGAGACTCTGCTCCTCCTCCAGTTCCAGGCCCAGAAGCCCGAAAACATCAAGGACGCCAACTGCCCAGTTGATTGCTGGGTAATTCCGCGCACTGGAAGCGCCGTCCGGATACGCGACGCGCTCTACAGACTGATGGCTCAGGGCCTCCGTCGATTTCAGGGCATGTGCGCGGCTTTGTCCGCGAAGGCGGCCCCTGTGGGAGGACTGAGGCCGCAAAGCCGCATGTTTTACAACGGCTGGCCAGTTTGGAAGGTGGACGGTGGCAGTTCCCTCACGCATCCCGGCGGCTACGAGCGTTCCACCGATGTTGCTTCCGGGGCAGTGATGTGGACTCATCCCGACCCTGAGAATGATGAATTGGTGTGGGAGACGAATGACTTGTGGGGCGACAACGCTCCGCCGAGTGAGTGAGTGAATGCAGTGACAAGGGCCAAGGCTGATATGTTTGGGTTGTTCAATTACGTATCTATTAATATTTGACCGTCCTTCCAGTGCCAGTACTTTGTATGCTCGTATCTCTTAGCAAGTTGATCCACGGTGCCCTTGACAAGCTGGTCGAGGTGTTGATGACCAGTCAGATCTTCACTCATCCTTTCAAGATCAAGGACCATGATCTTGTCGCCAGTGACGTGGTAGTTGTCCAACTTGATGTCGTCGTGAACGATGCCGAATCGGGCCAAGGCCTCTGTCGCCTCGTACATCATGCGACGAAAGTCGTCCATCTCCAGGAGGAGTCCCTCAGGCGTCGCCAGACACGCGCCGCCAATGTCCGACAACAAAATCGCTCTCTTGCCTTCGTACCTGAGCTCGCCAAAATAACGGGGGATCACAGTGCCTTGCAAGGGGCGCAGCTTCGTGTAAGTTTCCTTCTCCGTCTCGAATTCCTCGTCCCAGCCCTCCTTCTGCTTCTTGAGGATGAGGCGGCGAGGCAAACTCCACTCTGGAAAGCGAGACTCGATCCATGAGCGGATTGGCGATGGGAAGAGGTGGGTAAGACACTGGACTAGCCGCTGCGCGAATGTTGGCTGGACCTCAAGACGAAGCACGTTGAGATGGACGGCGTCGACCGAGGCAGCGGTCGCACAGACAATTCGCGTGCCAAAACGAAACCACTGTCCCTGCCGGTCAGTACGGGTTCCCGCTTGGTTGAGTGGATTGGGTGACGCGCACGATGGGCTTAGAGGGCTGCGCTGGAGTTCCATTGATGACTTTTAGGGGCCCCGGCGGCCGGCGAGGTTCAACCACCGGATTCGTAACGATGCCCACGGGCAGGTTCATCGGGGTCTTGGGTTTCACGGACTTACTCAAGTTCCTCCCGCGCATCATCTTGGCGATCCTTTCGCCCGTTATCTCGTCGAACGTCTCGTCGGCCATCTCGCCGGTTATTTCGTCGGCCATCTCGCCCGCGGCAGTGGTCGCAGCGGCCTTTGGGCGGAGAGAGTGGTTATCACAGAGTTGGCTGATTGAGCTTGAGTGACCAAACGCTTGGCGTCGGCCAGGCAGCACCACCAGGATTCCGGGCTGCGCGAAAGCGGGGCACTTGAAAGTCCGGCCCGAGTATCCGACTTTTTGCTGCCACGAATCTCTGACCCGCGCAGCGCATCCTTGTTGATACCGAATTGCTTCAAGCCAATCCATTACGGATGCGGCATGCTCTCGGTGTGGAGTGCGTGTCCTGTGGCATGCTGGCTGCATGCGGCGGGTTGAAGGACTGCAGGGCAGGATACCTGAGACGGCGCAGACTCGGAACCACAAAAACCATCAGGTACCCAAAATGTTGTTATGGTTCGGCTTTGGCACGCTCGCCGACGAGTCCTGCAAGCTGCAGACGTATTGAGGTACGCACGAAGCACCCGGGTCCGTCCTGGCGAGGGAAGGGTGACGATAGACTGCAGCGAGTGACGTGATCCACAAGCTTGAGTTTGTTGATCACTCCCCTAATACCACGCATCAGCCGATGTCGAGGCCTTCGCGTCTTCGAAATAAATACCTGGTGCTCCGCTCATTCCCTTCTTTCCCATTTTTTTTTTCACACCATCTCTTGTCAACAACTCACACCATCTCTTGTCAACAAGTCAACCAAGTCAAGTCAAACAAGTCAAGTCAAACAAGTCAAGTCAAGCAAGTCAACCAAACCAACCATGGAAGCCAAACCAACCAAACCAACCATGGAAGTCAACAAACAAGTCAAACAACCAACTGGATTGTCGCCCACCACGACTCAAAAGTGTCCCAATTGCGGCGCGCATCTTCCGCCAGTTGGCCTCGCCGGTACACAGCAGCGCGCGCAGCCTAAGAAGGCCAGCGCTCCTCCCGAGTCTGAGGCCACCAAGGCTCTTCTCAACAAGATCAAAGGCCTCATGTGCGGGCCGTGGCGACGAACGAACCGGGTATTGACAATATACCCAACCATGCGCCCAGTCTTTTCCGACGGAGACGTCGTCGGGGCCCTGAAGGACGATCGTGCGCGCAAGACGCTGGACCAGGCGGCGAGAAAGATACAAGCCGGCGTCTATGCCACAGCAAAGCAGTTGATCAACTCTCTGTCCGAATCGAGGCTCTGCCCAACCAAACCTGACCTTGCCAGGTCCGAAAAGTATGTCTATGAAGCTGTAGGCGCCATCATCTACGCCATGGAATGGACGGGAGCCAAACTGGAAACCGATGATGATGCGATAGCAGCCCACACTCCCGCGGTCCCCGAATTCTGGTTCGACCCTCTGAATAAAAGGTTGCTTTCGCGCCTGCTCGAGCTCATGCTCGTCGTCGACTATGGCTTTCCAAATTTCCCTATTACCCGTCGACACATAACGTCGTCCGAATCCTTGTTTCGCCTCCGATTGTCGGAGTTCGCCGCATTCTCCCGCCTTCTCGTGGCAGTAGCGTGGCGTTGGAAACAACAGCAAGCGCTTCCAGGCATCAAGGAATGGGACTGCATTTACTCGGCTACATTGAGTTGGGAACTCGGTTTTGGATTCAAGGACGTGCCAATTTGGGATGTCGCTACTATGATCTACTACTATGAAACACGTCGCCAGCCGGTCGTTATTGAGGACCAGAAACAAGGATGGATAGGATACACTGGCGTCCTCGAAGAGATGGTCGCCGAGGTCCCCACAGGGCAGAGAAGGACGCCGAGAAGGAGAGGCTGCTAGAACCTTGATGTTTGAAGCAAACTATCTACATAGATCCGCTAGACACATGATAGTTAATGGCTGAATAGGTACAGCAATGAACTAGATACAAAAAGGCGGCAGGTGTGGCGGCGGGTGACAAGACCATCCTCTCCAATAACGATCAAAGAGCTTCCACGATCGACAGTTCTTGTTCTTGTGCTTGCGGTGCTAGCCATTGTGGCGAGGGTCGTGGCGTCGGCGCGAGTTGACTCGGGACTTTGGTCGGTGTTGGGTGAGCTTTGGCACCGTGAACAAAAGAAGAAAGAGTGCCAGTGGATGACCGATGGAGAAGGAATCCTCGATTCCTCGTGTGTGTTTGTGTGTTTCTGTTCTCGCTGGCACTACGAATTTGCATTGCGTGCGCAGATGGCGAGAGTGCTTCGCTGACGAGGGCATGCTGACGGATCGATGGGCTTGAAGGCATCGTGGCCAAAGTGCAATGGACCTTCGGTATGCGAGGTCGGGTCAAGCATGGGCGAGCCGCAAAATCGGGCAAGGGGTCGGAGTCGATGGTTAACCGAAGGAGTAGGGAAGCCCATTAGACGCGTTGGAGCTAGATTGCTGTCAGTTGAAGCCACTTGGACAGCAGAGCGGCTCGGTTCATGAACCCAACTTGCCTTTGCCCCGGTAGGTTTTGAAATGGTTGCCTCTTCTTAGCTCATCAGTGACCAAATCCGATGAGGAACACCCATCCACGACGGTGACGTGAGAGGCTTCGGATGGGATAAAAATACTCGTGCAGGGGGGGGGGGGCAAAACAAAACAAAACAAAAGGAAAAGAAAAGGAAAAAGAAAAAGAAAAAAAAATCACCCCTCCTCCACCTCCGCCGCCGCCACCTCCTCCGCAGCCCTAGCCCGCCAAGGCCTCCTTGGCGCGGCGCAATGCATCGCGCCACGCCTCTGCCTGGGCGGCCAGGAACCGCCCGAACAACTCGGCCGCCGCCGCCGCCACGCCCAGCACCGCAGCAATGCCACGGGCGAGGTGCTCACGCACCTCGCCCGTGGACGGAGCCCGGGCCAACCGCCCCGCCACCGCTCCCAGCTGCTCCCGCCGCCTCTGCGGCACCAAACACAAAAAGATCCATGGGGCCGCAAGGCCGATCGCAAATCCGACTGATACACGCACCACGTTAGCTAATCACTGCCTCCTCAAATTGCTCTGCTAAAAGGGGCAAGAGGTGGACGACAAGGGGACCGACAACAGCGCCGATAGGTGTGGGGACAACAGGGGAATGACGGAGTTGCGAGACCACGCCCCTAACGTGAAGATGGCAACAAGGCTGCAAAGGACTCTGTGGCCCGCGTCCAGGGCAAAGGCGTCTGAAGCCTGCCACCAAAGGGGCTGGTCTGTGAGCGATGGGGTTGGTCTGTAAGCGATGGGTCTGGTTTGTGAGCGAAGGGGCTGGTCTGTGAGCGATGAGGTCGTCGCCCCGCCGCTGATGGAAGCCCAACGTTCCACGAGTTCGCCACCGCTGGCGACCAAGCAAGCCCTGCCATTGGACCGGGCAGAAAGGGAAGATGATCTGGGAGAAGCGCACTGCGCAAAGGGGAAAGAAACAGGAGACTTACACGAGATCATTTTGCTGGTTCGCCAAAGAGGAAAAGAAGAAAAGAATCGGCAAGCCTCCGGAGCGAAAGGTTTTCTGTCCAACGGCGGCCGAGACTGGCACAGTTCATGAGGAAGGGGCCGCATTGCTCCCTGCGACTCACCTTCCGGGCCAAGCTGGGTTGGCAGCTGACGTGTCGTGCGAGCGCATCCCAAAACGGCAGCAAGCATGAACGGTGCGAGCTTCACCTAGATAAGGACGGCAGGCTCTTCTCTTGTATTTTGGGAAGGATGTGGCTCTTTCAGAGAGTTAGGCAAGAACGTCCAGGTTGGCCCACCCGCATCTGAATCCATTCGGCCGTTTGTGTTTGGAATTGGAAGGAACCCCCTCATGGAAATCCACTCACCTGCCATCTGAGCAGTGGGAGCAATGGCAGCCTAATCGGGGCCGATGGGCACTGCTTGCTTGGTAAGCTGCATTCACAGGTTCGAGAGCGGCTCAGTTCTGTGATGGAGGTGCACTGCAGAAGAAGAAAGATGTGTTGGTTGTGTGGTGTGTGTGGGAGGAAAAGGCAGGGGCTGTGTTTAAAGACCAGTCATCGTTCTGTGCTTCCATGTTCGCTCAGGGGAGGAACACATGATACCAGGTCCAAGGAAATTGAAACGGAGAAGCACGGAGAAGGAGCCCAAAGAACCAAAGCCGTCGAAACAAACCAGAGATGGACCTGGTCAGCGATGACCGTCAAAAGCGTGGCAGGCTCCAGAATCGTTTCGTTCGGCGCCCGTTCTGCCCTGAGTCCTGCATCCGCCCCGGTTGCCCATTTCGCCTTCTTAGAACGGGACTGACTCAAGTCCACTCCTCAAACGGCAGGACGACAGAACCGGCAGAAGGATGCTCAACAGCAAAAACGACAGCAGCAATCAACAGCCCACAGGCAACCGGACGGCCAACTGTGGCTCGGACGACGGGGCATGCTGTGTCACCAGATGGCCGAGATGACCCCCTTTCGAGCTCCGTCGCCAGGCACTGTGCTGTTGCGACATGCCAGACTTGGACCAAACCGGACTCGGTTCCGGAGACCCAGAGAGGAGGGATGGCCACCAGGAAAGGGGCTGTGTCCGGTGCCTCCTGCGCCCACCCGCATTGTTTAATAGTTGCCGTTGGTGAACCGCCCGGGCGTTCGTTGTCTGAAGTCGGTTTCGTATTTAAGCAGTTATTAACCAAGTATTAGCAGTTGTAGGACTATTCCCCTCCCGCACAGAATTATCACAACACTGGAACCGAAACCACGCTGAACCCTCCCCGTTGTATGTAGAACTTGGGTCCCGACCCTGACCATCCCCAAACGCTCGCATGAGAAATTGTTCAGTTGTGGTGTCTCCTCCGACGCTTGGAGCTAGCAAGGCAATAGCATTGTCAGTTCTTGGACTAGCTTGTTTGTGATGGGAGATGAGGGTTGCCTTGCTTACCATCCCTTGGTTGGCGGCAGCGGGGTGGAAGTCGGGGCGTCAGTGGTTGCGTCGGTATTGGTCGTGGTATCGGTGACGGTAGGCTCTGGTTCCGAAGTCGAGGTGGATGTGACGGTGGGCTCTGGTTCCGAGGTCGAGGTAGATGTGATGGTGGGCTCCGGCTTAGCGGAGCACGTCTTGGTGGACTCGGGGTTGCGACATTCCACCGCCGATAGGGCGGCGGCCTTGATCCGGACCGTGGCGTCGTTGGGGTCGTTGCGCCTAAAATCAACGGATCAGGGAGGGTTCCTAGGTACTCTCACTCTGCAATAAGGAAAGGACATACCAGGTGATGGTGAGGAGGACGTCGGCCGACTCCGTGGGCGTCCAGGTGGTGCTCGTGCCGAACGTGGCCCACCCGGCGGTGTTCCCGGCGTAGGTGTACGCGTTCCAGAGACTGCCCCGTCCGGGGAGGCTGACCACGCTCACTTCAAGAGTGTCAAGCTGGTTGCGGACCCCGTCCATGGCGTACTGGAACAAAAAGTCGTAGGTAACGCCGGCTTGGACGGTGATGACCTGAGACATATAGACGCGGCAGTATCCGCCGTGGCTCTTTGGGCAAAATTTCCAGACGTAGTTGCCAACAGCAGGGTCATTTCGAAGCTCGAGCTGGCCCGCGCCGTTGGTGCTGCTGCCGAGCAGCCAGTTTCCGGTCTTGGAGGGACTGTAGGAGTCTCCCTGGGCGAGCACGCCGTTGCCCCAGTCCGCGTTGGTGACGAGCGTGGCTTCACAGTCGACACAGCCAGCGTCTGCGGCAACCCGACTGCGGCCATGGCTGCAAGGCCACAAATCCTGAGGAGCTGCGACTTCATTTTGGCGGGTTCGAGTCAGGGGCCGGTCCAAAAAGAAGCAGGAAAGTGATGGCACAAAAAGAGCGTTGGATGGCGGCAAAGGAGTGGACGCGCCGAGCAGAATGCGGCACAAAACGAATGGCTGATGCTCACGGCAGTAGGAGCCAGCCGAGAAGGTCTGAGAGAATGGAGGCCAATGTCAGCCGTACTTGTACAGAGCAATTCCTCCACAACCCAGGTCATCGGCTCCATCAACGTGGCCAGCTGAAGGCTGAAGCTCCACTCACGGTTGTCCAGATTTTCTTGGTATTGACCGATAGCTCATCCCATTCCACAAGCTGAAATGCTGAATCCAGGGGTTTGGTTCCACGTTGCGGAGACACCGACTACCAAGAGGGTGGTGTGTCAAATGACAGTGCCCCCTTGCCCAGTGATTGCGTCTCCTCCTCGGGATGCTTGACCGTTGTGAGACCGGCCCACCATGTCGGAACCGGACAAGGCACAAGGGCCGGCAGATGGCTCGTTCCCAAGCCCAACGCAGACTGCATAGTTCCAAATCCGCCCGCCCGAAGCGTCAAGCGCCGAGGCTCTCGGACGTCGGCAAAACTGGCATGTTGATTCACACCCTTCATGAAGCCAAGCTGCGGACGAATAGCGACTAACAAACGAGTGCCCGGTTCCGCAAGGAATTAGCTGAACTGTCTGACGGTATTAAACGCAAACCTTGATGTTCTGAGATTCAAAGTCGCTGATTAGAGACGACGAGATTTGGCACAGTCGGGCCTGCTTAGGTAGGGAACTTGGTTCACTGAACATAAGGCAGCAGAAGGGGTGATCACGGCGGCGCGACAACGAGTTATAATTACGAGGTAATATGTTCGGACTTTAGACCCGGCATAATCAGCTACGGACACGCAGAGTCTTCACATCCCCTGATCAAATGTCAACCTCAGCGTCGTACATTGCAGTGTAAGTGGTGGAGACGCCGGACCATAGAGCGGCGACCTCCCGCCGTTCTGCGCTCTCAGGAGAGGCATCTGAACTTGACAGGGCGCAGCGCTCACAATCCATGCGTTTTATTTCAGCAAACTGATGATACCAAACCAAGTATAGGGAACTACAATTTGCGGTTCGGATCAATCCGCCACTTGTAGCAATTGTTGGACACGACGCCGCCCTGTTTGTTGTCGAGGGTGGAGCAGTCACACGAGTTGGTCGGCACGCCCAGGTAGCGCTCGCACTCGTCCAAGTCCCACGTCCACTGGCAGTCGTCAAAGATCTCGAACGAGATCACAATCTCGACGGTGCCGATGCCGCCGTTGTAGTCAA
>FTCU01002951.1_pt1 | contig 20552 bp, 15 predicted proteins | sample 1639521 | NCBI WGS metagenome assembly FTCU01 (sample SAMEA3914864, study PRJEB12502) | metagenome | biome: forest; material: soil | place: USA | collected 2012-03-12 | depth 0.3 m
CCCAGGCCACCCACCATGAATTTCTACGCCTCCTCTAACATGCCCGTGTACCGGGTGGAGCGGGAACCATCTCGCCCCAAGAGCTCCAAACCGGCCAAGCAGGGCTCCAAGAAGTCGAGGTTCCTTGGTCTCCAGACTCCTCAGCCCCCGAGGGATTCCGCGCCTGTCAGACCCGTCACGTCATCTGACGGCGCCCAGCACGACGCCCACTCCATCGACAGACTCTTGGACCCGGCTGTCGAAGGCCCACCATCACCAGAGAGCCTCCGCGAGTTGAGCCAGCAGATGAAGCGCGCATCCGCCCTCGACAAGCACCGCAGCCACCAGACTAGCTCTTCCGGTTCGTCCTCGCTGCGGTCGCTGACCTCGGCGGACCGGCCCTCGTGGGAGAACGGGCAGGACGGAAGGGAGCTGTCGAGGAAATCCTCAGGGCGGTCGACAACCAGCAGCATGCCTTCCCGGGACCGACCTGAGAGCGTGCAAATCTTCGGTAAGACCATCTTCAGCCGGAGAGGGAAGGCGAAGCGCGAAAGCAGTGCGCAGAGCTCGTCAAGTTCTATGTACTCGACCGACGCCGTGGTCGACACATCGCTGCTGCCGGCGCAAACCTCTGCTCCAAGCCGGGACTCGACCATTCCGGCCCTCTTTAATCTGCGCCGAAACACCAAACAGGACCTGGCCGCCGACGCACAACCCAGAGTCAACATCTCCGGGCCATACAATTTCCAGCATGTGGCTCACCAGAAGGACCAGGGCGCCCAACGCGCCACACGCGCAACCCTGGCCTCGGAATACGCCCAGCTTCGGGCCTCGCAGGCCCCGGCGCATCTGGCCCTGAAGGGCGTCCGAGCTGATGATTTGCACTTTGCCGACTTCTCATCTGATTCGCTCCCGTTGAACGAGGACGACATGACGCTTGCTTCTCTCGAGCTGCAGAAGACGCCCTCGCTCACCCGAACCCCGTCTGTGCTGAAGAAAAACACATCTTCGCGTCGGATTCTCAACCGCTCTCAGTCCCAGGAACAACTAAACATGGGCATCCCGCCGCCACGTCCGCCGCGATCTCCCATTGACCAGTCGGCCCCTAGCGGTCCGATCCCGCCTCCGCGTGGCTCGAGTCAAACATCCAGCCGTCATGAGCGATTCGACTCGATAGACAGGCCACATACCGGCGCCAGCATGCGATCCCTCCAGATGTATGCCGACCCCGGCAGCCCCCCCGCCACATCTTATGGGTACACACCCGCACCGGACATGGGCGTTATCCCGGAGCACGCGTACGCCTACGCTGTGAGCCCCCAGGATGATTCCAATTGGCCACTCCCTTGCCCGAGCAGCACCGCTTCCGAATATACGCTGCCCAACGTGCCCGAGGAGGACGAAAGCGCCGTCGCGGTGAAGAAATCACGGGCGAGTGTTGCCAGCAACTCGTCCCTCCGCGGCAGCCAGTCCGTGCCCATGTTGAGGGGGTTTGCCTCGCCAAAGAGCGATAACGCGGGCCGCCGACCCCCCAGTGATGCTTCCGAGACGCTAGGCCGGTTCGACTTGATTTCTGCCCAGCGAGCCCTGAGGGCGGCCTTGAGCGACGGCGAAAACGTGTTGCCCCGGGAGGGCTGGGAGGACGATATCGACTACTGTTACGACCACGAGGCCGAGGCCGACTGCGACTACGAGTGGGGTCGCCCGTCACTCGAGACGAGCAGGGATGGTGACAGTGCGACACCCGTCGATGACCACAGACGGAGCGTCGGGTCATGTGAGGTGTCTCCTACAATGCTGACGCCAGGGCAGTTCGATGTCCCGGCTCTTAGCCCCGTCAGCCAGCTTTCATCGGCGACGGCGCAGGAAGCCATCACGCCCGTCGTCGTGAACAACCCTAAGGCATCAAACTTCTCGTTGCCGCGAGTCGATTCGAAGAGCCTGCTCCTCGTCCGGAAGCCGTCCAACGCGTCCAGCTTCAAGGAATCCCACGGCTTCAACCTGTCGCCTTCCCTCCTGATCCCCATGGATTACCAGCAGCAGATGATGGCCTGCGAGGCCGAAAGGCAAGAGGCCTCTGACTTTGCTTTTCGTCCGCTCGACGAGCCCGCGCTGAACATGGATTCATCAGCGCACCTCGGTCGGTACCGCACCAGCGCTTCGACGACGGGCACCATCGAAAGCACCAGCTCCGCGTTTGATAAGCACGCCTCGACCGCCTCCACGTCAACCGACTACACCCGGCTGACTGCGAGCGTTTCGTCCCTCGATCTGGAGCCGTGCCTCCCCGCGGGCGAGCTGCAGCGGTTCCCGTCGTTCGAGTCGCAGGGTCGGGGCGAGAGCAAGAGCGCCATGCCCACTCCGCCCGAGTCGGGGGAGGCGCTTTCGTCCGCTATCTTCAGGAGCCGAGGCAGCGAGTCCAGCCTCGGCGGACTCGCTACGGATGAGCCCTTGGCCAGCAAGGCCAAGGCATCGATCCACGCCAGGCGTGGCCGCTCCAGGACAACGAGCCTGAGCACGCCGCCGCCGCCGAACCAGTATGCGCTGTTTCCCTCGGTTCAGCTGTCCGGAAACCGCATCTAAGCATGCCAGAGTATCATCAACACTCGGCATAGCATGATCAACACAGCATAACAGCACCACAAGCACTCACCAGAAGAGAGCACCCATGTCTCCCAGGCTCCCAGAGCCCAGAGCCGCTGGCTCCACACGAGGCACTGCCCTCTCAAATGTTTCTTTTCCGTCAAACAACCCCTCCTGTTGTCTCAATTAGCATGCTGTAAGCGGATGGGGAAACCAAACCATAGACTCGGGATTGGATGGATTGGGTGGTAGCCGGCTCATATCACCCGGCCGGGGCGGCGCAAACAAAAAAAGCAAATATTCCTCCCATCTTGTTTTTCTGTCTCTACCGAGGAAAAGGAGCGAGCGCTGTGTTTGGAGCTCCTAGTGTGTCATCACCACCATCAAACCTTCTTGTTTCTCAAACTTGTCCACAAACCCCTTCTCGCTTTGAACGAAGGGGCTTGCTTGGGAGAATGGATAACATCATATCACACTCGTTGGTTTCGATTGAAATTGTTTTTTGACAACTGCTTGGTGAACCGGGTGGGAGACATACCTCGTCGTCGGAGGGTCTTTGTTTTGCCTTGCTTCATTCTGTGCTTTTCTTTTCTTTTCAGACGACGTCAGTTACATGCGTCTCTTGGAAGTGAGTCGAAAAAAGCTTGGATTTAACGACAGTGTGCCTGGGCGGCTTGGGGCTGGGAATGGGTGGACGGAACCGGCAGCAACGGCAAGCTTGGCAGGGGGACATTCAGCTTGGATCTGTGGACGACGAGATGATGGGTATGAACTTGACGATTGGGGAAAGGAGGCGGATTCGTTCTTGACAAAGACGGAAGAAAGCCATGGGAAAGGAGGGAGAGGGATAAACGGACTTGGGCACTGGGTAGACGCCGCAGATACTGCCAGGTACTTTGTAGCTGAGAACGCCGTTGCTCAGCTCAGGCTGCTTCCAAACTCCTCTTCCATTGGGGCTCTCGTTTCCTGTCCGCAATCCGGCGGCGAGTTGCTTGGTGCCAGCTGGTCAGGCAGATATTGCAGCATTATGACAGGACCAGGGTGCTTGAAGAGGGGGGTGGATGGGTGTTCGGTCAGCTCCGACGCGCAGCACCACGTGGCTTTGCGTGGGGAACAAACAACGTTAGTTATTCTGTGCTCGTCAGAGGAACGTCCCACCCCTTCTTCTCGTGATTGGTGGGGCATTGCAGGATTAGAATTTGGTAACTCCGGACTCGTCTGAGTATCATTGCTTCTCTACCCATCTTTCTTTCCCCCGGACCTCAAGGGATGAGTCGCGGATGAGATGTTTGAGGCTCTGCGTCGAGAGGGAACCATGGGGATGTATGTACCTCGTCTGTCACGTGCGTGAAGTTGTGTCTCAACCCCTTTTTGGGGGAAGCCACACACTGTTTATCACGTCTTGGTTGGAATCTGTCCTTGATGACTGACTAGCGTCAGAACTTGCGTTCGTTGATGCTTAAGTCGTGGAAAGTCTTGTGGTCGGTGGGTGTAGTTACGAGATGGCATCAGGAGGCGGCCGCTGGGGTGAGGTAGACGGCGGAGTGGGAGGGATATACATGGAGACACCGGTACATGGGGGGGAGATACAAGGGAGAGGGCAACGGGCGCGGTGGCAATTTTATCCCCACGAAGTGCATGCCGGCGCTATGTGGCGTGGCTGAAGGTCCATAGCTTTCAAGCCCAAGAATTGTCTCACCACTGTCAGGGTTTGGTACGTATTTCGTCACGGTTTTGAGACAGAGTCTCTGTACTTAGGCGGCCTTCTAATCTCTAGCAGTCTCGTCATTGGGCCGCAAGGAAGGGTTGGGTCGCCAGATATCTTCGATGCCCAGCCACCGCCAATGAGGAGCACTTCCGGCTTCGTTGTGCAAGTCTCGGAGGTCTGTTTGCTCGAGCTTCGCCCCCGAACAGACCTCTGGGGTCCCGTGCAGGACTGTGGCTTTCTCGGCTAGCCGGGAGCCAACCAAGGCATCAGTTCCGGATCTGTGGAGGGCCATCTTGCTTGAGAGGCGGTCGGGAGATCTGCAAGAACCAGGGAAGCAAGGAAGTACGGGGCGGGGACATAGTCTTCAGCTTGGGGAGTGTGCTTGACGGCATGCTGGCTGCAGATACCGGTCTCCCGGATGACCGCGAGACGAATCCGACTGGTGCTTCTGAGCAGAGACTCAAACCCCTAGGGAGGCCGAGCCAATGGTTAACTGATGAGGATGTGCCCAGGGTTCAGTGCATGCGGCCGCCTGCTGGAACCCGAATCCGACTTGCCCAACCGAGTTTTCGCTCCAGCGCCTTTGGCGGCAAGGTGGCAATGCGGCACACCGTCCTGCCGTTTAAGGGCATGCCAAGGGGCTGCCGATCAAGAAGAAATCAACAGTTAGACCCTCTTTCCTCTCGGGACGAAGCGCCCCATCAGTATAGCCTCGGTGGTTACCCCCAGGAACCGCTTAGGCCGTATCCCAGGCCTGGAGTAGCCCCCTGCCAGTGACTGCAGCAACGCGGCACTGCCGGTCTGCCTTGGAACCACAGAGCAAGGGAACGTGGGCTACAGTGGCCAACGAGAACGTTATATAGCCTTACCCACCCCATTGTTGGGGCTGCTGCGGCCGACATTTTCCGTCGAAACGCCCCCATCTTCCTTTACACTCCCGAAACCAGGTGTCTGGAAGGTTTGGGTCGGCCAACCAGGGACTCTTTGAGACTGTCGGTGCCAAACAGGTGGGACTCCCAGACGACAGGCCATGTTTTGGCATCGTCATCCTCTCATGACTGCCAAGGAGAAGTTGTCCACAATATCTGCTGACACTGGCGGCACTTGAGACCATCTCTGGTAACATACGGGAGCATGTGAACAGTAGACTCAGCATGCCTCCGTCCAAGAAAGCTGCTCGCGGCACAGCAAGAGCCCCACGAAGCACGACTAACCAAACCGGGCTTCTGCAAGGAGAAGAGCAGGCGCTTCCGGCGGAGGAGATGACCCTCTTTGACTACGGAGCGTGGAACTATGAGGTACGAGCATCTCTATTCCTGCTTCGGGCCGCTCCCGGGGCCGAGCAGCCGCTCTTCCACGTCACAGCCTCGTACGACGGATGCTGGGGGTCAAGACTCACTGTCGACTGCTTTCAGGGCCCAGAGGGGTCGAGGTCCCCGGATCAGGAGATGGACATGTCATGTTGGTGGGATTTATTGATTCGGGCGTCGACATCAGCAGATACTCGGACACCGGTCTGACTTGAGGCTTGCAGCATTCGCCGGCCGGCGGCGCGGCTGCCGCAGCCGGGGTCGATCTCCGGGAGGGCCTGGGCCTGGACCGGTTTGGCCCGCTGTATCACGCCACCCAGTACCCCGGTCAAGCTCAAGCCAGCCCCGAGCAAGGGCCCTTTGCGAGCGTCTTTCCAACAACGACTGGTCCGCCGACGTTTCCCCAGATCCAGGCCAGCGCCACTCCCCATGCCGTCACCCTCAACTGGCAACCGACCGACTCCCTCTATGGTGTGCCACACACAGCTCTCCAAGATGACGGTTCGCAGCCGGGGTTCGACGTCCACCCCTGGCTGCGGCCCGGCGACAGCAGCGTGAGCCTCAGCACCCCAGACACCGGGACCCTGCCATCACCAGCCATACGCGACTTTGAAATGCTGGCTGTGGCACCAGAGGACGCCTTCTCCGACTCGGATCCGGCCGCATACGGAGGGAGGACCGCCGAGGGCTGGCAACAACACCAACCACAACCTAACATTGTTCAACAAGAGATACACATCCCCACCCCATCTACCCGACAGAAACGGACCAAAAAGCCCCTCCCATCCCCTGTCACCACCAGCTCCAAGACCATGCCAGCCAGCGCAGGCACCCGCGATCGCAAACCACGCACCTCCCACAACACAATCGAGAAGCAGTACCGTGACCGCCTCAACACGCAATTCGACATTCTCATGAACACCCTCCCGGCAGCCATGTCCGGGGCCGGCGGCGGCGGCGGCGGCGACTCGGACGGCAACGGTAACGGTAACGGCGGCGGGGGTGGGAGTGGCGAGCGGCGGCTGAGCAAGGCGCAGGTGCTGGACCTGTCGGCGCGCTACATTCGGGCGCTGGAGGGGGAGCGAGACGGGCTGGTTGAGGAGCGGGAGGTGTTGAGGGAGAGTGTTAGGAAGTTGAAGGAGAGGTGCGAGGCGGAGGGGGTGGTGGAAGGGGACGGGGAGGGCGGGTGATCTCACGGGGATATTTGGACTGGCCACCAGAGATTTACCTCGGGACGAGATGACGAGACATGAATTTAATGAAGGGACTGAGATACAGCCCGAAATATATTACACAACACAGATGATGAAGTGAACAAGACTGGGCAAAGGGATATTTCGATCCGTGGCAACGACCTCACGACGCCGCCTTTGAAGTCAATTATACTCGCACAAGAGCCAAGGCCAAGGCCAATTCCCGCTCCACTAACCAAGCCAAACCATGCGCCGCCCAACCCTCCCAAGATCCCGGTATATAGCAGCCCCCAGACTCCGCAAACTCCTTTGAACGCCGCTGCCAGCAAGCGGGTGCCAGACCGAGGCGAGGCAATCGACCAAGAGCCTCTGGTGGTCTCCGAACGAGACGGCCAGCCCCATCTCAGCCACCTTCCCCATGCCTCCCATCCATCCAACCCCCGCTCCCTTGCCTCCACAAACCCAACCCAAAGCAACCCGAGGCAGCAATTATATCGCAAAAAAACCAAAGAACCCGCCCCCATCCCGCCTCCCCAAAACCAAGAAAACGAATCTCAAGCCCACCCTGCCCCGCCCCAAACCCCGCGTATCCGCCTCGCAAGCTGGATATCCTTCTGCATAATCGTCACCCGCTTGGCGTGTATCGCACACAGGTTGGTGTCCTCAAACAGGTGCACGAGGAACGCCTCGGCGGCCTCCTGCAGCGCGAGGATCCCCTGGCTCTGCCAGCGCAGTTCGGCGCTGTCGGGCTGGAACTGGAGGGCTATTTCGCGGACCTGTGTTATGGTGAGACGGTTAGTCAACATGAAAGGGGTAGGAGAGGGGCTGAAAAGGGGTAGGGAGCGTACGAGGCGGGCAAAGGGGAGCTTGGACATGAGCAGGTCGGTGTTGGCTTGGTAGCGGCGGATTTCTTTGAGCGCGAGGGTGCCGGGGCGGTAGCGGCGCTTTCGAGGGAGGGGGACGGGGTCGCCGGCTGTGGGGGAGGGGTTAGGCACCAGCGACAAGGCGATTGATAGAGGGACTAGGGGCTCGTACGTTGGACGTGGCTTTGTCGTGGCTGTTTCCTCGCTGCTGGCCCTGCTGCCGCTGCTCCTGATGGCCGCCCTCGGGGTCGCGCTGCCGCTGCCGCCGGTGCTGCCGCTGCGTCCGAGGGTCTTTGCTTGGCTTTTTTGGGAGGCATCGTGCGGATTTGGCTGGCGGAGATGGTTCGCCCAGAAGGGTGCTATGCTATGCGATAGAATTGGGCGCGGCGGAAAAAGTCTGAGAGGAGGTTGTTGGAGGTTGGGAGAAGCGCCAGGAACCTTTGCGACAGGGCGAATGAAGGACGGAGCGAGTGAGACGAATGCGAAATTGCGGATGGAATTGTCAAAAAAAGAGCGGCGTTGCAGAACGCTGGTCGCGGGAAAGGATGCTTGGATGTAATGGCCTGGCCTGTTTGGTAACAGAAAGTTACAGAGTCCGCCGAGTTCTCTCTGGAATGTGGGAGCTTCTCAATTCGGGAGGTTGGGGAGCTCGTCGACTTCTCGGCCCAGACCCGCAGACGCGGGCAGCGCATTGAGCTCGCGCGACACGCGCCGAACCGACAGGGGTTTTAATGGGGTGGCTGGACACAAGGCGGGCGGCATGGGTATCAGCCACAGCCTGCGCAGGGGCAGCAGCCTTGACGAATTTACCATACAATACCGTCTGGGCAACAACGTACGGTAACGACAGAATACAGAATACAGAACCTGGAGGAAGACGTCCGGCTAGAGCTCGGCTACTTGCATAAGCGGCTTTGTCCCCTAACTGGCGTCATCTTCAGCACCCCTGCTCGCTTGCCGACCTCGCCGCTTGTCGTGGTCGCTGATAAAGAGTACGGCTGGATAGAAAGGACACCTCAGCATCGCCGCCATCGCCTTGCACCATCTCCCTCCCGCGCTCGCCTCGCCGCAATTCTCAGCACTGGCTGCCCGGTCGGCCGTGTTATCCGCGTGACAGATGTCTCCATCTAGCAACGAGCTCGAAAGATAGTTGACTGCCTGCACTCGCCGTGCAACTGCGCGACCTCGCCATCCTGTTATCGCACCGCATCGCATCCCCGCCGCAACCTCGACGGCACCACCCCTGCATTTGCGACGCCAACACCCCCTCCAGAATCACACGCACCAACCTAGCCCGCAACCATGGATCAAATAATGGGTGACGGCGGGGGCTTCCCCCTCGAGACGTGGTTCTGGGAGATGCCCACCTGCACGCGGTGGTGGACGACAGCGACGGTCCTTACGAGCGGCCTGGTGCAGTGTCAGCTCGTCACCCCCTTCCAGCTCTTCTACAGCTACCGCGCCGTCTTTCAAAAATCACAAGTCAGTCCCGAGCCTACCCAACAGCAAGCTATCCATCCTACCCACTCACCTACCTCCCTACCTACCTCACGAACTACAAAATACTAACCTGCCCCTCTCCAGTACTGGCGCCTCCTAACAACCTTCCTCTACTTCGGCCCCATCAACATCGACCTGCTCTTCCACGTCTACTTTCTGCAGCGCTACGCGCGCCTGCTCGAGGAGTCGTCGGGCCGCTCGCCGGCCTACTTCTCGTGGCTGCTCGTCTACGCCATGACCAGCCTGCTGCTCCTCTCGCCCTTCGTCTCGATGCCCTTCCTCGGCCACCCGCTGTCGTCGACCCTCGTCTACATCTGGTCGCGCCGCAACCCGGACACCCTGATGAGCTTTTTGGGGTTGCTCGTCTTCCGCGCCCCCTACCTGCCGTGGGTGCTCATGGGTATCAGCTTCGTGCTGCACGGCACCGTGCCGCGAGACGAGTTCATGGGCGTGGTCATTGGGCACGTGTGGTACTTCTTTAACGACGTGTACCCACCGCTGCATGGCGGCGCGAGGCCGCTGGATCCGCCCATGTGGTGGCGCCGGCTGTTTGGTGAGTTCTTACTTGGTTCCTGGTGGGCTTTCGAGTTCGGAATGGGTCGGAAAGCTAACCAGAGACAGAGGGGCGACCCCGTGAGGATGAGACGGCCAACGGCATAAACAACGAGATTGCTGTCGCCGGGGCCGAGGTGCCAGCACCAGAAGTGCGGTAGCCGTACATGGCGGGGGAAAACGTATGGTGTAAATGGGTTCTTTTGGGCACATATCTTATCGGTTCTTGGGTGCCAGGCGTTGGGAGACTTCTAAACACTATGAGAGGGCATTATTTTCAGCATTGCATACGACACTGGCGTTGGGCTCGGCTTGGAGGGAAATGGCAAATGGAGCGTTTGATCAAAATGGAATCTTGTGGCCCTAGAGCAGTCTGCACGCCCTAAATGATACCAGTTTGACACAGCGCTCAAAACAACGCGAATGCTATGCGTCCCGGCCCTGAATCGATACCCCGCCACATACCAATCGCCTAAGCCAGGAACTCCGAGACATACTCCTTTCGGTGCGGGTTCGCATCCAGATCCTCAGACCGGTTCAGCGGCGTCCACTTGGGCTCGTCCTTGAACAGGCGCATGGCTTGGATGTACTACAACATACTCAGTCAGCCTCCCCCCATCCACCACCACCGCCACGACAGAAAGACTCACGTTGCTCTCATCAGTCGTAAACCGATGATAAATCCCCGCGGGCAGAATAATCAAATCATCCTACCCCCTCAGTCAGCAACCCCCCCTCAAAAACCTCCTCCAAGCAGACAAAAATACATACCTTCTCCAAAGCAATCCTCACCCACCGATCCCCCTTATCCCGCACATCAAAATACCCCCTCCCATCCCTCACATACCGAATCTCCTCGTCCTCGTGCAGGTGCTCGGCAAAGAAGCTCTTGACCTTGTCCTCGTACACGGCGCCCATCGCGGCGGGGGAGACGGTGATCTCGTCGCGGTTGCGGTACCCGCGCTCTGCGGCCAGCGCGTCCACCTCGGCGAGCGTCGGCATGCGGAAGTAGAGCACGCCGAGGGAGGTCAGGTCGGATTCGGTGAGGGTGGTGCCGGAGGGGAGGTGCGGAAGGCGTTGGTCGCCCTGTTTTTTTTCCTTCATGAGTGAGGGGGTTTCGGGGAGGGGTGAGAATGGTGGCTTACGGGGAGGTTGTCGTAGAGGTAGGCCTTCATTTTGGAGGTTTGGTTTTTCTAAGGGATTGTATTTCGGTGTGTTGTGTTTGAGGTGAGGTTTTTGGCAGGGGGTGGATGATGGATGAGGGATGCGGATGAAGCGGCCAAGGCGGGGCTCACGGCTTGAGTTTGGTGGTGAGGGGCGCAACAAGGCACACCGGCTCCTCCCTCCGTGGGGTGTGGCACGCCTGGGAAATTCAGAATGGGATTGGCTAAATCTACGACATCACCGTCACAGGCCGGACTGACTGTGTTACAGTCAAAATACCCTGCGACGCCTGGGATTTCCTGCTGATCCTGCTGACCTGGCCTGGTGAGAGTGCCGCCGAAAATCGCGCCATTGGCAATTTCTTTATCGATAACGTCAACTTCCAAGACTTGTGTAAGTCGGATCACGTGGGTCCCCGGTTGACACCACCACGGCACAAGAGGCGCGCTCACTACTCCGTACAGTTCTCACCTTCAAATCAACCCGGTTTTCTGACATCTACGGAGGGTGCTTTTTTTCTTTCGTTTTTTCTTTCCTTTTTCTGGGATTTTCTCTCTAATCACAGCTCCTCCTGACTGCCAAAGACTACCATCCTCTGCATAACTTGTTCCCACGTCTCGGTGCCCTCAACCAAGCCCTTGACCGCCGTCACGACCTCTTCTTCCAAGCCTCTGACTTGCACCATGGAATCCCGCTCCCGCAGCGTCACTGACCCGTCCTTCAGCGTGTCAAAGTCGATCGTGATACCCAGCGGCGTGCCTAGTTCGTCGTTGCGCGCGTATCGCTTGCCGATGGACGCGCTCGACGCATCGATAATGTTTGTGATACCCAGACTACGCAACCGGGCGGAGAGCTGGTGCGTGATGGGGTTGAGTTGCGGGTTGGAGGACAGAGGGACGATCAGGACTTTGTTTGGGGCCACGGCGAGAGGCAAGGACAAGACCTATGTGCCGCCATTAGTAGCTCCTAGACCCAAGGGTGTTGTTCTTAAGGACTCACTGCTCTCGCGGCATCATTAGGCCGGTGCCAGTACACCTGTTCCAATAGACTGTAAAGAATCCGCCCGATACCAAATGACGGCTCAATCACGTTGGGCGTGTATTCGCGGGTGGTTTGGAGACGAGTAGTCTTGGAGATTGACAGAAGCTCCTTTGTGAGCTCCACACTCGGTGTCTCCCCAGATAAACCTGGGACGTCAATGGCAACGCCTCCGGTTTGCTCGAGTTCAGCCGCCAGTCTCTCAAGCATGGCTTGGTCCAGAGCGTCGACGGCTTCCTGGACTGTCTTCGCATCCTTCTTGAACCGCGGGCCCGCAAGCCTCTTGTCAAGGATAGCCTGCCACTCCTCCACTCTTACAGGTTCGGGGAGAGCTTCCTTGACGGCCAGGGAAGCACCCGTGTATTTTGAGTGGACTGTCAGGTCGTAGGCGCTTCGGTCCGCGCAGCCCACGCATTCGACCCAACCGTAGCTCGTCAGAAGCTCGGCATCCCAGCAATCGGAAGCGTAGTGGGCCATCTCATTGGCAAGGTGTTGCCGAAAGCGCACCTTTGACCGGTCGACGCCAAGCTTCACAAGAAACAACATGACCCTGCCAAGAAAGTAGCCCAATGTCTCGTTGTCGACAATCTTGGATTTGATGGCCTGCTCAATTGAGATTTCCTGCGGCGTCGTCTTACCCGACAGTTGCGTTTCTCTGTCAAGCAACGGTAGCACGGTGTCGCTCACTTCTTCGAACCGAGGATGTTGCTTCCGGTCTGGGTCGACGTAGTGTTCGATCTCGGCTAGCAGAAACTCCCGGACCCGGAGGAGCCCACTCCTAGGAGAAATCTCGTTGCGGTAGCATTTTCCAATGCTGGCTGACGCAAATGGCATGGAACCCTGGTTGCAGTCAAGGAGCTTCTTGAAGTTTAGAAACTGTCCCTGGGCAGTTTCGGGACGAAGATAGACAGGTGCAGCCGCACTTGGTCCGACGGTCGACTTGAACATCAAGTTGAACGGAACAGGCGGGAGGACTTCGTTGTTGTTCTCCGGGTTCCGGATGTCATGGCGCCTGATCAGCTCAGCCAGCCCGTCGCCGTCGTAGTTGTCGATCTAGAGGAAGGTTTTCGTAAGCATTGGTGGGCTATGTGTGGGATGATAGATATACCATTGCCAAGATTCCGTTGTACTCATCAACCGTTGGTTGGCCCAGCTTTGGTGAGTCCTTGACCAGGCCTCGGGTGCCTCGAGCAAGACGCTCCTTGAGGACATTCTCGACGAGATGATCGGCTCGCAGATAATCGCCTAACATTTTTCAGAAGAGACAGCATCAGCAACGCATATCATTGACGAGAAGCTTGAGCGGAGATAACCACGCGATGCTTGCCTTTGATCGGGTCCTTGCACATCCAATCGGCAAATTTTGTCAACATGGCCGCTGGTCTTGAGTACAAGCTCTGGTGTAACGACGGTGCAATCCAACTCTAGCATGTTCTCCTCAAGAACAAAGTGCTTCCTCCATGCATCCACAATGTTGGCCTGCAAGGCACAGCCCGGGGGGCCATAGTCGAACAGGCCCCGGTTGTCGCCTTTGAAGTTTGGCGACAGCCGGTAGATCTCGAACGCCTCGGTGAAGAAGAACCGACGCTTGATGACCGATTCGAAGAGCTGTCGGTCAAACTTGTCGCCTTTGAGGGTTGTCATGGAAGCCATGTCTAACACTGTCCGAGTTGACCAGTCACGCATAGTTGACAAGAGGTTGTGGAGGAACAGGTGGAGGGATGGAGGGGGTAATGCTTGGGGTTGTTTTAAGAGCAGCAGGGCAGCAGGGCAGTTGCTGTGTGACTCAACCCAGCTTATCAACCAACGATCGCTTCTCCTGGCGTGTAAGTGCTGCACTCAACCCGGGTGCGGGGCGTATTTTTTGTACCGTTAGGTATGCGGCAGTGTGTATTTTTAGCCGGTCCAATGGTCCATCCACCTGGACTCGCTGGGTAAACTTGAACCTCATCCAACCAGAGCTCGAGCTTGGCCACCATCTGTGCAGATCAAGACAGAGCATGACCTGGTGTTTTGGCCATGCGCATTGCACGCTTTGAAACAATGCCCTGAAGCATCACTCTGCCACTGATACCTTTGTGCTAGGTCCTGGACTCCTGGTTGTCCCCTGATCCTGCTTCTGCGAGAGCCAGCCAAACCACCCCAATTTGAAGCCACCACCATCGAACGATGGATGCTCGAAGCACTCAGGACGCGGCATCCGTCGCCGGATCCGAGTCGTCCAGGTTGAAGCTCCAGCTGCCATCAAGCTGTGATCCGCCACAGCCGGGTGCCCCAATGAAGCAGCTGGTCTGGATTGTGAGTTCTCCGGGATCAGTTCTCCCGAACCTGCCGCCCACTCGCTGAGTAGGAAGCTAACGATGCCCAGGTCTTCGGCGGCACTGGCCATATGGGCCGCTCGCTCGTCAAGTCAGTCCTCAGTCACGGCGACCTGGTTACCACGGTCGGCCGCGTCATCGAGACCACCTCCGACGCCATCGCGACGCTCAACAGCGATGTGTGCCTCGGCCAACTCTGCGACGTCCGCGACGGCGCCTCGGTCAGCCGCGTCATCGAGCGCACCCTCGAGCGTTTTGGTCGCATCGACTGCATCGTCAACTGCTCGGGCTACGGCGTCATTGGCGCCTGCGAGGACCAGGACGAGCACGAGCTGCGCAACCAGTTCGAGACCAACTTCATGGGCACCCTGCACATCGTCCAAGCCAGCCTGCCCTACTTCCGCCAGCAGAACGGCGGGCGTTACCTTATCTTCAGCTCTACCTCGGGCGCACTGGGTGTGCCGGGGCTGGGCCCTTACTGCGCTACCAAGTACGCCGTCGAGGGCCTGATCGAGGCCATGTTGTACGAGGTGGACTCGTTCAACATCAAGGCGACGCTGGTCGAGCCGGGGCTGGTCAGGCGGGACGAGCCGGACTCCACGACGAACCCGCTGCCTACCTGGGGCCATTTCCTGATCAAGCCCGCCAGCGAGGCCTACTCCCACGCGACGTCTCCCGCGCTACATGCCAAGAGGATGGTACAGTGGCTTGGTGACAGACAACCGACGAGCGCCGTCAAGTGCGCCGAGCTAGTGTGGCAGCTAGGTCACTGCTCGTATCCCCCACTCAGATTGTTACTGGGCAGTTATGCCATTGAGAGTATTCGCGACCGGCTCAGGTCGGTAACGGAAGAGCTGGAGGACTGGAAGCACCTCAACTACCCTGTTCCTCCGGATGCGCCGGGCGGGGAGAGGGGCGATGAAAAGGACGAGAGGGATGATAGAGAGGAGCGGGACGACAAGGAGGAGAGGGATGACGACGATGATAACGACCGGATGATGGATGATGCGATGGAGGGGGTCACGCCAGATGCCAGGGAGACGGAGGGGACATGAGGGGGGCGGCTGCAGACTGGCGTGTTTTCAGGATATGTTGTTTATTTTAGGATATGTTGTAGTGCTGCCTATGATTTCTGTCCTCCTTGAGCCCTCCTGTCCCTCTCTCCGCTTGTCACTGACCCCTTGGCCCCTACGGAAAACCTCGCCTATCTGCATATTTTGGGTTATGCAGTCAACGGTGGTTCCACTCAGACCGCCACCGCTGTTCAATTTCAGGGTTGCCGCGTTGCCGCCCGCTCTCACAGGGCTGCCTGCCCCACCCTGGAGCCAAGAACTCGTAAAAAAGGGGAGCCATGGGAGCCAGGAATGACCGTGGAGGGCTGGTTTCGAGTGCCGCAATTTAACAAGCAAGATTTCCATCCTCTTTGTCGAATCCCCCCCCTGGACGCGTATCTTCGCCGTCACGACCAACACTCTCTCCCATCTCTTCCGGGCGCCCCAGACGAAAACCTACTCCTGCGCCGAGCATTGAGGGGTTGCTGCTTTGCTTGATTCCTGCGGTCGGAAGAGCACTGCCCGTCGCTTACGGCACACCGGTCCAACCCCTTTAGACGTTAACGTCAACGCTATCTCGGGTTTGCCTCGTGCGCATCCGGCATATCCAGGGCCGCCCTCGGAAACCTGTCCCCCGCGAACTCGAACAACACGAAGCACCCTTCGTCGACCGAGATCCCGCGCCACACCGCCCCCTTCCAATCATTCACAACTCGTCGCTCGTTTAGTCGATTCAAACTTCCTGTGGAGCCTACAACATGTCGAACAAGAAGAACGAGGACATCGAGATGCGGGCCGTTGACGGCCCCGGGGGTGAGAAGGACCCGTTTCTGGGCAAGAACTCTCCCGGAGCCCGGCCCCGTCGCGATGTTCCCGCCGCGGGCTACTTCGACAAGCTCGACCACAGCCCCGGCGCGTCGATCCTCGCGTACTGCCTGGCGTCGATCAGCATGACTGTCGTGAACAAATACGTTGTCTCCGGGTCGTCGTGGAATCTGAACTTTTTCTACCTTGCGATTCAGGTACGGGATGCTTTGTGTGGGGGAGTGGGGGGAGCAGGACTGGTGGCTGACAGTTGCTAGTCGCTTGTTTGCACAATCGCGATTCTGTTCATGAAGCAGGCTGGCATCCTCAAGAACCTCTCGGCTTTCGATTCAGTCAAGGCGAAGAAATGTACGTTGGCGACGTCTCGCCGGCTTTTTCAAAGATGTTTCGGCTGATATCCATGATTAGGGTTCCCCATCTCGCTCCTCCTCGTCGGCATGATCTACACGGGTGCCAAGGCCCTCCAGTTCCTCTCTGTCCCGGTCTACACCATTTTCAAGAACCTGACAATCATCGTCATTGCGTACGGAGAGGTCCTGTGGTTCGGCGGCAGCGTCACCCCCCTCACCCTGCTGTCCTTCGGCCTGATGGTGCTCAGCTCCGTCGTTGCCGCCTGGGCCGACATCCAGGCCGCTATTGACGGCGCCACCCACTCTGCCGAGACCTCGGCCGCTCTCGCGACCCTGAACGCGGGATACGCGTGGATGGGGATGAACGTCGTCTGCACCTCGGCGTATGTGCTTGGCATGCGCAAGGTCATCAAGAAGATGAACTTCAAGGACTATGACAGTAAGTGCTTAAGCGTGCACAAGATCAAGAGGAGGGTGTGCTGACTCCCGATTCCAGCCATGTTTTACAACAACCTCCTCACTATCCCCGTCCTCGTCGTTTCCTCTCTGCTGGTCGAGGACTGGTCCGCCGAGAACCTGGCCCGCAACTTCCCCGAGGAGACGCGCAACAAGCTGATGATCGGAATGGTCTACTCGGGCTTGGCCGCCATCGGCATCTCGTACTGTTCAGCATGGTGCATCCGTGTCACCTCGTCGACGACGTACTCGATGGTCGGCTCGCTGAACAAGCTCCCCATCGCCATCAGCGGCCTGGTCTTCTTCGACGCCCCCGTCACCTTTGGCAGCGTCACGGCCATCTTCCTCGGCTTCGTCAGCGGCCTCGTCTTCACCTGGGCCAAGGTCCGCCAAAAGGCCCAGGACGTCGGCATTCTGCCCACCAGCAAGCCCACCATGAGCGCCAGCGCGCAAAGCAACAGGGACGCCGCCAACTCGTAAGAGGCAGGAGCAGCACGACGAGCTCCGTACGCACCTCGCCCGCTCGCCATAAGCCAAGACCCTGGCGGTGTTTGGTGTTTCGACCACAGACACGACAGCCGTGCATGCTGCGGAATCGGGCATGGCATAGCATGGCCTGACGCAAGGCAGCCAAGCGCCTATGCCTGCTCCCACTTCCTTGTTTCCTGTACATCAATTGCTTCTTCTCAAAGGCCCCTTTTATTTTTATCTTTTCTCTTTTGGCCATTTCAAGTGGACGATCTACTTCTCAGCATAGAGCTTGGACGCACAACGGGGGCCTACTAGGGTAAGGGGAGGGGGAACAGGCTTGGGATTTCCTCTGTTCTTTCTTCATGCTTTTTCTTTTCTATGTCCATATTAAAACGGCGTACTTGAATGTTGGGTGCAGCTCAGGATTTCTCGAAGACATAAACGCGCGCATGACTGGGCGTTTTGGGGCTGCTGGCTGTGTGGGATGGTTGTTGAAGGGTGGGAAGGGAAGAGGAGGTGGTGGTGGTATTACTCTCGCTGGTGGGATAGTTGAATAGTAATATCGACGTGTCTAACCAATGTCTTAGGTCTTGGTGTTGTGAGGCGGCCAGCACTGTCGTGATAGGGACACTATCACGCAGCCGAACTTTGAGTGAGAGTTCAAGGCAAGCAGTATCTCGAAAGCCGAATTGATTCTTGCAATTCCCTACTATTACGAATTTGAAAATCCAAGTCCGGTCTAAACCGAACCCCCTATTTTACGGCGAGTGAGTATCTGCCTTCCCCCAACCCGAAACCAAAACACGGCCCTCATCCCGAAACCCTCCGTCTCCAAAACACCCTCAAGCAGAGCCCTTCTTAGAAAACGCCTCCACCGGAATCAACGCGTTCTCACTCTCGCTCAACACCCACAGATTCCGCCACCACATGACCGCGCCCGCCACCAGCAATACATAGTACACCAGCGTGAAAAGCACAGTCGGCCGCTTGCCGGCGCCGGCACCCTTGCGCTGCTGCGCGCCCCCGTTCCCGACGGCCTGCTGCTCCTGCCCGGCACCGACGCGACCCCACACCTGCGGCAGGCCCATGCAGTTGCAGAAGGCGTGCACGACGCACACGGCGGCGAGCGAGCCGGTGCGCAGGAACAGGAAGGTCGCGTAGGCGCCGAACAGCGTCGTGTAGCCGAGCTGGAAGAGCGAGCGCACCAGGGCGGCGGCGGTGGGGACCTGCGGGTGGGTGAGGCGGAACTCGTAGAAGTGGTGCACGTGGGCGACGCCGAAGATGATGGGGGTGAGGAAGATGGTTTTTGTTGGGGGGGCTTGGGCCAGGAGCATTAGGGGGATGGAGGCGGAGCGGAAGAGGATCTCTTCGGTTATTGGGCCCTGTTGGGAGACGGTTAGTGGTGATTTGGGGAGGGGAAATAGGGGGCACGCGTACGGCGACGATGTTGCGCCAGACTGTCCACTCCGACCAGAGTTCCTTCACGGGCGTAAGGCGGAGCCACTCGGCCCAGCCGCGCTCGACGACGAAGTAGCTGAACAGAGGGCCGGCGAACAGGAGCGCGGTGAGGGACAGCGCGCGGAGCGAGTCCCACAGCGCGGGCGGCCACAGGCCCAGGAGGTGCAGCGCGTCACGCGGGGTGGTGGCGCCGGCGCCGGCGCGGGAGAGCACCACGTAGGTGAGGCCCGTGCAGGTGAGGCATGACAGTGTCACGGAGCGGATGCGGGCGCGGATGACCGAGGGCGCGTCCCGCGAGAGGGTCGGGGACGGGCGGGTCGTGTGGGACAGGTAGAAGGGGATGAAGTAGCTCAGGGCGTAGAGCACCAGCAGGCAGGTGGCGGCGCCCGTGGTGAATGGCGGGGGCGGGGGCGGTGCATCTAGGACGGGGGTTAGCTGTGGGAATTGACCGAGGCAAGCCTCGTGTGTTTCATCTGACGACGAGCACGTGGTGGTGGAGGTGGGACGCGAGGTGCGGCACGGAGCCGGGCGGGTACTTGCCCTTGTGGAAGGGATTGAACTTCCGGAGGGCATCTCCGATGGCCGGCATCTTGGGCAGGTATCCTGTCTCGTGGCTTGCAAGAAGAACGCACAACGGTCCAGCACGGAGTACCCGACGAGCCGAGCTCACACGGCGGTTGCGGTTTGGGCCTCCGACGACACACTCCTGAGGGAGAGTGCTGTGTGCCGTTTAGACGCCGTCAGAGAAGCGCGTCTCGGCGGCTGCGTTGCCTGGGTCCGAGGGGATGTGTGGGCCGTGGGATTGGGCCCTTTGCCGTTTCAACGAATCGCCGCGGAAGCAGGTGTGTGTGCAAGTTGTGGGTGTTGTCGTGTCGTGTCGCTTGTTGGCCGCAGCGGCGGGTGTCAGGATCAGCGGCAGCTCCCGCAGTGCGCTCCACCGGTTCCTCCGATGTCCGGAAAAATTCCTATTCTTAGCCCCTGACAGGCCCGGAACAGGCCGTGATCTGAGACGAAGTTGCGATTCGCGAGTTCCAATCGAGTGGCGCTCGGGGAGTTTTGACTCTGGGATACGAAGTAACAGTCCTGGTAATTACTAGCCACACTGAGGATGAAGGATGGAGGACCGAATGGATTGTCGACCGCCTCCAAGGAAGCGGTTGCAGTGGGTGCGCTATCCTCAGGGGGTCTCGGCCGACCGGAATCTCCCCCGTTGCGACCTCGTCTTTGCATTCCCCCCAATGCGGTCATACAGACTATGGTATTGATGTTTTCAAGACAATGCTCCGATGCCATTCTCAGCCCCGATTGCAGCCACCTGGTGTTTGTTTGCCCAGCATTTAGCCACTACATGGCGCGGAGTAGGATGGGTTACGCAGCAGCATGGAAGGCCAGAGGAGAGGGTTGGTGTGGCTGTCACAGTCGGCAAACTCACATCTCGAGCCTTCTGACAGGACGGATATCCAAAGTTAACTCGAATACCCCTTTTCCAAGTGCACCATTCTCGCCCCCCTAAATTGCGAGCCCGCCGTGTCTGGTTGGAGGAGACGACTCAAAGAGAGTGCCTCCAGACGGCATGACAACACAGATTGAGCGCGAAGGGGACGCGAATCAGGGACGCGTTGCTCCTCAGCCTTCGCGGGGGTTTAATTAACGCCCCGCTGGGCGCCTGTGGCGTCCCCTGTCGGCCCTGCGGCTTGCGCCTTCGCTTGCGATCGCTGCCACCACCGTTGAA
>FTCU01002050.1_pt1 | contig 20538 bp, 27 predicted proteins | sample 1639521 | NCBI WGS metagenome assembly FTCU01 (sample SAMEA3914864, study PRJEB12502) | metagenome | biome: forest; material: soil | place: USA | collected 2012-03-12 | depth 0.3 m
CCCAGGGGTGCCGGGGGATATTTTCCGGCCCTTTCGCGGGCAGAGTACAGAATACTACACAGTTCCTCGTATGACTGTAATAGTATGAGGCACAGAATACAGAATACAGACCACAGAACACACAACCACCAAGTGTCAAGTGTGATGTGATGCATGGCCTCCAGCCAGCCAGCCGCGCGGTCGGTTTGAGCTGCAGGCGATGCTCTCCAGTGACCGTCTGCCTTCCCAGTTGGCCACCCTCGCTTGCCGCTGTCTTGGACGGGCAGCGGTGCGCGGTGAGACACAAAAAAACGTTGCTGTGTGGGTGTGACAGGTGACACCTCGATCCGCCCTTCTGGCTGGCTCGGCTGGCTCGTGTTGTTGCCCGCGGGCGGTCGGCACTTTGACATGGTGGGGCGCTGGCAGCCGTCGCATTCTCCCATGGCGTGCAGCATGCCCAGCATGCCCGACCGAATCGAAGATCGCGGATGACCACACCCTCCATCCCACCTCCCTCAGCCGAAAGGGGGAAGAAGAAAAAACCTTCCAGGGGCCTCCCGCTTCCCAGGCTCCGACCAGGGGTGCAGAAACTGTGGGCCAATCACGGGCCGAAGGTGCCTGGCCGCCTGTGCGAGGCCTGACACGGGCTGATTGGCTGATTGGCCAGCTGGGCGGGGCAGCCGGTGCATGGTCAGGGCGAGATCCTGGGGAAACCAGACCTTGGCGCCCGACTGGCCCGCACGCATGAACCTGAAACACTGCCCCCTTTCCCTTGCGCAACGGGCAACCCTGCTGCACCACTGCGGCCCCTGCCTGGGCCATTCCACTGGCTCGACTGGTCAGTGGTCGCTGTTCGGCCCAAGCCCTGCCCATGCTGCCTCGGTCTTGGACCGTTTTCGACCTCCCTTTCCACCCTCGACTCGGACGAAAACCCGGTGTTTGCTCGACATGCTGACCGGGGTGTCATGATGGGTGTCGGGGTCCCTGTCGTGCGCCGCTGCACGTGTGGCGTGGCATCGCATCGCATGGCTTTCCCGTCAACGGGCAACGACAGCGTCGACAGGCATGCCAACCGGGCAAACCGGGCAGGCCACTGACCGCCCGTGTTGCTTGTTCCTGTCGGAGCAAGAGACAACAGCCGCCATCCGTTCAGCCCGGGCGAATGGCGGAGACACCCACACTGAGCCAGACCACGCCCGCAAGCCAGCGATGGCCGTGTTGTCCGTGTCCCACGACGCTACCGTTTCACCACCCAGCGATCAGAAGCGACAAGCGGCCGCAGCCAGCGGACCACGTCAAGCTCCCGCAGATGGATGTCCGCAGATGCAGCCACGCAGCCGTCCGATCTGGCCCTCACCGATCTGGCCTCGCCGCGCCTCGCAGTCACCGAATTCGGATGGACGCTCGCAGTCAGACCAGACGAAGACGTCGGACGACAGGAACACAGAATAGACTCCAACACGGCTGCAGATAACGGCAAGGCTATTCTTTGCCACCTGCATTTGCCAAAATAGCTGATATTTCTTACCACCACCACCACCACCACCACGACCTTTACCCGAGTCGGGGCCATAAAAAGCTTTCGGCGCCTCCCATTTGCTTGCTTCCGCGGTGTGCAAGCGCTGAGTTTGCCGTCAGCCCCTCCCCTCCATGATTACGTACTGCACGAGGGACTGGGTGCTGAGACGGCAGATCCGCTCGGGGAGCCCCGCCGGCCAGTCGCGGCAGAGGGCTGAACAAAAAAGCGCCTTGCCCGTGGTCCAGGCGAATCCCGACCGGGCGAATCCAGCCCAGCCCAGCTGATCGACGAGGCCGCCAGCCGCGCGGTCATGGTCATGCATGATGCTCACCCCAGCGGCTTTTCGGACGAGAAGATCGGACCAGGACGAGGGAAGCAGACCGGACGAGAAACAAACATGCGACCGTCACGTACAAGACCGCACAGGGGGCCAGAGGAACACAGACGCCTTGGACCCGGACTGGACCCGGACCCCAACGACCCCGCCATACCCTTCCTTGAATCCTTCGTGCCCGTACCCGCAGGTGCCCGTGCTGATGGCCGCACAAACCGCATCCTGGCCTCCGCTTTGCACCGAATACACTACGGACGCTGACATGGAGGTTGGAGTGATGCGGCGGGTGCGGCGCCTCTCTAGTCCACCGTAGATTTTGCGGCGACAGGCTCAGAGTGGGGTGGGACAAACCGCCGCCATGTCTGTTCTTGGAACAGGGATTCAGCGCTCGGCCAGCACAAGAAAGAAGCATCTCGAAAACGACACCGACAGGGAAGCACCAACAATTCGCCCCTCACCGCCGAGACCGGGAAGCCAGACCGGGAAGCCAGACCGGGAAGCCGCCAAGGTGAAGGGCAGGCAACGTTACGGTGTGCTCAGGACGATCGATCCCTTGCGAAGGCGCAGTGCCAATCGCCGAGCCGACGGCAACGTCCCCCAGAAGTTTGCAAAAGCATCTTCATGCGTTTTGTCAGGGACCGCAGTCCAGACCGAGATGACGGCCGACAAACATGCCATTCCCAAGTCCGACCTAGGCTGCCAACATTGCATTGCGACATAACTCTTTGGTACTGTAGTAGTAGACTAACAACAAGAATGAACACAGAATACAGGTCACACAGGATCCACAGCAGACGAACAACTTCCCCAATCCGTGTGCATCTCCCGAACTGAAGGGATCACTTGTGGAGCTCAGAGCTGGGACCACGACTCCTCCCCCATGAATCGGGATGGTCCTTCGGATCCCTAACCCCGTCCCAGCGAGCCAGCACACCCCGGCTGCCAACGCCGTTGACCAACGGCCGTTCATGCGACGCTAACAAATCTCCCCCTGAAACGCGCCAGAGCCTGTTAGCCTCCTGGCTGGTTACGCAAGACCCTCGCCACGAATGGGACCGAGACTGGAGACCAACAACGCACCGCCACCGTCCTTGCTCATTTCATGCTCCCATGCCCAACGTGCTGCAGGACACAGGTGACAGCTACCCAGCGGGCGGGGACAGGACAGGGAGAAGCGAGGATCCTCTCAATCCCATCTCGATTCCATCGCAATTCCATAGGCCCATCTGCAAGGCATCCGTCCACTAGCATCGCTGGAGCAGAGTGTCCACGCCGAGAGCGTCGAGACGCGCTACCACGGCCACGACCCCGACTAGACCGTCCCTGGCAATAAAGAGAGGCCTTGCTGTCGTCGTTCTCATTCGGCAATCCGTAACATGAACAGAGGAGTGGAAAAACACGCAATCTGGCAGCGTCGACGTGTCCGCGCTGTGGCGGTGATGTTTCTTCCCTGGCTCGCCCTCATCAGCCCCGAAACACCCTCAATGAGAACATTCCCCTGTAGAAGCCAACCACGTAGCCATCACCATCGCAATCTGGCAGTCAGGGTCAACAACATATCCCTCACGAGATGTGTAACATTAGGCACAATTACTCTCACAACTAGTCCAGTGGCGCGAGATGCCCTGTTCCCAGATTCCAGGACCGCACCGCCCATGCCGCCCTCGCCCCTCGCCCCCACGAATCCATCTCGACCGAGCCCCCTGGCCAACCTGTGCGTCCCTGACTGTCGGATACGCGGAGATGCTCAGCTTCAATCCGGGCATCATTGACTCGGTCCAGTGTGTAGCCTCCGTGCTCTGTAGACCGAGGGTAATGCCGCTCAGCTGCCTGTACGCCGCCCATCCACCGCCCATCTGCCGTTCATCTGATCTTCTGTGTTTGCTCCGAGAAGGGACCGGGGCCTGGCGAAGGCAAAGAAAAGCGGACGGCCCTCGACAAACACAGTGTTCTGGCCCCTCCTGCTCACTCAGACCTCTCCCCTTTTCCTCGCCGCCCGTGCCCAGAAGTAGACCAAGATGATGCAGATAGTTAGTAGACACCATTTCACAGACATCAAACCGAGATGAAGTACATAGTTAGTAGACACTGTAACAACCAGCTTTCTTTCACTCTCGGCACGGCCATCTCAGTCCATATCCATCTGCTTTCTCGTTGAATTTGCACGTCTGCCATCCAGCCCTGCCCTTCTCCGAGTACCTGCAAGGGAAGAGCGTAGAATACAAAACAAGCAGGACGGACACACACCTCCTCGCCCCAAAAGGTCCATTCCAACGGAAGACCAGCTTGCACATATCCCAAAAAAGCACTCACCCTGGCCAAGCCTTTCTCCTCCCCCCTCTCCCCTATTCCGCTGGTGTGGCCTACTAGTCGACCTCCTCCCCGACCTCCACGGCCCCCACAGCCTCCAGAGATGGCCTCCAAAGATGGCCTCCCCGATCCCCACAGCTCGTACCTAGCCGAGGACACAAGGGCAGAAGGAACAGTTCCCACACGGCCTGTATAGTAGACGAGCCCCCAGGAGGGGAAGGAGAAAGAAGGTCTGTTCCTCGTCCCCATCCCGCCAGGTCACCCCCTGGGCCTCTCCACCCCCCTTCCTCCTCCCCGCGCCGTGCCTCTATCCCTCTCTTCGCGCTGTGCCGCCCGTCCTCCTTGGCTCTCCCTTCCGTGCTATGCGTCCCTCCCTCCTCCCGCATTTCATCTCAGTACCCGGCGCTGACATGCCTCCATCCTCCCCCCCACAACCCTTTCCCATGCGTCTGTCTCCATCTGTGTCAACAGTTCTTGGAATCTAGAATTACCCAAAGTGTGAAAAGTCCAGCTCTCTCAAACATATCTCTTCCTCCCTGTGCGATGTGTTGTGTCTGCCTCCATCCTCCTTCTCACATCCCTTACACATCCCTTACTCATGGGTCTGTATGTCTGTCTCTGTGTGTGTCATGTGTGTCAATAAATTATTGGAACCCAGAAGAACCAAACCCATGCAAGCTCAGCTCTCCCAGCATATTTCTTTTTCTTTTCTGTGCCTTGTGCCTTGTGCTGTGCCTCCCTCTCCCTATCCATAAGTCAGGTACCTTCTGGGCAATCTACCTGTTTCTCTGTGTCGGCAGTGAGAACCTGATAGTCGAGCCGAGAAAAAGAAGTGTGCAGCTCAGCTCTCTTCAAAAAGATTTCTTCTTTCCTGTGCCTCCCTTTTCCTATCCATCAGTTACCTTTCCAATATGTCTTTCTATGTATGTGTCTCTATTTGTGTTAGCAGTGATGAGGACCCAAAGCCCGAAGTGTGCCATTCAGCCTTGTCATCCCACCCTCATCATCTCATCCACACACACCACTCAACAGGTCTAGGTTTGTGTGTTTTAAAAAAAAGTTCAATTGATGCGAAGCGTTGCAAAGCGTGCCGCGTGAGTGTGAGCGAGCGAAGAGGCAATAAAGTAGGTAGGTTTCGCAAGCAAGATAGAGAGGTGGGGTGATAAGAGACAGAGAGGCATTCATGATCTTGATCTCTCCCCACCCCATCACCACCTCCCTACTGCCAACCACACCCCTCACCCGCCACAACAACAAACCAGCCAGCCCCTTCGCCCGCCCGTTCGCCTTCCTCGCCTGCTTGCATGCCAGCCTGCCTGCCACATCACAACCTATTCATCCTCCCTCCCAAAGCCCGCCTCCTTTTGACCATGCATCCACCCCCTCAACACAACCCCAGCTCGCCTCCATTCCCTCTCCTTTCCACTCTAGCGCCTGCAGGATACAGACCCGCCTCGCCTCATCCGCCAGTCAAATCAACTAGTCAAGCTGGCCACGGCAAGACAGAGACACGGGTAGTTGCATTTTAGCCCCGTCGAGTTGGTAGGGACAACACTTCCCAGACTCTGCGCGGGGCAACACCCAACCAGCCAAGCCTGACAAAATACCCGGTCAAGCCCATTCCACTTGCATCGCCTTGCCGGGCTCGGAACGAGTGAGTGAGCGGTTGTATCCCGACAGCTTGGTTACTTTCGCACGCAGGCAGCAGCAGACAGGGAGGTAAACAGGCAGGCACACGCCGCGACACGACCTTTGCAGTTATCCGGCTCACTGCGGGCGCTGGCCCGAGAACTTGCCCTGCTGTTGCTGCTGTTGTTGCGGCGTGTAGGCTGGCTGTTGGTACGGCATCCCCGGGCTCATGCCGTACATGACCTGCTGTCCCTGGTGCGAGCCCTGGTGCGCCATCATGGGCGCCGCGGGCCGGCCAGGGCTGGGAAACCCGTTGGACCCGGGGACTGGTGGCGGCGGCACCGCGCCAGCTGGTATGAAGTGCGGCTGGGCTCCGGGGTACATGGGTGCTGCGACCATGCCGTTGGGACCGGTCATGAACCCCTGTTGTACCATCATCGGTGCCGCCATGTGGTGGGGTTGTTGTTGTAGAAACTGCGGGTTGTGGGAGAGGCTGCGGTACTGCCCCATCTGAGGGGCGGCGCTCAGGTAGGGCTGCATCACGGGCTGGCCATACGGCATCTGTCCCGGAGCATTCACCCCCGGCGGGTAGGCCATGGGCACCGGTCCCATTCTAGGGGACGTGAACGATTGCGCCGAGTTGGAGTGCATCATCCTATGATCGTCCGGGTTGTTGAACGGCACGTGAGGGACGTGGCCGTGCTGCCCGGCGTGCATCTGCATCGGCGGCATGTGCGGCGACTGCCGGGGTGCCAGGTTCTGGGCGCCGTGCTGCAGGTGGAACGGAAGCTGGTGCTGGTGCGCAACCTGGGGCATGACGTGAGTCGGGTTGGGCGTAGCCACCGCGGCGCTCGACAGCGGCAGGCGCTCAAAGTACTCCTTGTATGTCAGGTGCATGGTCGAGTCCGGTGCCTCGGCCTCCTCCTGGAGCTGACGCCAAGTGGGGAGCGTGTCAAACGAGGGCTTGAGGCCGTCGTTGTCGTCCCAGTGGCGGCCCTGCGGAGGCTGGATGGTCTCGATGTGCGACAGGATGAAGCACTTTTTGACATCCACCGCCCTGGTCTTGCGCCGGATGAGCTGGCCCTTGACCGGAGCCGGAGGGGCGGGTGTCTCGGCAATGTTATTCACCGACGAGCGAGGAGAGGAGCCCTGGCTCGGGACGGCGGGGTTGAAGGGTTGCGCAAACGCGTTGGGCCGGAACTCGTGGCTGTTAGGGTTCAACTTGGGGCCCAAGTAGGACGGCGGGACGGCGTTGATACGGCGTCCAAAGTTCGGGTCGATACCGCTGTTGGCGGGGCCGGTGGGAGGGAGGCGCATATCCGGGGGAGGATGTTGGCCCATATGGGGGTGTTGTTGCAGCTTCTGCTGCTCCACGTTTCGGAGCCGTTGTGCGAGGTTACCCGTCGGCTGGTTCTGAGGGGCCAAATGGGGCGGCGGGCGGCTGTTTCTGTACGGGTAATGAGACTGCGGGTTGTATCCGGAGCGGGCGCCTTGGTGGCGGCCGGGGATTCCCGTTGCCGATCCGGAGTGCGGCGGCGCAGCCGGACGCGCACTGCCCCGGGCATCGGGGGTCGCGGCCGGCGTGGAGGCGCCGGAATGTTCGGCGCTGGTCTTGGCCTGAGTCTCCTTGACTGTCGTGACATCCTTTTGACTGGCAGCGGCCTCCTTTTGCTTTGCCAACTCCTCCATGTTGACCTTGGCCTTGTCCTGGATTTGCTTTTGCTTCGCGGGATCCTTACCAGCGATGATGCCAATTAGGTCCTTGGGAACGGGAGTGAAGAGCTTGAAGTTCTCTGCGAACTTCTTGAGCTCGGTCAACTTGACTTCCTTGTCAACCTTGGCCTTGCTGCTCCTGACCTTCTCGGCCATGAACCTCTGGGAGTTTGCAAATGTCCTGAACGAGGTCAGCACGTCGCGCTCAACAGTGGCGGCAGCGCTAGGCTTGGCTTGCGACGACGAGGGAGCAAGGGCCGCGGCCGCGGTCGCCGAGGGCCGAACAGCTGTTGCATCTTTGGCATCAGCCGTCTTGGCGTCCGAAGGGGCATCGACCTTGCTCTCGGCCGCCTTTGCTTCGGGCGGCGCGCTTGAGCTCGGCTTGGAGTCGGCAGGGACAGGCGCGGCCGGTTTCTCAGCTGCGGCCTGGCCTTTGGACTCGATGGGCTTCGGGGTCGGCAGTTTCGGGCTAGGGGTGCTCTTGAGTTGAGCCGAGATGATAGCGGGATCGACCGGAGCACCCTTGACGGTGGAGTGGGCGGTGGGAGCGCGCCGAGCCGGAGGCGTGTACTTGTTGTCCCGGCTTGTCAGCGGCGGGAAATCCTGTCGGCGGACGCCGCTGTACCTGGAAGGGGGTCAGCATCAGGATTACGTGTGCGGGTCGGGCCGGTGGAGGTGTGGGGTCTCGTACTTGTCTTCCTCGTCTCGCTGGTCGTCTCCGCCCACAAAGTCCATGACACGCTCCTCGGCGACGTGCGAGGTGGAGGCGACGCTCCGCTCAATCTCCCGCGCCTTTCTCTCCGCGGCCGCCAGCCGTTCCTTATACTGGGGGTGGCTCTTGTCGATGGCGGTGGTATAGATATTCTCGTCGTAGTCGGTCTTGAGGCCGAAAAGCCGCTCATTCTCGGCAAACTGGTCCCAGGCGCCGCCGCCGCCGCCCTGCTTCTCGAGCGACCCATCAATCTCATAGCTTGCATCGGGAACCCAGGCCTTCAGAGACCTCTCGGCGCCAAATCGAGAGTTGGAGATGGCGGTATCCGTCCGGAACGAGGAGCGGTTACCTGGCAGCAATGCATGCGTCAGCGTGGGAATTGGAAATACAAGGCCATGCCACGACGTGTCTGCGACGCACCATTCGGGGCCTTGCCGTCATTCTTGCCGCTGTTACCGGCAACAACGCGGGCATCCGCAATATCCTTCCGCTGGATGGTCATGTTGGGCTGGTCTCTCCTGGAGGGGCCGTTGGCGGAATCTGCAGAGTTGGGGAGTTTCTTCTGCTGGACCATGCTCAGGCGGCAGGTGGTCGGCTCGGGGCCGTTGTTGTAGATGCCCTCAAGCTCGGCGCCGGACGTGAGAACAAGGCGAACTCGCTGGCCCTGTTTGGGTTTCAAAAGGGTCAGCTCCAAGTCCCTGACAAAGTCGGCAAATTTATCATGTGCGCAAAAGCAAAGCGAAACCTGAGCAGAAGCTCGGGCCCCAGAGATGTGACGAAAGCTCAAACTCGGCGAGGCCGGGAGCTGTGGGGCAATCTTGATGGCGGGATCCAACATACCTCGCGGAGGGAGCTTGTCGGCGATTGCTTGTTCTGGGGGGTTTGCGAGCGACCGGTGATGGGGTTTCGGTTGGAGGTCCAAGCCTTCTGCTGGGCGGGAGGCTGCTGCTGTCTGGTGCGGGCGTCAGCCAGTCAGTCGGTGCGGTCAGGTCAATCAACCAATCGATCAATCCATCAATTGCGCTGCAGCTCCACCGATCCTTTGCCGCAAATGCGCAATGCAAGCCCCGGCCCAGACGTGGTGGGAGCGGCGCTGCGACTCGGGCGGGACAGCGCTGCGGGCTGCGAGTTGGACAAGGGAAAAGTGCATAGAAAGGGGAGAGAATCAAGGGGAGGGTTGGTTGGATGCTCGGTTGGCGCGACTTGTCTTTGTTGGCGGGGAGGTGCGAGGGCAAAGGCCGTTGCAAAATAAAAAATAAAAAAAAGTTGGGGATGCATAGAGAAAGGGTCTCGTGTGTCTCACCTCGCAGTCGTTGGGGGCGAAGCGGTCGCCTCTGGGGCTCGCGGGCGCTGGTCGCCGAGCTTGGTGCTGTAGAGCGGGCGGGAGGAGGCGGTCGGCTTGGAGTCGGCGGCGGTCGAGGGCGATGGCGATGCGGCGGGGGGGTTGGAGGCTGTCGACCGGTCTTCCATCATTCCTGTGTCCTGTGTCCTGAGCTTGGCCGGTGGGCAGCAAGTCGGTGCCGCTGTCCAGACTTTCCAGACTTTCCCAGACTTTGGGGAAAGAGGGTGCGGGCGGGAGATGTGCGGGAGCGGCAGAGGGCGAGTTTGTACGAATTGGGCGATTCCGGCCGCCGATTGGCTGGCGTTGGCCGGGGACCGGGGGGTCGCAGTGGATGCGCTCTGGTGGTGGGTGCAACTCACTGCGGTGCGCCAGCAACGACCCGATCGACGATTTGCATCAACTCAACCGAGAGAAGGGCTCGGTCACGACAGCCTGCCACGCTCCAGCCCGAGGAGGGCATACGACAGAGGGGAGTCGACGTTGGGCCCAGTCTGCGGTCTTGCCTTGCAGTCCTGTGTTGCAGTCTTGTCTTGCAGCGCTGTTCTCAAGTGCTTGCAGATCTCCAAGTGCTGGCGCTTGTAGTTGGCTGTTGGCTCTTGCACCGGCGGCTCGACGCTCCCTTTCAAAGGGGAGACGTTCCGGGTTGTTGGCCGTCGTCCGAGTCGAATGATGCAATGGAAAGGGGGGTGGGCGGAGGTGAGGTGGAGGGTAGGAGCGAGACCAAGAGGGATGCAGATGCAGAGAGAGATGCAGAGATGCAGAGATGCAGAGATGCAGAGGGGAGGAACAAAAGCGCCGGCGCTGCAGAGGCGTTCTTGCGGAACGGAATGTCTCGCGGTCGGTCTTGGGCGGGGAAGCAGAGGCTTAGGTCGGCTTGCGCAGCCCGTTGTTGCACAGGAGCGGACGGGAACCTGCGGTGGGAGACAGGGAGGAGGCCGAGAAAATAAATCGACCGGTGCGGCCAACAGGAGCAGAAAAGGCAGCGGCAGCAGGGCGAGCTCGGCGAGGCGAGAAGGGCAGCGGAACAGGGCGCAACTGATAAATCCCCGTCACCGAATACCTAGGTAATCAACCTTTGGCTTGAAAGGGGCTGCGAGTTGCACTGTTCATAGCTCCCAAATGACCCTGCGAACGGCCCTGCTGCGTAGGTCCTCGTGGATTGGCAAGCCCGACGAGAGCAGCACAAAGCTCCCCCAACAAACACCACACCAGGCTGTCCCAAAGTTTGCTGGCAACAAGAACAATCTAGATGCCCTGTGGAGGCGGATGGGGCGGGCAGGGTTGCAGCTCAGTCCCGACTTGACATAGCACCGTTTCAGCAGAAAGCCAGCACTTGGCATGCCATTGATTGCCAACTGCCCCACGTGATGTTGCTTCTTTGAGTGCATTGCCTCAGGTTGCGCACCCCTTGGCAATCGGGGGGTGGCATCCACTCCACAGTCCACACTCTATTCAGACTCGAAAGGTGCCAGTGCCAACATATCCACCGCGGGGTAATTTCCGAATATCCATCGCGGGGTCATGTTGACGAAATCCTACCCGGCTCAGGACAGCTTTCTTCTCCAGGGTTGGCATGTCGTGTTCTAGAAGCATCAATTGCATCAATGTTAAATGTTGATAGCCCGTGTTGCTTTGCTTGCACTACCCTAAGGTCATGTTTTCTATGTTCTTTCCCGTCACAGAAGCTCTTTTACTCGCGAATGATGCAACTGCCCCACGATAAGGAGAGATTTTCCTCGCCGGCCATGCTATCAATTCCAGAATCACAGGAATCCCGGACCCCACGGTGTCTGGTAGTGTATCTGCCTACTGTGTACAGTGGTCGGGAGGCGGTCAGCTCCGAGCTCAACGGGCTGGCCAGCGTTGGCAGCGTGGGGTGGCTTCTGCAGGGCTTCCAATGGGCTTGGTTGTCCATGCAATCGATCACGATGCCTTGCATGTGCAGGACAGGTTCCTCGTCTTCCTTTCTGAGCGGCGAGCACTGCCCGTGATTGACCTAATTTACACTATTTCCCCGTCTCTCCAAACCGAGAAGTCAAGCACGCCAAGCACGCCAAGTGAGTCGGGATGCTGCCAGTTCAATGTCTATTGAGCGAGAGAAAGAAGCCAAGAGAAAGACTCTAGAATAACACACCCAAATAATGGAAGTAAAGCCCGCCTTCTCCAAAACCGCAGCCCAAGAAAAGAAAAGCAACCGTTTTTGACCACTCATGCCAACCCAAATATTAACCAACCTCGGACACACTTCTCCCTGAACCAAACCCCCTTCCCTACCCTTTCCCATCCTTTCCCACCCCCCTTCACACACATATCAACCCCAAAACTTAAACCCCCAACCCAGCAGCAGCAACCACAACCGCCACCCCCACCACAGCCAACCCCACCCTCGCCTGCCCCCCGCCAGCAGCCCCGTTCAGCGAGGTCGGCGTGCCCGACGGCTGGGAGCGGGTCGTCGTGGGCGAGAGCTTGGGGCTCTCCTTGGAGGACGACGAGCCTCCCCCGCCATTAGTCGGCTGGGACGAGCCCGAGGCGCCCTGGGACGTGGCGGCGGTCGTGTCGGATGCGCTGCCTGTGCCCGTGGCGGTGGAGCTGAGGTTGGTGGTCTCGGAGCCCGTGGCGCTGCTGCTGCTGCCGGTGTTGGTTCCGGTGTTGGTGCCGGCGGTGGTGGCGGAGCCGGTGAGGCCGGTTAGGCTTGAGAGGGAGGTTGAAGAGGTATGGGAGAGGGAGTCCGAGGAGGAGGTGAGGCTCCCTGAACTGGTGGTGGTGGTGGTGGTGGTTTGGGCGGTGGCGAGGGTTGCCAGGAGGGCTGGGAGGAGGAGGGAGGTGGGGACCTTCATTTTGGGTGGTCGGGGTGGTTGTTTTGGCTTGTGGGTGGGTTTTGTGGGTTGTTTTGGACGGGGAACGGCTCTTCTTGGTGCCGGGAGAGGTTGGGAGAGAGGGAAGGGGAGAGAGGGGCTAGAGAGGCAGGGCGACTGGTCCAGCTTTAAGGCAGGCTAGAGACACGGTAATGAGAAGAGCACGCGTCGTCTGGGAGACAGAGGCGGGTGCCGAGACATGGCTCTGCGATGGCACGAGAATTTCTTATTCGAGGGCCTCGGAAAGACAGTGCGGGTTCCCGATGGGCAGACGAGGCTGTGCTGCTGGCAGCTGCAACGGCCCACGGGACGCGTGTATGTCGGTGGGCGATCGCCAAACGCCTCCCCGGAGCGACAGACGGCTCGGGGTGCGATCATTGGACGATGGGCGGCAACCAACGCCGCATGGACTGCACACAGGGTCAGAGCAAGGCGTGATGGCTCGCGAGAAGGAGGTCTGGACCCGTCGGGAGGCTGCCGATGCCCCTGGATTCGTGTCACCAAGTCGACGTCGAATTCCGAGGACGGGGGTCGAAATAGAAGAGACAGACAAAAGTCGAGCCGAGGCTGACAACAAACGCCCAAATTGGTGTCTCAGAGCCGGCGGGTGGAAGCTGGAGGTTCGAGGGATCCTCCCTGGATTCCCTCACCCACGATATCCGGGCATTTTTGGCATTCCTCGGTTAGCGGGGCCGGACTGATGGTGTGTTTGGATATGGACAGCTGGACTTGAGCATTCTGTATGGTATCTGAGCTTTTCAAGTGCCTCCGCTGGCCTTCGCCCACGCAGCGTGAAAAGTCAGGCTCGTCCCTTGAACACACACAGGACCCGGCCCGTACCGCCCGGCTTATTCTTCCTTGGGACAGACAGCGGTGGCTCAACCGGAATCCAAGGTTGAGGACTTAACGCGGACCGGAGGGTTCCAATTCCTCACTGACATCCGGGGTATATCCATCCCCTGATGACCTGCCTGGACCACCGTCTGAAGGCCTCGTTTCCCAGCCCTAGAGCCCCAGCGCAGCCCATGGCATGACGTTATGATGGGGCTCGAGTGGATACGGCGGCGGCGGGGAGGAGATGGGATTGTTTCGAAACAAACGGGTTTTCGTGGGGTTTGCACATTCACAGCGTTTGGCAGCTGTTGAGCTGTGGCAAGGCCGGGAACACGAGACACGAGAAGGCCGCCTCTCCAACCACAAAATACGAGCGATGATCGAGTCGATGTCGGCCTCAAAGCTGGAAATATCAGGTGCTGAAAATAGACGGTGGCAGGAAACGCAACGCGTCCCCGGATCGATCGCACATCAGTACGAGCCGGAGGTGTTGCAGCAGCAGAGCAGCACAGCAGCAACTGCGCAGCAACAGCACTGTGGAAATGGAAGCTTGAAGCTGCATTTTCTGTAGCGGCTTGCGGGTCCCCGCATCCGCACCCGCAAACCCTCCGACCGGCGCTCGCTCCTTTCGGGCATAGCGCAGCCTGGCTTCAGCTGGCCGCTGGAGCGTCGGTGGAGACCCGCGACCCCGTCGCATCCACCCACGAACCCAGCGAGCCTCCGCGCACCTGACCAACCAGACCAACCAGACCAGCGAAACGGAGCAAAGACAGTCTAACCTTCTGCAACATCGTGTCGCGAGTCCCCTCCGCCGTCAGCCCGTGTTCCCCGACGTGTCCGGACTCGAAGCCCAGCAGCACCAGCAGCACCAGCACCCCGACGACGAGACAGCCGCGGCCCGCCGCTGGGGAGCCGCTCCATTTGCATCCCGCCCCAACCTCCGAATAATTCTCCCCACAAGCAGCAGCATCAAGCGCCATCTCAAAATTCCGCGCACTGGGTCCTGGCCGGGTTGGGCATCAAAAATACACGGTACCGACGAGTAGCGCCAGCAGACACCGCCGCGAGACCCCCGGCGGCCTGAGAGACGCCGAAATGAATTCCACACGAAGCTCGCAGCGTCGCTCGCCCGGCGCCGGCGAGCCAGGCCCGCCGCCAAACGTCCCGTCGCGCTCCATCTCGCCTGCCGTCGGCGTCGGCACCAACCGCCCTGTTGCGCCTCGCTCCTCGACGGCCTCGCGATCCATGCAGCAGCCCCCGACGGCCGGCCCCAGCGGCAGCAGGAACGATGGAACGCGACGGGCCAACGTGAGTCCGCATTTCCGGTTTCCCTTTTTCCATGCCGATCCCCATTCGACCGCCGGCTTCATGCAACACCACCAGACCACACAACCCGACACAGGTTTCAACCGGGGGGGCGTGCGCCCCGCAACTCGCTCGTGTCTCCGAGTCGGATACTGTTGTCGTCGTTGCTCTGTGTCCGTCTGCTAGATGTGGACTTCCACTACAGACCTCGATTGCTGACCATCATGTCGTCCAAAAAGTCGTCGGGGGCCAGCACCTCGGTGCCCCTGTCGCAGATCGAAAAGAGCGTGACGCACCTCCTTGTTGCGACCAAACAATTGCTGGAAACCCTAACACAATGGTCGCGAGGAAACGCCACCGACACCCAGGTGTCCGACGTCTACGTCCGCCTGGGCTACGAGTTCAACATGGCGTGCCGTGCCTTTTCCGCCATCAATGTCGACACGTCGGACCTCGGAAACGTGCCCGAACTGTTGAGGAATATTCTGGAGGCGACTCTGAGCCAGGAGGCGAGCGCGGAAAGCCTGGAGAAGTACCTGCCAAAGATCCGTGACATCATCATCAACCTGCTTCACGGGCTCAAGAGGAAACAAACGAGGCTGCGGCAGCGGCAGCAGCGGGAAAAGGATGGCGTCCCGACAGAAGGCGGCTCTGGTGACGGTGCCGGGGCTGCCAACCCTCCTGTTCCGGCCAGGACGACGAGTACCAGCACCATGGGCAGTGTGAACTCGGGCTTGACGACCTTGTTGAACGAGAGCCTGGAGGAAGGGTTCCGGCCACAAAGCCTGCCAGACGACCGCACTGCGATGCCCTCTCCTACAAAACGCTTCCTGCAGCGCGAGCAATCACGCGGCTCCGTGAACTCGGAGCAGTCGAGCCTCTCCAGCAACACGATGCAAAGCATACCTATCCTCCCTCCTTACCCTGGCGACGAGACGATACCCTCTGCGCCTTCGGCAAGCGACTTGAGCAGCCTGGATAACTTCCCGCCGCCACCTCCGCCGCCAAAGGCTTCGCAGCAGAGCGCACTGGCAGCCCTGCAGAGGGGCGGTGATTTGGAGAGGCGTGCCTCGCGCAGGTATTCGGCCTACCAGATCTCCAAGCACCTGGGCTCGCAGACAGGGATTCCCATGATGCCTCCTCAGACAACCCCAATACCGAACCGTGGGAGGGGCGAGATCCGGGAGTCGATGCGGGCGATGCACGCGAGGGATACCGTCCGCCACAAGCGAAACGCGTCGAGCCAGTCTCGAACCGCGACGCTCGATACGTCTCCTGTCCGAGTCCCGAGCCGAGTGTCAGAGGAGCCGGACGAGTTATCGGCCGAGCTCCCCTCTACCAGGGCTGAGCTGCCCGGAACTTTGGAGGACGAGAGATACCGGCCGAGCGCGACCCTCAATGGACCTCCGTCCGACATCCTGCCGGCCATGGATGTGGATGACGGGGTGCCGGACAAGGCACCCACGCCTGCACCGGCCCCAGTACCTGCAGCCGCTCGGGCCGCCACCCCCGACAAACCACCAAGCACATTCACCGAGACGCCACCGGCAACCAAAGAACTGACCCTGTTTCTGCAGTACAAGTCCAAAGTCAAGAAGTTTGTGCTCCCCGGGGGTTACGAGGAGCTCTCGATTGGGCGCTTGCAGCTGGCATTCATCGAGAAATTCTCGTGGAACACGCAGCAGAACGGCGCCGATCTGCCGGATATCTACATCCAAGACTCCGTCTCAGGCGTGCGGCACGAGTTGGAGGACTTGTCCGACATCAAGGACCGCACCGTGCTAGTCCTAAACGTCGAGCAGCTGGACGAGGTCAAGAGGCACATTGACGACGGTCTCGGCTCGCTCAAGCAGATGATGGTGGAGCTGAAGCAGAACGTCGATGACCAGGGGGGTGCGCTACGGAGGGTCTCGGACCGGCAGCAAGAGACGGCTAAGGACCTGGCTCGGCTGGCCGCCGCCCCTCCCACGACCGTCATAGCAGCACCCGTCGAATCACCCAAGCAGGCGGGACAAGCCTCAGCACCGCGCAAACTCACGCCGGGCCAGCTTACCGAGATCCAAAGCCTCCGCCGTGACCTCGCCGTCCTCCGGCAGACATACTCCAACTTCCAATCCGAGATCCAAGGCTCCATGACGGCCCTCCGCTCCAAGGCCAACAACGTCAAGATGACCGCCGCCAAGGTCTCGGTCCCCGGCATCGACGGCGACTCGGGCCACGCGTACGTGGTCGGCGGCCGCAAGCAGCTCAACGCCGACAGTGACCGCCTCGTCAACAAGGTCGACGACCTCCAAGACCTGGTCGAAGACCTCCGCAAGGACGTCGTCCACCGCGGCGTGCGGCCCCTGCCCCGCCAGCTCGAGTCCGTCACGCGCGACATCACCCTCCTCACCAAGGAGCTCGTCAAGATGGAGGACTACATGAAGCGCGAGAAGCCCGTCTGGACCAAGATCTGGGAAAAGGAACTCGAAGACGTCTGCCGCGGCCGCGACGAGCTGCGCCTAGTCGAGGACCTGATCGTCGACCTGCGCGACGACCTCGAAAAGGCGTCCGAGACCTTCGCCCTCGTCGAGCAGGCCACCAAGGAGCAGATGAAAGACGCCGGCACGGGCGGCGTCGGCGGGGGGATCGTCGCGCGGCAGTTCAGCAAGGGCCTCGTCTCGATCCGCGAGAACGCGGCGCTCGCCGACCCCAGCGCGGCCAAGGAGGGCGTGCTGGGCGAGGTGCGCGCGCTGCAGCCCAACCACGAGAACCGGCTCGAGGCGATTGAGCGCGCCGAGAAGCTCAGGCAGAAGGAGCTCGAGCGGCGGCGCGAGAACCCGCTCAAGAAGGAGCTGGTGAATTTTGTCGAGGAGGGCAAGCTCAAGAAGTCGGGCGGGTTTGAGGAGGTCGAGCGCGCGCGCAAGGCCAAGGATGATCGGATTCGGCGGGAGGTGTGGGAGAGGCAGAATGGGATTGTGCCTGAGGATCCGGTTGGGGAGGACGGTGGTGAGGAGGGGGAGGTAGGAGAGGAGGGGGAAGAGGTCAATGGCGTTGCGGTTGAGGCTGTGGAGTGATGCGGCAGGGGTTGGTTATATTTTGGTTGAGGAGGATTGGTTGCTACTATGATGCTGGCCTGTTTTGTTTTGGCTGGATGTGTGATGCGCTCGATGGTTTGTCAGGCTGGGGGGGTTGGAGGGAGGAGCGTGGTTGACGAAATATACCCACTGTCTTTTGCTGGTTGGCTTGGTTTTGTTGTGCTTGGCGTCGGCCGCTGTATCTCTTGGTTATGAGCAATGGAGTGTTCGAGTTGTTTGGATATGCGTGTTTGCCTGGCAACGGTGTTCTCCTGGCCAGCTTGTGGGCTGTGCTATACTCGGTTTGTTTCCTTTTCTCACTGTCTTGGTTCTCAACGCTTTGCTCCGTGGTTACCCCAACCACTCCCTGTCCCTCCCCAGGCCCTGTCCCTCCCCAGGTTCGTTGAGGGGTCTCGACCAGCAGGATCTCCACTGCCGGGTGCCCCGCATTCGGCCGTCGGCATCCAGAGTTGTGGACACGCTAGGGGACGGGGTCGGGCTTGGTCGTCTCCGCCTTCCTGCTTGGCTTCAGGGAATCGCCGACGGAGAGTTGTCAGGCACCAACATTGGCGATGAGGGGACACGTCGTTGGTCATTGCCAAACCCGGCGAGCATGTGCCACGGAGAAGGAGGGGTTGTGCGATCGGCGCTGACTGCATATATCATGCCCGCTTCTCCGCACCTCCTCCAACTCCCTCCTCGTCACCCGTTTTACGTCCTGATCTTGTCTTGTTGTGGGCGACTTACACGACGTTGGGATTTTGCACATCGACACCAACACCACACAACATCTCACAAAGCACATCCACCATGACCCCCGAGTTCGAAGCCCGCCTCAAGAAGGCCGTTGAAGATGGCATCATCCCCAACGCCGTCGTCCTCGCAAAGGACAAGTCCGGTAACCCTCCCATCGTCCATCCCCGACCTGCACAAACCGCATCACTGACCATCCCAGGAAAAATCAACTACTCCTACGCCGCCGGCCCAACCTCCCTCCAACCCAACGCCCCCCCCATCACGCCAACCACCCTCCTAACCATGGCCTCCATGACCAAGCTCATGACCACCATCTGCCTCCTCCTGCTCGTGCAGGAGGGCACCCTGGCCCTAGACGAGGACATCACGCTGTACGTGCCGACGCTGGCCGCGCAGCCCGTGCTGGCCGGGTTCGACGACGCCGGCCAGCCTATCCTCGCCGCGCGCACGCAGCCCATCACGCTGCGGCACTTGCTCACGCACAGCGCGGGGACGGGATACCTGTTTTTGGACGAGCGGCTGAATCGATGGGCCAAGGCCACGGGCCGGCGGCTGCCGGTGCCGCTGAAGCATAGTCCCGTGTCCGGGGGGTCGTCGGTCGACACGAGGTTCAACTACCCGTTGCTGTTTGAGCCGGGTGCGGGGTGGGTGTATGGGAGCGGGCTGGACTGGGCGGGGCGGTTGATTGAGAAGCTGACGGGGGCGTTCTTCGACGATTTTCTGTATGAGAAGGTGCTGGCGCCGGTCGGGGTGCCGCGCGGGGGCATGACGTTCCACCCGGGCCGGTTCGGGAAGCCGCCCGTGGACGTGCTGGCGGGGATGGCGCTGCGGGACGGGGAGACGGGCAGGATGGGGTTCATGGAGACGGAGATGGACAACGACAACGAGGCGTTTGGCGGGGAGGGGCTGTTTGGCGGGATGGGCGAGTACATCAAGGTGCTGCACTCGCTGCTGGTGGACGACGGCAAGATCCTGCAGCCCGAGACGGCGCAGCTGCTGTTTGAGCCGCAGCTGGAGCCGGCCGAGAAGGCGGCGCTCAACAAGGCCATGAGCGACCCCGACTGGGCCGTCGGCCACATCCCCACGGGGGTCGAGTACGACTGGAGCGTGGGCGGGCTGCTGACGACGCAGGACGTCGGGCACCGCAAGAAGGGGTTTGTCCAGTGGGGCGGCGCGTTCAACTTGTCTTGGGTGAGTGCAGCCGGCGGTTTGCGTGAGATGGCGTGCTAACGGTGGCAGTTCATCGACCGCGAGTCTGGCGTCTGCGGCGTCTTTGGGACGCAGGTGTTCCCGCCGGGGGACTTGACGGTGCGGACGTACATGAAGGAGTTTGAGGAGGCTATTTACTCGAAACTTTGAAGGGGTTTGGTGTCATTGGACTACGCATTGATAAGGAGAGAGGCATGCGGGTGGTTGGCATGATAGAAAGACGACATTCATATGGACGAGCTTCACAGAGTTCAAATAAACAGGATACTGTCAACCAGTGGGAAGGCCGTAGAGATCATTTGCCAGGTCGCCGGGAGAAACACCGAATGTTGTCGTGACTGAAGTGGCGACACCCCAATGATTCACATCCGAACATCATCTATCATCTCGTGTGATTCGCGGGTGGTATCTCCGATGTCAATCAGCTGGTGACCCTTGTGTCCATCCCTCTCGGGAGTGCGCGGGTCCATCCCTCTCGAGACTGTGCACATTAACCAAGAGTTGACGTCAAGCAGTCCGCAAAATAGAAGTAAGTGTAAGGTAATCAAGATAATTGCTTCAGCTACTGTAAAAAAAAAAAGACCCCGAGTAATTATCTAAACTCCATATCCCCTCACCATACGCTCTTATACATGCAAACATCTACTACCCCCAAGTGCTGCAGGCCAAATAAATGCATCTTCGACACCAGTTCCTCCACCTAAACCCAACCCGTAAGCAGGTCGCGGATGCAAACCCAACCCTATCCACGACAACTTGAACACAGCTCAACACAAGCACAGCTCATGTTGCCAATTTGAACCACCTGACACAATGCAAACCCAATACCACTTCCCATCCATGGATCCCTCTCATACCTCAACCCCACCTCACAGCACAGCACAAGATGGAACTCAATACCTCCCCCTCACAGCACAAGATGGAACTCAACACCCCCTCTCCACAAACCAGAAACAAAATCAATACCTCCCCCTCTCATACCCCC
>FTCU01002487.1_pt1 | contig 20512 bp, 14 predicted proteins | sample 1639521 | NCBI WGS metagenome assembly FTCU01 (sample SAMEA3914864, study PRJEB12502) | metagenome | biome: forest; material: soil | place: USA | collected 2012-03-12 | depth 0.3 m
GTTGGGGGGGGCTTTGAGGGGTGGTGGGAGGCTTTGGCTTGGGCGGAGGAGGCTTTGGCTTGGGCGAGCTTGGAGGTGGCTTCGCTTGCGGTGTGGGCTTGGGCTTGCTCGAGCTCGGCGGCGGCTTGGGCGGGGGGTTCGGTCGGCTGTGGCCAGCCTGTGCCGACGGGCCAGCCTTTGATGTTGCGCTGGCGGGCGTAGCCTTCGACGACGGAGAGCCAGTTGTCGGTTTTGATGTCGGCGGAGGCGTCGAAGGCCACGACGATGTCGACGTCGCGGCCCGGGCGGAGGAGCGGGTAGATGGGCAGGTTGTTGGACATGCCCGCGTCCATGAGCTGGATGTACTCCTTTTCGTAGACGGCCTGCGGGACCGTGTCGGGGAGCTGGCCGTACATGCCGTGGACAAAGTTGGGGATGCTGGCCGGCTCGATGGGGTGCACTTTGCTCAGGTCCTTGTTGTAGCCCCAGATGAGGTCGTCGACGGGCGAGAAGCCGGCCAGGCTCTTGATGAGGGGCCGGACTTCGCGGTAGTAGTGGCTCAGGGTGGCGCAGAACGCGCTGCCCCAGATGCCCAGGAGAAAGGGCAGGCGGGTCTCGGGGAGGCGATAGCCGGTTGCTGAGGGCTCGTCGGAGCCGTTCTTGAACTTGCGGCCCATGGCCCACGTGGGAATCCCGGCCGAGAACTCCTCGCAGAAGAATTCGTAGGGTGTAATCTCGAACCACTGGAACCAGGCCTCTCTCTTGGCTCGGTCTTTGGCCTCCTCCGAGATGGAGCCCGGGCCGCCGTAGTCTGGCGAGCCCAGCTCCGGGATCTCGTGCCGCACCGCCGTGTAGATGGGAAGCGGATTCTGGCCGTACTTCATGTATTCCCGCTGATTCGAGAGCTTGAAGTCCTTCTCGTTGACCCCGAGCTCGCCTTTTGGCACCAGCAGCCTCGCTGCAAGGAGCATGCCGTAGACGTCGACGAGGCCGACCTGTGCGTTGGGGTCGCCCTTGAGTTTCTCCACCAGACCACTCAGCAGGTACTTATTCGTGGGTGACGACGTCAGGGAAGTAAAGGCCACGGGAGGGTAGGCAATGTGGGTGCCGAGGCGAGCCTTGAGGTGGTCGATGGCGTGTTGGAAGTTCGCTCCTGTGACAGACGAGAAGTAGAGCGACTGGAGCCAGCAAGACCCGCTGACTCCCGAGACATAGGTCGCGCAGTCGAACAGACCGTCCTCGGCAGTTGCTTGGAACGAGCCGGCCCCCGCAACAAGAGCTCGGAGACCGCCCCCCGAGCCGCAGAGGGCAATGGTCGGGATGTCGTCTGGGTGGATGTCCTCCTCTTTTATCCCCAGGAACCGTGCCAAGGCAGGCACAATCATCTGCCTCCTCCGGTCGAGAAACGTCTTCTCCTCGTCGCAGAGCGAGTTTGACACGCGGACCTTTGCCGCGTATTGGATCTCTGGGTGTGTGAAGGGGTCCTGGGCTTCCTGCCACGCTTCGGCAGCCAAGGACCCGGGAGCCATGTTCATCTCGCGCTGCAGCTTCCTGACGAAGCCGGGGACGGACTTGATCCACTCGGGCACGATCAGGCCGACGACCTTTTCGGACAGAGCATCTGTCGAGGGCACAAACGAGAGAGCGGCAAAGCTCCGGGTGAACTTGGCCCAGGCGCTCTGGTCCTGCTCGGAGTCGGAGGGCCCTTGATCGGCCCCCGGACTCCCAGTACTTTCAGTGCTCCCACTCCCAGGGGCCAGCTTTGCGCCAGGGTCGGCATGCTGCAAGGCATCAGTTGGGTACAGCCAGAAGGCAAGCAGTGCGCTGGTGAGCATCACCGATCCGAGCTTGGAGGCGTGCACCTTGGACCGGTGCCGCCGGGGCGAGAACCAGAACAGGCGGCGCGGGGGTTTTCGTCGGAGGGAGAAGAGCCCGAAGCCTCGACCGCACTCCAAGCCACCGTGTGTCACGCGAGGCCGGGTCCGTTGCGCAACCAAGGCGACATGGCTCTGGGGGTGGGCCGAGAGCCTCGCGTGGCCGAGACGCAAGGCGGTTTTGGTATGGGTATGAAGTGCCATGGTGTCGTCGAGGGTCGAGGGTTGAGGATGACCTCAGAGTCTTGTATTCGTCGTTGTCGTCGTCGTCGTCCAGCACCGACCGGAAAGCAGTGTCTCTCTCTCTCCTCGGGCTCACATAGTTGGACAGCCGTCCCAAAATGCCACGACTCCGGAAAAAGCAGTTTCCTTTATCGAGACCCAGCCCGGGCCATCAACGGCAATCCATGGTGGCGCGATATAAAGGTTTCCGAGCTTATTCGACTCGTGTTACATCATTGCCCAGAGCTCGGGGGAGAGCGGGAGCAGGGGTCGGCAAGGCCTGGCCATCAAATCAAGGCGGGATTGACAGGCACCAGTGGGGCTGCTCTGCTGGGTGGGTTTTTGGGCTTTGGACCCTGGAATCGCAGCGGGGGGCCGCCCGACAATTTCCCGTCGCTGATGCTTGACTGCAGCACATCCATTCCATCCAGTTCTACACACCAATGCCCACCGCGCACTGGGAGGACGCCATTGATGATGGTTGCATCTGGTGCATCCGAGGCCATGCACGGATGTCTCTTTCATGGCACGGACCGCTCTGTTCACTGCGAACTGTGAAATCCCGACCTCGAGTTTCTTTTCCATCTGATTGTCGATTTCTGATCATCTCTTCGGCCGTCGGGTTGCTGGCGAGAAGTGCAGACTGCAGAAGGGCAAGGAATGGCAACCGTGCCGAATCCTCCTGACCTTTTCAAACAGCCGATCGCACGCCGATTAGCAAACTCGTATTTCATTCTGCACTGCATAGAAAATACTCAACGCCTCCGGGCAGCCCTGTCGGGTGAAGCAGCCGAGTTGAAACATTGTTTCCAATCAACCAAAGACGACAGATGACATGCGCCTTTGAAACACGCATCCTGGCCGCAGAACCGAGCCTGGGCCGCCGGCTGTTGTGAATTGGCACTCGAGCCTCATCCACGTTGGGACTTGGGCGTTGGACACCGTTGAGGTTGACGTGCCCCGACGGCGGGAGCACAGAAACCGTTGGCTCTCGGCTGCCGTGCGAGGGCACAGGCAGTGGGCCGGGACAAGCGGCGGTGCCTGCGCCAGCGCTATGCTGTGGTCTGAGGATGACGACTGGCCGCAGTGGCAACGCATCGCATCACGCTTTGCTGTCCGCCGTGGAGACGGAGAGCAAGAGAGGTGGAGAGCTGCAGCACAGCGGGACCCATTCCATCCACCACGAGGCGAGGTCAGGTACACATGGAGACATGATATTTCTGGCGTGTGTGCCCCTGTTGTGCCTGTGCCTGACCCAGCCAGGCTCGCCAGGCACAGAACACACACGAGAGTCCCCACAGGAAAACCTGCTTACTGTGTTCTGTGTGCTTCCGTGGAGCGTCCAGAAGCCCTCTGAGAGTCCCCGTGTCGTGATTTGTCAAGATGAGAGGCAAGAGGACACGATTGGCCTGCCAGACACTCGCCTGCATCTCAGAAGAAAAGCATCCGAGTTGAGGCAGCAAGTCGAGCCAGCGGCAGGGGTGTTGGCACTCCGTTGCGTCCTCAGGCCGCGATTCGGCTGGCCCCCTGCTTGCCTACGCTCTGGGGACGGGCAGCCAGGCACCCGCCCGGCGAATCACAAGCTCGGATTCGCCCCAAACCCCGGTCCCCAGTGCTAGCGTGACCTGGCCCCTGCGCTGCACTCCCGCAGCTCTGTGCGCTCCCAGCACCCCAGCACCCAGCACCCCAGCCAGCACCACAACCCCTTTTGCTGGACGAAGCGGCCAGAGAGAGCTTAATCTCCCTGTCTGTCGCACCCCCAAATTTTTCCCTTTGGACGACCGCGACACCCTCACTCTTCACGCTTCACCATCCCTCCTTCGACATTTTTCCTACTTCTCAACACTCTTTTCCCGTCCTATTTGCACGCCGTCCAGCGTTAGACCACCACCGCCGGGCCATTGCCTTTATCCTGTCCGCATCTCGTAGCGCCCTCCGTTACGCGACTGCCCGAGTTTCGATCGATTTCCGAGTCGGTACGTGATGGAAACATTTCCCATGCTCAGGCCCATCAGCCATCAGCCGTCTGCCCACAACCCTCGGCCGCGACGAGTGCCGGGTTCTTCCCGGTTGCGAAAACTCCTTTTTGTTTGATTGCGCTCCGGAGCCCAGCACTCGGCCGTCGTCGCATCTCTGGGGTGCCCGAGAGCCCCGTAGCTCCTGACGCAGCCGCATGCAAACTGCACGCGGCTTCGTGGGCCTGCCTGCCCGAGCGCTGTTCTCTTCTTTCTCTACGTCGACATTTTCGGGCCCCATCTCGTCTCCGTTTCCCGTCTCCGTCTCATCGGGTGCACATGGCGACCTGACCGAGTCCGAGCTTTCAACTAACGTTCTTTCCACCATCGCAGAACTCTACTCTCTCCCTCCTTCCCATTCTTGACCCATCGTTTGATCGCTCGCTCCGCCGCCTTTCACAATGGGTAAGAACACTTGTTTTCTGTTCATCGCTGGAACCGCCTGTGCCCGGGATCCATAATTGCAGGAACCATCGCCGCCGCCCTTGGACGCCAGCTGCTTCGCTCCTCTCCTCACTCGAGCCGCCCAAAACAAACAATCGTCGTCCGGCTCTGCTCTTCGCCATCCTCCGCCCCGGTGCCAGCATTGTTGGTTGCTCCCACGTCTGCGACGGATCTCTCTGCGGCCATCTACTGTTTCTCGGGAATTGGGCTTGGCCGGGACGAGAAAACCACCCAGACAGCCGGGACCGCACCAATCACGTCAAGATGCACTTCACCTCGCTCGTCCACCAGGCCACGGCTCGGGTTCGGCCGAGGAGCATGCAGTTCGAAGACACTCCTATGGTGGTTCCCAACCCCAGGAGCCGCCGCACTGCTTCCCGGGATGGCGGCTACCGTCCACCGCCTCCAGGGGCTCGGACGAGCAGCCTCCCCTCGAGCCACACCAGATATTACACAGACAGCCAACACACTCCAATCCGCCACCATCGGAGCATGCTGCAGGTGACGGAGCGCGCCCCGAAGCTCGCCCTGGCGATGCCGCTCTCCTACAGCGAGCTGTACCCAAAAGCCCCCGAACCTGCGTTGGACCTGAAGCTTCCCTTGAGATCGTCCCTTGCCAGTCAGCCTCCGCTTGTTTCCGGCACAGCATCTCCCAACATTGGCTACTCGGACTCGTTGACCAAAACGGATGACTGACGTGTGTTGTTCTGCAGACCCAACTGGTATTCCCATTAGTTCTTCACCCCCTACTATGGCGGCCCCGGCGCCGCCTGTTCAGCCTTCCTCGTCTGAATCGGATGTTTCTCGCCAAGCTCCGTCTGACTCTCTAGCCGCAGCCCCCCCAGCTTTGAGCGACAACAGGAACATCGTTCGTCGGAAGCTGACCGGCTACGTCGGTTTCGCCAACCTGCCCAACCAATGGCACCGCAAGAGCGTCCGCAAGGGCTTCAACTTCAATGTCATGGTCGTCGGTGAGTACTTTGCGTTCAGAAATCATGGCGGCACCGCCTTTAACCTCTCATTTGTGCAGGTGAATCCGGCCTCGGAAAGTCAACTCTCGTCAACACCCTGTTCAACACCTCCCTGTATCCCCCCAGGGAGCGCAAGGGCCCGAGCCTCGACATCATCCCCAAGACCGTCTGCATCCAGTCGATCAGCGCCGACATCGAGGAGGCGGGCGTGCGTCTGCGCTTGACCGTGGTCGACACCCCTGGCTTTGGCGACTTCGTCAACAATGACGAGTCGTGGAGACCCATTGTCGACAACATCGAGCAGCGCTTCGATGCCTACCTGGACGCCGAGAACAAGGTCAACCGCATGAATATCGTTGACAACCGCATCCACGCTTGCGTCTTCTTCATTCAGCCCACCGGCCACTCGCTGAAGCCTCTGGACATTGAGGTCATGAAGCGCCTGCACACCAAGGTCAACCTGATCCCCGTCATTGCCAAGGCCGATACCCTCACCGACGAGGAGGTTGCCGCCTTCAAGGCCAGGGTAAGTTTTGATTTTCTGGTGTTTTGACGACTTGACTTGGATGCTGACTGCTTTCCAGATCCTTGCCGATATCAAGTACCACAAGGTGCAGATCTTCGAGGGCCCCCGCTACGAGCTCGATGACGAGGAGACCATTGCCGAGAACAACGAGATCATGTCCAAGGTCCCCTTCGCCGTCGTTGGCGCTAACAGCGAGGTGACCAACGCCGACGGGCGCAAGGTCCGCGGCCGCAGCTACCCTTGGGGTGTCATCGAGGTCGACAACGAGGAGCACTGCGACTTCGTCAAGCTCCGCCAGATGCTCATCCGCACCCACATGGAGGAGCTCAAGGAGAACACCAACAACTCGCTCTACGAGAACTACCGCACGGACAAGCTGATCGCTATGGGCGTCTCGCAAGACCCGAGCGTGTTCAAGGAGGTCAACCCCGCCGTCAAGCAGGAGGAGGAGCGCACCCTCCACGAGCAGAAGCTCGCCAAGATGGAGGCCGAGATGAAGATGGTCTTCCAGCAAAAGGTTTCCGAGAAGGAGTCCAAGCTGAAGCAGAGCGAGGAGGAGCTGTACGCCCGCCACCGGGAGATGAAGGAGCAGCTCGAGCGCCAACGGCTCGAGCTCGACGAGAAGAAGTCGAGGATCGAGAGCGGACGGCCTCTGGAGAAGGAGCCCAAGAGGAAGGGGTTCTCTCTCCGATAGTCGCGCCCGGCGCCCGCCATCTTCTTTTTTCCACGACTTGTCTCAGTATCATGATGCCCCAACAATACCAGCTCGCCGCCTCTTTTCTTTTGCCTGTTTGTTTTCTTTTATTACTGTTTCCCTATTTAATCACATCCCCTTAATACTCATGGGAAAAGGTCATCCGAAAGGCGACCGAGATCTTTTTGCGACGGCGTACTCTGGGTGTTGGGGAAGTGCTTGCTTGTCAGCAAAATGGTCTAGACGGCTATCCGGAGGCCCGGGCCTCCATCGTTGGGGGTGACGGTCTGGTCGGCGGTTGCAAAAATTGTACCATGATCTAATTGGCGTGGCCGGGGACCGGAAACCACCTTTGGATGCCGACCATGGTCTGAGCAGGGTTATCAGCGATTCCGTTGGGGAGGAGGAGGATGAAGGGGATGGATTTTCAGGGACGGACGTGAGGGTGGGTTGTGGCTCGGCAACTCGACCGCCAGCCGACCAACCTGACCAGGCAGCCGGGCGCTCGCTCGGATTGCTCTGATATAAGAGTTGAAGGGAGGGTGGCTATGGAAAAGGAAAATGGGGATGGATGACAACAACATCACCAACAAACACGGGAAAAGGCAGGACCAGGAGGATTGCTTGGATGAGGGCCCCCATGTGTTTCTATTATATCCCCTTCCCCCTTTCCCCCTCCTCCCTCACCATCTTCCCCCAAAACCCCCCTTCTACTGTCAGTCAGCCACGGTCTGTCTGTCTGTTCTCGGACGGATACACGGCTGTCTGTCACCACACCAAATCACACACACACACATCATCTATCTTGTTTTCCTAGCCTTCATTCTCTCACCCCCCCCGCTTTTTTTTTTAACCTTGTCTTTTTTTCACAACCCGCTCTATTCTATTTGTTCTTGCTGCTGTTATTTAGCTTAGTGTTGCTGTCTGGAATAAAAAGGGTCTCGGAGTCTTTTTCTTCTCTTGTTGTTCTTGCTCTGGTTTTGCTCTTGCCTATGACCTACCTGCTGGCTGTGTGAGTGATGGTGGTTTGGGGTTGAGTGTGTGTTTTGAAGCTGGGTTGGTCTTGATTTGGTTGAGTTGAGTTGGTCTTGACTTGGTTTTGTTGAGTTGGGTCTTGTGTTGTTGGCTTGCTCTGGTGGAGAGAAGGGTTATGCATTTGACATTTATTTGTCAATGTTTTGAAGGGGCAGCGTGAATGGATGTGGCAAATTGGCGGTTCGTTAGCTTTTTAAATTTGTTCTTGGGCCTTATACAGACTGTTTGAAAATGGAGTGCAGTTTGATGGAGTGTCTGATTTTCTGGCCGTAATCATTTTGATCCCTTGGGTCTCCCTTGAGATATGAAGCTGGTTGGGGTTGGGCACCTAACTGATGTAGACATGGGTTTGATCTGGGATGGAAAAGCCTTGAATCTAGAATTGAACGTGCTCTCATCTGGAGCAGGAAGGCTTTGTTTCTGGGTAGGAAGGACTTGGTATCTGGAACAGAATGGACTTGTTTCTGGAACAGAAAGGCCTTCCATCTGGAACAGGAAAACGTTTCATCTAGAATACAACGTCTCTAGTCCATCCTGCTCACAGCCAGCGAAAACAGTACCATATTGTACAAGTTACACCTAGAATACATGCATACATGCCCCAGCCAGCCTGGCCATGGAGCCGGAGGGGAGCTATCTAGCAGCCCACAACCCCGCCTACTACCGTGATGATATACATACACAGAACAGTCATATGCCCTCTCTCTCTCTATGCCATTTCCCTCCCTAGCCTCTCCCAAAACACCTCTATCCCCCTCTGTTATCTATCCAACCCGTTTAACCCCTCCTCAAATACCAATTATGCGCCAGCTGCGACACAAACGGCGAGAACGGCGTCGGCACCTCGGCGACGCCCGGGCGCGCGACCGGGTGGCGCAGGTACACGGCGGCGCAGATGCGCTGGTTGACCTCGAGGTAGCGCGGCACGAAGGCGAAGGGCGCCATCCAGTCGCGCGGCTGCCAGGGCGTGCGGTAGGGCTTGGACCAGTCGCGCTGGGCGTTGCGCTCCGCGTCGTGCACCTTCATGAGGAGGGTGCGCTGCTGCGGGGTGATGGCGCTGCTGCTGCTGCTGCTGCTGCTGCTGCCTGAGGGGGTGGTGGGTTGCTGCTGCTGCCCGGGCGGTTTTGCGTGTTTGTTTTTGAACTGGGTCCAGGTGAGGGAGATGTCGGAAAAGAGGGCGGTGAGCTCGGCTTCGGCGTCGCTCATTTCCGAGGGGGACTGGGTGGTCTTGGGTTTGCTGGTCTTGGCCAGGTCGGCTTTGACTTCCTTGAGGTACTTGCGGAGGGCGATTTTGGCCTTGGCGCGGTCGCGGAACTCGGGCTGGGTCAGGGCCGCTTCGGCGCGGGATTGCAGCTCTTTGAGGATGGCGATGTGCTTCTCCTTGGCGGCCTCGGCGTCGAGGGGTTCGGCCTCGCTGGCGGCGGGCTCGGCTTCGACTTCGGCTTCGGCCTCGGCCTCTTCGCCTTCTGTCGCTGCGGTGGTGGGGAGGGCTGGTTGGTTTTTGCCGAGCCTCTTCGGCTTGCCTGTCGCGGTCAGGACTCGTTCGATGTCCACCTGGAACATGTCGCCCGGGTTGAGGAGGTAGCTGGGGTGTGTCATCTATTGCGGCGGCGAGCCATGTCAGCGACGCCCTGGATGCGAGAGGTCCTTCAGGGGGTAATGGTACCTTTTTCCCGTTGACGGTCACGGCGCCGTGGAGGACGAACTGGCGGGCCTGTCTCGCGCTGCTGGCGAACAGGGCGCGGAAGATGGCGATATCAAGGCGACGCTCCATGGGGGCAAAGGTCATCTGCATGTAGGGGGTGGCTCTGGGGGCGCCGTCGTCGCCGTACCACACGTTGTTTGTGGGCGGCTTGTAGTCCGAGTTGGGATCCGGGCGGCGGCCGGAGCCGCGGCCGGCGGCCTGCTCGCTGCCGTTGTAGCGGGCCATGTAGACGGGGTTCATGGCGACGACGGACTGGGTGCGGCGGCTGAACATGCGCTCCCACTGGCCCTCCTTGATGTGCTCGCCGTGGTAGCCGCGGGCGAGGGCCTTGGCGATCCATTTCTGTTGGAAGAAGGTCTTTGCGCCGATGTTGGGGGTTCGCAGGCGGACGAGGTTGAAGAGGTTGTACTTGTTCCAGGTTTGGCGGATGCGCTGCCGAGGGGGGGAGGTCAGTCTCGGGGCTGGGGTGTGCAGATGCAGGAGACGGGGAGCTCACGGGGCGCTTGAGGCCGTGGAACCGCAACAACCTGCGTTGCTTCATGGCGTCGGTGTGGTCGTAGTGGTGGTCGTGGTGCTCGTGGGAGTCGTCGTGGTGTGGGGTTCTTTCGTTTCGTCTTGTCCTTGAACAGACCCGTCGAGTGCCGTGCAAATGCCGCCCAATTGGTGCTCTCGTGGTCTTGTCCACGCCTGGCCCTGCCCTGTGCTGCAACTGCTCTGAACGCACCAGGTCAGAAGTCAAAACCGGGGATTGTCGCTCGGGGGTCGCTCGGCCGCAGACACCTGCCAAAACCTGCCAATTCACACCTCTCCCGCCGAAAAAGTTTCCCACGATCCCATTCGACCCGACGCGCCCGCTCACGTGAGACCAGCAGGGGTTGCCAGTTCGTCTGGTCTGTATTCTGTATTCTTTATTTTGTATTTTGTATTCTGTATGTATGCGCTGTATTCTGTAGTCTGTAATTATCAGACGGCCTTGGCGTAACAAGCGCTGGAGGCTGGAGCTTCCCGGGCGGTGAGCCGCGGCATGGAAAATCTCCAATTGGCCGCCTTGAGCCTGGGGGGTTTTTTTTTTTTTTCGGAGAACGCGCTTGTCGATTGGCGCCTTTTACAGAATCACGCCTCGCTTTGATCAGTTGATGATCGAGGGAAGCTTGCCTCGTTGTGCCTTTGGTGATATTTGTGCCCCTTTATTGTCTATTTCTCGGCCACTATTACATTGCAAATAGTCTTCGGTGTCTTTATCTTTTTTCCTGGTACGTTACTCTGCCAGTGAGCGGGTGACGAGGGCGATATCCGTAGGTAGGCTGACTCCGCCGGCAGCGAGCTGGGTTCCTAGCCTTGCGGCGCATCCCTCCCCGGTGACTCTGCTCTGATGCGGCACTGGCGACGCTCTGAACCACCCACTGCAGCGGCAAGGCTAATAAGTCGCTGGAACCGGGGACTGCTGCTACCCCACCAACAACAATTTTGTGCAGCTCTCGCCTCGCCCGTTTCCTCCCATTCCACTTCTTCTGCCCATCCCTCTCAAAACTTTTGCTCCGTCTCTGGCCGGCCGACTCTTTCCTCGCCCCATCTCACTCACGGGAGAGCCTTGTCCATCCTGCCCAGCCGTCAATTGCCTGCGCCTCGCACCTCCATCTCGCCTCTTGTCTCCATCTCCCCCCTCGTGGCGCACCGCCACTCCGTTGCCAACATGAGCGACGCCGTCATCAATGAGCAGCCCGAGGTGGTCGCCGTCGAGGAGACCACCTCGGCCGTGGCGGCCACCGACGCGGCGACCGAGGAGACCGACAGCGCCGTCCAGGCCACCACCGAGCCCGAGCGCAAGGACTTCAAGAAGAACCGCAAGTACGACCCGACCAGCCAGCCCGTGAGCGACGATCCCGTCAAGATCCGCGCCCAGGTATGCCACCACCCCCAATGCACGCCCAGAGGACCCCCCGCGACTAACCCCGCGCCAGGTCGAGTTCTACTTCAGCGACAGCAACCTGCCGACCGACAAGTTCATGTGGGAGAGCACCGGAGGCGAGGAGAACAAGCCGATGCCGCTCAAGACCATCTGCAGCTTCAAGCGCATGCGCCAGTTCCAGCCCCACAGCGCCGTCGTCGCCGCCCTGCGCGAGAGCAGCTTCCTCGACGTGGCGGGCGAGGAAGGCGACGAGGTCCTCACGCGCAAGAAGGCCTACGTGTCGTCCACCGAGGCGCAAAAGGCCCGCCTGACCGCCTCGGTCTACGCCAAGGGCTTCGGGGATGAAGAGCCCTCGACCCAGTTCGACATCGAGGCCTTCTTCTCGGCCCACGGCCACGTCAAGCACGTCAAGCTGCGCCGCACCGCCGAGGAGCTCTTCAAGGGCTCCGTCTTCGTCGAGTTCGCGTCCGCCGAGGAGGCCGACGCCTTTGTCGCTCTGGACCCCAAGCCGACCTGGAAGGGCGAGGACCTGCTCATCATGAAGAAGAAGGACTACCTGGACGAGAAGAATCGCCAGATTAAGGACGGCACCCTCGAGCCCAACACCCACCGCCGCGTGACCTTCTTCGAGGGCAAGGAGCGCGGCGGCTCGCGCGGAGGCGGACGCGGCGGCCGCGGCCGGGGCGACAAGGACCGCAACGGCAAGTCGGGCGACTGGAAGGACCGCCGCGGCGACGGCGACAAGAACAGCGGCTTCAAGGGCGGACGCGGCGGCCGCGGCGGTCGGGGCAGGGGTGGTCGTGGCTTCCGCGGCGGTCGTGGCGGCGGCCGTGACAACCGCGGCCCCCGTGACGAGAAGAAGGAGGACACCCGCAAGAGCACCAACGAGTATGTCCACACCCCCACAAACAGCCATCCATCTATCATCTTGCATGCTAACCCCCGGCGCGCAGCGTGCAAATGCCCACCATCCAGTCCTCCAACGGCAAGCGGTCGCGCGAGGACGCCGGCGGCGAGCCCCCGGCGAAGAAGGTCGACACCAAGACGGATGCTGTTTCGGCGCAATAAATAAGAGGAAAATCTGGACTAGGAGTAGGGGGAACGGCAACTAAAAAGAAAAGCTCAGCGGGGACGATTTCTTTTTCTCGGGTTTCTTGGCTTTCTCCTGACATCTCTTGGTTGGTTGGGGGGCATCCATCCATCCGACTGAGCTGTAAATTACTCACTCACATCTGAGATCTGGACGGCGTTTTGAGGCTGGTCTTTTTTTTCTCTGCGTTTGCGCTTTTTTACTACCACTAGATGGGACGGGGGAGGCTTTTACATAACTCGACAACCACTGCAACACAACGACTCGAGCATCTATCAATGGATGGCTGGCGAGGGGTTGGTCATGATGAATATTATGGTATCTGCCATTATGAGGCCCTTGGCCTGTGATGATCCCGGGGTATCGTGTGATAATACAAAACGTCTTCTCCCGTTCCCTTAGCCTTGCTCTTTGTCTAGACCGCGGGTTGTGCCCATGAATATGGCAGTGAACCACCGAGTTCGCCGATAATCTAAACACCGGCCAATTCCAAGCCAAGCAAAGCAAACAGACCCGCCATTCCCTCAACCACCTCCGCAACCACCGCCAGCAAAAGACCCAATAATAAGGCGCACACCCCCTCGATGTTCGCAACCAGAAGTCGCTGCCACCACACCGACCGCACGACCTCCCTCCTGTGCCACGGAGAGACATTGCGCAAGAATATCAAACCAAACGATCCCAAACTGGGCATCCACAACTCAAGCAGGATTGTTCCTCATCAAATCATACAACTCCATCCCCCCATACGTCCGACCCGACAGGTTCATCGACCGATGCTGCTGCTGTTGCTGCTGGGCAGTCTGGTGGCTGCCGTGGCCATGCGACGAGGCAGCGGCGGCGGCAGAGGATGACGCAGATGGATAGGTGTTGTAGCCCCAGCTTTGTTGGTTGCTATTAGCAGGCTGTTGTTGTTGTTGGGATTGTTGTGGTTGCTGCTGCTGGTTTACGGTGTTGATGTACCCGTTGTAGCTTTGTTGTTGTTGCTGGGGCTGGGCTTGTTGCTGTCTTTGTTGTTGCTGGTGGAGTTGTTGGTTGTAGGTGCTTGATGAACTGCTGGTTTGGGCTTGGGGTTGGGGGTGGGGGTTGAAGTTTTGCAGGCGGGACTGGGGCTGGGAGGTGTTGGATGAGGTGTAGGCGGTGCCTGTGGTGGATTGGGTGGTGTCGTATCCGCGAGCGGTTCTGGTTTGCGGGGTGGAGGTGGAGGAACCCCATTGTGCTGTGCTCGTGGTCGCTGCTGGGTTGGAGGCATACGAGGAGGCCACGTTCTGGGACCAGGACGCCGATGAAGTGGAGGCTGTGGTATTCGGTACGCGGGAATTGTAGTTGTCGAACGACGAGTACGAGTTGGATTGGCCGGTGGTTTGGTTGTTGGTATATGGTTGATAGGCCACGCGATCGCTGGATGCGTCGGCCTGGGTGTTTCCACTCTGGTATTGGTTGTAGCTGTAGCTCTGGGTTGAGCTCGGCTGCTGGGTCGTCGCAGCAGAGGCATAGCCAGAGTTGTCCGCTGGGGTATGGTTCTGCGTCCGACTGCTCTGCCTCGACTTGGAACGAGCAGGCTGAGCAGCAGTCTGGTTTGGCGAGTTACGGGCGGGCTGTGCCGTCACAGGCACCGACTGGTTTGCACTCACCCAGCTCGAAGCCTGCTGCGGCCGCAAATCGTCATACGACTGTGAGGCTGGAGCAGGCTTCTTCGCCCTGGACTGTCTCGGCGAGGTCCTGAGGGCGGACACTGGCTGGGCCGGGGTGCTAGACATGGGCTGCCAGCTGCTTTGAGTTTCAAGGTCGGCGCTGCTGGCGCCGTTGCCGTGGGAAGGCTGGCCGATCGGGAGAGGGCGTCTTGACGTGGACGCCTGCGCGCGCGAACTTGGACGCAGGCCTTGCTCAAACGGAGGAGGTGCTTGCTCAGCGTAGCCAGAAGCCTGAGGGGCCGCGGGGGGTTGGGAGTGGAAATTGTGCGACCGACTCTCGCTTAAGTAGTCCATCGAGGGAGGCATCATCGCGGTCGATGCGGCGCTGGAATGAGTGGGTTCCGGCGCGCTGCTCGGGCTGGTTTGGGGGAAACTCAGGCCAGAGGCATGGTGATAAACTGTGTGTGGGTGGTCAAAGACATTCGACGGCGTCTCGGGTATCGTTTCCGAAACGTGCTCATTCGCCTGGTGAGCATGCCCGTCGAAATGATCATGGCCGACAGCATTGTGAAAAGGCTCGTGGGCTGGCTGGCCTACTGAGTCGGCATGGAACCCAGGCGACCCCAAATCATCAGGCTCCTCGTTCGGCATCTCTGCCTCAACCGGGTCGGCGCTCTCTGCGGGATCTTCGGCAGCCTTCTTCGGCCGTCGCGCAAGGGAGTAAGCGCAGACGGCGCCATCGGCGATACACATGGAGCACGGCTTTCCTCTGTCGCACTGCAGAACAAGTCAGCTCAGTTTCACGCTTATCTCGAAAACGACCCACAAACCTTTACCTTGTACTTCTTCTCGCGGCAGTTGTCGCACATTCGCTTCCTCATAAGCGACCTGGCCGCCTCAGGGCCCAGTTTCTCAACCACTCCCCCGTCTTCCACCGCCGACTTTCTCTTCCGCGCCTTTGGCGCCTTGGATGGCTGCGGCGACGCTTCCGCCGGGACCGGCGTGTCCTCCGTGTTCGGAGTCGACTCGCCCGAGGCGGACCCATCCTTCTTGGGATGGACGATGCGCAGCCGCTCAGCGCCATACTTGACCAACATCGCCAGAGAGTCTTGCTGCAGTTCCGGAGACTGGTTGGCAAAGATGTTGGACTGCTCCGCGGACAAGCTCTTCGGGTCGATGCCGCTGTCGCTCAGGAGCTTGATAGCGGCTTCCCGCCGTCGGGCCGCCTCCCGCGGCGGCAGATTGAGGACCGAGTGAGCGTGCACGTCACCGTCAGCCACCCCGTCTGCAGAGCCCACCAGACCTTCTGGGTAGCTGCTTGAGCCGGCGGGTTGGGCCCCTCCAGAAGCTCCGGTGTTGTAGAGCTGCCTTGCAGCATCGCCCACGGGCAGAGCCCCCTCCATTTCCGGCGGGACCGAGGGCCCGGCAGCCGCGGCGCCCTTCTTGGACCTCTTCTTCCGTTGCGAGCCTTCCCCGCCCGGTGTCCCATTCTCTCCTGCGCGCTTCTTTGTAGACCGCGGTGTCTTTGCCTTTGGCTCCTTCGGCGGCCTGGGCTCCTTCGGCGGTCTTGGCTCTCGCGATTTCGCGGGGGTCTTCGCGGGGGTTTTGACGACGGGCGCGACGGGGGGCGGGGCAAGAAGCTCGATCAGCTGGGCGACGGTCCAGTGCACCGGCGTGTGTTCGAACTTGACATCGATGGTCTTGGTCGACTTGACGAACGCGATCTTGACCGAACCCCGGCAGTCAAACGCCGGGCGAGCTGCAAGGCACAAGTCAGCAATGCCACCTCTGCGTCAGGAAATGCGTACAACCTACCCAAATGCGCCGGATCCTGCCCGCCCTTCTCACTCCACTCCCCAACCGCCGTCTTCGCAGGGTGCTTCGACGCCTGCCGACTCCATGCCTGCCACGAGTCCTTGCAGATGTACGTAAACGTCCACCCCTGCTCAGCCCGCGAGACCTGCCGCACAATCCAGCTACTCTCGCCGACCTGCCCCAGCGCCGCAATAATGTGCCTCACAATCGCCGTCTGCAGCGCCGGATCATCCTGCGGCTGGTTGAGTATCCCATCAATCGCGTTGACCCTGCGCGTCGTCACCTGCCCCCCGCCGCTTCCATTCTCCACGGGCGGCGCGACGCTCGCCCGCGCCCCGCCCAGCAGCGGGTCGATGTTGGACGCGTTCCCCGGGCCGGCGGCGGCATTCTCGCTGCTGCTGCTGTTGTCGGCGACGACGGGGATGTCGAAGACGGCGGTCGCGCGGATCTCGAAGGTCACCGAGATGTGGTCGGCGCGGGTCTCGGTCACGCGGGTGCTGAAGAGGTCGCGCAGGGGGGCTTGGAGTTCGGCGACGGAGCCGCAGGAGGGGTTCGACTGGGAGGCGCCCAGCAAGGCCTCCATTGTTGGGGGCGCTTTGCTGCGCTCGCTCTTGTTGGTTTGGTTGTTCGCGGGTTGGGTATTCGGATGTGGAAATGCCGGTGTCGGCCGGGAATGTTACACCAATCGAGATTGGTGGTTCGGATCGAAGGTCTGAATCATCATCGGGGCGGTGGGGAAATCGCGGATGCCGATGTTGCAGGTCCGTCGCCTTGCCGACGCGGTGTTGTAAAAGGTGGAGATGCAAGCTGCCGTGTGGTGTTGCACGCGGTTGACAGGGAGCGGGCCGCAATCAGATGGTGTGGAATTTACGAGGAAGCCGCTGTATTTCAACGCGGAATATTACAGATACAATCTTTCACTCCGGCGGAATGGCAGCCCACTCTGTAACGTTACCGGTGCTCTGTACGAAACCTTGTTCACTGACACCAAGTTGATCAAAACAAGACAGAGATATCATTTCCACCCATAAAGTCGGTACACATTTTACGGACCGACCCAATCCTCACAGTAACAGCAACCAGCCCCAAACTCCAAACGCAACCTCCCCTCACGCATTCTCCTCAACCCACTGCTCCAACCTCTCAACCAGCTCGGCCTTCTTCCCCACCGCACTGACCCCCTTGCTCGCCAACACCTCCTTGAGCTCCGCAACCGTCATCTTCTTGAGCGTGTCCTGCTCAAACGCCACCCTGAGCTGCGCGTTACTCATCCCGCCGCCGCCAGCCGCCTTCTTCCCCGCGGCGGCCGGGGGCTTAGCGCGCTTAGCCAGCGGGCGTCCGCCGCCGACGGCGTCGTCGTCCTCGGCTTCGCGCTTGACGGCGCGGCTCTTCATGAGGCCGGCTGCCTTTTGGGCGAGGAGGTCTTTCCACTCGGCGAGGTAGCCGCCGACGCGCTTGTCTATCTGCTTGTATTTTGGGACGGTTGCGTCGTCGAGGGTTTCGGGGACGTCCTCGTCTAGCGCCATGGCTTGGAGGATCTTGTAGTGCCATTGTAGGGAGGGGTTGGGGTACTTGAGCGGGTTGTACATGGCCTTGGGCAGCTGGAGGTTCTGCACGATCTCGCGCATCTTGTCTGTCAGCTCGTCGGCGGGCCGCGGCGGCGCCGAGAGGTCCACCGTGCGGACGTCGTCGGCGAACGGGAGGGGGTACAGCCAGAGCCCGGCGGGGAGGTATGGCGTGTCTGAGGCGTCGTCCTCGGAGGCTCGGGAGGGGATGATGGCCACCATGATGGGGTTTGCGTTGTTGCGGGCGACGAACCACGCGATGCCGACTTTGTCGGAGTTGAGCAGCTTCTGCCATAGCGCGGAGAAGACGCGGGTGGAGCCGACGAATTGCTCCTCGCTGGGGAAGATGAAGATGGACTTCTTGACTGAGGCCCACATGGGGAGCATGGAGCGTGGCTTGAAGCCGATAATGCGGAGGACCTTGCTGCCGAGGTCCTTCAGGGATGCCGCTTCCTCGGGCTTGAAATGGATGTACTCGCCGCCAAACTTGTACGCCTTCTTCACCTCGGACTTGTCGACGGTCCTCGTGGAGGAGTCTACTTTGATGGTCTCGGACTCGGCGAGCTGCGCCTGTTCACCGCCCAGCCAGACATAGCAGGTCCGCGCTGGCGCCTGCCGGTGGAGGGGCATGTAGCCCTTGACGGATATTGTCAGGTTGGGGGCGAGTTCGAAATTGAGACCCGAGAAGTACGCCCGTTTCGGCGCCTGCTTGGAGTTGATGTTGGATATCAGCGAGTTCAGGAGCGTCAGGCCGTCGCCGGATTTTGACGTCTTGACCTCGTCCAAGGCATCAGCCTCGGCGGCCGGGTCGCGATAGATGATGTCGTCGTAGAACTTGGACATATCGAACGCCTTGTCCGCACGGCTGATGGGGAAGAGTTCGATGACAACCCCCAGGTCATAGAGATCCTTGGCGCGCACCGCCGCCGACGACTTTGCGTTCTTGTCCTTGCCATGTGGGCTGTCGTTGTCGGTGATGATGAACAGACGGCGAGAGCCAAAGTTGGCAGCGTTGGTGGTAAACACCTGGTTGGCGCAGAAGAGCACGTTGGCCATGGAGGCCGGCTCCTTGGCCGGCACGAGCACCTCGTCCGGGTCTTCCCCTTCTTCGACCAGCGCCTTGAGGTTCTTGACGTCCTCGGCGGCGGGGACGTCGAGATCCGTGAAGAGGTAGCAGCGGGGGTAGCCCGTCCCGCTGCGGGCTCCCGGCTCGTCCCGGAACTTTGACTTTTCCGTGTTGAAGAGCAGGATGCCCATCATGTCCTTGGGCTGGGCGATGATGCGCTGCTGCATGAACTGGTAGGCGCATTTCAGGGCGGCGGCGATGGCCGAGTCCTTGTCCGACTTCTTCTTGTCGGTGGCCGGCGGCTGCTGGAGCATGGATGCGCTGACGTCAATTGCAAAGAGGACGGCATCTTTTTGGGTTTTGTAGTCCTGGCGGTGTCAGAAACGTCGGAAAGCCTGGAAGATGGCTGAGAGGCGGCTCACGGTCTCATCCAGCTCATCCTCGCCCTCATCCGTCTCGGGCCGCCTGTCCTCATCGCCGCCCCACGCCATTGCTGGGATATTACCAGTGCAAAAAGCGAATCGAGGGAGACAGGGCTTCCGCGTTGCGGTGATGTTTTTTTCGACGGAAAATTAAAAAGTTGAAGAGGGCAGGTCAAACAGAGCCTGACGGCAATGAATTTGCCCGTGGACGGTGTGTATCAAGGATGGCAGACAAGGGCACCGTGTATTACATGACGCGCCTGCTTGGCGAGCTCCAGGCAGACGCGTGCGCTCGTGACCTGGAGACCGGGGTCCTGGCCAAAATCTCGAACTTGACGACAAAGGACAAAACAATAAAACAATAAAATAAAAGATTTTAATATAAAAAAGAGAAAATGATTGATCTTATCTTTCCGAGTACTTTGAGATACTCTATTTGTTTGTATTCTTGATGGTCATTGGGCTGTTGCACTAACAAGTGGTTATTCAGTCATTGAACTGCCAGAACATGTGAGGTTCACAAGCCTGAAAGGTGCCTGTTCAAATTGGCGGCGGCTCATTGGCCGAAGTTCCCCGGCCAAATGCTCCGATGCCAAGAGGCAAAAGTCGGTCTCGGCATCGAACCGCCGAAGGCTCGGGACCTGCGGGTGGGGGACGGAGTAATCTGGCTTCTGGCCTTCCCCTTCGATTCCCATTCCCTTCTTTCTCCTGACTCGCCACCGTTGCATAAAACCACCAGCCCGTCCGCCTTCGCACGCTGCATGTGAGAAGTCAATTGGGTGTTCTTGGTCTGAATTGGTTTGGCTGCTTTCTTTTCTCTGTTTCTCTGCAAAACCCGGCGTCTGTCTGAGCCTCGGACCACACCCGCATCCACCCCTCCGGCCCTCGATCTCTCTCCTCCGAGTCTCCGCCATGGCCCTCCGCCTCCCCGCGGCCGCGATACGGCCCCTCCGGCCCCTCGCACTCGCAAAGCCCTCCCCGCAACAGGCACGATGGCTCGCGACGCCCGTCCACCCCGTCACCCAGACCTCCTCCCCAACAGCCATGGTCTTCCTCAACATGGGCGGCCCCTCGACAGTCGACGAAGTGGGCGACTTCCTAAGCCGGCTCTTTGTCAGTGCCCTACAATCCCCCACTCCCATCCACCAGCCATCCACAAACTAACCAACCCCCCACCTCCTCCAGGCCGACGCAGACCTCATCCCCCTAGGCCGCCTGCAAAGCTACCTCGGCCCGCTAATCTCCGCCCGCCGCACCCCTAAAATCCAAAAACAATACGCCGCCATCGGCGGCGGCTCCCCGATCCGCAAGTGGTCCGAGCACCAATGCAGCGAGATGTGCAAACTCCTCGACGAGCTCTCCCCGGAAACCGCCCCACACAAGCCCTACGTGGCCTTCCGCTACGCGAACCCGCTCACCGAGGACATGTACCGGCGGCTGCTGGCCGACGGGTTCGGCGGCGGGCGCGGCGGGCGGGCGGTCGCCTTCACGCAGTACCCGCAGTACTCGTGCTCGACGACGGGGAGTAGTCTGAACGAGCTGTGGA